>QFCD01000345.1_pt1 | contig 309649 bp, 281 predicted proteins | sample 5346081 | NCBI WGS metagenome assembly QFCD01 (sample SAMN09062251, study PRJNA434731) | Human gut metagenome, whole genome shotgun sequencing project. | isolation source: stool timepoint A gemcode assembly | host: Homo sapiens | collected 2015 | reverse complement strand
CCGCAAGACGTGGAAGGCGCCTATCCGTTGTTGATGGATCTGGTCGAGCACTGCGGCATCAACAACCTGACCGTCGATACGCACCATGCGCTCAGCCAGCGTTTGGGCGGGCTCGACGCCGCGCTGGAATTCGATACGCCGCCCAGCGCGCCGGAATCCGGCCCTGGCATCTTTGGTTTCCAAGCAGCAGAAGGCCCCGTCGAGCGCAACACGCCGACCGGCGATCTGCTCAAAGCAGCGCGCGCGCACGGCTACGCTGGCCTGTTCCGCGCGAGCGACGCACGCCGGCCCTGGCGCCCGGCCGTGACAGAACCGGACTGCGGCCGGCTGTACGCCGCCCCTACCGCGCAGGGCGTACACAGCGCCATCGTGGTCGGCCCGGACGGCCAGACCCAGGCCGGTGGAGACGGCGAGCACCATGCCAGCCCCGCAGGTGAAATCCGCGTGCGCTTCCCCTGGCAACAAGGCGAGCGTGCGGATGACCGCAGCAGTCGTTGGGTACGCGTCGCGCAGCGGCAGGCCGGTTCCGGCATGGGCTGGCAATGGCTGCCGCGCATCGGGCAGGAAGTGCTCGTCAAGTTCAGCGAAGATGACATCGACCAGCCCGTCGTGATCGGCTCGTTGTACAACGGTCAGGGTGAGGCCGGCATTGCACCCACGCCGGGCGGGCAGGGCGCATCCGACCAAAGCGACAGCACAGCCCTCTACAAGCAAGGCAGCGACAGCGCCGCAAGCGCGCAAGGCAACGTGGCCGGCGGCCACAGCCCCGCCTGGCACGGCATGGGCACCGAAGCCGAAGGCCACCGCAACGCCGCCGCCCACACCGGCTTCAAGAGCGCAGAACACGGCGGCAGCGGCTACAACCAACTCGTCTTCGACGACAGCGATGGACAGCTGCGCACGCAGCTCGCCACCACGCAGCAATTCAGCCAGCTCAACCTCGGCCATCTCGTCCATCAACAAGACAACCGGCGTGGCAGCTTCCGCGGCCAGGGCTTCGAGCTGCGCACCGATGGCCACGCCGCCGTGCGCGGCCAGGCCGGCCTGCTGCTGACCACCTACCGTGACGCCAGCAGCGGCAAAGCCGTGCCCACCGGCGACAACGCTGCCGGCATTGCGCTGATCAAGCAAGCCAAAGAATTGACGTCATCGCTCGGGCAAGGGGCGGTCACGCATCAGACCGCCGCGCTGGACACCGCCAAGAACGACGATGCGCCGTTGGCCAAGCAAGCCAAGGCGGTGGCCGGCATGGTCGACGGCAAGGCGCTCGACGCTGCCAAGCAGGACGCCAGCGCCGGCAACACCGCCACGCAAGGCAAGGTGCCGCATCAGGGCGAGGCCATTGCCCACCTGGCGGGCCGCGCGGGCCTCGTCATGGTTGCCGGGCAAGACCTGCAGCTCGCCAATGGCGAAAGCATCGCGCTGGGCAGCGGCCAAGACACCAACCTCGCCATCGGCAAACAGGCACGCGTGCAAGCCGGTCAGGCGATCGGCGTGGCTGCCGGTTTGTCGAAGGCGGGTGACAACAACATCGGCCTGCAACTGACGGCGGGGCAAGACAACATCGACGTGCAAGCCCAGCACGACGTGCTCAAGCTGATGGCCAAGCAGGACCTGAAGCTGGTGTCGGCCAATATGAACGTGGATTTTGCGGCCGCCAAGCGCATCCGCATCGCCACGGCCGGCGGGGCGTCGATCACGCTCGAAGGTGGGAATATCACCGTGGAGTGTGCGGGGCCGATTACGTATAAGGCGGCGCAGCGGCGGTTTGAGGGGCCGGTGAACAGCAACTATCCGTTGCCGTCCTTTCCGCAGAGTATCTGCGTCGAGTGCATGCTGCGAGCAATGGCCGGTGGCCATCCGCTTGGCAGCATGAACGGCTGACGTGGCCGTTGACCTAAACAGCATTAGCGGTATGGCGACTCGTTACCAGGCTCAGCGCTTGCGCTCAGCTAATCCAGCATGGATTGATGACTTTCCTGACGCGGCTCTGGAGCAATTGCTCTCTACTTTGCCGGAAGCGAACGTCTACGCCTTGATTGACAACGCATTCGATACCGGTCTCGCAAAGCGGCTTTACTCAAGGTTTCCGACGCTACAACCTCAATCGCTCTACGCCGGCCGGTACGAAGGGCCCGGTTTGGCTGAAATCGCACCTTCCATCATCCGCATTCCAGACCGTGCGGTCGAGCGGCGTGCCTTTCTTGATATCGCTTTGCGCGAGACATCAGGGAATCCGATGTTGAGCTTCCTGCGATCGAGCGTATCAACATGCGACCCATACGCACATCTCGTCGACCAAATGAAAGCGGTTGACCCTGATGGAGAGATGTTTCTCATTCGCTTTGCGGATACGCGCGCGCTCGATATGTTGTTGCGGGTGTTTGATGACGCGCAGCGCACACGCTTTCTCGGCAGTTTGCAATGGTGGTATTTTTCGCGCGACGGCGCTCTGCAGCACGCCGGCACCACTGATGCAAGGACACTCGAACCGACCGATGCCCCCTACGTTTTTACCCGGCATCAAATGGCGCGGTTTGCCGCACTGGCTCGCCCAGATGGCGTCCTGCGGCTCATCCAGACAAATGCGCATTGGTTCGGCACACTTGTTGGCACGCCATCCCAAGCGCACGCGTGCATTCGATCCGTGTTTGAATCGTTCGACGCGACCGAAGTGCAGCACGATGCGACATCTTTTCGGCTTGTCGCTCGTGCATTGACTGACGCAGGATTGCTCGAGTCGCAACAACAACCGGTGCCGTCCGCAGTCGCGACGGAATCGTCATGAAGGCGCGAACATTGGCGGCGCTTTTGTTGGCGCTGCTTGCCCTCGGTTGCAAGCCCTCACAGCAAGCTCAAGCGGCGTCGCAGGAAGAAGGCATTGGCCTGCAGGTCCAAATACTCAACTACATGAATGAACCGCTTGGAGACGTGTATGTAAATGGAATATGGGTGGGGGGTATGCCTAGTCATGCAGGAGGCACAAGTGTCGCTGGATCAGTTGGCCTGCCTGCAAAGTGGTACCCCGGCCTAACAGTTGAAGTGGAATGGCAGGACGACACTCTGTATAGAAAAGACCGTGATGCTCTACACAAGACGCACGTGTCAGTGGAGCCCTACGAAACGGGGGAGCCCGCCACGTTGTGGTTAGCGTTTATGTCTAGTCAGAAGATAAGAGCGATTGCGTCGCGCTATACGCCTCTTAACCCTAAGTTTCCGGACGGGCTGAAGTTTCCATATGACGTTTGCATGGCGGCCCCAGCATGTGCAGCCAAGTTTTATCCGCAGCGCGTACCGACCAGAAGCGGTAACCCATAAACAATGGTTATCAAAATACGACCATGGATGGCACTCGCGTTGGTGCTGCTGGCCACCGGCTGCAAGCCCTCGCAGCAAGCACAAGCGGCGCCACAGGATGAGGATCTTGGGCTACAGGTCCGAATTCTGAACTACAGGGATGAACCGCTTGGAGACGTGTATGTAAACGGCATATGGGTAGGTGGGATGCCGAGCCATGCAGGTGGGACAAGTGTCGCTGGATCAGTTGGTCTGCCTGCCGAGTGGCATGCAGGCTTGACAGTCGAAGTCGAATGGCAGGACGACACCTTGTATCGCAAGGATCATGATGCGCTGTATGGGGAGCAAGTGCGGATCGAACCGTATGATTTGAAAAATGACCGTCCGTCGGACTTGTGGCTCGCATTCCTGCCGGACAACAAGATCAAAGCTATCGCATCTAGCTATGGGCCAGGCCATTCCAAGTTTCCTGCGGACTGGAAGTTCCCATTCGATGTTTGTGTGGCCGACACAGCGTGCGCTGTGAAGTTTTATCCGCGGCGCGACCCACCCCCCCAACAGCGGTAACCCATAAAGAATGCTTATGAAAATACGAACATGGATGGTACTCGTGTTGGTGCTGCTCGCGACCGGTTGCAAGCCTTCACAGCAAGCACAAGCGGCGCCACAGGATGAAGATCTTGGATTACAGGTCCAAATACTCAACTACACGGACGAAGGGCTTGGAGTGGTCTACGTGAACGGCGTATGGGCTGGGAGTATGCGAAACCATGCGGGCGGCACAAGTGTCGCGGGATCGGTTGGCCTGCCCGCAAAGTGGCACCCTGGCCTAACAATAGAAGTTGAATGGCAGGACGACACTCTGTATAAAAAGGACCATGACGCTCTACACAAGACGCAGGTGTCAGTGGAGCCTTACGAAACGGGGGAGCCCGCCACGTTGTGGCTGGCGTTCATGCCCGATAGCAAGATAAGAGCGATTGCATCCCGCTATACACCTCGCAATCCTAAGTTCCCAGGTGGGCTCAAATTTCCATATGACGTCTGTATGGAGGAGCCCACATGCGCTGCGAAGTTCTATCACCAGAACACTACGCGGTAGCCAGGAGCGACGAGATGACCGAATTAGAACGGCTGGAACCGAATCCATTTGCGCTGACTGTGGATGAAAAGGGACGTTGTACTGCTGGAAACGTGGGTGTTTTTTCTGGACAGTGCACGCGAGAATTTCGCATTGCTTTTTTTTTCGATGGTACTAACAACAATAAAGACCGGGACACTCCCAAGCAGGCCCATAGCAACGTAGCTCGGTTGTACGACATTTTTGAGGTGAACCCAGATCAAGTGCGTTTCTATGTGCCTGGCATCGGGACTCAATTTCAGAAGGAAATAGGCGACACAGGGCGCGGCTATGATGCGCGTGCCGGACTCGGCTCGGGCTGGGGTGGTGAAGCGCGTATTAATTGGGCTTTGTTGAAGCTCACCGACGCGCTCTACGTGCGCTACCTTGATGACGATCTCAGCAAAGCGATGGGTACTGACGATTTAAAGCTCATTAAAAAAATATCTACCGACGTAAATCTCCCAGTACACCTTCGCGCTTCGGCTGGCAGCGACGAAGTGGATGAACTCAACAACGCTGGCACGTTTGGTACGCTGGCCGGAACCTTAGACACTGCCACGCTTGCCCCCAACCATGAGGCCCGCCGGCAAGAGCTCACGCGTCGCCGAGAGTTTGTTGAGCAGAAGCTCAAGCCTCTGATCGAGGGTCGCAAGCCGAGGCTGACGAAGATTCGACTTTACGTGTTCGGATTCTCCCGGGGCGCAGCCGAGGCACGTGTTTTTTGCAGCTGGCTGGAGGATGCTCTAGGCAAGGACATGACGCTGGCTGGCATCAAGGTCAGCGTGGATTTTCTCGGCATATTCGACACCGTAGCGTCGGTGGGCTTTGCTCAAAGCTTCATGATCGCCAGCGGCCATGGCGGCTGGGGTAATGAAGAGTTCCTGCGCATCCCGGGTTACGTCGAACGAACAGTGCATCTGATTTCGTCACACGAGATACGCGGTTCGTTCCCGCTCGACAAGGCAGAGTCTAAGAATTGCCTGGAGTTGGCCTACCCCGGCGTCCATACCGATGTGGGCGGCGCTTATCAGCCAGGCGATCAAGGTCGCGGCTGCCGCACGGATGGGACACCCGATGACAGCACGAAGATGTCCCAAGTTACGTTGGCAAAGATGTACCGCGAAGCGGTTGCGGCTGGCGTGCCGTTGAAGCCTTCAACGGACCTTCCGCCAAGAGTGTTAGACGCCCTGAAAATATCGCCGCAACTTATCAAGGACTACAACGACTACGTCGATGCTGTAAATCCACTGATTCGCAAGCATGGCGGAGGAACCACCGGTGCAGCACGTGTGCAATACGGGTTGTACCTGCGGTGGCGCCGCCTACGCTTGAACGCGGGCGCGCAGGCCTTCGAGAATCAGCTCTTCTTCAAGCGAGCGCAAAAGTTCAGTGCCCAGTGTGCACAAGATTTGGCCGGTGCTAACGAAGAGTTGCGCGAAGAAGCCAAGATCATGGCGGAGATGGAGAGCTCCCCCGTCTACTCGGATGGCTGGATGGGCAAGGTTTTTCGGAACGTTCCGGGCCCGGGCGGGGTGGTTGCCGAGATCCAGCAGTTCGTCTGGGGTGAGAAAGTCAAGCAATGGAGGGAGGTCAAGTCATACTGGAATGACACATCGCCGCTAGATGCGCGCATCGTCAAATTTTTCGATGACTACGTCCACGACTCACGTGCCTGGTTCAAACCAACCGGCGCCACCAACGAAGAGGTCTGGAAGCGCCGGCAAAGAGAACGCCTGGAAGATCTCAAGCGCAAGGACGCCGAGTGGAAAGCCCAGTGGGCCGAGATCAATGCGGCATCCGCGCGAGACCCGGTAGGGGTGCGCAAGCGCTTTGCGCCGGTCGACGAGGGTGGGGAGGGCGACGTATATCCGCCGCTGCTGGTCGGTCAGGACCGCACCGACTTGGACCGGTATTTGAAGGACGGCTCTCTACCACTAGAAAAAACAGGCCGCGAATTCAGTTCTGTGTGGGGTTATCTGCGCTGGCGAACCCACTTTGCTCCCACACTGACTGTGCGCGAGCGCGCGCAGGCGGCGTGGAATAAGGCCTCCAAGATTCCGGGAAAAGTCGCCGACAAGATCACAGATAAAGCCAAGGACGTTGCGCATAGCGCTGAGGAAAAGGCGGCGGAGGCCGCAGGCAAAATCTTGGAAGCCGGTAAAGAGAGCCTTATTCATGGCGCGAAAGACACGTTAGATCGCTTTACCGGTGGCAGTATTCCAAGGCTGTGACCGCGGAAATCTTTTTGAAAGTCGCGCCATGAGTAGTGCCGACGCCACAGGAAAAGGCCTGCGGCATTTATCCCTGAAACCTTACCGGCTTGGCATTACCCTTAGCGCAGCACTCTCGATCCTGCTGAGCACGCTGAGCCTGATTGCGCTCCTCACGCCGAATCTCGATTACGGCGTGGTGATGCTCATCCTAGTGGCCATCGTGGTTGGTGTTCCGCTGAGCTTAGCTTTGCTGCTTACGTGGTTCACGTATTGGCGTCGCGCATCCACGCCGTTGCCGGCGAAGTTGCATGCAGCCATGTTCTTGCCGACTCTTGCAGCGTTGGGCGTTCTTCCGATTGGAGTGGGAGTGCAGGACACAGCGCGAAGGTGGTTCAGTGAAGCGCACCCGGACATCCGCGAACTGCATGTCAACTTCAGCGGAAGACCGTTGTGGCTTGCAGTAGGCAGCGCTCAGACAGGCGCAGGTTCATGGCCGCGTATGCCGTTGCTGTCGGGGCCAGAGGCAAGGTTTGTCGGCTTCATTCGTCATCCTCAGGAAGACGACGTCAACCAGGGGCGCTTTCCATATACGGGAAGCCGCCTGCGTGAGAGCGAGCATTCATACGCCTACGCCGATACGGACGAGGCAGGACAACCTGTAGCGGTACGCCCGCGCCCACTGCTGCTACGCCCATACCCAGATCTCGGCACACTTCGGTCGGACCTTCGCGAGAGCGACTTGCTGGTGTATCAGTACTTTCATTACTACGATCATGTAGACGTCGTGCCAGGGCTTGGTAGATTGGACGCATCGAAATTGGACGAACTACAGGGCCTAGTGGGCAATGTCGTGTCCTTCTATCTGTCCGATCAATACCCGCGAGGTTTGGCGAGACTTGAGATCGATGGTCAGACTCTGGTGATTGGAACTGACAATGAGCGCGTTTTTGAAGGGCCGTGCGATCGACGTTCGAGTTTTGTCGGCAGTGCGCTGCTGGATATCCAAGCGCCGTTTGCAGTGCGCTGGCAGACGCTGGACGATCCGGCCCGTTGGCACGAGGCAAGCGTAAGCGTTCCCGCCTTTCAAGGGACGACGTCACGGGCTATGCAAGCATCTGTCCGTAACGTTCGATTGTATTTTTTGGACAGTGGCGTCGTTGCTGCGGAGCAGTTTCAGACACAGAACCTTCTCGGCGGAGACCAGAGAACGGTCTCCACGGGTGTCCCCGTAGGCGTACGGGCTGAACGGATTTGTGACAACACCAACCAGAAAAACATTGACGCGTTTTCCGGATGACCGGGCGACGTCGTTGTGGATTCAACCCTAAAACAACCTGACTCTCTCAAATGAACCTGCAATACAAACTTGCCGTAGTCCTCTTGACCACCGCCTGGATGACCGCAGGCATCTGCGCCCAGCACACCTCCACCGAGCCGGCATCAGGCAATGCCCCGCACAGTGGAATAAAGAAGGTCGCGCACACAAAGAACCAAGGCAAGCGTGCCAAGGTCGCCCGAGCACGCAAGAACACCGCAGTCGCGCGTGATGGCGATGCAGAAGTGCTCGCCCAGGTGCTGGGTTCCGATAGCAAGAATCCGCTGTGGGGGAAGCCGCAGCAGTAACTAAGCGGTTGGCTGCAGCGGAGGCGCACTCAGGGCGCCTTTAGCCCCCCGTCCGCTGCTTCTGCAATATCGCCAACTGCGTCGTCAGGTAAGTGCTCGTATTCGTCATGCTGGCCACCATCTTCGATAGCGCATTGAACTGTGTGTAATACAGCGCCTGCTTGGCATCGAGCTGTTTCTGCATCAGATCGATTTCCTTGCCGAGCGAGGTGATGGAGTTGTTGATGGCGTCGCTGGCGTTCTGCACCATGCCGTTGTTCGACAGCAAGTTGCCCGATACCGTGTGCAGCAGCGTCGCGTAGCCACGCTGCACGGTGACGGTGCCGCGGTCGCCCAATGCACCGCCCGTCACTTGCACCGTCAGGCCATCCACGGCCGAGCCGCTGGCGCCGTACAGGTTCTGGCCCGAACCCGTGGCGGCCGCTCCGTTGATGGTGCCTTGTACATCGCGTCCGGCCGTGGCCGTTGGGCTGCCGCCCAGCAGCGACGCAGCGCCGTTTCCTGACACCGACACGGTCGATGCTGAGCCGTATTGCTTGTCGGTCAGCGTCAGCACGCCATTGGCGTCGGTGCCGATGGCGACTTCCACCTTGGCTCGCTGCAGGTCGGGCGACGCGTTGACCAGGCTCTGGATCTGCGCGGCCAGGCTCGACGCGGTATAGCTGCCGGCCGGCACCTTGATGTTTGTCGTGATGCCGCTGAGCGTGACCGACAGGCTGTCGTTCACGCCGCTCTGGATGGTCGTGTTAGCGGCCGCCGAGCCCTTGAGCGAGCCCTGCGTCGCCAGTTGAGTGACGTTGACGGCATAACTGCCGGCTTGCGTGGTCGTTGAAAACGACGCGACCTTCAGCAGCGAATCCGTTGTCATGCCGGTGCCGGCAAATACGGCCGCCACCTGGCTGGGCGATTTCTTCAGGGCCGCGGACAGCTTGGGGTCGTCAATCGACAGCGTCCCTTCCTTGTCCATCGTCACGCCGATGCTGCCGAGCGACTGGAACGCGCCGTTGCCGATGCCCTGGCCCAGCACGTCGGTCAGCTGGTTGATCATCGCCTTGGTGCTGACGTCGCCGGCCAGCGCGCCGTTGTTGGCGGCGTTCGCGGTATCGAATTTGGTCAACGCGTTGAGCTGGATGCGCAGCGCGTTGTACGCCTTGACGAAGTTCAGCACCGATTGGCTGGCCTGGCCCGCGTCGCTGCCCACGGTCACGGTCGTGCTGCCGGTCTTGGCGAGCGTGAACGATGTGCCGTCCACCACATCCGTCAGTGTGTTGGTGGCGCTTTGCACGCTGATGCCGTTGACAGTGGCAAGCGCGTTGCGGCCTGTGGCGACCTCGGTCATGTTCTGCGTGCCCGCCGGGTCGTGGCTCAGCAGGGATTGCAGGGCCGGGTCGCCCGACACGGAAATCTTCATCTCCGAATTGGCGCCGCCCGCAGTGGACGTCAGCACCAGCCGATAAGGCGAGCTGCTGCCGTCGTTGACGATGCTGGCCGAGACGCCCAGGTTGGCGCTATTGATGGCGTCGCGGATGCCGGCGAGCGTATTGTTCGATGGGTCGATGGTGATCGAGCCGCCGGCCTGGTTGCCGTTCTGCGTGAACGTGGCGCCCGTGTATTTGCCATTGGCAAAGCTGCCGCCCGAGACGCTCCCAAACGAGAAGGTGAGGGTGGTGGGCGTGCCGCCGCCAATGGGCGTCTTGCTGGACGCCTGCCCGGCGGCCGATAGCACCTGCGCCTGCGCAAGCTGCGTCACGTTGATTTGGTACGAGCCAGCCGGCGCCGTATTGGACAGCGAAGCCGTGAGGATCGACGTGTCGTGCCCGCTGGCCTTGTTGCCGGTGAATGTGTCCGGGTTGTTCAGGGCCGCCATCGCGGTCTGGAAGGTCGACAGCGCGCTTTTGAGCGAGCCGACTGCCGACAGTTGCGTCTGAAAGGCCTTTTGCTGCGTCTGCCGCAGCGTCATGCCCTTGCTTTCCGCCTGGATCAGCTTCGTGACAAGGGTGTTCACGTCGATGTTCGTCCCGATGCCCGGAATCGAGATCGGCGGAACGTAGTTGTTGCTCGTGGACGAGGTGGCCATGGTCGGACGCGCGCAAACGCTTTCTTCACAATCTCCACAATGTGACGGCAGCGAGGCGCGCTTCTTTAGGGCAAACCCTGCTCGGACAGGCTTTGCGCACCGGTTTGCTCAGGAAAGCGAAAGGATTGCTGGCGCCACATCACCGCGAGCGCCTCGCCGACGGTCTCCACCGGTGCGGAGACCGCCGCGGCCACGCTAGACCGTCTCACCTTCCTTGCTCGGATCGACCTGCTTGCCGCGCGCCAGCACCGGCACCAACGCGGCGCCAGTATGGCTGGCCGGCACGCGCGTCAACGCCTCCGGCCCGCAAGCCGCGACGATCGTGCCGCCTTCGTCGCCGCCTTCGGGGCCGAGATCGAGGATCCAATCCGCCTCGGCAATCACGTCGAGGTCGTGCTCGATCACGATCACGCTGTGGCCGCCGTCTGCCAGCCGATGCAGCACGCGGATCAGCTTGGCCACGTCGGCCATGTGCAGACCCACGGTCGGCTCGTCCAGGACGTACAGGGTGTGGGGCGCCTTCTGGCCGCGGCGGGTCACGTCGTCGCGCACCTTGGACAGTTCGGTGACGAGCTTGATGCGCTGTGCCTCGCCGCCGGACAGCGTGGGCGAGGGCTGGCCGAGCGTTAGGTAGCCGAGGCCGACGTCCTTCATCAACTGCAGCGGATGGGCAATGCTGTTCATCGCGCCGAAAAACTCGACCGCTTCGTCGATCTCCATGGTGAGCACTTCGCCGATGTTCTTGCCGCGCCACGTGACGGCCAGCGTTTCGGGGTTGAAGCGCTGCCCGTGGCAGACGTCGCACGCCACCTTCACGTCAGGCAGGAAGCTCATGGCGATGGTGCGCACGCCCTGGCCTTCACAGGCGGGGCAGCGGCCGTCGCCGGTGTTGAACGAGAAGCGCGATGCGGTGTAGCCGCGTGCCCGCGCCTCGAGCGTGTCGGCAAAGAGCTTGCGGATGGTGTCCCACACGCCGATGTACGTGGCGGGGCAGGAGCGCGGCGTCTTGCCGATCGGCGTCTGGTCGACCTCAAGCACGCGGTCGATGGCTTCCCAGCCGGTGACGCTGTCGCAGCCGTGCCAGTCGTGTTTGACGTCGAGCTTGCGCGGCATCTTCGCCTCAGGCGTCTCAGCCTGCGCGGCCTTGCGTGCGCGGCGCGTGGCCGGCGAAGACAGCACCGAACGGCCGACCGCATCGAGCAGGTTCGTCATCAACACATCGCGCGCCAGCGTCGATTTGCCCGAGCCTGACACCCCCGTAATCGCCACCAGACGCGACAGCGGCATCGTCGCAGTCACGTTGCGCAGGTTGTGCAGCTTGGCGCCGTGCACCGTCAGCCATTGCTCCGGCACGGCTTGCTTGCCGGCACGCGGCGCAATCACCTGGCGCCGCGGCTGCAGCGGGTGCTCGATCGGCTGCGACAGGAACCGGCCAGTGAGCGAATCCGGCTGGGCTCCCAGGTCTGCCACGCCACCTTGCGCGACGAGCGTGCCGCCGCGCTTGCCGGCGCCCGGGCCGATATCGATGATGTGGTCGGCGCGGCGGATCGTGTCTTCATCGTGCTCGACTACCACCAGCGTGTTGCCCTTGTCGCCCAGCTTGCGGAGCGCGTCCAGCAGGATCTGGTTGTCGCGCGGATGCAGGCCGATGGTCGGCTCATCGAGCACGTAGCAGACGCCCTGCAGGTTGCTGCCAAGTTGCGCCGCCAGGCGGATACGCTGCGCTTCGCCGCCCGACAGGCTCGGCGCCGCGCGATCCAGGCTCAGGTAGCCCAGGCCGACCTCTTCCAGGAACGACAGGCGGCTGTGAATCTCGGCCACCACGTCGCGGGCGATGTCGGCGTCGCGGCCGGTCAGGTCCAGGCCCTCGACCCAGCGGCGGGTCTGGCTGACAGTCCACTGCGCAATGTCGACGATGGGCTTGTCGGCAAAGGTGACGGCGCGCGCCGTCGGGTTCAGGCGCGTGCCGTGGCAATCCGGGCAGGGCAGGTCGGTCATGCCTTCGGGATCGACTTCCTCTGAAGGAAGCGTCTGCTCGCGGCCGCGATCGTCTCCGCCGAGGACGGTGTCGTCAAACGCGGCACGCTGCTCGCGCGTGAGCGCCAGACCGGTACCGACGCAGCTCGGGCACCAGCCGTGCTTGCTGTTGTACGAGAACATGCGCGGATCCAGCTCGGGGTAGCTGGTGCCGCAGGTCGAGCACGCCCGCTTGGTCGAAAACACCTTCACATTGCCGACATGTGCGGTGCCGCCGTTGTGCATCGCGTGTTGCAGGCCATCCAGCGGCGCGAGCACGTGCATGATGCCCTTGCCGTATTCCAGCGCCTGTTCCAGCAGCGTACGCAGCGCGGCTTCGTTTTCCGGCGAGACAACGATGTCGCCCACCGGCAGTTCCAGCGTGTGCTCGCGGAAGCGGTCCAGGCGCGGCCATGGGTCGACGCTCAGGAATTCGCCGTCGACGCGCAGATGCGTATAGCCGCGCGCCTTGGCCCATTTGGCCAGGTCGGTATAGACGCCCTTTCGGTTGACGACCAGCGGCGCGAGCAGGCCGATGTGCTGGCCGCGATGGTCGCGCATCAGCTGGGCAAGTATCGCCTCCGGGCTTTGCGCCGATACGGGCGTGCCGTCGTGGATGCAATGCTGCACGCCCAGCTTCACATACAGCAGCCGGAGGAAGTGCCACACCTCGGACGTGGTTGCCACCGTGCTCTTACGGCCGCCGCGCGACAGGCGCTGCTCAATGGCCACCGTGGGCGGAATGCCATACACGGCATCGACTTCCGGCCGCCCCGCCGGTTGCACGATGGAGCGTGCATAGGCATTGAGCGATTCAAGATAGCGGCGTTGCCCCTCGTGGAACAGGATGTCGAACGCCAGCGTCGACTTGCCCGAACCCGATACGCCCGTCACGACGTTGAATTTGCCGTGCGGAATGTCGACGTTCAGGCCCTTCAAGTTGTGCTCGTGCGCGTGGACGATGCGCACGACGTTTTCACCCTGGACTTCCGCCAGCGCAGCGCGCTTGGCGCGGCGCTCGGCCAGTGCCGTCTGCAGCGGCACGCCTTCGATGGCTTCCGGCTTGCCGACGCTGGCTTCGTATTGCTTGAGCGCGGCGCCGGTGTGCGATGCAGCGCAGTCCTTGACCTGCGCGGGCGTGCCGGCGCAGACCAGCAGGCCGCCGGCGTCGCCGCCTTCAGGGCCGAGGTCGATGATCCAATCCGCCGCACGTACCACGTCGAGGTTGTGTTCGATCACGATCAGCGAATGCCCGGCGTCGAGTAGCTTGCCGAACGCCCGCATCAGCTTGGCGATGTCGTCAAAGTGCAGGCCGGTGGTCGGCTCGTCGAACATGAACAGGCGGCCGGCGTCGGCGGGCACATCCTGCTTGACGCGCTTGCGCGCCGCGGCCTGGGCAGCCTGTGCGGCTTCGGCCAGGAAACCGGCCAGCTTCAGGCGTTGCGCCTCGCCGCCGGAGAGCGTCGGCACCGGCTGGCCAAGCTTCACGTATTCCAGGCCCACGTCGACGATCGGTTGCAGCACGCGCAGCACGTCTGCGTCATCAGCGAACACGCTGGCGGCTTCGCTCACCGTCAGCTCCAGCACATCGGCCACCGACAATGCGCGGCCACCGCGGGGAATCTTCACTTCCAGGATTTCGGCGCGATAGCGCGTGCCGTCACAGTCCGGGCAGCGCAGGTAGATGTCAGAGAGGAACTGCATCTCGACGTGCTCGAAGCCCGAGCCGCCGCAGGTCGGGCAACGGCCGTCGCCCGAGTTGAAGCTGAACGTACCGGCCGTGTAGCCGCGCTGCAGCGCCATCGGCGCCTTGGCGAACAGCTTGCGGATTTCATCGAACGCGCCAACGTAGCTGGCCGGGTTCGAACGCGCGGTCTTGCCGATGGGGGATTGGTCAACGAACACCACGTCGCTGATCTGATCGGCACCGCGCAAGGCGCGGAATGCGCCGGGCGATTCCGTTGCCTTGCCAAAGTGGCGCGCCAGCGCCGGGTGCAGCACGTCCTGGATCAACGTCGATTTGCCCGAGCCGGACACGCCGGTCACGCACACCAGGCGCTGCAGCGGGATCTCGACCGTGACATCGCGCAGGTTGTGTTCCGACGCGCCTTCGAGCACCAGCAGCGGCGTCGCGTCGCTGACGGGGCGCGCGTGCCAATCCGTGGCGTCGGCCACGCGGCGCTGCCCCGACAGATACGCGCCCGTGAGTGTGTCCGCTTGGCGGATCGACGCCGGTGTGCCGTCGAAGACGATGTTGCCGCCGCGCTCGCCGGGGCCGGGGCCCATGTCGATCAGGCGGTCAGCCGCCAGCATCACCGAAGGGTCGTGCTCGACCACCACCAGCGTGTTGCCAGCGTCGCGCAGGCGCTGCATGGCTTGGACAATCCGATCCAGATCGCGCGGGTGCAGGCCGATGCTGGGTTCATCCAGCACGAACAGCGTGTTGACGAGCGATGTGCCCAGCGCCGTCGTCAGGTTGATCCGCTGCACTTCGCCACCCGAGAGCGTGCGGCTCTGGCGGTCGAGCGTCAGATAGCCAATGCCGACGTCGCACAGATAGGCCAGGCGCGTGCGCACCTCGTCCAGCAGCAGCTTGAGCGCGTCGTCGAGCAGCGTGGACGGGAGCGTCAGTTCATCGAAGAAACGGCGGATGCGCTCAATGGGCAGCAGCATCAGGTCGTGCACGGTCAGCCCGGGCAGGGCTTCGAGCTGGGCACGGCTCCAGGCCACGCCGCGCGGCATGAAGCGGTGTTCGGGCGCGAGCACGGCGTCGGCGTTTTCCTTGGTGCCAAGGCGCCATTGCATCGATTCGGTTTTCAGGCGGGCGCCGCCGCAGGTTTCGCAGGTCGTGTAGCTGCGGTACTTGGAGAGCAGCACGCGGATGTGCATCTTGTACGCCTTCGACTCCAGGTAGTCGAAGAAGCGGCGCACGCCGTACCACTGCTTGTTCCAGCCGCCACGCTTGAAGGCCGGGTCGCCATTGATGACCCAGTTGCGCTGGGCCTCGGTCATCTCCGCCCACGGCGTGCCGCGCGGGATGTCCGCTGCAGCGGCGTAGCGCATCAGGTCGTCCTGGCATTCCTTCCAGGCGGGCGTCTGCATCGGCTTGATGGCGCCGTCGCGCAGCGTCTTGCGCTCGTCCGGAATCACCAGTCCCAGATCGACGCCGATCACGCGGCCGAAACCGCGGCAGGCATCGCACGCGCCGTAGGCGGAATTGAACGAGAAGAGCGCGGGCTGCGGGTCGGCGTAGCGGAGGTCGCTTTCCGGGCAGTGCAGGCCGGTGGAAAAGCGCCAGATCGTGGGCTCCGCACCTTCATCGGCAGGGAGCACGTAGACGCTGACGCGTCCGCCGCCGCGCTTGAGCGACGACTCGATGGCCTCGAGCGCGCGGGCACGCTCGGTGCCCTGCAGGCGGAAGCGATCCGCCACCACATCGAGCAGCTTGCGCTTGCCCGTGGACGATTCGACCACGCGCTCGGCCTGCACGCGCGTATAGCCGCTGACCGACAGCCATTGCGTGACTTCTTCGGGGCTCGTATTGGCGGGCAGCTCGACGGGAAAGGTCACCACCAGGCGTGGATCACCTTCGCGCGTGCGCGAGAGCAGTTCGTCGTAGATCGTTTCCGGCGTGTCGTGGCGCACCGGCAGGGCGGTGTCGCGGTCGAACAGCTGGGCGGCGCGCGCAAACAGCAGCTTCAGGTGGTCGTTCAGTTCCGTCATCGTGCCGACCGTCGAGCGCGAGCTGCGCACCGGGTTGGTCTGGTCGATGGCGATAGCGGGCGGCACGCCTTCGACGTGCTCGACCTGCGGCCGGTCCATGCGGTCCAGAAACTGGCGCGCGTAGGCGCTGAAGGTCTCGACGTAGCGGCGCTGGCCTTCGGCGTAGAGCGTGTCGAAAACGAGGCTGGACTTGCCGGACCCCGACGGGCCGGTCACGACGGTCATTTCACCCGTGCGCAGGTCCAGATCGAGGTTTTTGAGATTGTGCTGACGGGCTCCGCGCAGGCGAATGACACCGGAGGACATGGAGGGCGTTCCTTGGAGCTTGGAGGTAAGGGGCATGCCGGCGGGGCTCAAGCATCGGCCGCTGCGTCGGCAATCAGAATTCGAGCCGTAAACTGTAGCGGATTATGAAGATCCGGTTTGTCTACGGAACAAGTCGTGGGCGGGAGCCTAACGCAGGGCTCCTGACAGCGTTTTGTCAGGAGGTTTCAGCGGAGGGGCAGAAAAGCACGGGGTGATGCCGGTATCACCCCTGCCGGGGTGCATCAGCCGGCCTCGCGCCCGTAAGACGCTTGATTGGCCGGCAGATCAAAGCCCGTGGGGCCAGGCTTGCGCGGGACAAAACGGTGGTGCTCGACCACACCGCCCTTGACGATGACGACGGTCTCTTCGGGAATCTCCGCCCACGCGCCGGGCAGGTCGACAAGCGGTTCGGACAGCACAAGGAAGGCGTCGTCGCCCGCGTCTTCAATGGCGGCGCTGTCAGGATAGAGCTGGTGCAGATGCTTGAACGACGTGCTGTGGAACAGCGAGCGCGATTCGCCCTCGCTGGAGTAGCGGGCCGCCACGATCTGAACGCCGTCCGTCGCGCAGACCGTCATGTTCAGCGGGTATTCGACGCCGTGGCGGCGGCCGATGTCTTCGATCAGCCCGACCATTTGTTCGAGTGCGCCGCGCGGGTCGCGGTCCAGTCCGAACGACAGCGCCAGGAAAAACATGATCTCGGAGTCGGTCGAGCCTTCGATCCAGCGGAACAGCTCCGGCGCCACTTCCATCATCAGGGCGCGGCGCAGCATCGGATATTCACGGATCAGCCCGTTGTGCGCAAAAAGCCACCGGCCGTAGCGGAACGGGTGGCAGTTGGTCTCCTGCGCCGGGGTGTCGGTGGCCGCGCGCACGTGCGCGATGAACATCGACGAGCGGATGGCGCGGGCGGCTTCACGCAGGTTGGTGTCGTTCCACGCGGGGTGCAGGCAGCGGTATCGGAAGGGCACCTCAGAGTAACGGCCGTACCAGCCGATGCCGAAGCCGTCACCGTTGGTGGTTGTCTCGCCGCCAAGGCGGGAGCGCAGACTCTGGTCGATCAACGAGTGCCGCGGCCGGAACAGCACTGTCTCCATCTGAATGGGATTGCCTGAATACGCCAGCCAGCGACACATGATGCATTGCCTATAGAGATGCCTTGAAAGGTGAGTCTATGCAATGCGTTTGCGAATGCACAAGAAAATCCGAACCCTTATCCGACAAGGGTCTCGGCGGACCTGCGACCTTGACGGCGAGGTTTTTCATCAATTCGCTTACCCGCTTTGCAAAGGAGATATCGCTCGCAGATCCGCGCAGGCACGGGGCGGCGGGCCTTGGCGGGAGCGGCGCGGACTTGCCGGACGAGCGTCCTGCGCATCCTGTACGCGTTTCGGTTCGGGGCAAGGCCCACGAATTCAGCGTTGCCGTACTGTCGTCAAAACGCATCAGAGTGGGTCGGGGTATGGGGTCGGCCAGCGTGCCGAGTGCCTCATCCGGTCGGCGGATGGGCTCGCCCCCTCTCGTTGCGCACGTTGCGCCCGTTGCGCCCGGATGGCAGCCGAGTGCCCCGGGCGACACCCGGGGCGGCGGCTGATGAAACCGGCTTTACTCTTCCACCTCACTGCGCACCATCAACACCGGCTTGTTGGTCTTGCGCACCACGCCCTCGGCTACGCTGCCGAGCACCAGATGCTTGAGCCCGCGCCGGCCGTGCGTTCCGAGCACGATCAGGTCGGTGGCCGTCTCATTGGCTTCCGCGACGATCGTTGCGGAGATCTGCCCCGGCGCAATGGATTTTTCGAGCAGTCTGGTCGAATGCTTGATGCCCGCCGCGTCCAGCTTTTTCGAGACCTCGGCGAGCGTGTCGCGGCCGTAGTCGACGACCTGGTTGGCGTAGGCAATCGAGTCGGCCCCGACCATGTCGAAAGTGATGTCGCTGCTGTCGGCAACGAAAAGCGCTTCGACTTCCGCGCCTGTCGCCTTGCTGACCATAATGGCCTGTTGCAGCGCAAGGTAGGACGCGTGGCTGCCGTCGATGGCGAGCAGGATTCGCTGATACATGGTGGTCTCCAAGGCGTTGTGCAGTCGGGCACCGCATGTCATCAGCGTAGACAGCGTGGCGTGTGGGCTGTTGATGCGCGTCAAAGGTCTTTCGACGCCACCTGCAGAACGGCTGCTCCAGCAACGCGCCCGGCACGGAGGTCTGCCAACGCGGTGTTGGCGTCTTGCAGCCGATAGGGCGTGACGCGCACCCGTAACGGGATATCCGCTGCGACGCGCATGAGCGCGAGTCCGTCGGCTCGCGTCAGGTTCGCGACCGAGACCAGCTTGCGTTCTTCCCAAAGCCACCGGTACGGAAACGCGGGGATGTCGCTCATGTGGATGCCGCCGCAAACCACCGTGCCGCCTTTGACCACAGCTTGCAGTGCCTGCGGCACGAGCGCGCCGATGGGCGCAAAGATCAAGGCGGCATCGAGCGGTTCCGGTGCGGCGGTGTCGCTCGCGCCAGCCCATCTCGCACCCGTATCCAGGGCTAGTTGCTGCGCCGCAGTATCACCGGCCCGCGTGAAGGCGAAGACGTCGCGCTGCTCTGCCACGGCAATCTGCGTGATGAGATGCGCCGCGGCGCCAAAGCCGTAGATGCCGATCCGGCGTGCATCGCCGGCCATGCGTAGCGTGCGGAAGCCGATCAGGCCAGCGCAAAGCAGGGGTGCCGCGTGCGCATCGTCGTACCGCGCGGGAATCGGCAGGCAGAATCGCGCGTCGCAGACGACGTATTGTGCATACCCGCCATCGCGCGTGTAGCCGGTGAAGGCCGGGTGGTCGCACAGGTTTTCGCGCCCGTGCAGGCAGTACGTGCAGACGCCGCATGTCCAGCCGAGCCAAGGCACGCCGACGCGCTCGCCGGGGGCGGGCGTCGTCACGCCTGCGCCGCACAACTCGACGATGCCGACGATTTCGTGACCAGGGATCAGGAAGGGTTTGGGCGCGGTCAGTTCACCGTCCACGATGTGCAGGTCGGTACGGCAGACCCCGCACACGGACACGGCAATCCGGACTTCGCCCGGCCCAGGCACGGGCATGGGCACTGCACGCCAGATCAATGGCTTTCCGGCGTCTTGCATCACCATGGCGCGCATCGATTCAGACATTGCTGTCTCCATCCGGCGTGTCTGATCAGTATGGATGCTCGCCGCAGATGGATTGCCCGGCAGTGGGCCATCGCCTGCGCCAGATCAATCGAAGAACGTTGCCGCGCGCAATACTGAACGGGTGCAATGCAGCGGCCATCGGTATCCACGCAATGTCTTCACTGCTGTCTTTCTCGGTTGCCCTGGGCGTGGGCCTGGCGATCGGCCTTGAGCGCGAGCGTAGTCATGCCGGCAGTGCGGAACTGCCGGCAGGCATGCGAACCTTTGCGATCGCGGCGCTGGCAGGTGCCATTGCGGCAAGCCTGCCGATACCGCTGGCCGTGCCGACTGTGCTGCTGGCGGTCGCATTGCTGGCAGCGGTGGGTTACCACCATTCGGCCAATGTCGACCCTGGTGTGACAACGGAACTCGCACTCGTGGCGACCACGCTGCTGGGTGCCTTTGCCGTGAGCGAGCCTGAAATGACGGCAGGCCTCGGCACCGTCCTTCTTGTCCTGCTCTATGCCAAGGCCGGTTTGCATCGGTTTGCCCGCACGGTCATCACCCAGCGTGAACTGGCCGATCTGCTGATCCTTGCGGTGGCGGCATTGCTGATCTGGCCCGCAGTCCCCGACCGGAACATGGGACCGCTGGACGCCTGGAACCCGCATACGCTGTGGCTGATTGTGCTGCTGGTGATGCTGATGGGCAACACGGGCCACTTTGCGGCGCGATGGTTTGGCGAGCGCATCGGCCTGCCGCTGGCCGGTCTGTTCAGCGGGTTTGCATCAAGTGTGGCAACGATCACGGCCATGGCTGCGCGCGTACGAAAGGTTCATCGCCCCGTTGAGGGTGCGGTTGCCGCAGCGCTCCTATCCAACGTGGCCACGCTGGTGCAGATGCTGCTGTTGACTGCCGCCATCAATATCGACCTGCTACGCGTGCTGGCGGCGCCACTGGCAGTGGGAATGATGACGACCGTCGCATGGTCGGCTCTATGGATATGGCGCGGCAGCAAGCCGCTTGAGGAAGCACCGGAGAATTCTGCTTCTTCCATCAACTGGCGGGTAGCGATCGGTTTTGCGTTATGGACGGCGACCCTGCTGCTTGCCGCAGCCGCCGCACGCACATGGTTCGGGACAGCGGCGGTGGTGGCTGTTACCGTGGTGGGCGCATTTGCCGATGTACACGCCGCGACCGCGTCCATTGCGACGCAGGTTGCTGGCCACACGTTGCAAAGCCCGACGGCAGGCAAGCTGGTCATGCTTGCGCTGACAGTCAACACGCTCTCGAAGGTGGTCGTGGCCACCAGCGGGGGCCGCGCATTTTCCAGCAAGGTCACGGCTGGCCTGCTGATCATGCTTCTGGCCAGCTGGACGGTGTTCTGGCTTGTCTCTTAGTCAATCCCGCCCAATGCCCAGCACCCAATAGACCGGGCACATGCGGATCAGCCCCGTCACCAGAGGTATCAGCCCAAGCCAGCCCACCCACGCTGGTACCTTGCCAAAGAACGCCAGCAGGATCATGGCGATACCAATCAAGATGCGGACGATGCGGTCCGCGGTTCCAACATTGGTGAACATGACGGTGCTCCTAAACAACGGTCGGTTACGGCTTAGAGAATCAAATCGGACGGCGCACGCGGACCGGCTCCGGTAAAGTTGTCGCGACCCAGAATCCCGACCAGCAAGGTCCATTCGCCGCCCATCGCGCGGATGGTGTCATCGAGGCTGAGCATGCCCACCAGCCGTTGCTGCCGGTCGACCACGCCGAGCCGGTGCAGGCCGTGGCTCAGCATCAAGCGCAAGGCTTCGCTGATCACCGCGTCGTCGCGGATGGTCAGAAGGCCGCGTGTCATGACTTCGGATACCGCGGTTTCGGTGCAGTCGCTGCGGCTGGCGATACCGTGCACCACCATGTCGCGGTCTGTGACGATGCCGACCACGCGCGCACCAACAGCGGTGTGTTCTGTGACAAGCAACGCGCGGGTGCTTTCGTCGCGCATCAGTCGGGCAGCTTGCTGCAGCGTCGCCGTTGCCCGGATGTGGACGATACGGTGGGAGCAAATCTCGTCGATCCTCATGCTGCACTCCGATGCGCTTACGTTTTCACTATAAGAACGGGCCGGTGTCAGAAGTTGATCCCGAACAAGGTGCCGTGAGCTTTCCATGACTGTCCGGATGGGCAGCGGATAGCGGTTGAGTCTATCGAGCGCTGCACTCGGATCATTGAGGCAGATCAAGTGCCAAGGGCAGGTGATCCGGCGAACCAAACGCTGATGTAAATCAAGGGGCGATCTGCCTGGTGGTCCAACATGGAATCCAGCAACCCCGCGTGGGGCGAACCGACGGATTCGACGGAGGCACATCATGTACGACAGGATTCTGGTAGCGGTGGACGGCAGCCCGACGGGAGATCGCGCGCTGGACGAGGCCATCAAGCTTGCGCAGAAGCTCGGCTCCGAGTTGGTCATCGCCCACGTGATCGACAACTCGTATCTGATGTACGACGTTGGCTATATCGACGTCGGCGCCTTTACCGAAGCGTTGGTGAAACAAGGCGATCAAATCGTCGCCGAGGCGCGTGCCAAGGCCGAGAAAGCCGGCGTGCGCGTTCACAGCGTGGTGGTGGACGATCCCATCGGGACCTTCGATATCGGCACGGCCATTGAACAGGCGGCCCACAACGTCGGCGCTCAAGCCCTGGTGCTGGGAACGCACGGGCGGCGCGGCTTCCGGCGACTGTTCCTGGGCAGCGTTGCCGAGAGCGTTGTGCGCATGAGCACACTGCCGGTGCTGCTGGTCCGCGCGTTGCCGACCGAGACACCGCACAGGGCCACAGAACCGCTGAGCAATGCCGTCATTGCCTAGCCAGGTGCCTTCCCCTCTGACACGACATCGGGATCTGACCATGACCTACGCCAGCGTGATGGTGCATCTGGACCGCAGCGAACGCGCCATGCACCGCCTCAACCTCGCGGCCCAGTATGCGGGGGCACACCACGCCACGCTTGTCGGCATCTACGCGAGCTTTGCGCCCAGCCTCAGTTGGTTCTACATGATGGAGAACGCTTCCCGCTACCTGGACGAAGACCGCATCCGGCGCGACGCCATCCGGGATGCCGTGCACGCGCGCTTTCGCCTGGAGACGGAGAAACTTGCGGTGGAAACGGAATGGCGTGCCGTGGAAGGCGACCCCGTCGCGCTCGTTTTGCGCGAAGCGCGGGAGGCCGATCTTCTCGTGGTCGGACAACGGAACCACGACGAACCGGACGAATTCATCGCCGGCGACTTCGTCGAAACGCTGATCCTGGAGTCGGGCCGCCCCGTGCTGGTCGTGCCCTACGCCGGCAGCTTCGCGGCATTGCCGCAGCGCATTCTGGTGGCCTGGAGCGGGGGACGCGAATCGGCCCGTGCGCTGCATGATGCCATCCCGATGATGGCGGGCGCCAATGTGCACGTGTTGCAGATCACCAGCACGCAGCCAAAGCACTGGGCCGAGGAAACCACCGTCGGGCAGGTTGCACGTGCACTGAACGCGCGCGGCATTCATACCACGGTGGAAGAGACCGACTGCGCGGATACCGACACCGCCATCGGCGAGTTGCTGCTCTCGCGCGCAGCCGACTTCAACGCCGATCTGATCGTCATGGGCGCCTACGGGCACAGCCGCCTGCGCGAACTGGTGCTTGGCGGGGTGACACGCACGCTGCTGAAAACGATGACCGTGCCGGTGCTGATGTCGCATTGAGTCTCGACGTCCATTGGACATCAGGAGGTCACCATGAAGAACGATATCCAGCTCAAGCACGACGTCGAAGAAGAGTTGCAATGGGATCCGGCGGTGGATGCCGGTTGCTTTGCCGTGAAAGCGAAGAACGGCATCGTCACGCTCTCCGGTGCTGTCGACACCTTTGCCGATAAGCATGCAGCGGAAGAGGCCGTGCGGCGGGTTGCCGGTGTGACCGCGCTGGTTGTGCACGTGGATGTGCGGATGCCGCCGGATATGCAGCGCCCCGACGACGAGATCGCGCAAGCCATCAGCAGCGCGTTGCATTGGAATGCATCGGTACCGCCCGATTCCGTCCGGATCACCGTCGAAGACGGGGCCGTGACGCTGCGCGGTGAAGTCGACCAGGACTTCCAGCGCCGCGCGGCGCTCGACACGGTGCGACGGGTGCGCGGGGTGAAGTCGGTGGCCAACGCACTCGTATTGCGCCCCGCCTCCGGGCCGGCCGATCTGAGCGATCGCATTGCCAAGGCCCTGCAACGCCTCGCCGCCGTAGACGCGTCACGGCTCAATGTCTCCGTGGCAGACGGCACGGTGACGCTGTACGGGCCGCTGCGCAACCTCAACGAATGCCGTGCCGCCCGGGAGGCCGCATGGGACGCGCCCGGCGTGCGTGCCGTCGTCGACCAGATGTGGGTCGGCTCCTAGAGGCGATCCGCACGTTGCACTGCTTACCAGATCCTGGAGTACGAGATGGAAAAGAAGCTGATCGTGTACTACTCGCGCACCGGTACGGCGCGTCAGGTGGCGGAGCAGATGGCCGCACAGAGCGGATGGCAGCTTGCCGAGGTGACGGACGAGCATCCGCGCGCCGGCTTTCTGGGGGACGCGCGCTGTGTGATCGAAACGGTCTTTCATGCGCGTGCCAAGTATCGTTACGAAGGGCCGCCGCTTGATGAAGTCGAACACGTCGTCGTGATCGCTCCCGTCTGGATGGGCCGCCTGGCTTCGCCCATGCGCGACTTTCTGGCTGACCAATTGCCGGCGTCCACGCACCTGTCCGTGATTTGCGTCATGGCGGCGCGCGGGGCATTCCGTGCCGTAGAGGAAATCATGCGGATCACCGCCACCATTCCGGCGCCGGTGCTGGCGCTGTTCCAGCACGACGTACAGAGCGGGTTGTCGCAGGAGGAGATTGCGGGCTTTATCGACCAGGTGAAGACCGCCGGCCGGTGGGAGCAATCCAGGCAGCGGCCCGCCTGGCTCTCGCCAACGGAAGCGTGATACCGAACACGCGGTTCGACGTTGCACTGATTGAAGGAGACGGGGCATGACCGGCTTTACCGACGCGCAATGGAACCGGCTGAGAAGCCTGCTCGACGAACAGGAAGCGCGCGTGCGGCGCCAACTGTCTGCGCTTGGTGCTTCAGCCGTGCCAATGCCGCGTGAGGCGCCGCTGGAAAACGCGGGTCTTGCCGATGAAGAGGCGGTGGACCAGACGAACGACGTCATGCTCGCCCGTTACCGAAGCGAGCTTGAGCAACTGAGTGCGGCGCGCGAGCGTCTCCAGCAGCACAGCTACGGCATCTGCATCGATTGCGGCGAAGCGATTCCATTTTTACGCCTGCAAGCCCAGCCGACCGCGGCGCGCTGCTTGGCTTGTCAAACAGCGCGTGAGCGTCGCTGGGCATAGCGCGGCGACTCTATCCAGCAGGAGCGAGGTATGAAAAGCGATCTGGGTATCAAGCAGGACGTGAACGACGAACTGCTCTGGGAACCTGCGGTGGATGCCGCAGCGATTGGTGTGGAAGTGGACAACGGCGTCGTGACGCTGACCGGCCACGTCCGCAGCTACATGGAAAAACTCGCCGCCGAACATGCCGCCGAGCGCGTGGCCGGTGTGCGTGGCGTCGTGCAGAAGATCGAAGTCCGATTGCCCGGCACCCACACCGACGCAGACGTTGCGCAGGCGGCCCGTGATGCGCTTGAATGGCAGGTGACGCTGCCCTCCAATCGCATCGAGGTGCTGGTCGAGAATGGCTGGGTGACGCTCTCAGGCGAGGTGGACTGGCCCTACCAGAGCGAACAGGCAGCGCATGCAGTGGGGGCGTTGCGCGGTGTGGCGGGCCTGATCAACCGGCTGCGGATCAAGGCACGCGTGCAGCCCGTCAATGTGGCCGAGCAGATCGGCGCCGCACTCAAGCGGCATGCCGCGCGTGAAGCCGAGCACATCCGCGTCTCTGTTGATGGCGGGACGGTCACGCTCAGCGGTCACGTCGGTTCCGCATCGGAGCGGCGCGCGGCCAAGGGCGCTGCATGGTCCGCACCGGGCGTGACGCAGGTCATCGATCATCTCCAGATCGCACCTTAGTGGGAGCGGCAATTAGGCGGGGGATTCAAGCGGGGAAGTAGGTGCGCCGCCCCACCCGAAAAGGGGGCGGCGCTTTTTTATGCTCTTTATGTGGCGAGCGGAGCGATCAAAGTGCCGTCAGTGCTGCCTTGTCGGTCAGTTCGATGTTCTTGCCGCTCACGACGATCCAGCCTTCGCGCTGGAACTTCGACAGGGCACGGCTGACTGTCTCCAACTGCATGCCAAGGTAGCTGCCGATTTCCTCGCGCGTCATGCGCAACGTGAAGCTTGAGGCGGAGTACCCGCGGTCGTGCATCCGCACGGAGAGGTCCAGCAGGAAGGTGGCAACACGCGCTTCCGCACTGAGTCCGGCGAGCAGCAGCATGAGGCCCGACTCGCGCACGATCTCTTCTGCCATCAATTGGTGAAGGCGATGTTGGAGCGGGCGGATGTCCTGGCACAAGTCTTCGACGCAATGGAATGGCAGCGCGCAGACCGTGCTGTCTTCCAGGGCGATCGCATCGCAGGTGTGGCGATCGGCGGCAATGCCGTCCAGGCCCAGCGTCTCGCCGGCCAGCTGGAAGCCGGTGACGTGGCTGGCGCCATTCGGATGCGACACCACGGTCTTGAACGATCCTGACCGGATGGCATAGATCGCGTGAAAGCTGTCACCCGCACGGAAGAGTGCATCGCCCCTGGCGATCTTGCGCCAGGTGTGCACCATCTGGTCCAGCTGTCCGCGTTGTGGGGACGGCACAGCGCTGGCGATGCACGCCCAGTGCATCATGCAATTGGCGCACTGGCTGCTCGGGACCAGTGGCGTGGTGTGGCGGATCGGGGTTGCATCGCGAACGAGCCGGAGCTGTGGAAGCGCAGCGGGATGTCGGTGTTCGACGGGGGCAGGGGACTCTATCGTGCGCGGAATCATGGGGCGGCTCCGGGAAGGCGTCTGTGGTCTCTGAGCCACACATCCTCGATGAGGAGGTGGGTATCCGGTCACTGGTTTCCATCGAGGCCCGGTGCCCGTACGGTCAAGTATCGGAAGCGCGGCGTTTGCGCGAAATCAGGCTGCGCTGAGATGGCCGTCGGGATGCGCCATGCCCTTGTCAGGGTTCCCTGACAGCGGCAGCAGGGTTTTCGGGGGGAGCCTCCTTCACACGGCTAGTATCTGCCGCCTTGGGAATCGGCTATGTTGAATGCATACCGACCTTCTCGTGGTGTTCGGTGGCGGAGCACGACACGCAATCCTCTAAGGCGACGCACAGGCGCCTGCTGCAGTTGCAATCCAGCTCAGCCGAACTGGTGGTGGGCGTGCTTGCCGTTTTGCTGTTGACCGCGTCGGTTGTGCGCCTGGCGTTTGCCATCCGTGCCGAAGATGGCCCCTTTATCTTGCTGGCCTCGGCAACCATTTGTACGGTTGTCGCACTGTCGTTCTATTGGTTGCGGCTGCGGAAGTTGCGAGCCGCCGTTGCCAGGGATCTCTCCTATCTCGAAAAAAGCGAAGCCCGGCTGGCCGGGATCATCCGCTCGTCCATGGAAGCGATCATTTCGGTGGATGACGCCCAGCGCATCGTGCTGTTCAATCCCATGGCCGAAACACTGTTCGGGTGCCCCGCGCGCCATGCCATCGGCCGCCCGCTGTCGGACTTCATTCCCGAGCGGTTTCGCGGCGCGCATGAGGCCCACGTGCGGCGCTTTGGCGTGACGGGTGTATCGGAGCGCCAGATGGGTAAGCAGCGCCCGCTGTTTGCCCTGCATACCGATGGGCGCGAATTCCCGATCGAAGCGTCGATTTCACAGATCGAGGTGAACGGCGGCAAGCTCTTCACGGTGATGCTGCGGGACACCACAGAGCGTGTCCGTGCCGAGGCCGCGCTGCGGCGCTCACAGGAAGAACTGCAGCATCTGTCGGATAGCGTGCTGGCGACGCGGGAAGAGGAGCGGCACCGCATCGCCCGTGAACTCCACGACGATCTGGGTCAACGCCTGAGCGCGCTCAAGATGGACATTTCGCTGCTTGCAGCAGATTTGCGGGCCGCGCGCAGCGATCAGAACCTGATCGACCAGACCCAGGCGATGCAACGGGTGATCGACGAGACGATCGCGGCCGTACGCCAGATTTCCGCAGATCTTCGACCGCCGTTGCTCGACGAGTTGGGGCTCGTGCCGTCTATCGAATGGATGGCCAAGAATTTTCGCCAACGCTTCGGTTTGGTCGTCAACGTGCATGCGCAAGAGGTGGCAATGAATGAGCGCGCCGCCATCTCGGTCTTCCGGATCGTGCAGGAGGCACTCAACAATGTCGTGCGCCATGCCGATGCCACGCGCGTAGAGATCGAATTTTCGCAGCAGGACGGCGTGCTGGAGCTGTCCATCCAAGACAACGGGCATGGTTGGAGTGGGGCGCCGCCTGCGGCAGGCGAACGCAAGCCGCTCGGCTTGCTGGGCATCCGTGAGCGAGCCCGGTTGCTGGGCGGCCAGGCAATGACCACGCACGCACCCGGCGGTGGCTTCCGTTTGAGCGTCCGCTTTCCCGCCGTTCACGACGCTACCGAGGAGGCCCGGACATGATTCGCGTGATGATCGCCGACGATCATGCCGTGATGCGCGACGGCGTGCGCCATATTCTGGAGCGTGCGGGAAATTTCGAAGTTGCCTGCGAAGCCTCCGACGGTACGCAGGTCGCGCAACTCGTGCGCGACCATCAACCGCAGGTGGTCGTGCTGGATCTTTCGATGCCGGGCCGCAGCGGCCTGGAACTGCTCCGCCAGCTTCACGACGATCACCCCAGGGTGCGCGTGCTGGTGCTAACCATGCACGCAGAAGAGCAGTACGTGGCGCGCGCCTTTCGTGCCGGCGCAGCCGGTTACCTGACAAAGGAAAGTGCCGCCACCGAACTGGTGACCGCGCTGCAGAAGGTGGCCACCGGCGGCACGTACGTCAGCCCACCCATGGCAGAGAAGCTCGCGCACAGCCTGGGCGAGCCCAGCGAGGAGGCGGCGCACACGCGCCTGTCCGACCGCGAGATGGAGGTCTACCGCCGGCTGGTGCGGGGCGAACCCTTGACTGAAATCGCCACCAGCCTGTGCGTGAGCGCCAAGACCATCAGCACTTACAAGATGCGGTTGATGGACAAACTCCAGCTCTCCAGCGAAGCCGCCCTTGTGCGCTACGCGATACGTCATCGCCTGTTTTCCGACGACGACACGTTGTAGCCGTTCCTCCGGACCACTCAGCGCGGTCTTGCGACACATCAAAGGCGCGGCGCCCCGTCCAGGGAAGAGTTCATCAGCCGCTGGGCGGAGGCTCGCGTGGCGGACGCATTGCCGCTACGGCGGAACGAAAGGCTCGACCGTCCAACGAATGACGATGACCGTTGAGTTGCATCAACCCCGGCCGCGCGCACTGCGCTCTAATGGTTTGCACATCCACGCGCCTTGCGATCGCTTATGCGCACCATGCCAGTGCCGTCTCCGTCTGCTGCTGACAAGATCGACATCCCGCTGCACGCTGCCATGGCTCGCGCTTCGATGTCGCTCTCGCATGTGTCGATGCTGCTGGCATGGCTTGACTGGGCACTGCATCTTGCAATATCACCCGGCAAACGCCTGGAGCTGGTGCGGCTTGCTCTCTGGCAGGCCGAAGCGCTTTTCCACTATGGGCAAGACTGCGCCGTCAGCGGGCCGATTCATGCGAAGTGCTGCGTACAGCCCCCAACACAGGATCGACGCTTCACGGCGGAGGCATGGCAACTGTGGCCGTTCAACGTGCTGCATCAATCCTTCCTGCTGACGGAGCGCTGGTGGGATGCGGCCACCCGCGGCGTGTGGGGTGTTTCGCGCCATCATGAAGACTTGGTCGCGTTTGCTGCCCGGCAGTGGCTGGATATTGCATCTCCCGGCAACCAGCTCATGACCAATCCTGTGGTGCTGCAGCGGACCGCCGAACAGCATGGCGCCAATCTCGTGCGTGGAGCCCTCCACGCATTGGCGGACTTCGAGCGCTATCTGAGCAACGCACCGCCACCGGGAGCGAATGACTTCGTGCCGGGTCGCGATGTTGCCGTCACCCCTGGCAAGGTTGTCCTGCGCAACCGGCTGATCGAGTTGATTCAGTATGCGCCCGCCACGCCCGCGGTCTACGCGCAGCCCATCCTGATCGTGCCGGCCTGGATCATGAAGTACTACATCCTCGATTTATCGCCGGCCAATTCGTTGATCCGCTACCTGGTCGAGCACGGTCACACGGTGTTCTGCATATCGTGGAAGAACCCAGGAGAAGCCGACCGCGACCTCGCGATGAATGACTACCTGGAACTCGGCATCATGGCCGCCCTCGATGTCGTGAATGCCACCGTGCCCGGGCAGCGCGTTCACGCGACCGGGTATTGCCTGGGCGGGACGCTCCTCTCAATGGCCGCAGCGGCGATGGCACGCGACAACGACGACCGGCTGGCATCGATGACGCTGTTTGCCGCGCACACGGATTTTGCCGACCCGGGGGAACTCGGCCTTTTCATTGACGAGGCGCAGATCAGCCTGCTGGATGCGCAGATGACCGAGACCGGCTATCTGACGGCGGGACAGATGGCCGGTGCCTTCCAGATGCTGCGTTCGTATGACCTGCTGTGGTCCCGCATGGTGGGTGACTACCTGATGGGCGACCGCGCACCGCTGAACGATTTGATGGCGTGGAACGCCGATACCACGCGCATGCCCGCCCGGATGCACGGCGAATATTTGCGTCGCCTGTTTCTGAACAATGATCTGAGCGAGGGACGTTATCCGGTAAGGGGCAAGCCTGTCTCGCTCGCGGACATCCCGCTGCCCGTGTTTGTGGTCGGGACAGAAACCGACCACGTTGCGCCCTGGCGCTCGGTCTACAAGCTCCATCATCTGTGCCCCGCAGAACTGACATTCGTGCTGACCAGTGGCGGGCACAACGCCGGCATCGTGAGCCCGCCAGGGCATCCGCGCCGTCATTTCCACATGAAAACGCGCCACGCCGGCGCCAGCAGTCTCGCCCCGGACGTCTGGTTGAGCACCGCGACAGATGAGCCCGGTTCGTGGTGGCCAGCATGGCATGCATGGCTGGTGGCACAAGGCGCGGGCGACCAAGCCGCGAAGCCGCCCTCGCTTGGAACGCTTGCGCATCCCGCGCTAGCCGATGCACCCGGTACCTATGTCCTGGAGCGGTGAATCCGAAGGAGGTTACGTGGACGAACAATTCGATCTGCCCCTTGCGTTGTACAAGGCGCAGCTCACATTGGTGGGGCGGTCGTTGGAGTCGGTGCTTTCTGCACGGCAGCGATGGCTCGCCTTGGGGACGGAGCTGCTGGGTGACGATATCGATGAAGTCCGTGCCGCATGCGCAGAGCTGTCTGAAGCGCCGACCTGGCAGGCGGCTGCCGCCATGTGGCCAAACGCATGGTGGCGCATCAACCAGCATGGGGTCACGGTACTGGAGGGATGTGTCCGTACCGCGCTGACCAGTCAGACGGCGGTGGCTGTCGAAACACAGCGGGCCATGCGGCAATGGCAGCAGGCCATTGTGCAGGCGGCACACATTGCAGGCACCACGATACCGATCCACGGCTTCTGGAAGAACGCGCTGGCAGTGCTCGGCACGGCGCCGCAGCGCGAGGTAGAAAGTGGACTCCCCGCCGCTGCATCGGTCTTACCTCATCGTGCAAGGGTCAATCATGAGCATCGCGAACACGCCACTGCCGGCGGCTGACGTGCTCGGCGTCATCCGGAATCGCACCTTCGACGAGATTGCCGTGGGCGACGCGGCATGCATGGAACGCACGCTGACGGCCGAAGACGTTCAGCTCTTTGCCATGCTGACTGGGCAGACGGAATCGCCACCCCGTGATGTACCGGCAGAGGGCGCCGCGGTAGCGCATACCGTTGTCCCCAACATGCTCGGCAGTGCGTTGATTGGCGCGTTGCTGGGTAACGAGTTGCCGGGGCCAGGCGCCAAACATGTCGGCCAGACGCTGCAGTTCCTGGCCCCCGTGCGTGTCGGCGACTTGCTGGCGGTATCCGTGTCCGTGGTGAGCCGAGACGTGAATCAGCATCGTGTAAGGCTCGCGTGCAGATGCGTCAACACCGATGGCGCCATCGCGATCAGCGGAGAGGCCGATGTCATCGTGCCCACCGAGCGCGTCGAAGTTTCCCGCAATGCGCTGCCGGACATGCGCGATGGTGACGGAGAAGCGGGTCTTCAACGGCTACTTGCCTATGCGCGCAGTCTGGGGCCGATACGGACAGCCGTCGTGCATCCGTGCGATGCACTCAGCTTGTCGGCGGCGCTCGATGCACGTGCGGACGGGCTGATCGTGCCGCGGCTGGTAGCGCCGCGCAGCCGGCTGGAGGCAGTCGCAGCCGAGGCAGGCCTGACGCTGAACGACGTGGAGATTGACGACGTGCCCCACAGTCACGCTGCTGCAGCGCGCGCGGTCGCGTTGGCCGCGCAAGGTGAAGTTGAAGCGCTGATGAAAGGCAGCCTGCATACGGACGAGTTGATGTCGGCCGTACTGCGGACAGATGCTGGGTTGCGAACCAAGCGCCGGGTCAGCCATTGCTTTCTGATGCAAACGCCTGCGTATCCACGCCCGTTCATCCTGACCGACGCTGCCGTCAACATTGCCCCGAGTTTGGACGACAAGGCAGATATCCTGCGCAATGCGATCGACTTGGCACACACCATCGGGGTGACGTGCCCGCATGTTGCGATCCTGGCGGCCGTGGAGACCGTCAATCCGCGTATGGCAGCCACGCTGGACGCCGCGGCGCTGTGCAAGATGGCCGACCGGGGGCAGATCACCGGTGCCGTGCTGGATGGTCCGTTGGCTTTCGACAATGCCGTATCGGCCGCTGCCGCACGTATCAAGGGCATCGTTTCGCCCGTGGCAGGGCAAGCGGATATTCTCGTGGTGCCGGACCTTGAGAGCGGCAACATGCTGGCCAAGCAGCTCGAATACCTGGGTGGCGCCATCAGCGCCGGGATCGTGCTGGGTGCCCGTGTGCCAATTGTGCTCACGAGCCGAGCCGATCTGCGGGCCTCCCGGCTTGCCTCGTGTGCGGTAGCGGTCTTGCTGGCACACCGCTATCGGATGGTGCCGCCATGAGTGCATGCATCCTCGTTCTCAACTGCGGTTCATCGAGCATCAAGTTCGCCCTGTTCGATGCAGACACGCTGGACACACACCGTGCCGCGATCTGGCGAGGCGAGATCCTAGCGATCGGCAGCGGACACGCCACCGTCCGCGAGCAGGCGGGCGTGCCTACCGCCGTGGCGCTGGATGCCGCGCAGCCCTACCACGCAGCGTTGCTGGAGATTCGGACGCGTGCGCGCGAATGGATCGATGGACGGCATCTGGCCGCGGTCGCGCATCGTGTTGTTCACGGCGGTAGCAAATACGTTGCGCCCACACGCGTGACGCTGCCCGTGCTTGCCGAGCTGCAGGGCTACATACCGCTTGCACCGCTGCATCAGCCATTCGCCCTCGAGGCGATCGGCACGTTTCTCGAAGAGCACCCCGACGTGCCGCAAGTCGCGTGCTTCGATACGGCGTTCCATCACACGATCCCACAGGTCGAAAGAATGCTGCCGCTGCCGTACGCGTTGAGCGAACGCGGACTGCGGCGCTATGGCTTTCATGGCCTGTCATACGAATACATGGCGCATGTGCTGCCGATTCGGCATGGTGGCATGGCAAAGGGGCGCACGATCGTTGCCCATCTTGGCAGCGGCGCGAGCCTCTGTGCGATGCAGGATCTGGCCAGCGTGGCCACGACGATGGGCTTCTCCGCGCTGGACGGGTTGATGATGGGTACGCGCTGCGGCGCCGTCGATCCTGGCGTCGTCTTGCATTTGATGGAGGTGGACAAGCTGTCGCTCGACCAGGTTGGCCATCTCCTGTATCACGCCTCGGGGTTGCTTGGCGTGTCGGGCGTATCGGCCGACCCGCGAGCGCTGTTGCCGCTGGAAGACCAGAATGAGCGGTGCCGTCTTGCACTGGCGCTGTATGTCCGACGCATCGTTCGGGAGATCGGTGCGCTTGTTGCCGTGCTGGGCGGGTTGGACGTGCTGGTGTTCACGGCAGGGATTGGCGAGCACAACGCGGTCGTTCGCGAACGCGTGATGGCGGCCCTGACATATCTGGGCGTAGTGGCGGACTCCGCGGCCAACGCGGAACACGCGCCCGTGGTGTCCGCCCCGCAGAGTCGCGTGCTGGTTGCAGTCGAACCCACCAACGAGGAGTGGGTAGCGGCTCGCCATGCGCTCGCCTGCACGCAAGGAGGCTAGCGATGCGTGGCAAGCCAAGCTGGCACACGCTGCCCACCGGTTTGTCACCGCAGTTGCCGGTCGACGATCTCTCGATCTGGTCAACGTTTGCCTCCGACGATGTGCTCGAGCGGCTTCGAACCCGAACGAGCGGGCTGACTCAAGAGGATGCTGCGCAGCGCCTGCGTGAACACGGGCTCAACCGCGTGGCCAACGGTCATCATGAAGGTGTGCTGGCCGAACTGTTTCGGCGTTCGATCAATCCACTGAATCTGCTGCTCATTTCACTGGCGGGCATCTCTTCAATACTGGGCGATGTGCGGGCCGCTGTGCTGATCGCCGTCATGGTGGTATTGAGCGTTGTGCTGGGCTTCCTTCAGGAACATCGCTCCAACCGCGCGGCGGAGGCACTGCGCCGCATGGTGCATACGACGGCGACAGTCAGACGCATCGCCCCAGACGGCACCGAGACAAGCGAGGAAATTCCCATCGAGCAACTGGTGCCGGGCGATATCGTCCAGCTGTCCGCCGGCGACATGGTGCCGGCGGACTTAAGACTGCTCGGCGCCAAGGATGTGTTCGTCAACCAGTCGGCCCTGACCGGCGAGGCCATGCCGCAGGAGAAGCATGCGGAGGCCTCCAACATCCACGCTGCGGCAGATTTCGATCGGTCGAACCTGTGCTTCATGGGCAGCGCCGTGGTGAGCGGCTACGCGACGGGCGTGGTCCTGACCACCGGACGCCGGACGGCGTTCGGCCATGTGGCCAACCTGATTGCCGCACAACGCGTGCAGACCAGCTTTGATCGCGGCATCACGCGGTTCACCTGGCTGATGCTCACGCTGATCCTCGTAATGGCGCCCACCGTTTTCGTCATCAACGGCCTGACCAAGGGCAACTGGTTCGAGGCGCTGTTGTTTGCGGTGGCCGTGGCCGTTGGCCTGACACCCGAGATGCTGCCGATGATCGTGACGGTCAACCTGGCCAAGGGCGCGATTGCCATGTCGCGCAAGAAGGTCATCGTCAAGCGGCTCAACGCGATCCAGAATTTCGGTGCGATGGATGTGCTGTGCACCGACAAGACCGGCACGCTGACGCAAGACCGCATCATCCTCAAGCACCACCTGGATTTGCGTGGGGAAGAGTCTGACCAGGTGTTGGAGTATGCGTTTCTGAACAGTTTCTATCAGTCGGGCCTGAAGAATCTGCTGGACGTGGCCGTGCTCAAGCACGTGGAGCTGGAGCAGCGGCTGGATGTCCACGCGCGTTTCCAGAAGATCGATGAGCTGCCGTTTGACTTCGAGCGGCGCCGCATGTCGGTGGTGCTGGCGCGGGACGACGGCACGCACGTGCTGATCTGCAAGGGCGCTGTGGAAGAAGTGCTGGCAGTCAGTACTCATTACGTCAGCGGTGACAACACGGGCTTGCTCGGCGCAACCCAACTGCAAGATACGCGGCAACTGGCTGAGGGCCTGAACGCCGACGGCTTTCGGGCCGTCGCTGTCGCCTACAAGGAGATGCCGTGCGAGCAAAGCCAGTACGCCGTAGCGGATGAGTCCGGGTTGACGTTGCTAGGGTTTATTGCCTTTCTCGACCCACCGCGTGATACGGCTGCACCTGCCATTGCCGCATTGAAGGACAGCGGCGTGGCGGTCAAGATCCTGACCGGGGACAACGCCATCGTTGCGCGCAAGATCTGCCGCGAAGTCGGGCTCGCTACCGAGCCGGTGGCGCTTGGCACTGAATTGGCCACCATGACGCCCGACCAGATGGCCGACATGGCCGAGCGAGCGTCAATCTTTGCCAAGGTGTCCCCGGCGCAGAAGGCGGCGATTATCGAGGCGCTGCACCGCAGGGGGCATGTTGTCGGCTTCATGGGAGACGGCATCAACGATGGGCCGGCGCTCAAGGCCGCGGATGTCGGCATCTCCGTGGACAGCGCGGTCGATATTGCCAAGGAATCGGCCGACATCATCCTGCTGGAGAAAAGCCTGGCCGTGCTGGGCGAGGGCGTGACGGAAGGGCGCAAGGTGTTTGGCAACATCGTCAAGTACATCAAGATGGGCGCCAGCTCGAACTTCGGCAACATGTTCAGCGTGCTGGGCGCCAGCCTGTTCTTGCCTTTTCTGCCGATGGCACCTGTGCAGGTGCTGCTCAACAATCTGCTCTACGACTTCTCGCAAACCGCCATTCCGACCGACAACGTGGACGACGATTACCTCGTCAAGCCACGACGGTGGGAAATTGGCAGCATCCTGAAGTTCATGCTGTACATGGGGCCCGTCAGTTCGTTGTTTGACTTCGCGACGTATGCGCTGCTGCTGGGCGTGTTCCACACGTGGGCCAATCCTGCGCTCTTCCAGTCGGGGTGGTTTGTTGAATCGCTGCTTACGCAGACACTCATCATCCATATCATCCGCACGGCCAAGGTGCCGTTTGTGCAAAGCCGGGCGAGCAACGCGCTGGTGCTGACGAGCATCGCCATTGCCTGCGTGGGCGTTGCCATGCCATTGACACCGGCCGGAGCACTGTTCGGCTTTGCGCCGCTGCCGGCAGCCTACTGGCCCTGCCTGGTCGCAATCGTGTTGGCCTATGGGCTGTCCGCCTACGTGATGAAGGCGTGGTACGTGCGCAGGTACGGTCTGGATTGAGCACGAGCGTGGCGCAGCTGCAGCAGTGTCAGCCAGCCTGGCGTTCGCTGTGGGGCGCAGCGTCCAACGCGGCACGAACCTCGGCATCCTCCACCTGAGGAAAGTCGGCGTAGTACATGCCGACGGCATGGAACCCCTGGGGCGCATAGAGGCAGACGACTTCATCGGCCAGCGGGCGAATTTCGTCCAGGCTGTCCGGTGCCGCCACAGGCACCGCGCAGACGAGACGCTGTGGATGGCGCTGCCGAATGGCGTGGAGTGCCGCCTTCATGGAAGCCCCAGTCGCCAGCCCATCGTCAACGACGATCACGACGCGTCCTTCTACGTCATAGGGGCCGCGGTTTGGGGTGTAAAGCGCACGGCGCCGGCGGATGACGTTCATCTGCTCTGCGCTTTCCTGTTCAAGGTATGTTGCGTCTGCGCCGATGCGCCCCGCGTAGGGTGCGAAGTACGTCCAGCCGCCTTCTTCCACAGAGCCGACCGCCAGCTCGGGGTTGAACGGCGCACCCAGCTTGCGCACCAGCACCACATCGAGCTGACCGCCGAGTGCGTTAGCGATGAGCGCGCCCATGGGAACCGCGCCAAGCGGGATGGCCAACACCAAGGGGTGCCTGCCCCGATACGTTTCCAGCGCCTGCGCCAGCATGCGCGCTGCTTCGAATCGATCTTTGAATCGCACGGCGCTACCTCGCATGTCGGTGGAGTTGGGCGGTGGCACCCAGATGGCGGGCAAACCACGCGCGCGCCAGCTCGGCAACATGTTCCAGCGCACCGGCCTCTTCAAAAAGGTGCGTTGCGCGAGGCACCGTCTCCAGTGCCTTCTCGCAATGCATCAGGCTCAGCGCTTTCCGGTTGAGTTCGAGCACGTTTAGATCGGCAGCGCCGACGATGAGCAGGGTCGGGCAAGCGAGGTTGATCAGCGCAGATTGGCCGGCAAGATCCGGGCGACCGCCGCGGCTGACGACTGCTTCGATGGGGTGGGCTTCGTTCGGTTCGGCGGCCGCCAGGATCGCAGCCGCGGCTCCTGTGCTCGCACCGAAGTAGCCGAGCCGCAACCCGCGTTCACGCGCGGTGCTGCCTGCCGCGTGTGTGGCGGCATGCAGCCGCTGCGCCAAAAGCCCGATGTCGAACCGGCACGATGCGTGTGACGCTTCTTCGGCGCTCAATAGATCAAACAGCAGCGTGCCGAGGCCTGCCGCGTGCAACTGATCGGCAACATACCGGTTGCGCGGGCTGAGGCGCGAACTTCCGCTGCCATGCGCAAAGATCACCAGACCGGTGGCGTTGCCGGGGCAGGTTAGCGTGCCTTCCAGCACGGCTTCGTCGACCACGATGTCCATGCTGAGAGTGAGCGGCTCGGCATTCATGGGAGAAGTCTTCCGAAGTGGCGTGGCAGCCGGCTCACACGCTCAGCGGGGGCTGCACGCTGCCCGTCGTCTCGCGCTCCCGTTCGTTGTGGACGAGGCGGGCGATCAGGCTCCATTCGGTTGCCATTGCACCCAGCACATCGTCGAGAGACAGCACGCCCACAAGCGCGCCGTCCGACGTCACACCGACGCGCCGGACGCCAGACGCGAGCATGTCCTGCAGCGCGTCGCTCAAGCTTGCATCGAGCGGGACGCTCAAGATGCCCCGGCTCATCACATCGGCCACACAGGTCTGGGAAGGATTCACACCAACGGCGACTGCGTCAAGCACCATGTCGCGATCCGTGACGACGCCAATGGCGCGGGGCCCCGACGCAGTGTTTTCCGTTACCACCAGCGCACCAACATGCTTCTTGCGCATCTGCTGCGCAGCTTCCTGCAGCGTGCACGAGAGCGGAATATGGACTGCATGGTGCGAATAGACGTCCTGAACTCGCATGATTGGCTCCTTTGCGCATGGATCAGGCGGCCTGTTCAGCCTTTGTTCTTGCGTGGCGTGCCGGTACGTTCTGCTTCGCCTCGGAGTCTGGCAAGGCCATGAGGTTGAAACTGTCGAAAAACGCCTTGAGTGAATCCGAGGACGCCGCAAACAACTGAGAGGAAGAAGTCAGCCCTTCCGGTTGCTGCATCTGGTGGGTCCACTCAGTCAATCGACGCAAATAGGCGGCCTGCAGCTTGTTCGTGAACTCGGCCCACGTCTTGAGCGCGGTCGCACTGTGGCTTGATTCCATCTTCATGAACAGGCTTTGCGCAGTGGCCAGCGATGTCCAATCATGCGTGCCACTCAGTTCATGTTCGAGTTCACGCACATCTTCCAGCGCAGCCTCGGCCAGCTTGAGGCGGAAATGGGCCAGGTCGATTTGCGCCTCGAGCATGAAGCTGGCTGTGCGGCTCATGTCTCGCGTGACGGCGCACGCCAGGTTGCATGCCATATCAGCAGGTTGTTGCATGGTGATCTCCGGTGGGGTCTTGGCGGGTATGAGGGGCGGGGCCGCCGAATGGGGTATCCATAAGCAGCGTAGGCACTCTGCCGTTGTGCGCGTTGATATGGCGCAAACTGGTGGCCGCGCATGAAACTTCAGTGCTCCCGTGGCCCGCTTTCCGGCAATTTCTTGCCTAGGCCGGCCACGGCGAAATCATTGCTTTCTGCTTCTGATGTAACGCACCACATCCAGCACTTCGCTCGGGACGACATGTGCCTGCTCTTCCATGTTGAGCGGCTGTTGTGTGGCGATCTGGCCCTCCAGCACGTGCAAGTCAGCCTCGGATGCGTCGATCCCGCCCCGCATGCGCCGGCGGATACGCATACGCAACGTGTCGACGTCGGCAACGCAGTCCGCGATGGCTACCGCCACGCCCAGTCGCCGGCCCAGTGCGAAGAAACGGTCGCGCTGCCGCTCGGACAGGAAAGTGGCATCGGCAATCATCGGGAAACCTGCTGCCGCACCCAGCTTGCAGATGGCGGCCATACGCCGATAGGTTCGTTCGATTGCACGCGGCAAGTAGCGGTCAACCGGGGCTTGACCGACGCGCTGGCGCTCGACATCGGAGCGCACGCGGATCATTCCTTCTGCTTCTGCAAGCTGGCATGCACGGGTGGATTTTCCGCTACCGGACAGGCCATGCATCAGAAGAAGGCAAGCGTCGTTTCGGCGGAGCAATTCTCGGGACAGCTCCAGCATGCGGTGGGCCTCGCCGCGCAGCCTGGCAGCGAGCTCGGGGGCTTCGCCCAACTGATGGGCGCGTTCCAGATGCACCCGGGCGCGTACAAGTGCGCGCATCGATGCGTAGAACGGCAGTACCGCCTGCCCCGCATAGTCACCATAGCGTTCAAGATAGCGGTTGAGCAGCCGATATGCCAGCCCATGGAGCCCCGCGGCGTGCAGATCCATGAACAGGAAGGCGGTGTCGTACATGGTGTCGATCCACCGAAGCGACGGCGAGAATTCGATACAGTCGAACGGCGTCGGCAGGCCATTCGTCAGCACGATATTGCCCAGGTGCAGATCACCGTGGCACTCGCGGATATGGCGGCTGCGCCGGCGTGACGCGAATGTCGCTTCAAGGCGATCAGCGTGCTGACAAAGCAGCAATGTCGTGGCCGCCGCAAGATGTGGCTCAGGACTGAGGGCAGTGGTGCCCGCTGCGCATTCGGCAAGCGTGCGCCGAATGCTCGCGTAGGTTCCATCGTCCGAGCTGGGGGTGCAGACGGGTGCGGCTGCGTGGAACGCCGCGATCCGGTCGGCCAGCGCGTCGATCTCATCCGCGCCAAGTCGCCCCTCATGCGCCATTGCGCTCAGTACATCTCGTTGAGCAAACCGGCGCATGCGGACCGCGTACTCGCAAGGCGAACCTTGCCCGTTGACGCGGACGGCGCCCGTGGCCGTGTCTTGCGAAATGGGCACCACGGCAAGGTATAGCGCAGGCGCAAGGCGGCGGTTGAGGCGGCACTCCTCTTCGCAGTCGATCCGCCGCGCATGGAGCGTTGAAAAATCGACGAAGTCCAGCTTGATCGGCTTGCGCACCTTGTACGCATATTCTCCGGCAAGGAAGACCCACGACAGATGGGTTTCGATCATCTGAAGATCTGCAGCGGGGTGCGGATACGCTGCCGCCTCAAGCATGCCAGTGACCAAGGCTTCCGTTGGGGGCGTGCGTGGAAGAGTGGGCGCGTGTTCGGCCATACGCGGGTTCTGCCTCCTGACATTGGTCGCTACTATCGCGCGGCTGTCGCCATGCGCACTGACGTAGATCAACGTCTACACAGGGCGGTTGCCTAGCATGGAGTCATCGTCTTCATTGGTGACTTCCATGAAAGCTCTCGTCTACCAAGGGCCCGGCAAGATCACGCTGGCCGACAAACCGAAACCTGAATTGCAGGCACCTGGCGACGCTGTGGTGCGCGTGACGCTGACAACGATCTGCGGCACCGATCTGCACATCATCAAGGGGGACGTGCCCACATGCGAGCCGGGGCGCACGCTTGGTCATGAAGGCGTAGGCGTAGTGGAGTCCGTCGGCGCGGCCGTGACGTCGCTCAAGCCGGGTGACCACGTGCTGATTTCCTGCATTTCGTCTTGCGGCAAGTGTGCGAATTGCCGGCGCGGCATGTACTCGCACTGCGAGACGGGTGGCTGGATCCTGGGACATCGCATCGACGGCGTGCAAGCCGAATACGTCCGCATTCCGCATGCGGAGACCAGCCTCTACAAGCTGCCGCCGGGCGTCGATGAAGAGGCGCTCGTCATGCTGTCAGACATCTTCCCGACCGGATTCGAATGCGGCGTGCTCAATGGCCGCGTCCAGCCGGGCAACAGCGTGGCGATTGTCGGCGCGGGCCCCATCGGACTGGCCTCGTTGCTGACGGCGCAGTTCTACTCGCCGGCGCAGATCATCATGATCGACACGAACGCGGCGCGGCTGGAAGTGGCGAACCGGCTGGGCGCGACGGCCTGCATCGACGTCTCCAGTGAAGACGCCGTAGCCGCCGTGAAGCGGTTGACGGATGGCGTTGGGGTCGATTGCGCGATCGAGGCGGTGGGCGTGCCTGCAACGTTCGAGCTCTGCCAGCAACTGGTGGCGCCCGGTGGTGTCATTGCGAACATCGGTGTGCATGGCGTGAAGGCAGACCTGCATCTGGAAACCTTGTGGAGCCAGAACATCGCCATCACAACCCGGCTGGTGGACACTGTGAGTACGCCGATGCTCCTCAAAACGGTGCGGGCAGGGAAGCTGCAGCCGGGGCAGCTCATTACGCATCGGTTCAGGCTCGATGACATCCTCACCGCTTACGACACGTTCCGCAACGCCGCGAAGACGCAGGCGCTCAAGGTGATCATCTCCGCCTAGGCGGCGATGTACGGCCGATGGATTTCAGTCTTGTGAGGTGAACGCCATGAGCGAGGCCATGCTCTTGTCTTATGACCCTGTGCAACATCTATTGCCGCCGCCCACGTCCCACCCTGCACCGGCCACCATTGCCCTGGCGCCGCCGCTGTTGACTGGCGGTAGCACGTTGGCTGCGGCGCTGGCCAAGCGGAAAAGCGTGCGGGAATTCGCGCCTACGCCGCTATCGCTGCAGCAACTGAGCGACTTGCTATGGGCTGCAAACGGCATCAACCGCCCTGAAACAGGCGGGCGCACCGCGCCTTCAGCGCATGGCCTGAACGAGATCGACATCTACGTCGCCCTGCCGGAAGGCGTTTACGAATACGAGCCCGTGCCGCACCGTTTGCGTCTCAAGCACGCGGTGGATGCGCGCAACCTTACCGGGTACCAGGACTTTGTTGGCAAGGCGCCGCTGGATCTGGTGTACGTGGTGAACCATGCGCGTGCAGACCAGATGCCCGAGGCCGTGCGCGAAACCTTTGCCGGCGTCGCTGCGGGAGCAATCTCTCAGAACGTGTCGCTGTACTGTGCCTCGGCCGGGCTGGGATGTGTGGTGCGTGGCTGGCTGAACCAGCGTCTTCTGGCGGAGGCCCTGTCGCTCAATGAAGACGAGGTCCCGGTCCTGGCACAGACCGTCGGCCATGCAGCCGCCGTGCGATGAGGTGAGAGATGAGCCTCGTATGTCGTCTGGTCCTCCAATGCAGCCTCCTCGCCGGCTTCGCTCTGGCTGCCAGCACCTACGCTGGCGCAATTGGGCCGGACGCGGCGGCGGCGCCGGAAGTCCGCTTCCAGAACGACATCGCCTATGTATCAGGCGGTGTCGGGAGCGATGAGCGCGACACCATGCAGAAGATGGCACGTCGTTTCAACGTACGTCTGAACGTGGTGTCGGCCAGAAGCGGAGAGGCGCTGTCGGATGTGGAGGTTTCCGTTGCGGATGACCGCGGCAAGCTCCGTTTGCGCGTGCGCACGGAGGGGCCGCTGCTGTATATGCGATTGCCTCGGGGGCGCTACCAGGTCACGGCCGCGTATCGGGGAGCGATGCAGACCCTGACCATTCGCGCGGGCGCGCAGCCGGTTGATGCTGTAGTGCGGTTGCGCACCGAACCCGGCGCAGACGAGTGGCTTCTGTGCAAGCGGGGCTGTCCTCGCGCGGCTACGCGTCCGGTGACAGCGCGATGAGGCCTTCCATGACAACACAACGCATTGCACTGATCACCGGGGGCATGGGCGGCCTTGGCGAGGCCATTGCAATCCGTCTGCACGCGCAGGGTCATCGGGTTGTGGTCACCCATTCCTTTGGCAATCCCCATGTGACCGCCTGGGTGGCGCAACAACATGCCCAGGGGCGCCTGTTTCAGACGTTCGCGGTGGATGTGGCTGACTACGACGCTTGCCAGCGATGTGCATCCGAGGTGCTTTCGCTCGTGGGTCCGGTTGACATCCTGGTGAACAACGCCGGCATCACGCGGGATATGACCTTCAAGCGCATGACGCTGGATGCCTGGCGGAACGTTCTGGCCACCGATCTCGACTCGGTGTTCAACATGACGAAGCCGCTATACGAAGGCATGACCGAGCGCGGTTGGGGCCGCATCATCAATATCTCGTCGGTCAACGGATCCCGAGGGGCATTCGGGCAGACGAACTATGCAGCGGCCAAGTCCGGCATACACGGGTTCACCAAGGCGCTGGCCCTCGAGTGCGCCGCAAAGGGCGTGACCGTCAACACGATTTCGCCGGGCTATCTTGCCACGCGAATGACGCGCGATATTCCCAGCGACATCATGCAGGAGCGCATTCTTCCGCAAATCCCGGTAGGCCGACTTGGCCGGCCTGAGGAAGTGGCTGCCCTGGTGGCCTTTCTGTGCGGCGAGGACGCTGCCTACGTCACCGGTGCCAACCTGGCTGTGAACGGCGGCTTGTACATGCAATAGGACATGTGCAAGCCGACACCGCCTCGAGGCTATGACGAGCGGTTGCCGCGCGCTTCCATGAGCGTTCGCTCCACGTGCTGCGCGAGCTAGTGGTTTGCATCCGGGGCCAGTGCTCTTGGCGTGATGTTGGCGAGCGTCGTTTCGGATGCCAACGTTCGTGCATTGAGTCGCGTGTATCGGGCTCAAGCAGCTAACGTGGCCCATGCGCGGGCAGCGGCGCCGCAGCGTCGGCGGGGGAGCCTGCTTCTGCCTTCGGCGGCGGCATCGGGGTCACATTGCCAGTCAGGATCATGTCGAGGTCGTGACGGTCAACCACTTCCTTGTCCAGCAGCATGCGCGACAGCGCTTCCAGTTTGGAGCGCTGACCCTCCAGCGTGGCGGTGACGCGCGCGCTGGCATCGGACAACACCTTGCGCACTTCCGCATCGATCAACTGCGCTGTGTCCTCGCTATATTCCTTGCGCTCGCGCTGCATCAGGCCGGCACCGGCGAGGAGCGGGTTGGGCGTCTGCTCGTAGGTGGCCAGGCCGAGTTGTTCGCTCATGCCGAACTGGGTGATCATCTGCCGGGCCATGTCAGTGGCGCGTTGCAAGTCGTTCTGCGCACCGGTCGATACGTCGTGGTAGACGATCTGTTCGGCAACGTAACCGCCCAGCAGCACGTCGAGCCGATCCAGCAATTCACTGTGCTTGAGGAGGTAGCGGTCCTCCGTTGGAGTCTGTTGCGTGTAGCCCAGGGCGGCGATACCTCTTGGGATGATGGAAACCTTGGAAACGCGATCGGCCAGCAGGCGGTGCTCGGCCACGATGGCATGACCAGCTTCGTGGTACGCGATCGTCTCCTTTTCCCTGGCGTTCATCACGCGGTTCTTTTTCTCGAGGCCACCCACGATGCGGTCCAGCGCCTCGTCAAAGTCTGCGGTTTCCACAGCGGATTTACCTTTGCGTGCGGCAAGGAGCGCCGCCTCATTGATCAGGTTGGCCAGGTCGGCCCCGGCAAAACCCGGCGTGCGAGCGGCGATCTTGCCCAAGTCGACATCGGCCCCCAGCGTGACGTTCCTGGCGTGGACCTTGAGGATCTGCTCTCGTCCCTTGAGATCCGGCCGGTCGAGGGCGACATGACGATCAAAGCGGCCGGGACGAAGCAGGGCAGGGTCCAGGATTTCGGGCCGGTTGGTCGCGGCCATGATGATGACGCCCTTGTTGCTGTCAAAGCCGTCCATCTCGACCAGAAGCTGGTTCAGCGTTTGCTCGCGCTCTTCATTGCCGCCGACGAGATTGAACGCACGCGTTTTGCCCAAGGCGTCGAGTTCGTCAATGAAGATGATGCACGGCGCCATGGATTCAGCCTGGCTGAATAGATCCCGCACGCGCGCCGCACCGACACCAACGAACATCTCGACAAACTCCGACCCGCTCATGCTGAAGAAAGGCACGCCTGCTTCGCCGGCAACTGCCTTGGCAAGCAGGGTCTTGCCCGTACCAGGCGCACCCACGAGCAACACGCCCTTGGGGATCCTGCCGCCCAGAAGCTGGTACCGCAGCGGCTCTTTCAGAAAACTGACGATTTCCGACAGCTCTTCCTTGGCTTCGTCGATGCCGGCTATGTCCGCGAAGGTGACACCGGTTTCCTTCTGCATGTAGACCTTTGCCTTGCTCTTGCCGATTTCCATCAGCCCTCCGGCTGCGGCCCCACTCATGCGCCGGATCAAGAAGTTCCAAACCGCGAAGAACAGGAGCGCAGGCACAACCCACGACAGGAGCGTGCTCAACCATTTGTTGTCCGGCCGACCGACAAAGCGCACCTTTGCCGCCTCCAGCTCCTGAACAAGAGCCGGGTCATTCACGCGAAGGGTCTGGAAAGGGTGGTCGCCCTTGCCCGTGCGGTGGATGGCATCGAGCTGCTGCTGCGTCAGCAATGTCTCGACGCCGTCCGTCGAGAAGGTGCCGGTGATGTCTTGGTCGCCAATAGCAACGTCCTTGATCTTGCCCGCATGCAGGAGGAGCTTGAAATCGCTATAGGGGAGCGTGTCGACCTGCTCCGACATGAACAGCGCTTGGAACGCCAGCATGCTCAACGCGACGATGACGGCGTACCAAAGCGAAAACCTCTGTTGTTGTGGCTTCAAACTCTCTTTCACTTTTTCACCTTCGCATGGTCGCGCGTGAACCAACGTCCCGATCGAACTTCGATGTTCGCGCTTCGGCCGGAAAGACGCTTGATGCGGATCAATCGGCCCGTAAGACGGTGTGGCCGTCAAGGAATATGACTTGCGTTGCCGCTATGGACGGCGTGCGTTCGATGGCGGAAACAGCCTCCAGCAACCCGCCCGATGGCGGAAGAACAGGATGGCAAGTGGCCCGGCGGATGTCGTCAATTCCGCCTGCACGCAGCCGCAATCAACGCCGGGACAATGCAGGCGCGTGATTCGCAGATGTGGTGTGTCGCTCAGGCCGAACCACTTGGCAATCAGCGCACGCAACGATGTATCGGCTTGGGGCATGGTGCTCTCCAGATTCATACGGTCTGAGCCTGAGCCTGAGCCTGTGGCTCCGCGGTCCGCCATTCGGACGAAAGTACCAGCAGCATCAGCTTGAGTAGCAGGCGCGCAGCCCGCGCGGGGCTCTTCAGGCACGCCTCCACCTGTGCGCTGCGGCATTCTCCAAACAAGCACCACGAACAGAAGTGCTCGCAGTTGTTGGTCAGCAGTCGATAGTCGCGTTCTCCCAGGCGTGAGCCGGCTCGGCGGGCAACTTCCTCACCGTCGTAGCAGGGGCGGGGGTCGCGCTGGATGGTCACCGAAAAGCCGCATGCAAAGCAGCCAATGGAGATGCGCTCGACCGGCCCGCGGCGCTGACGGTGCGAGAAGCCGGCGTAGTGAATCACCTGCCCGTTGCCGACATAGATGCCGTGGTGTTCGTACCCATCGCGGTCCGCGACAAGGTGTGCGCCAACAGGAAGCGCAGTGTCGAAAGCGGCAAGATCCTGCGAGCCACTCCATTGGTCGCTGCAGTCAATGTTCTGGCTCATGGCGCGCTCCGTTGTACTGGCTGGGCGTTGTCGGGCTCTGGGGGCGATCCGACAAGACGCCGCGTTGCTTGCTGGCGTGTCACCAGTATCGGCAGCAGGCGCGCCGGCGTCATGCAGGCTGAACTGAGAATGCTGTCGGGGCCGCGGGTTTCCGTGTCAGGAAAGCCTGACACGGCGGCCGGCACCTCAGAAGCGATGTGCCGGGTACGAATCGCACGACGCCTGCGCGGCGGCCACTGTGCGCCCCCGTTGATCTACCGCAAGGCGCTTCGGTGCCACCGTGCCACGATGAATCTGCTGGCCCCAAGATCCACGGGGCCGATCATCAGGAGGCAGTCATGAGTCAACTCAAGCGTTATGACCCGTTCGCCATTGAGCCGGTTGGCGACATCTTCCAAGGGCTGCTGCGCTCGTTCCGCGGCGGCATGGACGGCGCGCTGCCGTTCAAGGTGGACGTGACGGAGTCCGACAAGGCCTACAACGTTGTCGCAGAAATCCCGGGCGCGAAGAAGGAAGACATCGACGTGACGGTCGATCGGGGCACGGTCATGATCTCGGCCAAGGTCGAACGCAATTCAGAGGTGAAAGAAGGCGAACGCATCATCCGCAGCGAGCGCTACAGCGGATCCATGCAGCGTATGTTTACGCTCGATGCCGCAGTCGATGAAAGCAAGGTCGACGCCTCGTACGAGAACGGGCTGCTGCGCGTAACGCTGCCCAAGAAGGAAGCGTCACCGCAGCAGCGCGTCACGATTCGCTGAGCGCCCGGGGCGATGGGATGCGGCTGCAATTTCTCGGCGCGACCGACACGGTGACCGGCTCCAAGTACGTGCTTGAGACCGGCGCGCGCCGCGTCATGGTCGACTGCGGGCTGTTTCAGGGCTACAAGTCATTGCGCTTGCGGAACTGGGACAAGCTTGCAGTCAACGCGCACCACATCGATGCGGTCGTACTGACGCATGCCCATATCGACCACAGCGGCTACCTGCCGCTACTCGTGCGTAACGGGTTTCACGGCCCGGTCTATTGCACGAAAGGGACGGCGGAACTGTGCAACATCCTCCTGCCTGACAGCGCCCGGCTCGCGCAGGAGGATGCGCAGTACGCCAACGCCCAGGGGTTTTCGCGCCATCATCCCGCCTTGCCTCTCTACGATGAAAAGGACGCCGACAGGGCGCTACGCCGGCTGCATCCTGTCGGCTATGGCGAGCGCTTTGCCGTTGCGGAGGGTGTGGATGCAGAGTTCCACCGTGCAGGGCACATCATCGGTGCGGCGACAGCCACATTGCTGGCCGAGGGCCGTCGCGTTGTCTTTTCCGGCGATCTGGGGCGGCAGGTGGATCCCGTCATGCGGCCACCCGAGCCCATCGCGCAGGCCGATACGCTGCTGGTCGAATCCACCTATGGCGATCGCGTGCACCCTGCGGGCGACCCGCTCGATGCACTCCAGGAGGTTGTGCAGCGGACGATCGGGCAGGGCGGCACGCTCCTGATTCCTGCATTTGCGGTGGGGCGCACGCAATCGCTCTTGTATTGCCTCTACGTGTTGATTCGCGAACATCGGATCCCCCATGTGCCGATCTATCTCGACAGCCCGATGGCCGAACTGGCGACCGAAGTGTTTGCGCGCCATGTTGACGACCTGCATATCGGGGCTGCCGACTGCCAGGCCGCTTGTGCGTTGGCCGTTCCGGTGCAGAGCCCGGAACAGTCGATGCACCTCGGGAACGATCGCGCGCCCAAGATCATTCTTGCTGCAAGCGGCATGGCAACCGGCGGGCGGGTGCTGCATCACCTGAAAAGCTTTGGTGGCGGCAAGCGCAACGCCATCCTGATGTCGGGGTTCCAGGCCGCCGGCACGCGGGGTGCCGCCCTGCTGGCTGGTCAACGCGCACTGCGCGTGCATGGACGTGAAGTGCCCATCCGCGCGTCGGTTGAGCAGATTCAAAATCTGTCCGCCCATGCCGATGCCAATGAACTGATGACCTGGCTGCGCAGCTTTACCCGGCCGCCGCGGCAGACCTTCATCGTGCACGGCGAGCCGGCGGCCAGCGACGCCTTGCGGCAGCGCATCGAGCATGAACTGCGGTGGTCAGTCTGCATGCCGGAGTACCGCCAGTCCTACGATCTGGAGGCCGCATGACTGCTCCAGCCGTTGGCCTGGGCCCGCAGCGCGTGCTGATTGCCATGCCGGGTTGTGAGGGCGCCACCATGCGACTTGCCACCCCGCTGAGCGCAGAACTGGGGCATGCCGCCGTGACGCATTTTCCGGATGGTGAATCCTACGTGCGGCTTTACACGCCTGTGCACGGCGCCGACGTTGCCCTTGTCTGCACGCTCGATCACCCCGACGAGAAGCTGCTGCCACTGCTCTGGCTGGCGATTGCCGCGCGCGAGCGCGGGGCGCGCCGTGTTGGCCTGATTGCGCCGTATCTGGCGTATATGCGACAGGACGTCGTCTTCAACGCGGGCGAGATTCGCGCCGCCGAACACTTTGCCGCCTTGCTGAACCCCGCGTTCGACTGGCTTGTCACGGTAGACCCGCATCTGCATCGCATTGCGCACCTGTCGGATGTCTATCGCATGCCGACGATCGCTGTGGAAGCCGCGCCTGCGATTGCCGCATGGATCCTGACCCATGTCCAGGCGCCGTTCCTGATCGGGCCCGACGTTGAAAGCAGGCAGTGGGTCGAGCATATCGCCGGCATCTGCGAAGCCCCTTGGGCCACACTGGTCAAGACGCGACACAGCGCGTGGCATGTGGAAGTGGCGGAATTGCCGAACATTCCACCGGGGTGTGCGCCCGTCGTGGTGGACGACATCATCTCGACCGGGCGCACGATGCTCACCGCAGCGGGCGCGTTGCAGCGCAATGGGCAACCGCAGCCTGTTTGCATCGGGGTGCACGCCGTATTTGCCTCGGATGCGTACAGCCAGCTTTGTGCGGCCAGCGCCGAGGTGGTCACGTGCGACACCATCCCGCATCCCTCAAACCGGATCGCGCTGACAGAGCCGCTGGTCGACGCCGTTTCGCACATGTTCGATTCATCCCTGCCTTCGAGCCGGCAGATGCTTGTTTGATCAGGGCGCATTCGTATCTGGAGGCCATCATGAAACAGATCAGGTTCCTGCCTGACGACCCAACGTACTGCGCAGCGGGGCCGCGTCTGCAATGCCGCGCGTCGGTCGATGGCAGCTCCGCAAGCTATGCAATCACGGCGGAGGCCCTGGAGGACCATTTCGGTGCGCGTTCCTGCCGGTCTGACGATCTGCTCAGTGCATTCAAAGTGCACCGCGGTGATATCGAGGACGTTGCACGCACGCTGTTCGAGCAAACGGGCTCCAAGGAAATCACGCTACACAGCGGTCACTTCCGTTTTGCTGGCTGACGTGCCCGTCATGAGCACCGTCTCCGGGCCTTCTGTTGACGCACCCATTGCGTCGCAGCGGTGCCTCACGTTCAAGGCGCTTGGCATCGACACGTGGCAAGAACATGTCATCTACATGCATCCAGACAGCGCGATCTGCCGGTCGGAAGGCTTTGCCGCGCAGGCCCGTGTGGAAGTCCAGATCGGGCAGCGGTCGCTGATTGCCACGCTGAACCTGGTGGGATCCGGGCTGCTGGAAAAGTATGAGGTGAGCCTGTCAGCCAGCGCGGTGGTTTCGTTGATGGCGCGACCCGGGGATGAAGTCTGCGTCAGGCATGCGCCGTCGCTTGAATCGCTGCGAGCCTTGCGGGCCAAGATCTACGGCGGGCATCTGGACGCAAAGCAACTTCAGGAGATCATTACTGACATATCGCGCGAGCGCTATGCCGATGTCCATATCGCAGCATTCCTGAGCGCTTGCGCAGCCGGCCGCATGACCATCAAGGAGACTATCGACCTCACCCAAGCGATGGTCGACTCCGGCGAGCGACTGCAGTGGGACCGCGCGGTCGTGGCAGACAAGCACTGCGTAGGGGGTCTGCCGGGCAATCGCACCAGCCCCATCGTTGTTGCCATCTGCGCGGCGGCGGGGCTGCTGCTGCCCAAAACGTCATCACGCGCCATCACCTCGCCAGCGGGCACCGCCGACATGATGGAAACGCTCACCCGCGTCAACCTGAGTGCCGCGGAACTGCGAAGCGTGGTGGGGCAGGTCGGGGCATCGCTCGCCTGGGGCGGGGCCTTGAGCCTCAGCCCCGCAGACGACGTTTTGATTCGCGTTGAAAGGGCACTCGATGTCGACAGCGATGCACAGCTTGTGGCCTCTATTCTCTCCAAGAAGATCGCAGCCGGGTCGACCCACGTGTTGATTGACGTGCCTGTCGGTCCGACGGCCAAAGTGCGCAACATCGAAGACCTGGAGCGCCTGGATATGCTGCTCAAGCGCGTGGCCCAGGCGTTTGGGATGGAGGTGCTGATGGTGCGCACAGACGGCGCACAGCCCGTTGGCCGCGGTATCGGCCCCGCATTGGAAGCAAGAGATGTTCTGGCTGTGCTCCAGCGGTCCCCGACGGCGCCGTTCGATTTGCGGGAACGGTCTGTATTGCTCGCCGGTGCATTACTCGAATTTTGCGGGGCCGCTGTTGCCGGAACAGGCCTCGATATGGCGACCGGCTTGCTGGGTAGCGGTGCTGCATGGCGGAAGTTCGAAGCGATCTGCGAGGCGCAGGGCGGCTTGCGCATCCCCGGAGAAGCCGTCTTCCGTCGCGATGTCGTTGCCGAGCAAAACGGCATCGTCACCCACATCGACAACCGCCACCTTGCCCGCATCGCAAAGCTTGCGGGGGCACCGATGCGTCAAGTCGCGGGGGTGGAAATGCACGTGCGGGTGCGGGATCAGGTGAGCGTTGGGCAGCCGCTGTTCACGATCCACGCGCAAGCCTCGGGAGAGCTCGAGTATTCGTGGGCATATGCGTTGACGCATGCTGCGGTGGGGCTTTCGCCACTGGGCGCGGGCTGAAGAAGGCCAGGTTTGTGCCCGTTCACCCAAGCCACCATGTCATTTTTACCATCGCCTGTACGCCGCGTTTGTACACAAACATGTATCTAAACAAATACATTTGGTCTCGGCACTGGTCCAATAGCGTGGGAGTGCGCTTTCGCCAAGGCTTTGAAGGGGATCCCTCTTTCTCCGGGCTGCCTTTATTTTTGGGCGTGGACGGTGCCTGGGCAGGAAAATTGCGCGTCTGCACGCATGACATGCAAATTCACGCCGAACATGCCCTTTGCCCGGGACCAGCGATCGGGCCCGCCGAACGCCGCCAATATCAGGTCATCCGACCGTTTTCTCGAATGCGCACAGGAATGCGAACGCCTGGCGTTGTCTGAGCGCGTGTCACCTCGCATCGCCGCTGTGGCGCGCGAGTGCAGCCATTTTTGCTACATGGCAGCCGCCCTGCAGGGCGCTGAAGCCGAACACTCCTCGTATTTCATCTATCGCAGTTGCATGGACCATTGCGCTGGGCTGGCGAATGCCTGTGCGAGTATGGGCGGGGCGGCGCAGTGTGCCCGGCTCTGCTGCGAGTGCGAGGCGCTTTGCCATGAGCGCTGTGGGCGCGCCGGTCTGTAAAGCATGTGCCGAATGCCTTCGCGAGAGAAGGCCCCTTCAGACGTTGCTCCGGCAATAAAGGGTGCGGCTACGTTTACAACGCCCTACAATGCCTTGGCTGGCAACCTGCCGGCTTCCACTTGGCGGCTCCAATGCAACTGGCCTACGGCGTATTAGAGGTCCTTCCTGAACCGTATATCGTCGTAGACGAGCGGCTCTCTATCGTTTTCGCGAATACGGCTGCGCGTGACACGCTCTTGCTGCCGCTTCACGAGGGGTTCGCGCTCGATCTGCACGTAGACACGCTTGTCGATGCCGTTTCGGACGTCATTCAGGGCGCGTCGCCGCAAACGATTGAATTCCTTTGGGGCAGCGGTATCCGCTTGCGCGCGGAAATCCTTCCTGAAGACCAGAGAGCCACGCCACGCCGGGCGATCCTTCGTTTCTATCCCGTTACCGGGCCCGCCGAGCGACCCAGTGACAGGTCGCACGACGGCTTTCAAGACGAGGCGATGCTGCGCATGGCGGTTGAAGCCGCTGAGATCGGCACGTTTTATTGTCCGATGCCGCTGCACAAGATCGTCTGGAATGCCAAGTGCAAGGAGCATTTCTGGCTCCCGGCCGATGCCGAGGTCGATATCGGCGTGTTTTATGCCCGACTGCACCCTGAGGATGTTGCACATACGCGCGAGGCGGTGGAGGCGGCGGTGTATCGCGCCATGCCTTACGACATTGAATACCGGACGCTGTCACCATCGGGCGATGTACGGTGGCTGCGCGCGATGGGCCGGACTAGGTATTCCCAATCGGGCGAGCCGATTCAGTTTGACGGAATAACGATCGACATCACCAAGCAGAAATTGGTGGAAAAGGAGCGGGACCGGCTCCTGGAGCACGAGCGGCTTTGCCGGCAGGAGGCGCAAACTGCCAGCTCGCTCAAGGACGCATTGATCGCAACGGTGTCACATGAGCTGCGCACGCCGCTGAATGCAATCAAAGCGTGGACCGAGGTGCTGGCTGCGAAAGCGACCGACCCCAAGGCCGTTATGCGATGCGTCGAGGTGCTACATCGAAACATCGATGCGCAGGCGCGGCTCGTCGATGACCTGCTGGATGTCAATCGAGCAGCGACCAACAAACTGGTCATTGAACGAGAGCCGCTGCGGATCGAGAACATTGTCTCGTCAGAGGTCCAAAGCTGGACGCCGATTGCGCAACGCAGGCAGATCGACCTGCGCTATAGGCTGGAGGCTGGCGGCCCCGTAATGGGTGACGCAATGCGTCTGCGGCAGATCATCTCCAATGTGCTTAGCAACGCAATGCGCTACACGCCAGCAGGCGGGCACATCGATGTTGCGGTCACCGTGGACGGGCCGCGCGTGAAAGTCGCAGTGTCCGACAGTGGTAAGGGCATTCCGCCCGAGAAACTTGAAACTATTTTCGAGCCGTTTGCACAGTTGGGCGCGTCGCGTCCCAGTGATCATGGCGGGCTGGGTCTCGGGCTCGCCATCGCGCGCAAGCTCGCCACGCTGCACGGCGGTACGTTGACGGCGACAAGCGCCGGCGAAGGGAAGGGCGCCACATTTACGCTGGCGCTGCCGCTACAGGCGGTCACAGCTTCGACGATCGGTACGGTCGAAGCCGGCCCCGACAACCTTCTGGAAGACGTGCCGGTTGCCGCAGCGCTGTTGGGCGCACCGCTTGCCGCTGCATCGGTGCCGTGATGTGCATGAAAAAAACCTTCGGCCCGCAGGCCGAAGGTGTGGCGCCTGGTCGATGCGCAATGATTTGAATCAAAGGCGAGCCGACATGTACTGTTCCCGGACGGCCAGCCCGGCGTACGGAAGATTGCTGGCAGTGACGACCGCAAGGTAATCGGCGAATCGATACTGCAAGCGCGCTGTCTGCAGTGGCGACCCGCTCAACGCCGCTGGTGATGCATCCCCCACCGTCGACGTTGGCATACCGAGCACATTGCGCAGCGCATATGCCGCGCCGTTCCAGGCCGCGGTTGTGTCGCTTGCACTCATACCGGGGTAATCGTACTTTTCGTGCAGAATCTGGCGGTTTCTCCGAGAAGCCTTTGTTTATAAGGCTTTCCAGGTGATTCCGACTATTGTTTGCTGCTTTCCGGCGTCTTCGGGAGTACGATGTCCGCCCGCGATTTCGGATCGCGTCACCTGAACGGGGGCGGAAGATGTCGGACTTGCTATTTCGCTATGTGGGAAAGGACTGCTTGCCGACCCGCCTATCCGAGTTCGATGTCGATCATTATTTCGCGCTGACCGGCAGTGATATCGCTGCGATCAACGACAAGTTCCGACGGGATGGGCGAGCAGGCGCCGCCATCCAACTGGTTTTCCTGCGCGCCAGCGGCCGCACCCTCGACCAGCTCAACACGCTTCCCCGGCAGTTACTGCGCTACGTCGGCGATAAGCTCGGCCAGCCAACTCCAACCATCGCGTCGCTACGCACGATCTACCAGCGCTACAAGACGCTCTACGAACACCAGCTCTGGGCTTGCGATTACCTCGGCCTGGGCCGGCTCGATGAAGATCAGTGGACGGGCCTCGAAGCCTGGATGCGCCAGGACGCCATCGAATCGCTGTCGCTTGAGGAATTGGTCCAGCACGCCAACTATTGGCTGTACGAGCGGCGAATTCTGATTCCTTCCACGCGTGCGCTGCAGGACTTGGCCCGTTCCATTTGGGCCAGCATCGAGCGGGATTTGCTGGCCACGATTGAGACCGTCGTGTCCACGGAGCAGATTGCTGCTGCCGAGACCGCTGTATTTGCGCCACATGCGGGCTCCGGGACGACCGTGCTGGAATGGCTCAAGACGCCGCCCGCACGCCATAGCCCGTCAACCATGAGCGAGACGCTGGACAAGATCTGCTTCCTCAAAGGGCTGGGCGCACATACCTGGGCGTTTGACGGCATCCCGATCGAGAAACAACGCGCCTACGGCCAGCGTGTCCAGGCCCGCCGCCCCGCCAAAGTCCGCGAGCTGAAGACCTCCACGCGCACCATCGAACTGGTGTTCTTCCTGCGCGTGACCCTGCTTGAGTTGACGGACGCGATGGCCTACCAAGCGGGGCGCCGCGTCTCCGACCTGGTCCGGCAGGCTTACAACAAGACCACGACCAAGCAAGCACGCTCGGCGGTTGAATACCGGCAGCAACTGGTCGAAATCAAGGCGCTGGTCGACGATACCAGTCGCCCCGCCGAAGCGCGGCTGGCCGACATCGGCAAGCTATTGGAAGGCTTGTCTGCCAAGCCCCCCGCCAGTCACGCCGCCAGCGTGCGCGAAACGCTCACAGAAGATCACCACCGCATCCGCAACCTGCTGACGCCCCTGCGCCAATTGGAGCTGGCCAGCCACGGCAACGAGCCGGTCATGCGGCAACTTGAGGTCATCGGCAAGCTGCACGACCAAGGCGCGACGGAACTGCCGCCCGATTGCAATGTGCCGGTGAGCGCCAGTTGGCGTGACTTGGTCGATGGCGAAGACCGTAAGCGCGCGCTGCGCGCAATGGAAGCCTGCGCGATCATGGGCTTGCGCAAAGGGCTGCGACGCGGCACGGTTTGGATCAGTCACAGCCTGTCGTTCCGGGAGCGCGACCAATTGCTAATCCCGCCGGCACAGTGGGAATCCGAGCGGGACCGGTATCTGTCCTCGCTTGGCTTGCCGAACCAGGCCGACACCTACCTCAATCGCCTCACGGATCATCTGAAGGCGGGCCTCGCGGCATTGGACGAAGCCCGTGAGGCGGGTCACTTCACGATCGATGCGAATGGTGTGCTGCATCTGTCGCCGCTTGAGGCAGCACAAACGGACGGTGTACCCATGCGCACACGGGACCTACTCTTCAAGGACATTGGCAACGCGCAGTTTGCCGACATGATCCTGGAGATGGACGCCCGTACCAATTTCAGCGAAGTGCTGCTGGCACGCAAGGCGCGCGATGCGCACGAGCTGATCTCGCTGTACGCGGCGCTGATCGCGCACGGTACTGAACTGGAAGCCAAGGGCGTGGCGGCCATGATTCCCCAACTGGACGCCGCGCACGTCTCTACTGCGATGCGCGCGCTGGAGATGCCGGGGCGCTTGCGCCGCGCGAATGAGCGCGTGGTGGAATTCCAGCGCACACACCCGATTACCGAGTTGTGGGGAACCGGCCAACAGGCATCGAGCGACTCGATGAGCCTGGATACCTCCCCGCACCTGTTTTACGCGCGTGCCGATCCCCGCCGGCGCACCCACGCAGTTGGGTTCTACACGCACGTGCTAGACCAGCACGGCATCGCGTACAACCAGCCCATGGTGCTCAACGAACGTCAAACCGGCGTGGCGATCGAAGGTGTGATGCGCCACAACGAGACCCGCACCGATGGTGGGCTGCTGCGGCTCGCGGTCGATACCCATGGATATACGAACGTGGGGATGGCGGTCTCCAAACTGCTCGGCTTCGACCTGTGTCCTTGGCTGCGCAACCTGTCCGAGCGCAAGCTGTACCTGCCGCGCGGCCTGCAGGTGGCCGATGGCCTGGCGACGGCTGTCTCGCACGAGATTTCGCTCAAGGCCATTCGCGAGGGCTGGGACGGGCTGCTGCGCCTGGTGGCGTCGATCTACTCGGGACGCGTTAGCGCGATCGTCGCGCTGCAGCGCTTCGGCAGTGCCTCCCAAGGCGACCCCATCCACAAGGCTGCGGATCACCTCGGCAAACTGCTGCGCACGCTGTTCTTATGCGACTTTTTCAGCAATATGGAGTTTCGCCGGGAGCTGCGCACGCTGCTCAACCGGGGCGAGTCGGTCCACCAGCTCCAGCGCGCCATCTATTCGAGCAAGGTGGCGCATGACCGCGGGCGCCGCCAGGACGAAATGATCGCGATTTCCGGGTCGCTGACCCTGCTGACGAACCTGGTGATTGCGTGGAATACCCAGCGCATGCAGGCCACGGTCGATGCGTGGCGCCGCAAAGGGCAGCGGGTCGAAGACGACTGGCTGCGCCGCATGGGCCCGGCGCACTTCGCACACGTGAATTTCCGGGGCATCCTGAGTTTCCCGATTCATCAGTATCAGGACACCTTGCTGGAGACGGTGCCGCGCCGGCGTGCGGGCTAACGTGAAGCCGTCCATCTGACCGAGGGCGCCCGCCTGACTAACTCCAGTAGGTATCGGTCAGCGGATCGTGCAGCGACACCTCGACAAAGCAATTGCACAGGTCCGCGTGCTCATGCATCTCCGAGATCAGTTCCGCGATGGCCTGTTCCAGCTCGGGCCCGGCGGCAAACGGCATGACGATCTCGTAGCCGGTGCGCGGCCCCTCAAGCGGCCGCATTTGATACGGCGACAGACAGAACTGCTCGATCCAGCGACGCGCCTTGGACTTGCCGCGCACGAACTTGCTGTTGCGCTCGATATGGAGGTGCACGGTCAAGCGCGTCTGCGCTACGGGCCTGGGCGCAGCCGTGGGGCGTTGCTCCGGTGGCGTGGATGGGATGGCCATCGGGGGCGGCACCGGTACTGCAGGCGGCGCCAGCGCCGATTCGATACGGTGCTGTGCGAACGGGTCGGCCGCGTCGATGTAGCGCATGGCCGAGCGCACATCCTTCCAACCGACATACTCCATCAGCATCTTGAGGTCCCACTGGTTCGCGTTGGCCCAGGTCGCGAAGCCGCGCCGCAGTGAGTGGCTGCTGTAGCTATCGGGCGCCGGCAATCCCGCGGCACGGAACAGCGCACGCAGCAGCGGCACAAAGCTGCTGGCGCGCAACGCCTCGCCGCCAACATGTCCCCATCGGTCGATGCGCCGGAACACGGGGCCTGCGGTCAGGCCAGAGGCGGCGAGCCAGGCCTCGTAGGCCGCCACCGGGCACAGGCGCGAGAGCGCGGGCGCCTTGAAGGTCGTGCCATGGTGCGTGCGGTCCGCTTTCGTGCGTGGCAGGAACACCGTCATGCCGCGGCCGGCCTCCACCTCGACGTGCTCGACACACATCCGGCTCAGTTCGTCGGAGCGGAAGCCGCGCCAGAAGCCGATCAGCACGATGGCCTTGTCGCGGGCGTGAGTAGCATAGGTCCGTCGTTCCCCGTTGGCGCTGGCGTAGGCCAGCCGCGCGTCCAGCCAGGCCACCAGCGCTTCGAGTTGCGCGAGCTGCAGGGGCTTGGCGCGTCTTTCTGTCGAGGGGTGCAGCGCCGCAATGCCTTTGAGGACCTTGCGCACGTGCGGCACCTTGGTCGGGTCGGGAAACCCTTGGGTCTGGTGCCATTGCGCGAGCGCTGCCAGCCGTGCGCGCAGGGTATTGAGCGACAACGACTCGGCGTGCTCGGCCAGGTAGCGGGCGACCGCATCGGCACTGGCCGGCAAAAAGCCGCCCCATTCAACCTCGAAATGGCGAATCGCAGATTGGTAGCTGCGCCGCGTGTGATCGCGCGTTGCCGCGTCCAAGTACCGGTCGATATCTGCCATTGAGTCATTGCGCGAATGCTGTCGGCACTATTGTCGCTGTTTGCCCAGCCGAATGGGAACAGGTGGACTGCTTCCCCCACGCACACGCAATGCAGGGCCGATTGCCGCACTGCCCAGGTTGCTTTCGCACAATACTTCGAATATATTGGAAATATGGAAGAAAACGACGCTATCCGATCGCTCGCCGCGCTGGCCCACGGTCTGCGCCTGCAAGTGTTCCGCATGCTGGTGGTAGCAGGGCCTGCGGGCCTGACGCCAGGCGCGATCGCCGAACAGCTCGACGTGCCGGGCGCGACGTTGTCGTTCCACCTCAAGGAACTCATGAACGCGCATTTGGTGACGCAAGAGCGCGACGGCCGCAACCTGATCTACCGCGCGGCCTACGACCACATGGACGCCTTGCTGGGCTTCCTGACCGCCAACTGCTGCCAGGGCGAGGCCTGCCTGGAAGCCAGTTCCACTGATTGCAAATGCTGAAGGAGCGCCCCATGAAACGATTCCACGTCCATGTCCACGTTGACGACCTGAGCAAGAGCATCGCCTTCTATTCCAAGCTGTTCGCCGCCGAGCCCACTCGTGTGGAAGGCGACTACGCGAAGTGGATGCTGGACGACCCACGTATCAACTTCGCCATCTCCACGCGCGGCAACGCGGCTGGTGTGGACCACCTCGGCTTCCAGGTGGATGACGCCGCCGAACTGGCCGAGCTGAAGGCCCGCGCCGAAGCCGCAGACATGGCGCTGTTGGACGAGGGCGAAACCACCTGCTGCTATGCACGCAGCGACAAACACTGGATCACCGACCCGCAAGGTATCGCGTGGGAGCACTTCCATTCGCTCGGCAATATCCCGGTGTTCAGCGAAGGCAAACAGGAAGACGCCGCCACGGAAGGTTCCGCCTGCTGCACACCGCGCGCACCCGGTGGAAAGCCGATTGGGATTGCAGTGAAGTCGGGCTCGTCCTGCTGCTAGGAGCACTGCCATGGCCGACAAGACCTACAACGTGCTGTTCATCTGCACCGGCAATTCAGCGCGCTCGATCCTGGCCGAGGGGCTGCTGAACTACCAGGGCGATGGCCGATTCAAAGCCCACTCCGCCGGCAGTCATCCCACTGGCCAAGTGAACCCGTTTGCGTTGCGAGCGCTCCAGCAATTTGGCATCGAGACGAATGGCTTTCGCAGCAAGAACTGGGACGAGTTCTCCCAGGACGGCGCTCCTGAGCTGGATTTCGTCTTCACCGTGTGCGACAAGGCGGCCGGCGAGGTGTGCCCCGTCTGGCCGGGTCAGCCCATGACCGCGCATTGGGGCGTGCCTGACCCCGCCGCCGTTGAAGGTTCCGACGAGCGCAAGCAGCAAGCCATTCGCGATGCCGCCCTGACCCTGAAGCGCCGCATCGAGCTGTTCCTGTCGCTACCCATTCCCAAGCTCGATACCGTCGCCCTGCAAAAGGCTGTACGCGATATCGGCCAACAATAGAGACGTTCTCCATGACTACCAACGTTCTCATTCTCTGCACCCACAATTCCGCACGCAGCGTGCTGAGCGAAGGCATGCTCAACCACTGGGCACAAAAGCTCGGCAAAGACGTACGCGCCTACAGCGCTGGCAGCGCACCGAGCGGCCGCCTCAACCCGTTCGCACTGGAAGCGCTCAGCAACGCCGATATCGACACCACCGGCTATCGCAGCAAGAGCTGGGACGAGTTCGTCACGGACGGTGCGCCGCAGATGCGTATCGTCATCACCGTGTGCGACAGCGCCGCAGCGGAGACCTGCCCATACTGGCCTGGCAGTCCCGTGAAGGTGCATTGGGGCTACGCCGATCCGTCCAACGCGCCGGGCGGTGACGAAGGCAAGCGCCAGGCCTTCGAGCTGACACGCCAGGCCATCGGCTATCGCATGCTGCAGCTTCTCGCGTTGCCGCTCGATACGCTCAGCAATGCCGAACTACAGGCCGAGCTTGAACGCATTTCGCAGGACTGAGCACCATGACTGATTTGCGCAGCCGGCTCGCCGCTGAAGCACTGGGAACGGCCCTGCTGCTCGCCGTCGTCATCGGCTCGGGCATCATGGCCGAGCGTCTAGCGGGCGGGAATGTCGCGGTGGCGCTCCTCGCCAACACGGCGGCCACGGTGGGCGGTCTGTACATTCTGATCGAGACCTTGGGGCCGGTCAGTGGTGCGCATTTCAACCCAGTGGTCAGCGCCGTGATGGCGGTGCGCGGTGAACTGCCGGGCGCCGCGCTGCTGCCATACATCGCCGCTCAGTTGGTCGGTGCGGTGCTGGGTGCATGGCTGGCACACGCCATGTTCGACATGACAATCCTGCAGTTCTCCACCAAGGTGCGCAGCGGCACAGGCCAGTGGATTGCCGAGGCTGTTGCGACGGCTGGCCTACTGCTGGTGATTCTGCGCGCGCCCAACGGGCGGGCGTCTTCGATGGTGGCAGCCTACATCGGTGCGGCTTACTGGTTCACGGCTTCTACGTCCTTCGCCAATCCGGCGGCGGCATTCGGGCGGATGTTCAGCAACAGCTTCGCTGGCATTGCACCCGCCAGCGTGCCAGGCTTCGTGATCGCGCAGTGCGTCGGCGCGGCGATCGGGCTGATGCTGCATCGGATGCTGGAGCCTCGCTTGGCCCGACGCGATCACCCCAATGTGATCGAGTCTTCAGGCGAACACCAAGTCGACTGAGCCCACGATAACCATGAGCGCCCCTGACTTCCGCCCCGCACGCCCCGAGGACTTTGCGGCCATCCAGACGCTGCTCGCTGACGAGGGGTTGCCGTACGAGGATGTCACCGTGGCGGGGACGGGTCGTTTCCATGTGGCATTTGAGCGCGAGAAGCTCTGCGGCTGCGTGGGGCTGGAGCTGTACGATGCCGATGCATTGCTGCGTTCGGTTGCGGTGGCCAAAGGCGCCCGCACGCGCGGGCTCGGCCGCGCCCTGGTGGACATCGCTGAGCGCGATGCCACGGCGCTGGGCGTAAGCCACCTCTTCTTGCTGACCACTTCTGCGGCGCATTACTTCGCCATGTTGGGGTATCAGCCGTTCGCGCGCAACGCTGCCCCCAGCTCGCTGCGGTCCAGTTCGCAATTCAGCGCACTGTGCCCAACGTCGGCAGTGTGCATGATGAAAGACCTGACACAACAGGAAGCCTGACCGCCTTACCGGCGGCCAAGCCTTCACCGGTCGCTTACAGCCGGTGCATCTCTACCACCGTCGGCTGTCCGTCGACCGTATCGAAGACCGCCGACACCTTGTCGTCCTTCTGACGTTCTTCAGCACTGCCTTGTCCTTGACGGCAAACGTCATCGTCATGGCGCCCATGCCCAGGTTGTCGATCGCGCCGTGCTTGAGCGTGACCTTGCCGGTGTCGGGGTAGACCTCGCGGGGTAGTCGTACCTTTCATGTGATCGGCTAGGCACCGTGCGATGCTGTGGCGCTCGCGCGCAGGAAGCCACCCCATTCAACTTCGAAGTACCGGATGGCCGATTGGTCGCTGCGCCGCGTGTTGTCGCGGGTGGCGGCTTCCAGATAGCGGTCGACGTCGTGCATGGCCAAGTTTTTCTGCGGGCCGGTGCGAGCCGATTCAACGTCAAATCGCTGCCCGCCGCAAGCGCAACGCATTTGATACGACCGACACCGAACTGAGGCTCATGGCCAGTGCGGCGATCATCGGCGAGAGCAGCAGACCTGTCGCGCTGTACAGAACGCCCGCCGCGAGCGGCACGCCCAGTGCGTTGTACAGGAACGCAAATCCAAGATTCTGCTTCATATTGGCCATGGTGGCCTCGGATAGCTGACGCGCGCGCGCAATCCCACGCAGATCGCCCTTGACGAGGGTCAACTGCGCGCTGTTCATCGCCACGTCGGTTCCTGTGCCCATGGCGATGCCCACGTGAGCCTTGGCCAGCGCCGGTGCGTCATTGATGCCGTCACCGGCCATGGCCACCACGCGCCCCTCGCGCTGAAGCCGGTCCACCAAGGCCAATTTGTCGGCGGGCTTGACCTCGCCGTGGAACTCGGTGATGCCTAACGCCTGCGCGACCGCCTTCGCCGTCACGGCACCGTCGCCGGTTGCCATCACGACACAGATGCCGTCCTCTTGAAGCTGTTTGAGCGCCTCCACCGTTGTGGCCTTGATCGGGTCGGAGACAGCAAGCAGACCGGCCAGTGCGCCATCCACTGCGAGATACATGACGCTCGCACCGCGCCCCCGCAGCTCGTCGGCGGATGGCGCAAGCGCAGCGGTCGATACGCCCAGCGAGTCCATCAGCGCGGTATTGCCCAGCGCGAGCTGGTGGCCCGCCACGGTACCGCGAACGCCGATGCCGGTGCTGGACTCGAAGTCCTCGGCGCGCTCCAGCGACAGGCCCCGCTCACGGGCCGCGGCCACGATTGACGCCGCGAGCGGGTGCTCGCTGCCCTGATCGAGACTCGCCGCCTGGCGCAGCACATCGGTATCGGAAAACCCATTGGTACCGATGCTGCGCTCGAACGACGGTTTGCCCTCGGTCAGTGTCCCAGTCTTGTCGACGATGAGCGTATCGACCTTGCGCAGGTTCTCGATGGCCGCCGCGTCGCGGAACAGAACGCCAGCCGTGGCGCCTTTGCCGCTTGCGACCATGATGGACATGGGTGTCGCCAGCCCCAGCGCGCAGGGGCAGGCGATGATGAGGACGGCCACCGCGTTGATGAGGCCATAGACCCAACTCGGCTGCGGTCCAAACAGCCCCCAGGCGAAGAACGCGAGCACCGCGATGGCGATCACCGCGATGACGAACACGCCCGCGACCTTGTCCGCCATCCGTTGCATGGGCGCCTTCGAGCGCTGCGCCTGGGCGACCATCTGCACGATCTGCGAGAGCACGGTCTGGGAGCCCACCTTCTCCGATTCGATGATGAGGCTGCCTGCGGTGTTCATCGTCGCGCCGATCACGCGATCGCCCACGCGCTTGGTCACGGGGATGGGCTCGCCCGTGATCATCGATTCATCCAGGGAGCTTGAGCCCTCGATCACGATGCCGTCGGTGGGCACTTTTTCCCCGGGGCGCACGCGCAGCCGGTCACCCACGTGCACGTGGGCGAGCGGCACGTCCGCTTCACTGCCATCCGGATTGATGCGCCGTGCGGTCTTGGGCGCCAGGCCCAGCAGTGACTTGATGGCGGCCGAGGTCTCGGAGCGGGCCTTGAGTTCAAGCAACTGACCGAGCAGCGTCAGCGAGATGATGACGGCCGCGGCCTCAAAATAGACCCCGATACGGCCGTGCATCGCGAAGGTGTCCGGGAACAGCCCCGGCGCAACAGTCGCGATCACACTGTAGACGTAGGCCGCGCCCGTTCCCAACCCGATGAGGGTCCACATGTTTGGACTGCGGTGAATAAAGGACTGCAGGCAGCGCTCGAAGAACGGATACCCCGCCCACAGCACGACGGGTGTGGCGAGCACCAGTTCAACCCAGTTCTGGACTGACGCCGGCATCCATCCATACCGATGCCCGAACATGGCCAAGATAAAGACGACCACCGTCAGTGGCAGCGTCCACCAGAAACGCCGCTGAAAATCGACCAGCTCGGGATTCTCCGCTTCGTTCAGTTCTGGAATCACCGGCTCCAACGTCATGCCGCAGATCGGGCAGTTGCCGGGGTGATCCTGCCGGATTTCCGGATGCATGGGACAGGTATAGATCGTCCCCTGTGGCACCGGCGGCTGTTCGGCGTCGGGAGCGGGCCTCAGGTATCTTTGCGGATCGGCCTGGAACCGCTGTTCGCAGCGTTCGCTGCAGAAGTGGTAGACGGTACCTTGATGCTCGGCATGAAAGCGCGAATCCCGAGATACCTGCATGCCGCACACCGGGTCCGTCTCGCTCGGTGCGCCGGGCGCTGGCTCGCTTGCAGAATGGTGATGGTGGGCCGCGTTGTGCGTCGTCGCCGGCGGATGGCCGTGCCCCTCGTGGTGATGGGCAGGTTGCCCGCCAGAACCTTCACGATGATTTTCCATGGGCCGTCGCTCCCGTTGATGGCCGTCGCTGCCGAGATTTCGTACAGATGCCGCCGCTAAGAGGCTCGCCGCCTGCCAGGCGTGCGCCATGGACGAGGCGATTCACGTCGCTCTCAACGTACAAAACCATCTTAGACGTTCCCAGAATGGGAAGGTCAAGAGGCGACTCGCCTGCCGATCGGCACCTCCGTTTGGCGAAGCGCAGTCCACACGCTCACTGAGCGGGCTTCACCGGCGGTACGCCCCGACGATCGCGCAATGCGCGTCGCCATATACGCGGATCGCCGGAGGTGTTTCACTTTGGCAGATTCGACTCAGCAAGCACGATGCCGCAAACCGCCGGCAGGCTGCGATGGACTGCCCGCACTCATCAGCCATGGCCGAGCGGCGCATCACAGCGCTTTGGCAATGGCTTCCATCGGTTTGATGCCCGCGCCGAAGCGCGCGATATTGGCCCTGTGCTCGCTCAGACTGGTGTACGGCACATAGCGGATACCGAGCTCGGCAACGCGGCTGAATGCAGGCCGCGCGAGCTGGGCACGCACGTCCGCCTCGCGTGCGTCCGGTGCCACCAGGAACAGGTGTTTCTTTGCTGACGGGGCCGTACCGAGGGCCAGGTCCAGAAGACGCACGATGCCGGAATAGATGGAGGTGGTGTGCTCGACCTCAAACGCAGCCTCCACCTCCAGGGACGCCGGGTTGAGCCACACCACGTCGATCAGGGGCACGGTGTCGGCGTCGGCAACGAGCAAGGAACTCGGCAGCGAGGTCAGACAGCCGTCACCCAAGGCGCCATCGCCATACGGGCGGCTGCGGTCGTTGGTCGCGATCCAGACTGCAAAGCCCAGCGCCTTGCCCAGGTCTCGCAACCATCCTTGCACTTCGGTATGCGTGGCATCTTCCTGTCTGCCAGCCTGGAGCTGCTTGGCAAACGAGGCCGCTTCTTCCCGGACGCGGAGCAAATCCTCTTGCCACGCGGCGACCGCCATCACATCGGTCTGCTGGGGTGGCACCGGATAGCGATTCACGCCGATGTCGAACAGCAGCCCGGCCACCGCCCCCAGATCGTTCGACAACACATCGCGATACCGCGCATTCAATGCGAGCACGCCTTCGCGCATGGCGAGGTAGTGGTCCCACTTGCCCAGTTTGACGCTGGAGCCCGTGAGCGCGTTGTAGCCGTTGACGATGGCGGTATTAAATGGCACGACCAGCGTCGGGTGGATAAAGTAAAGCAGATTCGCCGCCGCGGGGCCCAAGCCCTTGATCCCGTGCTGGCTCAGGCGCTGGATGGCCTGGACGACTTCCTGCTCGGTATCGCAGCAGTTGCACGTGTGGAGCAGCCTGGCAAAGGCCCGCTGATTGTCCGCATGCTCGTAGATGTCCGGAATGCGAAGCTTGGGCTTCCACAGGAAGGCGTGATCCGCGCCCTTGAAGATCTGGCGTTGCTCGGCAATCGAGGAGACGACGGTCTCAAGGGAAGAGCCACGATAGGCGTTGCCGAAGGTTCCGGCCTGGATTTCCTCGACCACCGCGCCGATCCCGCGCCGGATCGAGCGGAAGTTCTTCAGACGCTCCGGCCAAAGAAACCAAGTCTGGTAGGTTCCGTCTGCATCGAGCTTCCACCGCTCAATCAGGGTTCTTGTCAGGTCTGGCATGGGGGTCTTTTATTTGTCGGCAGCGTGTGGGGCTACCCGATATATGGTCAGCGGCTGAGTACCTGCCGGGTAACTGGGATGCCCCATTGGTGCCACTCCATGAACACAGTGTAGGCCCGCATCCGCCCTTTACCGGCCGGCTGAACGACGATAGGTCCCTTGCTTGAAGCGCCCCACCACGATATGGATCGGAATGGCCGCGACGGCCACGATTCCGATGATGAGGTGCGACTGCTTGGTGAAGGCGTTCCACTCTTCAGGACCGTAGTACAGCCCAAAGGCCGTGACGATCAGCAACAAGAATACAAGAATCGCCGTGATCCCGGTGGCCATGTTGCGGCGGGCGACCCATGCAAAGCGAACATGCTGCGGCAGCATGGCCCCCAGCAGCACGAGGCTGGCAAAGCCAAAGCCGCCATGGGCCACCAGGAGCTTGCGCACCATGGGCACGTCCTCCCAATGCAACAAGTCATGCAGCGTGCTCCACAGCAGTCCCGAGATAGCGAGGCCGGCCATGACGACGAGCGCGAGCCAGTAGTGATAGGGATGCAACCGGATACCGGTGCCTTTGAGCGGATGTCGATGATGAGAGGGCTTCATGATGCGATGGCGTAGGCGTGGTAGGCCAGCAATGCACGCTGCGCGGCAGGCGATTTGTTGCCAGCGAGCGTGACGACCTTGGTGAGCGCATCTGCCCAGATGCAACGTGGCGCAATGCACGTCACGCCAGGCTGGGCGCCTTCCGGGCGGGCGGACGCCAGCGGCGACTGGATGGCGGACACGTGGGCGGGACGGTCAAAGCTCTCGGCAAAATAGTTGCCGCTGGACGCCGCCGCGCCGCGGCCGAGCATGCCGATCAGCCGAATCTGGTTTGGCGCGTCGGGGCAGCGAACGTGGATCGGTTGCTCATTGCAACCGAACACGCGCAAGTCGCCGCCGGCGCAGACCACACCGTTGCGCACGCCGGCATGGCGCAAGGCCAAGACCGCCATGTCGACCGCGAACCCTTTTGCGATGCCGCCAAAGTCCAGCCACACGGGCCGCTTTTTGACGATCGTCGTTGGGCCGGCGAACACGACATCCGACAAACGGGCGTCCGGCTCGGCTTCAGGCCCGGGTGGGCGGGGTAGCAGCCGGTGCTCCACCAGCAGTCGGGCGACAGTCGGGTCGAACAGCCCGCCGGTGATCGCGTGCATGCGCTGCGCCTCGCGCAGGACGCGGACCGTCCATGGGTGCACCGAAACGGCGTCTCCCGGGGGTGCCGCATGCAGGCGGGACAAGTCGCTATCCACGCGGTGCACGCTCATCAAGGCGTCGACGCGGCCGATGACGTCAAAGGCTGTCGCCAACGCACGTTCATGCGCGCCGTCCGTCGGCGGGTGCGCATCGTCGATGCGCACCTCCACCACGGTTCCAAGCAATGGTTTGGCGCGGCGAATCACATCTTGGACAGGAGAAGGTCGTACACCGCGAGCACGCGCTTGACGCCTTGCGTGATGTGCTTGCACGAAAGCGTCGCACCGCTGACATTGCGAATGTCCTTGCCGAGTTGCACCGGGTCTTGCGCGGTCTTGCCGATGAACTGGGCGCGCCAGTCAGCATTGCGCACCTCGTAGCCGTAGGTTTCCTGGTAGGTCAGGATATCGACCGCGCGCACAGCCCCTTTGGCGTCGAGCGCCACGGCATAGGTGATTTTTTCGTGCTTGCCCACCACCCGGTCGACGATGAACCAGCCGCCGGACGAGGCTTTCCAGACGCCTTTGTCGTTGAATGGTTCGTGTACGCCACTGCGCTCGTTCAAGGCATCGCGCACGGTATCGCTCAGTTGCAGCGGTACCGGCTGGAACGTTGCTCCCGGAAACATTTGCGCTTGCGCCTGCTGCACCGTCAGATATTCCGTCGCGTGAACGGGCACAACGATCGCTGCAAGCGGCAGCGCCGCGACTGGCGTCCATTTCATGTGTGACTCCGTGTCCAGAAGGTTTAGAACGGAACGCCGACCTTGACGATGAACTCGTTGCGCGCGTGCTCATCGCCAAAGATACGGTGACCGGCGACCACTGCGGCTTGATCCTCGTTGTAGGTCTTGACCACCGGCAGCTGGTGGCGCCACGCCGCGGTCACCCACCAATGCTTGGTGGCGTAGTGCAGGTTCGGGCCGACAAACCATGCCGAATGGTCTCGCCGATCAAAGCGGTAGCCCAGAAACTCGCGGTGGTTGCGTGCCTCCGCGCCAAGGCTCAAGTTGTCGGTGAAGCGGTAGGAGACGCCTGCGGTCAGATCGAGCATGGAAGCACGCTCAATGTCGCCCATTGCGGTTTTATCACGCTCATGCGCGCCAAGAATGTTGGCGGCAAAGATCAGCCGGTCATCCAGCATGTTCTTCTGCAGGATGATGCGCCATTCGAGGTCCCGCTCCCGGGGCCCCAACTCGGGTTCGAGGTACAGCGCCAGGCCGATCGGATCGGTGACGGGATTGAGTACCTGGTAGATCGCTTCGAGCGAAACGGTCTCAAAACGCGTCTTGCGGTATCGGCCCGTCGGATCGTCATTGGGGCCGAGATCCGTCAAGGGTCCTCGTGTCGTGCCGTCCACGCCATTGGCTTTCGCGTTGACGTAGCTCCAGTTGAAGTAGCCTGCCAACTGGAATTTGTCCGTCACGCCGTACTCGATTTCCTCCCGGTTCAACAGCCCGCTGTAGGAGCCCTGCGACTGCCCTTGCTGCAAGAGCGACTGGTGCTCGAACTCGAAACGGCCCTTGGGCATGACGTCGGCCGTGTAGATCCAGCCGAATGGCGACTCGCCGGCATTGGCGCCCATCGATAGCAGGCACGCGGCCATGCCTACCATCAATTGCTTCCCCCAGGAAGTGCATTGGTTTGCACTTTTCATCTCGTCTCCCCCTTGAAATCAGCAAATTGTAAGGGAGAATGAGAATAGGTATCAATTCCTTTGAGAGGTATTCCGCGCTGTTACCTTAAGACTACCGGCGCGATTCCCGCTTGCGCTGTTTTGCCTTGGACCGTTCGGACCCGTGCACGGGCGGCGCGGCGCCCGCCTTGCGCTCGGGCGGTGATCGCCGGCTGCGTCCGCCCGCGGCGCGATGCCGGCCATGGCGGACACGCACGTAGCCGACGAACAGGACGAGAATGACAATCCAGGCGGCGAGCACCACCCCGAATAGCCGGAGCACGCTCGGTGGCAGGTCCGTAATCAGCATGCGTTGCGTAGCGGACGCGCACGCTTGCGCTGCTGCAACGCCGTCGCAGGCGACAGCTCACGATGGCGAGCGGCGGTCTGGGCGGGCATGTTGTCAGCTGTAGGCTTGATACACCGTGGCACTGCCATCCGGCAGGATCAGGAGCACGTTGAAAGGCATGGTCCGGTTGCCATAGGCGGGGCCGTCCATGCCCGGGGCACCGAGCGGCATGCTCGGAACCGCGAGCCCGACGGCTTTCGGGCGTTCACGCAGCAGGCGCTTGATCTCGCGCGCCGGAACGTGTCCTTCCAACGCGTACCCCTGCACGATGCCGGTGTGGCAGGACGCGTACTGATCGGGAATGCCAGCCTTACGCCTGGCCTGGACGGTCTCCTCGACATCGTGCACGGCAACGTCGAACCCGTTGTCCTTCAGGTGCGATACCCAGTCCTTACAGCAGCCGCAGCTTGCCGTCTTCCACACTTGCACCGACGGCTTCGGAGCGGCCTTTTGCGCGATGGCGATGAGCGGCAACAATGCGAGTCCGGAAGCGATCGCGCGCCGCGCATGCGAGATGCGCTTTGAGTGGTTCAATGTATCCATGCATCCTCCCTGGCTTCCATCAAGTTACATCGGCATGGGCGAAAGTACGCCGAGCCACGCCACCAGCGCAAGAATGATCACCGCCAACGTCGTCTCTGTGGTCAGACTCCGGCGCAGCAGGCGCACTGCAGCGTCGTGATTGCCCGCACTTACCGCGGATTCCAGCCGCGGGCTCAAGAAGTACCGATTGGCCGCCGCCAGCCCCAGCATCGACACAAACAGCACCAGCTTGCCCGTCAGCAACCAGCCATAGGCAGTCGCGACAAGCCCCTGTACGGTCGGCCCGAGGATCAGCACGTAGTTGATGGTGCCGGTCACCAACAAGGCCGCGACGATCAGGGTCCCCACGCGTGCGAAGCCGTTCGATGTATGGCTGAGCGTCTGAACGGCGTGCGCGCGGGAGACCCGCCTGGTGAACGCCAGCAGCACGAAGGCGGCCAGCGCACCGATCCACGCGCCTGCCGCGATGAGATGTACGGCATCAGAAGCGATATGCATGTACCCCTTCGCACCGTCGTCCATGGCGCCGTGCCCGGCCCAAGCGAGGCTCGCCAGCGCGACCGCTCCGGCAGCGGCTGGTACGGCGAAGGGCATCTCGCTGCGGCGGCGCAGCAGAGCGACGGCTGCCAGACACACCGCCAACGCGCCCATCCGCGCCGTCCACGCGAGTCCGACGCCGGTTCCCGTCAAGAGCATCCCGAAGACATGGGCGCTCAGTTCCGAATAGTCGGCGGCGCCGGTCATTGCCTTGGCCGTCACAACGATGCTGATGGCCGAGACGACCAGGCCAAGCACCGTTGTGGCCGCAATGACATTGACGTACTGCCTTGCAATGCCGGACGACCGGTCGTCGCGACGCAAGGCGTAGATCCCGAACAAGGACACGCCAAACAGGATCATCAGATCGAGATAGAGCGCGAACCGCAGGAAAATATTGAACCCGTCGTCCGGCATGGTCTTACTTCACCTGGAAGGTGATGTTGCCATTGATCGGGTGCGTGTCCGTCGAGACGGCGCGCCAGTCAACGCGATAGCCGCCCGGGGCGAGCGGTTGAGCCGGCGTGATGACCATGGTCTTTCCGTCGTCACCGCCAGACACCTTGGATGCCACCTTCATGGGGCCGTGGTCGGCCATCCCCGGCATGCTGACCATCACAAGATTCGCCCCCGAGAACTGGGTCACCAGATTCTCGGAAAACTTCAGTTCGATCTTGGCGGGTGCGGCGACCTCTGCCTTGTCCGCGGGAGAGGACGAGACGAGCTTCGGGTGGGCAAAGGCGACCGAACTCACGAGGACGGCGGACGCGGTCAAGACAGCACGTGCAAGTTGACGAGAGGTGAACATGGGAAAAGCCTCCATTGAGAGCGGGAAGAAATCAATACCAAACACGTACACCGGCGATGACACGTGTCTCGCCACGGCGACCGCCTGCGGCCTCGATCATGTTGGCCGTGCTGCCAAATGCCTGGCTGCGCTCGATGCCGATGTACGGCGCGAATTGCCGGCTGAACTCATAGCGCAATCGCACGCCCAGCGTTCCGCTGGAGAGTCCGCTGCCGATTTCCAGGGCTGTATCACGCTTGCCGTAGAAGTTGGCTTCGAGGCGCGGCTGCAGTATCAGCCGTTGCGTCAGCAGCAATTCATATTCCGTGGAGAGGCGAAACGCGGTGCGCCCGCTGTCTCCAAGATAGGCCGTTGCCTGGACATTGAACCGGTACGGCGCCAACCCTTGTACCCCAAAGGCCGCCCAGTTGCGTGCCGGCCGCCCGTTGCCAGCGTCATTGCGTAGGCCGACCTGGGTATCCCAGAAGGTGGCAATCGCGTGCCCCCACAGGAGTTCGGTGCGGGCTTCCTCGACTTTACCTTTCTGGATATCGCCTTCGGCCTTGATGACGGCCTTGTTGTAGACCGTTCCAAACCAGGCCTGCGCTTCGTAGGACGTTGCGTTGGCCTCGGGGCCATGACTCCATTCGAGCCGATCCACCAGCACTGAGGCGAAGTTGTGCTCATCGGCCATCATCAACTGCCTGCCGTTCCCCAGCGCGAATTTCCCGGCGCCCAGTTGGTACCCGTCCGAATAACCATGCGGATCGCGTGCATCGGGCGGCGGCGATCCGCCTTGCATTTGCATGCTGCCGTGATCCATGCCCTGCATCGAGCCATGGTCCATGCCCTGCATCGAGCCGTGGTCCATGCCCTGCATCGAGCCGTGGTCCATGCCTTGCATCGAGCCGTGGTCCATGCCTTGCATCGAGCCGTGATCCATACCCTGCATCGAGCCGTTGCCCTGCGCGTCGGGACGACTGGGTGCCTCATCCCGCGCCGGGTCGCTGCTCATCAACTGAATCTCTTGGGCCGACGCGACGCCAATGCCTGCGGCGGCTACTGCTACTGCCATCAATGTTCTTCCGTACTTGTACATGATCGATCCGAATGTGGGCTCTGGCATTACGAGACGACAACTTCGCGGAACATGCCCGCATCCATATGCAGCATCAGGTGGCAGTGCCAAGCCCAACGGCCGAGGGCGTCCGCTGTCACCAGGAAGCTGATGCGCTGCGCCGGCTGTACCGGAAGGGTGTGCCTGCGTGCCAGGAACTGGCCATCGGGCGTTTCCAACTCGCTCCACATGCCGTGCAAGTGCATGGGGTGCGTCATCATCGTGTCGTTATGCAGGATGACGCGCAGGCGCTCTCCGTAGCGGAAATGCACCGGGGTCGACTTACCGAACTCCACTCCGTCGATCGACCACGTGTAGCGCTCCATATTGCCGGTCAGGTGAAGCTCCACTTCCCGCTGTGGGCCACGGCGATCGAGCGGCCCGCCGATGGTGTGCATGTCCGCCAGAACCAACACGCGGCGGCCGTTGTTGCGCAGACCGATGCCGGGATCGTCGAGATTGGTGCGCGCCATATCCACATGCATGTCGGTGCCGGGACCGTACTCGGTACGCGCGTGTCTAGCCTTCTTGCTAGGCACCTTCAGGTCGTTGGCCGCGCTCGCGGGTGGTACTGCGGACTGGTCCTGGCCCATCATGTCCATGTCGCCAGCCCCCATCATCGTCATGCCGCCTGACGCCATCCCGCTCATGCCGGCATGGTCCATCCCACCCATCCCGGCCATACCGCCCATGCCTCCCATATCGCCCATCATGTCGGCCATGGTCAGCCATTCGGCCTTGTCGACTTGGGGCACTGCAGCTTGCAGGCCCTTGCGGACCGCCAACGTCCCGCGTGCATAGCCCGTGCGATCCATCGACTGCGAAAAGATGGTGTAGGCGTCATCTCGTGGCGACACCAGCACATCGCACGTCTCGCCAGGGCCGAACCGGAACTCGTCGACGGTCACGGGTTCGATGTTCTGGCCATCGACCTGCACCACCTTGAGCTTCAGGCCCGGGATGCGCACGTCGTAAAAGGTGTTGCCGGAGCCGTTGACGAACCGCAGGCGCACGGTCTCGCCCGGTGAGAACAGCCCCGTCCAGTTGCCGGCCGGGGTCACGCCGTTGGTCAGGAACGTCAGGGTGGCCCCGGACAGATCGGCCAGATCCGTTGGATTCATCCGCATCTGGTTCCACATCTGCCGCTTGTCGATGGCGGCTCGCCATCCTTCGTTCGACAAATCGCGGAAGAAGTCCACCACCGTGGGCTGGTTGTAGTTGTAGTAGTCGCTTTGGACCTTGAGCTTCGAGAGCACCCGCATGGGGTCCTCATCGGTCCAATCCGACAGCAGAACGGAGTAGTCCCGATCGGCCCGGATCGTCTCGCCGCCGGCGGGGTCGATGATCAGGCCGCCATAGACGCCCGTCATCTCCTGGAAGCCAGAGTGCGAGTGGTACCAGTAACTGCCGCTCTGTTCCACCTTGAAGCGATAGGTGAAAGTCTCGCCGGGGGCAATGCCGCGAAAGCTGATGCCCGGTACACCGTCCATTTGAAACGGCAATATGATGCCGTGCCAATGGATGGAGGTGGGTTCGGCCAGACGGTTGGTCACCCGAATGGTGACCGTGTCGCCTTGCCTCCAGCGCAACGTCGGGCCTGGCAGCATGCCATTGATGGTCGTGGCCATCCCGGGCTTGCCCGTGAAATTTACTGGCGTCTCGGCAATCACCAGATCGAACTCGGTGCCCTGCAAGACGGGCGAAGCGCCAAGCGCGGTAGCGCCTGCGGCAGCATGCGATGCGGCGATGCCGCCAAGGCCGAGGCCGGCGATAACCCCACCCGCGGCCAAGCCCTGCACGAATCGACGCCGGGGAAGGTTGGGCAGCAGAAGACCAGGAGCACGATGGCTGGGCATGATCAAATTCCTGTTTGATGCGTTGGTTTGTGATTGGACGAGAACGCCACTCGCAGCCTACTCACCGGCAGGCTACCTTGACCTGACCGAAACATTACATGTCTGTCATGTTCGCGTGGGACAGCCGGGAGGCTTGTAATCTACTCCCCGCACTGCTTCCCGAGACCTTTTCACACCCGATCTGCCGTATGAAACTTCTGGTCGTCGAAGACGAAACAAAAACCGGTCAATACCTGCAACAAGGACTGACCGAGGCCGGCTTCATCGTGGATCTGGCGCGCAATGGCACGGACGGGCTGCATCTGGCGATGACGGGCGAGTACGACCTGTTCATCCTGGACGTCATGCTGCCCGATGTCGACGGATGGGAGATCCTGCAATCCCTGCGCCGCGCAGAGATGGGGACGCCGGTCCTGTTCCTCACGGCCCGCGACAGCGTGGCCGATCGGGTCAAAGGCCTTGAGCTCGGGGCTGACGATTATCTCGTCAAGCCGTTTGCCTTCTCCGAGCTGCTGGCGCGGGTGCGCACGCTCTTGCGCCGGGGCAGTTCGCCTGTCAGTGCGGACCGGGTTCAGGTTGCGGACCTGGTGCTGGACTTGACGCGGCGTCGCGCGTCGCGCGGTGGCCAGAAGATCGCCCTCACCAGCAAGGAATTCTCGCTGCTTGAGCTCCTGGTGCGCCGCCGTGGAGAGGTCCTGCCGCGCTCGCTGATCGCCTCGCAGGTCTGGGATATGAACTTCGACAGCGACACCAACGTGATCGACGTTGCAATCCGGCGCCTGCGAGCCAAGATCGACGACAATTTCGAGCCCAAGCTCATCCATACGGTGCGCGGTATGGGCTATGTCCTGGAAGGCCCGGAGGACCACGAATGAGGAGGCGTCTGCGTCTATCCCTGACTGCGCGGCTGACCGCCTATTTCTCGTGCTGCTCCGCGGCGGTATTGCTTGGCCTGGGCATTGTCATTGCCTTGGCCATGGAACGGCATTTCGCTGTCGAGGACTTCACCGCGCTGTACGAGAACGTGAACGTGATCCGCAAGGTCGCCGAATCCAGTTCGCCGGACGACGTTCGTGGCCGTATCCGGGATGCCTTGCAGCACCGCACGGATTTTGTTGCCCGCATCCAGAGCGCGGACGGCCAGATCGTCTATGAGAGCCGAGGGTTCGACTTTCGCCCGGGCCTCGCAGCGGCGGCCCGCGCCAGACGCGGCGAGCCACTCGTGTGGCATCAGGATGATGCGCAATATCGCGGACTGCTGGCCACGGTGGCGCTGGCGGGCGAGTCGCCCGCTTCACTATCGGTGCTGGTCGGCCTGAACACCGACATCCACGCCCATTTTTTGACCGGCTTTCGCGGCACACTGGCGTTCTACATTGCGATTGCCGCATTGGCCAGTGGTGTCTTTGGGTGGTGGGCGGCGCGGCGCGGGCTGTCGCCGCTGCGCACGATCGCCTCCCGGGCGAAGACCGTCACGTCGAACCGGCTTGACGAGCGCATGCCGGTGGATACGGTTCCGGTCGAAGTGGCCGACCTGGCCGCGACGCTCAATGCCATGCTTGAACGTCTAGAGAACGATTTCCGGCGGCTCTCGGAATTTTCGACGGATATTGCGCACGAACTGCGCACGCCGATCACGAATCTGCTCACCCAGACCGAGGTGGTGCTCTCGCAGCACCGCGAAGCGGCAAAGTATCGAGAGGTCCTCACGTCCAACGCCGAAGAACTGCAGCGTCTGGCACGCATGGTCTCGGACATGCTCTACCTCGCCAAGATGGAGAACCATCTCGCACTGCCTTGCGCCGAAGACATCAGTGTGCGGGACGAGATTGCCGCCCTGTTCGATTTTTACGATGCGCTGGCCGAACACAAGGGCGTGCGTCTGGAGTTGCGTGGTGAAGGCCATATTGTCGGGGACCGCCTCATGTTCCGGCGCGCGTTCAGCAACTTGCTCTCCAATGCCATTCGCCACACGTCGCCGGGCGGCAATGTGATCGTGACAATCACGCCGCAAGCGCAGGACGTGAAGGTGACCGTGGACAACGAAGGCGAAGGCATCCAGGAAGACCAGATGCCGTTCATTTTTGAACGCTTCTTTCGTGCGGATAAGTCCCGCGCCAGGCCGGAAGCCGAAAGCGCCGGTCTGGGGCTTGCCATCACCAAGGCCATCGTCGTCGCACACGGCGGCTCCATTGGGGTTTCACGGCACGGCGATTTCACGCGTTTTGGGGTCCAGTTTCCGTTGGCTCCGAACGGTCCGGCGCCCGGCAAATAGCCTCGTAGGCAGCCAACTGCGTTCTCAGCATGACAGGCGGCTTACGCCAACATGACGATTCTGAAAGATAGCGCTGCCTCTTCCACTTGAACCGGCATGTCGTTGCGTTTGGGTGCCCGACGGGCGCTTTGCTTGCTCCTCTGGGCAGCGTGCTATGAAGGCACGCCTTTCCAAATTTTCACCGCCCAAGGAGAACTTACATGCCCCATCAAAACTATCAGCAGTGCATTGACGCTTGCGCCGCCTGTCACGTGGAGTGTCTGCACTGTGCCGCTTCGTGTTTGGCCGAGCAAAACATCAGCGAGTTGACCACCTGCATCCGGCTGGATCTCGACTGTGCCGACATTTGTTCGACAGCCGTGGACGCCATGTCGCGTGGCAGTACGTACGTCAATGAGGTGTGCCGTCTCTGTGCGGACATCTGCGACGCATGTGCGGCAGAGTGTGCAAAGCACGGCCACGAACATTGTCAATCCTGCGCGCACGCCTGCCAAAAATGTGCACAGGCGTGCCGTACGATGCAATAGCGCGTCTGCGACGCGAAGCCTGCGGGTAGATGACGCAGTCGTAATACAAGGGTCATCGCATGGTCAGGGGCTCGCTTCTATAGTCGACGGCAAGCAAGCCTTTTCCCCCTTCACGCACAAGGAGAACGCGATGAACCAAATTAAAAAGAGTGCTTTGATTGCCGTTGCATTGGCAGCCCTCGGTGCCAACGTTGCCAGCGCGGCAACCTTCGGTGGCCAGACTGCCCGCGACGTCTACACCGACGGTGCCAACGCGACCGGCAAACGCGATCCGTACACCGATGGTGGCCGTATGACGCGGGACACCTACACCGATGGCGCGCATGCCATGGGCACGCGTGATCCGTACACCGACGGCGGCAATCAGTAATTCTTCTCCCCCCCAGCCTTGAACCCTGCGCGATCCCCCCGCGCAGGGTTTTTTCTTTGGTGCCGCCAGCGCGCATGCACGGCACCAACATGGCGCGCATCCCGGTGGCCCGGCCGTGGGTTAGCGCGATTCCCATTCACCGTCCTCCGCCAAACACCCTTGGCTCAACACGCGCGTTGCGTCGACAGTGCCTGGCCGACCCGATGGTGGCACGCGCTCTGCTTCCTATCGGGCGCTGGCATGCCGCTGTGCGGCTACGCCCCCGCCATCCACCTGAGGGAAGAAAAAATGAGCGACTACAGTCCGCCTCCCGAGTGCCTAGGCCGACGCAAGTTTTTACGTCAGATTCCAGCGGGAGCACTCATGGCGGCGGGCTTGCCAAGTCACGCCTGGGCGCTACGCAGCCAAGGGCAGCCGGAAGTTCTCCGAGGCACGGAGTTCGATTTGACCATCGCGGAGATGGCGGTCGATTTCAGCGGGCGCGAACGCTATGCCGTCGCAGTCAACGGATCCATCCCCGCGCCGATCCTCTACTGGAAACAGGGCAGCGAAGTCACGCTGCGCGTCACCAACCGCCTGCAAACACAGACTTCGATTCATTGGCACGGCGTGCTCGTACCGTTTGAAATGGATGGCGTCCCGGGCGTCTCCTTCACCGGTATCGCACCGAACGACACGTTCGTGTATCGGTTCAAGGTACGCCAGGCGGGCACCTTCTGGTATCACAGCCATACCCGCTTCCAGGAGCAACTGGGGCTGTATGGGCCGTTGGTGATCGAGCCATCAAGCCCGGATCCCGTCGTGGCCGACCGGGACTACGTCGTCATGCTCAGCGACTGGACCGACGAGAACCCCGAGACGGTGTTTCTGCGTCTTAAGCAGATGAGCGATTTTTACAATTTCCAGTTGCCCACGGCACCGGAGTTTGTACGTGACGTCCAGCGTCTCGGGCTCGCACAAGCCCTGGAGCGGCGCAAGATGTGGAACCAGATGCGCATGAATCCGACCGATCTGGCAGACGTATCCGGGGCCACCTACACCTATCTGATCAACGGCACAACGCCGCTTTCCAATTGGACGGCCATTGCGAAAGCCGGCGAACGGGTACGGTTGCGCTTCATCAATGGGTCGGCCACGACCACATTCGACGTACGGATTCCGGGGCTGAAGTTGCGCGTACGTGCGGCCGACGGCCAGGAGGTCGAACCGGTCGACGTGGACGAGTTCCGCATCGCTGTGGCCGAGACGTACGACGTGCTTGTGGACATGCCGGACCAGCGCGCATACACCATCTTCGCGCAGGCCATGGACCGTAGCGGCTATGCGCGTGCCACGCTGGCGCCTGAAGCGGGCATGCGAGCCGATGTGCCGCCGATGGACCCCAAAACGTGGCTGTCCATGTCGGACATGGGCATGGATATGGACATGTCGAGTATGCCAAGCATGGCGAGCGGCGGCATGCAAAGCCACATGATGGACATGCCACGGATGGAGATGCCAGGGAAACAAGGCATGCAAGGGATGCAGGCGCAGCCCCAACCAGGCGGCACGCAGGCGCCCATGGACATGATGGACTCCATGTCGATGATGGACCAGTCGGACCCCACAACCCCGCCAAAGGAAGCGCAAAGCAAGCCGGACATGGCGGCTGGCGACAAAATGCCCGGACGAGGTCAGATGGCAGGCATGCAGACCGGGCCGGAGACGGACATGCGCTCGATGAACCCATCCCGCTCGCTCAGTGATCCGGGGCCGCGGCTACGTGAGAACGGCAGGCGTGTGCTGACGTATGCCGACCTCAGAACACTGAACACGCCATCGGATCCGCGCCCCCCTGGACGCGAGATCGTTCTGCATCTGACGGGCAACATGCGCCGCTTTATCTGGGGTTTCGACGGCAAGAAATTCTCCGAGTCGACTCCGATCCGGCTCTATTACGGCGAGCGCGTGCGCATCACGCTGGTCAACGACACCATGATGAATCATCCCATGCACCTTCATGGCATGTTCAGCGAGCTGGAGAATTCCGAGCGCGGCGTGCTGGTGCGCAAGCACACCATCAATGTTCAGCCCTCCAAGCAGGTGAGCTTCCTCGTCACCGCAGACGCGCCGGGGCAATGGGCCTTTCACTGCCATTTGCTGTATCACATGGAAGCGGGCATGTTCAGGAAAGTCGTGGTCGCGTGATCCACAAGCGCGGCAAGGAGAATTGCCATGTTGGGAAACGTTCGCCGATCGGCGCATGCCGTGGCCGCGCTCACGCTTCTGTGTTCCGCACTCGCGTCTGCCCAGAGTCCGGCGGGTGGCGAAGCGATGCCTCACCACGGGCACCCGGAGACCGCCCCGTCCTCCAGCGAGCGGGCGGGTACCGTGCAAGCAGCCGACGCCGATCCGGCGTCGGTCAACGTGTTGCTCAAGTCGGATGAAGCGCGGGTTCCCATGCAGGACCCGAACCGCGGCATCCCGATGGCCGGCGACACCATGGCGGATGACGGGGTGTTTCATCTCTTTCTGCTCGACCGGCTCGAATACATCAAAGCGCCCGGTCAAAACGGCTTCGCCTGGGACGCGCAGGGCTGGATCGGAGGTGACTTGAATCGCCTGTGGCTCAAGTCGCAGGGAACGCGCATGGGCGGGGAAACGGAGGACGCTTCTGCCGAGGTCTTGTGGGCGCATGCGTTCGCGGCGTTCTGGGATTGGCAGGCCGGCGTGCGCCGCGATTTCGGCGCGGGGCCGGGCCGCACGTGGGCCGCCTTCGGCGTCCAAGGGCTTGCGCCGTACTGGTTTGATGTGGAAGCCACAGCCTACGTCAGCTCCGCTGGTCGCCTGGCCGCGCGCGCGAAGGCCACCTACGACATCCGGTTCTCGCAGCGCGTTGTGCTCACGCCAGAGGTCGAAGCGAATCTTTACGCCAAAGACGATCCGGCACGCTCGATCGGCAGCGGCCTGTCGGATGTGAGGCTGGGGGCGCGGCTGCGCTACGAGGTCCAACGCAATGTTGCGCCCTACATTGGCGTCTCGTGGGGCAAACGTCTCGGTAAGTCAGCCGACTACGCCCGCGCAGCGGGCCGGGGAACGACTGATAAGCAAGTCGTCGTGGGCCTGCGCATGTGGTTTTGAGCGCCGCACACTCAAGCGTAGCGGCTGGACCACCGCGCTCAACCGCCGCGTCAGCGCCTATGGCGCCAGCGTGGTTCCGACCATTCGAACCGCGTCCTCCAGAAGGTGATCGCCGTTGCATGCATCGACATTACCGAGTGGTAATTGGGGCGTCATGGCTTGGTGAGGGGCCATCAATAGAATGAGAAAACGATGACACGCTCTGGAGAAACAAGATGAAAACGCAACGTTACCTCGCACTGATCATTGCAGCATCCGCTGTGGCGACTTCCGCAGCCTACGCTGCGGACAAGTTCCGCGGTGATGGCGGCGACAACTGGATCGAGCATGTGCGGCAAACGCCTTCGGCTGCCAACGCCAACGCCAACAAAGACGCCTTGTTGTACGGCTCGCCAGCGCCGGTCTCGCAAGCCACACGCACGATTACCCTGAAGCCAGGCATGAAGTATGTCAACGTGGATTCCGGCGAGACGGTTGCCTTCAATTCCGATAATGGGCCGATTGCCTGGACGTTCATCGAGGCAATGCAACGCACGTCGGCCAATCTGGGAGTTTTGCTGCCGGACACCAAAGAAGCGCAGGGTGTGTACGTGATCATCTCGCGCAGCAAATGGATGATGGGCAGCTAACCGTCGGGTACGCACAAGCCGGCCTGTCCACCTCGATATCTCGCCCGGTCGACGTGGACAACAGCGCCATCGGAGCCGAATCGGCTCTTGCGCCGTCGCCATGATCGGCGTGCTCGCGTTGTTCGAGCACGCCAATGTCGCCGGCACAGTCTGCAGCCTAACGCGCCAGCCGACTGCTATGGGACGGTGATGGCGACGCGCATTGGCATCCAGGCCTCCATTGCGAATTGGCGCTCTTCTCCGGCTTCCACCACGAGCTCAACGGGCTTTGTCCCGCGCAGAGCTGCATCACCCCCCCGCCTCGAAGAGATCGAGCCGAAACGCAACAGGGAACCGGCCAGGGTTCCTGAGCATGACGACATAGCGCTCCTGCGCCGCCAGAGACTTCACAACGACAACGCCTTTTGCAGTCGACACGTCGTAGACGTCGATCGCAGCAGAAGACATTGGGCTGCCCCCCAAGGTAACCACGGGGTTGTGGGAGGACAACGCGTGATCGAGGTGCAGCACGAAGGCAGATGCAGCCGGAGCGAGTGAGAGACTGGCGACAAGAAGCGCTAGTGTTCGAATCATAGTGTTTGATCCAGAGATGCGGGTGAAAGAAGAATCCGTGGCGTGCTCAGGCTTGGGGGCGGTCTGCCGCGGGGCGGCGGCGCGGATCTCGGTCGGTCCCTGCATCAAAGGTCCAAAATCGATGCAACGTGAAGTTCACCATGGTAAGCACTCCCGTCGAGATGATCTGTGCCAACCAATCATGCAAGCCGAGCGCGATCCCGAGCGCAAGCTGCGCAGTGTTCAATAACAATGCCGCTAGCGCCACCATCATGAACTTGGGCAGCGACGTACGCGCACCAATCTGGTTGGGAAACACCCAGCGATTGTTGAGAACGTAGCTCAGCATCAGGGCCATGCCCGCCCCGATCCCGGAAGAGACGGTTGTGCCCACCCCCTGCCGAATCAATACGTACATCAGCGAATAGTGCACGCCGGTGCAGACGCCGCCTGTGGCCAGGTAGCGTGCGGTCGGAAGGCGAATTGCGATCATGAGCGCGGTGGCTTGGCGTGCAAGCGGGCGGGCAAGTCGATAGCGCGCCCGGCTTGCTCTCCTTGCTTTATTCCTTCGTCGCGACGCCCAGGAGCGAGCCGCCGGCGTGGAACGGCACACCGGCTGTCAGCAGTCGATATTCGAGGTCACAGACCGCTGACAACGCCCGGTTCACCGCTGGGCCGATACGGAAACCTTCATCGACATTGGAATCTGACCCTTTGCGTCGCTGGCGCATGCGCGACCACACCATGGCAGGCAACAGAAGGGACATGAAGGAGTTGACATAGACAGGCCGGAAGCCGGCGCGGCGCAGCTTTTGTATCAGTTCCGAGCGAGTGTAGCGGCGCTTGTGCTTGGCAGCATCGTCGACAGGGCTCCACAGCTTGGGGTGTTGAGGCACAGTCAAGATCACCCCCCCGCCGCGATGGCAGGCCTTGTACATTTCGCGCAGAGCGCGTTCGTCGCTGTCGATGTGTTCGATCACATCGAATGCTCCCACGACATCGAAGGCATCAACGAACGGGATCGCGCGCGCATCGAGCTGTAAAAACTTCGCGCCGCAGTTGCGGCGAGCGACTTGAAGTGCGTGTAAGGATGGCTCGCCGCCGCAGACGTCTGCATGCGGATGTTGGGCGATGATCGCCGCAAGGTTTTCCGCTGTCCCGCAGCCGACTTCCAGAAACGAACGCAACTGCGGAAAGTACGTTCGCAGCGCCCACATGATCAGGCGCCTGCGATACACGAACCAGAAATGCTGTGCGTGCAGCGATTGGTACTCGTCGAACAAGGCCTCCTGGAACCCATCGTTCTCTTGGATCATCCCGGGGGCGAGGCACGCGACGCCGTCACGCACGGTCGCGCGCCAACCGCAGGCGCCACAAGCCCACGAAAACGGGGCGACGGGCGAATGGCAGTGGATACACACTTGCATTGCACACTCCTACTAAACCGAGTGGTGCGCCTGAAGGCGACACCAACACTGTTGCGTGCTAACAGAGCCTCATTCCCTCACAGTGAGGGCAGGACTCGTCAGCACGTCGACCGATACGGCACAGCGCCATCGGCGTTATCGCCGAGGGCACGCTTTAGACCGCAGGCCGCGGGGGACGCAGGAGTGCATCGGGAATGAAGCTGTTGAATCGGGCAGCCACAGGAGGAAGGACTGCGTCAGTGGCTGGGCCAGCCCGCTCTGGCGGGCGTGCTGTCGCTGCAGGCTGAACGTTGGCAGCACAGTCGCTGCACTTTTCGCAGTCCGGTTCGGGAATGAAGCGCACGGCCTGTAGTGGCTTGGTATGGCAGTGATGCTGTCCAGCGTGCGCAGCGTGACTGGCGGTTTGAGCGCTGGAGACTCGTTGCCGTTTCGCCACCGGATGCGATCGCTCGCACTCAGCAGGCAAGCTGGCGCGAGCGCTCTGCAAAGTGAACGCAGCCATCACGAGCCAGAGCAGAAACGCGGTCAGCAACTTCCTCATCGAACCGATCCGAGACCAAATTCGAGCGCAGTCTACGGAGTCGAAGCTGACGGTTGCATGACGTAGTCATTACCGGTCCGGGCGTGTCACTGAGCCAGTGAAGCCGGAATGGTCGACGCTGAATGCGCGTCTGGCATGGCTCTGCTGTCAATATGTATCGTCTGCATGCTTTCATGCAAGTCGCCTGGCCGAAACAGCTCTGTGTGCTGTCTTCGAACCTCACGGCATGGCACGATGCGTCGCCGATGCTATCGAGAGGTGGCGATGGCAATCCGGTGATCGGCGGCAATGCAGACAGTGTGGATTGCACGATAGGTGTGCTGATGCTGCCGGTGCAGCAAAAGCATATGGCTGGCGTTTCTTGGTCGCTCAAAGCGTCCCCGGTGCGCCGGGGACGTGTTCAGCCTTCTTCCACTCTCTCGCGATGGGGCCCCCAGTTCCCGCGCCATTCTTGCGGCGCATGATCGAGAATCAGGAACCTACGGTAGCCTCAATCAGTTGACGCGAAGAGTGCCTCACGCATGTCTTCCATCGGTGAACGGGTCTCGCGGGCCTGTCGCCTCGTTGCCGCCGTCGGTGTAAGGGTCGGACTTGCGCGGCCCGGCAGCCAATATTTGAGCATCGGAGCCATTGACGAGGTTTCTGGCTCCATCCGTGAACGGATCACGCTTGTCGGTAACGGAGCGGGTCCCATCCGTGAATGGGTCCGGTTGCTTCGTACCCATCGCCAGGAAGTTACTCCCGGAGTGACTCCCATCCGATCTTGCATCCGCGGCAAATGTGGCGTGAGCCAAGCTCATGGCGTGAGGGGCTCGTGCGTTTGCCTGAACTTGGCGGCCGTCGATCAACTGGCTGGCAAAGGCAAGGGCCGATGTCGCGCTGAACGCAGTCAGCAAGGTGCCGGCGAACAGAAGTTGTTTGATGTTTTTCATGGTGATACTCCAATCAGATTGAAATTGGTGGCCATGCGCGTGCGCCGACGCATCGGGTCAGCGCGCACGGCCTTCAACGTTCGGGCGCATCAGGTGTGCTGTTCCGAACGAATCTGAGTGCATAAGAAATGTTTGCGGAAACAGCCTCAGTGGCCCTGATACAGCCGGCTACCGTTCGGATAGGCCCAGACGCCTCTTGCCGCCGGGACGTCGGGGAACAGCATGCCAAGGTTGACCGCAGCGAAGCCTGGCCGCGCTGCGAAAGTCCATGCAGCCGAAGTCGATCCAAAGTCGAAGCGCACGGTTTCGCCGGCTTCCACGGGAACCGCCTTCATGCCAGGCGAGACGGAGACGGTTCGTATTACGCCGGTCTCGCGTGCCGGTTCCCCAAACAGGGCCGCAGCGCGACCCACGGTGGCCCCGGCAGATGCCGAAGCGCCAGTCATGCCGGCTGGCATCGGCATTGCTGCAAGCTGCTGCGGTGTGGCCGCCATGTTTCCCGCCATCGCCTTGGATTCATGGGCTTGGTTTGCAGGCATGTGCTCCATCATTGCAGCACAATCCTCGCTCATGGAGTGTTGGTGTGCCGCTGCTTCGGCGAAAGCGTGGCGCTTCTGCGCACTCGCCCGGGCGAGATTGATCGCATCCCAGTCAGGGCCGGCAAAGGCGGATGCGGTGAGGCTCGCAAGGGCGAGCGCGGTGACAATCTGGATCGATTTCATTTGGATTTCCCCAAGACAGTGAGATTGGTCGCGTGTTGAAGCTTCAGGTCAGATCAGAACGTCGCCCCAAACTCCCGGACGCGATGGTGCTGGCTGACGCGGCAGGATTGCCGCATGGGGGGGAAATCAGTTTCGCAACCGGGCCGTTAGCAGGTAGATCGGCTCGCAGGGGACTACGGGCGCCGGGACACGCCAAGTTGGCGTCCATGCAAGCGGTGGCAACGGCAAGACCTGATGAAGGCACTGAACCGTTGGCAAGTCGCCATCGGCTGGGGTGCGGCTATCTTTGACGACCGCGCGATCATCGTAGCGGTAATCTGCGCACAGTGTCGGTTGGTCGGCGTCCGAGCAACCAACGCGCAGATCCACGCTTTGCCCGCCAGACAACATCGTGTTCGCGGGGCAAACGTAGGCAGCTCCGGCAACGCCTGCAAAGAGCACCGTGGCCAGGATGAGCCAGGCAATGAGGCGGCGAAGGGTGGACCTATCGTGCTTCACGACTTCCTCAGGGCTGTTTTGGCGTTCAACGTACGATCGTCACCATCGTCGCGTGTGGGGCCAAACCGTCCCAAGGTCTGGAGGCGTTCATTCGGCATTTGTGTCGCCCCGTTGCGAAGTGGGCGGCTGCGCAGGAGCGCTAGCTTGCCCGCGATCCGAATGCATGCTCTTCATCATCAAGAGCATCGACAATGGGCAGAGCAAGACAAACAGGAGCGGACTCGCGCCCATCATGATTGGGCGGATCTGCGGCAATACAGCGTACGCCAGGGCGAGCAGGACGATGAGGCCAGCTCCGACTTTCATGATGGTCTTCATTTGGCATTTCATGATGCGACTCCTTGCTCTGGGCCCCTGTGGCGGGGCGGTGTTGGAACGGTGACATCTGAGGCGCCTTCGGTATCCCGGTCACGTTCCCCAGATGTCCGAAGCGTAGACATTCCAGCAATGGGAAGGTCAAGGTCGCTTTTGCGGGACATTGGGCGTGCACGAAAAGCTGCACCAGACATCAATTAGCGGCGCGCGCGTTTCTTGCGGCGTGGGCGCGACGAGCGGTCTGCTGCCCGTTGGCTGAACTTTGTCTGTCGCCAAGAGCGCGCGCCCCACCAACACACCGCCACGACGAGAATCGCGACAAGCAATATCTCGGCACCGAGCAGGTGCTGCAACTCGGGCGGCACCCAGCGCCAATCAAAGTACACGCAGATCTCCCTTGAGAGCGGCCAGGTGCTCGCCGCCATGGGCAGCGAGCACCTCTGTGGCCCTTACTGCCGGGTCATCTCAACGACAGTCGGCTTGCCTTGCACCTTGTCGAAGGTGACCTGCACCGCGTCCCCTTCCTTGAAGTCCTTCAGCCATGCGCGGTCCTTGACCGGGAACGCCATGGTCATGGCGGGCATGCCCAGGTTGTCGATCGCACCGTGTTTAAGCGTCACTTTGCCCGCTGTCCCGTCGATCTTCATGATTTGTGCGGCAACCGGATGAGGCGTTTGCTGTGATGGCGCGGAGGACTTCATGTCCATGTTGCCCATGGATTTCATATCCATGTTGTCCATCGACGAGGCGGCGAAGGCTGCCGGCACCGCTACGAGGGCGAGAACGAGCGTGGCGATCTTGATGTGCTTCATGATGTTTCCTCCTGGGAGGGTTGGGTGGAAAGAGATTGCGTCTGGCGCCTGCGTATCAGCAGGTAGACGGCGGGAACAACAAACAGGGAGAGCAACGGCGCCGTCACCATGCCACCGACCATCGGTGCGGCGATGCGCTGCATCAGTTCGGAGCCGGTACCGTGCGACCACATGATCGGAATCAGGCCAGCAAGAATCACGGCCACCGTCATCGCCTTGGGCCGCACGCGCTGCACGGCGCCTTCCTGGATGGCCGCCAGCAGTGCGGCAAGGCTGGTGTCTCCGGTCTGCTCGCTCTCGGCCCATGCCTGTTTCAGATACAGCAGCATGATCACGCCGAACTCGGCGGCCACGCCGGCCAGCGCGATGAAGCCGACCACGCCGGCCACCGACAGGTTGTAGCCCAGCCCGTACAGCAGCCAGAACCCGCCGATCAGCGCCAGCGGCAGCGTGCCCATGATGAGCAGCGCCTCGTCAAGCTGCCCAAAGATCAGGTACAGCAGCACGAAGATGATCAGCAGCGTGAACGGGACAACCACCTTCAGCTTGGCCGTGGCGCGCTCCAGGTATTCGAACTGGCCGGACCAACTCAGCGAGTAGCCGGCCGGCATCGGCACCGCCTTGGCCACCGCCGCCTGCATGTCATGCACGGCCGAGCGTAGGTCGCGCCCGCGGATGTCCACGTACACCCAGCCGGAGAGCCGCGCGTTCTCGCTGCGCAGCATCGGCGGACCTTGCACCACCTGAATGCGCGCCACGTCCGACAGCGTGATCTGCTGGCCCCGGTCGGTCACGATGGGCAGGCTGCGCAACTGCTCGACCGAGTCGCGGTAGTCGCGCGGATATCGCAGGTTGATCGGAAAGCGCGCCAGCCCGTCCACGACTTCCCCCACGTTGTCGCCGCCGATGGCCGAGGACACGATGCTCTGCACATCCTCGATGTTCAGGCCGTAGCGGCCGGCCGCCATTCGGTCGATGTCGACATCGACGTAACGCCCGCCCGAGAGGCGCTCGGCCAGCGCCGAGGTCACGCCGGGCACCGTCTTGACGGCCGTCTCGATCTGAGTGGTGAGCCGGTCGATCTCCTGCAGGCTAGTACCCGCCACCTTGATGCCCACCGGGCTCTTGATGCCGGTGGCCAGCATGTCGATGCGGTTGCGGATGGGTGGCACCCAGATGTTGGACAGGCCCGGCACCTTCACCACCCGGTCGAGTTCCTCTACCAGTTTGTCAGCGGTCATACCGGGCCGCCATTGGTCGCGCGGCTTGAACTGGATGGTGGTCTCGAACATCTCGATGGGCGCCGGGTCGGTGGCGGTGTCGGCGCGGCCGGCCTTGCCGAACACGGTCGCCACCTCGGGTACGGTCTTGATCAGCCGATCCGTCTGCTGCAGCAGTTGCGCGGCCTTGCCCGCCGACAACCCCGGCAGCGCCGACGGCATATAGAGCAGGTCGCCCTCGTCGAGCGGTGGCATGAATTCGCCGCCGATGCGCAGGATCGGCCAAGCCGTGGCGGCCAGCAGTACGGCTGCGACAACAACCGTTGTCTTGGGGTACGTCAGCACCTTCGCCAGCATGGGTTGATACAGGCGGATCAGCACGCGGCTCAGCGGGTTGGATTGCTCCGAGGGGATCTTGCCGCGGATCATGTAGCCCATCAGCACCGGCACCAGCGTCACGGACAACCCCGCCGCCGCCGCCATCGAATAGGTCTTGGTGAAGGCCAGCGGCGAGAACAGCCGCCCCTCCTGCGCCTCCAGCGTGAACACCGGAATAAACGACAGCGTGATGATCAGCAGCGAGAAGAACAGCGCCGGCCCGACCTCCGCTGCTGATTCGCCGATCACGCTCCAGCGTTCGTGCCCGGTCAGCTCCCGGCCGGGGTTGTCCGCATGCCAGTGCTCCAGATGCTTGTGCGCGTTCTCAATCATCACCACGGCCGCATCCACCATCGCCCCGACGGCAATGGCGATGCCGCCGAGCGACATGATGTTGGCGTTGACGCCCTGGTAGCGCATGACCAGGAAGGCGGCGAGCACGCCCAAGGGCAGCGAGACAATCGCCACCAGTGCCGAGCGCAGGTGAAACAGGAACACCAGGCACACCAGCGCGACAACGATGAACTCCTCGATCAGCTTGTCCGTCAGGTTGTCCACCGCGCGGTTGATGAGCGCGGAGCGGTCGTAGGTCGAGACGATCTCCACGCCGGGCGGCAGGCTTTTCTGGAGCGCGGCGAGCTTGGCCTTGACGGCCTCGATGGTCTCCAGCGCGTTCTTGCCCGAACGCATGACGATGACACCGCCGGCCACCTCGCCCTGGCCATTGAGTTCGGCAATGCCGCGCCGCATCTCGGGGCCGAGCTGGACCGTGGCGACATCCCCAAGGCGCACCGGAATGCCGGCTTCGCTCGTCATGATCGGGATGTTGCGGAAGTCGTCGAGCGTCTTCAGGTAGCCGGACGCGCGCACCATGTACTCGGCTTCGCCCAGCTCCAGCACCGAGCCGCCGGTTTCCTGATTGGCCCCCTTGAGCGCCATCAGCACCTTGCCCTGCGACAGGTTGTAGGCGCGTAACCTCTCCGGTCTGAGCACCACCTGGAACTGCTTGACCATGCCGCCGAGGGAGGCGACCTCAGCCACATTCGGCAGCGACTTCAACTCGAAGCGCAGGAACCAGTCCTGCAGCGCCCGCAGTTGCGCGAGGTCGTGCTGCCCGGTCTTGTCGACCAGCGCGTACTCGTAGATCCAGCCCACGCCGGTGGCATCTGGCCCCAGCGCTGGCTTGGCGGCCGCCGGCAGGCGCGATTGCACCTGGTTCAGATACTCCAGCACGCGGGAGCGCGCCCAGTACAGATCGGTGCCGTCTTCGAACAACACGTAGACGAAGGAGTCGCCGAAGAACGAATAGCCGCGCACGGTCTTGGCCCCCGGCACCGACAGCATGGTGGTGGTGAGCGGATACGTGACCTGGTTCTCTACGATCTGCGGCGCCTGGCCGGGGAACGGCGTGCGGATGATGACCTGCACGTCGGACAGGTCGGGCAGGGCGTCGAGCGGCGTGCTGCGTACCGCCCACAGCCCCCAGGCGGTCAGCATGACCGTCGCCAGCAAGACGAGGAAGCGGTTGCGGATCGACGCCAGAATGAGCCGGGCGATCATGGCTTGCCTCCCTGGCCGCCCATATCACCCTTGGCCGGTTCCACCGAAGACAGGACCGCCATGCCGTCCTTATCCAGGTGAAAGCGGAACCGCACGCGGTCACCCGGCTTGAATCCCTTGGGCATGCCGGTGGGCGGTGCGCCAAAGTCCATCGTCATCGCACCCCATTGGATGGACGGGATGGGCCCGTGGGAAATGGTCATGCCCTCGCCAGTCACGGCCTCGATGCGCCCGACACCTTCGTGCTCGGCGGTCGGGGCGGCTGGTGTCGCTGGCGTTGGGGTCATGCGCTCGGCCGTGCCGCGCAGGCTGGCTTCCGAGTCGATCAGGAACTGCCCCGAGGTGACCACCTTTTGCCCAGCCTTGAGACCGGAGAGCACCTCGACCATGCCAGCGGACTCCCGCCCGGTCTGGACGTCGGTGGCGACGTAACCTGCGCTGCCGGCATCGACCATGACGACATTGCGCTGCCCGGTGCGGATGACGGCTTCGAGGGGGATCAGCAGCGCTTCCTTCTCCTGGCCGCTGTCGAAGCGGACTGTGGCGAACATGCCCGGCAGCAGGCGCCCATCCTTGTTGGGCAGGATGACGCGGACCTTGATGGTGCGCGTGGCTGGATTGACGTCGGGCAGGATCGCGTCGATCTTGCCGGCGATCGGTTCGGCGGCCCCGGTCGGCAGCACCTTGACCACCAAGCCCGGGGCGATGACGCGGGCCTGTCCCTCCGGCACTTCCGCGATCACCCAGACCTGATGCAGATCGGCCAGGCGGAACAGCGTCATGCCGGGGGAGACTGCCATGCCGTCGCGCACGCCGACCTCTGTCACTACGCCATCGATCGGGCTGGTGATGCCGAGATTGGGCTGCAGCTTGCCCGAGCGCTCCACAGCGCTCACTTGGCCCGGCGTCATGCCGGCCTGCAGCATGCGCGCCTTGGCTGCACCGCGCAGCTCGGATTCTCCATGGGCAGACTGGCCCGAGACGGCGAGGTATTCCTCCTGCGCCGCAACCCAGTCGGGCGAGTACAGCGACACCAACGCTTGTCCGCGCCGTACCGGGTCGAGCGTGGCCCGCACCGCCACGTGCTGCACGAAGGCACTGGTGCGCGCCTGGATGACCTGGACGCTGCGCTCGTCGATGGCGATGTTGCCGGGCGCTTCGAGCACCGTGCTCAAGCGGCCCGCCTTGACCTCGGCCGTGCGGATGCCCAGGTTCTGGACCACGCGGCTGTCGACCGTGATGCCGCTGCCACCGTCGCCACCGCCGTCTGCATAGACCGGCACGAGCTGCATGTCCATAAAGGGCGATTTGCCGGGCTTGTCGAAGCGCTGGCCCGGCACCATGGGGTCATGCCAGTACAGGACCTTCTTGCCGGTCTGCGGATCGATGTCGCCGGCCTTCAGGCCGGACGGCGTGCTCGCTGACGCGGGTGCCGTCGCCGACTGCGCGCCGCGCGCGATGCCCAGGCGGTAGCCGCCATATACCGCGGCGCCGAGCACGGCCAGCCCCGCTGCCACTGCAACGATGGTCTTTTTCATTGGAACTCCTGCGTGGCGGGTACGGCTTGCGCCGATTGCGCGGTCGGAAGCGGAATCAGGAAGGTCAGGTCGGCCCACAGCTTGGCCGTTTTGGCTTCCAGCGTGAGCCGCTCGAGCGCGGTGTCGATGGCACGATGATTGGCCTCGGCCACCGCCAGCAGCGAGCCGACATTGGCCCGGTAGGCTGTGAGCGCGGCGTCCGCCTGGGCCTGCGCCAGCGGCAGGGTTGATTCGTCGTAGCGCTTGAGGCGGTCGAGGTTGCGTTGCATCTCCGCCAGCTTGGCGCCGATCATGGCCTGCGTATCGCGCCGGACGATTTCGGCTTTTGCGCGTGCAACCTGCGCTTGCGCCAGCTTGGCCGACACCTCGCGATCCTGGCGGTTGGCCTGATCCCAGGGCAGCGGAAAACTGATGTTCAGCGACCCCATGTTGGAATACGCCGAGCCGCGCTGGCTGACCATCAACTCCACGGTCAGGTCGGGCTTTTTAGCTTGCGCCGCCGCGCGGATTTCCGTCTCCGCCATGGCGACATCGCGCCCGGCGGCCGCCAGTTCGGGCACCGCATCAAGCTCGCCTGGCGCGCCCTGGGCCAACTGCTGGACCCGCTGCGGTACGTCAAGTCGCGGACGCTCGGCAAGAGGACGGCGCGCGGCGGGCCCGATCCACCGTTCCAGCGCCACCGTGGCGGTTTCGATGGCGGCCTGGTTCTCGTCCTGACGGTCGTGCAGCTTCTGGACTTCCAGTTCGGCCATCAAAACATCCGCTCGCATTCCGCGGCCGCTCCGATACGCCGCCATGGCAGCCTGATGCGCCAGCTCCAGCGGATGGCCGTGGTGGCCAAGTAGTGTGCGGGTCTGTTCGGCATACCACCGATCCAGCCAAGCGGCGACGGCATTGCGCTGCACGTTCGCCATGCCGACCGCGCGTTGCGCCTCGGCAGCGGAGGCCTCCGCCTCGAAGCGCGCCGCCTTGGCGCGGCGCTTGTCGACCCGCGTGAACTCCTGCATCACGCTGATCGAGCGCATGGTCATGAAGTCCCGGCTGATCGAGAACTGGTCGGGGCCGTTGACAGGGATGTTGTTGACCCCGAGCTTGAGCACCGGATCGGGCAACTGGCCGGCCGCGATGGCCATCTGGTTCGCGGCCTCGATGGCGCCGCGCGAGGATTCGGCATCGTCGGCGTGTGTGGTGGCCAGTGCGACCGATTCCTCAAGCGAGAGCGGGGGTGTGGATTGCGGCGCCGCGGCATGCGACACCGCCATGCCAAAGGCAGGCGCGCACAGCAGCGCCAACGTCAGGCGACGTAGAAAATGCATAAAGCCTCCAGGAACAACGACAGTCACCCCGCTTGACGGGGCAACACGCAATGAACGTCGTTCCGGAGGCTACGTGCGGAAACAGCAGTGAAGGATGGCGAGCGGCGGTGGCGGCGCACGCGGGCGCGCCTCGGCGCGCAGCACCGTACGGGCATCGGTAACCACGATGGGCACCGGTTCGACGACGCTCACGAGCACCGGCAGGAATGCGGGAATCTGCGGCGAGACATGGTCGGCGCTCTTGGAATCCGCCTGGCAGTGCGCCAGGCAGAGCGCCTTCTGATCGTCCCCGCTGCCCTTGCCGTGATCGGCGTTGGCCATGTCGGCCATATCCTCGCAGGATTCGGTCAAGGCCGCTTGCGTCTGGCCGCCCTCGAGCTGGTATCGGCTGCCCGCACAGGCGTACGCCGCCGCTGCCAGTTGAACTGTCAGGAACAGTGTGACGAGGAAGCCAGCAAACCAGGGGTGCCGGCGGGCCGAGTTACGCAAGGGTGATATTTGGGGTGATGAATAGTCGCGAGCATAGCGGTTTTTTTCCGAGAAGCAACCCAGCCGACGCGGCAGATTGATCCATCGCATGTTTGCGTTCGCCAATTGCAACACGGTCCTTGACCTTCCCACCGGGGAAAGGTCTACCGTGAACCTGTGGCCGGCAGCTTCATTGGACTCAGTGAGTTGGTCCGGCCGTGGCGTCACGACATGTGGCGCAGGAGGCAACACATGAACATCGGACAAGCCGCTCAGGCATCTGGCATTCCAGCCAAGATGATCCGCTACTACGAGCAGATTGGTTTGGCGGGTACGGCCCACCGCACGGCGGGTAACTACCGAACCTACGATGTCGAGGACATCCACACCTTGCGCTTCATCGGTCGCGCGCGGCAACTGGGCTTCTCGATGGAGGAAATCCGGCAGTTGCTGGACCTGTGGCGTGACAAACAGCGCTCAAGCGCTGCCATCAAGACGATTGCCATCCGGCGCATCCGCGAGCTGAATGCCCGACTCGCCACATTGGAAAGTCTGCGCGACACGCTCACGGATCTTGCCGAGCATTGCGACGGCGATGATCGCCCCGAGTGCCCAATCCTTGACGCAATACACAGTGGGCAGGCTTGTGAGCGGACACACTGAATCCGCGGGCTGGGCCGGGCGAGGGTCTAAACCGGCGCAATTATCGGCAAACGGTCATGCACAACCGTGCGATTTCCCTCACCCGCACAGTCTTGCTGCCCTGTAGCGGCAGGCCTAGACTGGAACAGATTGCTGTCACTGGGACCATGAAGCATCACCACCATCTCTTCTCGCGGCTGCTCGCCTTGGTGTTGGTCGCGACGGTGCTGTTTGCGCGCGTCGCGGTGGCGGGCTATGTGTGCCCATCCGAGGCTTCGGCAGATGCGGCGACCACGGTAGCCAGCATGCCGTGCCCGGGCACGGATGAGACACAGCCTGCCTTGTGTGCCGATCACCAGCACGACGGTCGGCACTGGGCCGACAGCAATGGGCATGCATTCGATCCCGTCTTGTCATCCGCGGTAGTGAGCGGTCCGGCCTATACGCTGCCGCCAGTGCTCCTTGTCGCTCGGCACGCGTTGCCGGCGTATCCGCGCCACCGGCCGCCCGGCCCGATTTATCTCGCAACAGCCCGGTTGCGGATTTGATATCCCCCATGCGTGACCCGTTACGGCCACGCGCCTGGATTGTGATCGCTCTCGTGCAGCAAGCCGGCTTTCCCGGCACTTGCGTGCGACGAACGACAAACCAACCTGACAGGGGAACATCACCATGAACACCAGCCTCAAGACCATCGCGTTTCTTGTAGTCGGCATCGCGTCAGGCATCGCCACTGCCGGCCCCAATTGGGATGCCATCAATAGTGCGCGTGCAGCAGCACGGCAACACGCCAAGGCCCAATCGGCCACCACCTCAACGGGGTGCGCCGACACGATGAAAAAGATGGATTCACCCTCCACGGGGCAAGGCTCCGGCGCCAAGTGACGATGCTCACTTCAGACAGTCGGCTGCGGCTGAGAACGCATGCCTGTGATCACGCAATTCTGATAGGAAATCGACATGAACACGAAATCAATGATCGTTGCAGCCCTGACGCTCAGCTTGCTGGGTGCCAGCGGATTGGGTTCGGCCGCGGACACCAAAGCAGCACAAGGCAAAACACAGGACAAAGCGCATCCGATGATGATGGAACACATGATGGGCAATGGAATGATGGGAGGGGGCATGATGGGCGGCTGTCCGATGATGGGCCAACTGCCTCCCGGCAACGAGAAGCTCATGATGCAGATGCACGCGGACATGATGCAGGCAATGGGCGACATCCTGCGCAAGTACGCGGATAAGGTCCAGGCGCCCGCGTCGAAGTAACCCAATGCAGACAGCACAAGGAGCACGATCATGTGCAGCGTCAAAACCATGGTGAAAATCGGGCTCGGGATCGTTGTCGCGCTGGGCGTCGTATATGTCGTGCTGCCCCAGTATCAAACATCGATTCGCGCGCTCCTACCGTTCGCGCTCGTTCTGGTGTGCCCGCTCGCGATGGTTTTCGGGATGCGAGGCATGCACGCCTCCGGTGATGAAAAACCACCGCGCCGGGATGACACAGTGAGCAAGTGAGACGGCCGGAATCATCGACTTTATGGAGTGCCGCCATGCACGAGACCAGTGGCTTTGCTGCGCACTATGGGCATTGGGGCCTCGTCGTCATGGTGGTCACCGTGACGTCGTGGCTCTTCTATCGGTTCGCCGCGCCCAGCGGTTGGCGCGAATGGACGGGCGCCGGCCTTGTCCAGGCTTTCGTGATCGCGCTCTATGCTGAGATGTATGGCTTCCCGCTGACGATCTACCTGTTGTCAGGGTTCTTCGGCATCGATATCCCGCTTACCGTCTGGACGGGACACCTGTGGGCCACGCTGCTCGGCTATGGCGCGATGGGTGCCATCATCGAAATGGCGATCGGCACTGTCTTCCTCACGATCGGAGGCGTGCTGCTGATTCTCGGCTGGAAGGCGGTGTATGCCGCCCATCGGCAGAACCGAATGGCCGATAGCGGCGTCTATGGCTTGATGCGGCACCCGCAGTACACCGGCATCATGCTGGCGGTGTTCGGACAGATCGTGCACTGGCCAACGGTTGTGACGCTCGCCTTGTTCCCGGTAATCGTGTTCGCCTACGTGCGGCTGGCCCGCAAAGAAGAGCTGGACATGATCCGTCGCTTTGATGGCCCCTATAAGGCGTACATGCAGCGGGTGCCACGGTTTTTCCCGGGGCTCGAACAATGGAAGCAGCTTCTGGGCGTTACTGGATAGCGGCGCGGTGCCTCGCCGAAACGTCGCTTTGAAGAAGACCAGGCGCACCCTGTATGGCGTGGCCATCGTTCCAACCGAGTTGCTGGAAGCGTTGGAGCGCAAGTGAGTGCGTCTATACCCCGTTCGTAACACGCCAAAGGTGAAGGGGGTTATGGGAGTACGAGAACATCTTCGCAAGTGGTCTGACGACCGTGCACACCAAGATCGACATCTTTGTGGACGAGCCTGGCCTGGAGCGTACTGTCGGCGCGGTCGTCGACGTGTCTCGCTCGCAGTGTCGGAATCGTGGCGATCATTTCGGTCGCCCCTCATTCTCACCTCCGTGTTGCCGCCCTCATTCGACGGCAGTGAAGCTGCAGGCGCTGCACTGTGAACTTCGGCGTAGCGAAGTCTCCATGGTCTTGGGGGCGTGGAGATGACCCTCAATCAAGCTGTCGACGGCGATTTAAATGATAACTATAATCATTTACAAAAAAGACACCTAGGAAACCCAATGCTTTGCGGAATCTTCTACCGTTGGCTGGCAGCGCTATTGCTTGCGATCGGCGCACTGTCAGGTAATCTGGCCAACGCCGCTGATACAACCGAGACCAAAGCCAAGCAAATCTGGCAGTTGCTGGACTACGTGGCGGTCGACTACGGCGGCGCAGTAGCCGATGGCAAGGTGCTCAAGGCATCTGAATACGCAGAGATGCAGGAGTTTGCAGCCACTGCGGAGCGGCAACTGGAGGAATTGCCGGGCACCGCTGCGAGCCAATCGCTGCTCCAGCAAGCTGCGTCGCTGCGCGAGGCGGTCGCGAGCAAGGCAGCACCGGCCACCGTGGCGCGGATTGCCCATGAACTCGCCGGCACAGTACAGCGTGAGTATCCATTCCCTGTCGCGCCGTCCATGGCACCAGATCTGAGTCGCGGTGCGCAACTGTTCCAAGCGCAGTGCGCGACTTGCCATGGCGCTCAAGGACGGGGAGACGGGCCTCTTGCCGCGACGCTAGACCCAAAGCCCACTGCCTTGGCCGAGCACATGCGCGCGCAAGAACGTAGCCTGTTTGCGCTGCACCAGGTGCTCAGCAACGGCGTTGCCGGCACTGCCATGCCGAGTTTCGGTGCGCTGCCCGACGAAGACCGATGGGCGCTGGCCTTTTTCGTTGGGTCCCTGTCGTACACGGATGCCGATCGGGCCGCCGGCGCCAAACTTTGGCAAACCTCCGAAACAGCAAGACAAGCTGTCCCCACACTCGACGCGCTCACGCAGGCCTCCGAGCATGGGCTGATCGAACGGCTTGATGCCGAGTCAGCCCGGGCCGTGATGGCCTATTTGCGCGCGACTCCGCAAGTACTTACGGCCAATAAGTCCGGTGGCACCGCGATTGCGAAGACGAAGTTGGCAGAAAGCGTTGCCGCCTTGAAGTCAGGTGATCGGGCAGCGGCGACCAAGCTTGCCCTGTCCGCCTATCTGGACGGCTTCGAGCCCGTCGAGCCGGCCCTGGCCACGCGGGATCGTGCACTCTTTGAGCGCATCGAAGCCGCCATGGTGGCTTATCGAGCAAAGATTGCGGCTGGCAACATCACGGAAGTTCAAGCGGCGGAGCAAACGCTGCAGCATCTGCTGAACGAGGCGGAGCGCGCGCTCGCGCCATCGGAGAACGATGCCATCGCAACGTTCGTCGGCGCATTGACGATCCTGCTACGCGAAGGTCTTGAAGCGTTGCTGGTGGTGGTGGCGATGCTCGCCTTCCTGAGGAAGGCCGAACGTCATGACGTGATCCGGTACGTGCATGCTGGCTGGATCGTCGCGCTCGCCGCAGGCGGGGTGACATGGGCCATCGCGACGTTCCTTGTGGCCGTGAGCGGTGCGAGCCGCGAGCTGACAGAAGGGTTTTCGTCGTTGTTCGCTGCCGTGGTGTTGCTCAGCGTAGGCATGTGGATGCACCAAAAAAGCGTGGCCGGCCGCTGGCAGGTCTATCTGAAGGAGAAGCTCTCGTCGGCGCTCAATAAACGTACGGCGTGGCTGCTCTTTTCACTGGCCTTTATCGCCGTGTACCGTGAGGTCTTCGAAACGGTGCTGTTCTACGCAGCCCTATGGAGCGATGGCAACGGCGTGCCACTGCTGGCCGGTCTGGCCACCGGTATCGCATTGTTGGCGCTGCTCGCTGTGATCCTGCTGCGGTCGAGCGCGCGCCTACCGATCGGCCAGTTCTTTGCGGCCAGCTCGCTGCTGGTGGCCGTGCTCGCCGTGGTACTGGCCGGCAAGGGCATCGCAGGATTGCAAGAGGCGGGGTTGCTGCACACCAGTCCGATTCCGATTCCCCGCATCGACATCCTTGGCATCTTCCCGTCGTGGCAGACGGTGCTCGCGCAGGTCGTCGTTCTGCTGGCCGTGGTGGCGGCCTTTATCTTCAATACCCGCTCCGCAAAGTCTTCGGCCGCAACGGGCTCCTGACGAGTAGAGTAAGGCGGTTTCATAGCGCGAACGCATTGCTCGGACACCTGCATGGGCGCGAGCCGATAGAGCTACCGGTCCCGCTGGCGGCACGCCGTGGACTTGCCGCGCACGACTTCGCCGTAGCCCCGATATCGGAATCCACCTCGTAGACTCGATGTACCGCCAATATGGCGGGAAACCGTCGAGAAGATGACATGTGTGTCATTTTCCGTTGCCGTACCTCGCGGGAGGCTACGCTATTGTTAGCTGTCGGCAGTTCGTCGACCATGCCGTATGCCGTATGCCGTATGCCGTATGCCGTATGCCGTATGCCGTCGCGTCGAGCGAAGCGCTGGCGCCAAGCTGTTTCGTCCCTGCCCGAAGTTCAGAAAGGATGGGTGTGTTCAATTCCGTCTTGCTGCAGAGCTGTACTCATTCTGCAATCCATCGACTGACCGAATGCATTGACCGAGCGGATGTCACTGCATTGCATCGCCTATCCGAAGCACACGACTTTCCAGCCGAGTTCGTGCCTCTCGCAAAGCGTGTGGAGGTGCTATTGTCCGCGCATGAACGGCTTCTCGATCGTGCTCGCTCGATTTCGATTGGCATCAATCATGATCTGCGCACACCATTGCACGTGCTGGTTGTGCAAACCGAGGTCTCATTGTGCTCGCCGCGGAGCGTGGCCGAATACGAAGCCCTTCTGCAATCGAATATGGAGGAGTTCCAGCGCCTCAGTGCAGCGCTGAACGTGACATTGCGAAAGTTGCAAGCGCTGGGCCGACAGTCGGACGACGTTGACACCAGCCCCTAAACGAACACCCTTTGACCTCGCACACGAGATGACGGGATTGTAATAACGTCGTCATGAATGCGTTGGGAGCGTCTCCGTAAACTGCGCACATGGTCAACCGAGGTGGATGACCACACCAACGGAGAACAGCAACATGAAGACTATGTCCAAGCTCGCATTTGTCAGCATCCTGGCTGCGGCATCGATGATGACCTCATTCGCAGCAAGCGCGGCCATGCAAACCGGTTCGACCGTGGAAAATGCGCGCACCCATAGTGCTCGCGATCCCTATACCGACGGCGCCCGCATTTCACAACGCGACCCGTACACCGACGGTGGTTTCTCGTCGCAACGTGACCCGTACACCAGCGGCCAAGCTGCCGGGCAGCGGGACGTCTACACGGACGGTGCAAGCTCGTCGAGCCGCGACAAGTTCAACAGCGGCCTGTAATTCCGATTGTGCTCGCGACGCTCAGTTCGCAATGGGTGCCGACCCCGTATAGGCGGCGGGGCGGCTTACCCTCCAGCACGAGCAAACGGCAATGCAAATTTGGATTGAAGACTGCGCCGGAGGCGACGTTGCCACGCCTTCCGCAATACAAGGATACAGACGATGAGTCTACTCAAACGACTCCTTGGCGGTCACCACGAAGCCTATCGCCACGGTAGCAGCCATCATGGCGACCGCCATGGTGGATCACGCTACACTCCCCAACAAACAACCTCATCCGATCCGGGAGTCGTCTGCGTCGGGTGCGGGGCCGTGAACTCGCACGGCTCGCGATTCTGTAACGGTTGCGGCAAGGGAATCATTTGCAATCGGTGCGGCGATAGAGCGCAGTCGGGAGCAAGGTTTTGTGCACAGTGTGGTAACACGCTCTAGCACAGCACATGCCTGGGGGCATTGGCGTACAAGCGCATAGTCGCAAGCGTCCCCTCCATTCGATAGCCCTGACCGGAGGTGCCTCGCGCCTTTGTCATCATCCGTGGGGCAAATTCCAGTAGACTACTGCGCGATATCGGACCGATATCGCAGCGTGGACATGCCGTCGCGCATCGTTCCAGCCACGCTGCTCTCCATCCATTCCACATGCGGCGCCTTTGCCTGATTCTTCTCCTGGTGCTTCTGCCTTTTCAGCTTAGCTGGTCGGCTGCCGCCGCCTATTGCCAGCATGAGGAATCGACTTCGTTCGAATGGCATTTTGGGCATCACCAGCACCATCATCAATCTGCCGCAAAAGCAGACCATGGCAAGCAAACCGTAATCGATACCGACTGCGGGGTCTGCCATGTGGTCTCCGCGCCGATTGCCTATGGCCAGCTGACTTGTCTTGATACTGTCGAAGGCGTGGAAGCTGCTCCCATCTCAAGGGAACTGAAGCTCTCTTCGTCCTGCACACGCGCCCCCGATCGGCCTCAGTGGCGCCGCCTAACCTAGGCGGCGAGACTCATCGGTCTTCTTTCGGTTTCTCGCCGGATTCCCATGGTTTTCATCTTGGTGCAATTCGATGCGACAATTTATTTTGCCGCTGGGGCTGGCGGCGCTTTCACTTTCAGTTAGTCCATCCTTTGCCGCGGTTGAACCTGCGGCCTCCCCCTATACGCCAGGACCTGTGCTGGAAGCACCGGGCCCGCTGACGCTTGAACGTGCCATGGAACTGGCAGCCGCAGGCAACTTTACCCTCTCTGCAGCGCAGAAGGAGGTGGATGCCAACGAGGGTTCGGTCATGCAGGCAGGCGTGATCCCCAACCCTGAAATTGCCGCCACCATTGAGGACACACGCAAGGAGTCGCGTACGACGACGGGTCAACTCAACATTCCGTTGGAACTGGGCGGAAAGCGCTCGGCCCGTATCACAGCCGCCGAAAAAGGCCGTGAACTGGCACAAGCGCAATTGTCGGTGACGCGCGCCGAAGTGCGCTCGAACGTTATCCGTGCGTTCTTTGCCGTCCTTGTTGCGCAGGAACGCATCAAACTCGCGAGTGGGTCGGTAGAGATCGCGAAGAAAGGCGCCGTCGCGGCGGCACGCAGAGTCGCCGCCGGCAAGATCTCGCCTGTGGAAGAGACCAAGGCAAAGGTGGAGCAAGCCAATGCCGAGCTGGAGCTGGACAACGCCAATGCCGAGCTTCGGTCAGCGCGAGCGGCCCTCGCTGCGCTCTGGGGCAATTCGGTGCCGCAATTTTCTGAGGCACAAGGCGACTTGGAGACGCTGCCAGCACGCCCGGGCTTGTCGGAATTGTTGATCGAGCTCGAGCACTCTCCGCTCGTACAGGCGGATCAGATCGAATTGGATCGACGGCAAGCCTTGGTAGGGGTGGAGCGCAGTCGCCAGTATCCCGATGTCACGGTCAGTGTTGGTGCGAAACGCGACAACAGCGCAAATCGCAACATGGCGGTATTGGGTGTCTCAATTCCCCTGCCACTATTTGATCGCAATCAGGGCAACCTGTATGAAGCCCTGCGGCGCGCGGACAAGGCACAGGATGAGCTGCTTGCGAATCGGCTGCGCTTGATGACGGAAATGCAACAGGCGTCGACCGAGTTGGCTGTATCGCGCCAATCGGCACAAACACTGAAGTCAACGATCCTCCCAGCCTCAGAGCAGGCCTACAACGCGGCGGTACGGGGTTTCGACGCCGGCAAGTTTAACTTCCTCGATGTGCTGGACGCGCAAAGAACACTGTTCCAGGCACGCATCCGCTATCTCGACGTGCTGGCCAAGCTGTATCAATCGACGACGACTATCGACCGGCTGCTGGGCCGCTAATTCAGAGTTCAAACCATGTCTATTACAACGAAGCAGAAGACCGCAATCGCAGCGGTGGTTGTGGCTGGCATGATGGCTACGGGTGCCGTCATGTTTTTGGGGCGTACGACAGAAGGCAACGAATCTGCAGAGCATACGGAAGCAGCCGCGCACAAGGACAACGAACACCATGGCGAATCGTCCGCAGCCAAGCACGACGACGATGCCAGTCATGGCGACAAGGAACATCACGCGGCCGCGGAAAAAGGGCCACACGGTGGCAATCTCTATCGCGCAGGCGACACCACGATCGAATTTGGCCAGACCGAACAAGGTGGTGAGGCCAAGCTAAAGCTGTGGGTCGTGCAGAACGGGAAACCACTGGTGACCGGCGTTTCAGCTAGTGGCACGATCAAACGTGCGACCGGTGAGTCCGCCGCCATTCGCTTCAAGCCGGGTAGTGACGCGCTTGAGAGCGAACAAGCCATCGAGGAGCCGCACGTCTTCATGGCTACGGCATCGCTCACGCTAGCTGGCGCCAAGCAGGCCGTCGAGGTCCAATTCTCCAAGGAAGAAGGCAAGATTGAACTGACTGCGGAGCAAATTGCGAAGGCCGGCGTTGGCATCGAGACGGCCGGTGCCGCCGCTGTCCAGGCGGGGGTGCAGTTTCCGGGTGAAATCCGCTTCAACGAAGACCGGACGGCACACGTGGTGCCACGCCTTGCTGGTGTCGCCGAGAGCGTGCCGGCCAACATTGGCCAACAGGTCAAGAAGGGACAGGTATTGGCGATCATCGCCAGCACCGTCCTGTCCGAACAACGCAGCGAGTTGCTTGCAGCGCAGAAACGGCTCGATCTGGCCAAGACGACCTACGATCGGGAAAAGCGCCTGTGGGAGGAAAAAATCTCCGCTGAGCAGGATTTCCTGCAAGCACGCACGGCGCTCCAGGAAGCCCGGATTGCGGTCCAGAACGCCCAGCAAAAGCTGGTAGCGATCGGTGCGGGGCCTGCGACCGGTGCGCTGAATCGATTTGAGCTACGTGCGCCGTTTGATGGCCTCGTTGTAGAGAAACACCTGGCGCTGGGTGAAGCGGTCAAGGAGGACGCGAGCGTTTTCACGATTTCGGACCTGAGTTCGGTGTGGGCTGAGTTTGTGGTGGCCGCCAAGGACCTCGCCAGCGTACGCGTTGGTCAACAGGTCCAGATCAGTTCCACGGCCTTCGACGGCAAGGCCACCGGTACGGTGTCTTATGTCGGCTCGTTGCTCGGTGAGCAGACGCGCACCGCAAAGGCGCGTGTGACGCTCGTCAATCCAGACATGGCTTGGCGCCCGGGCTTGTTCGTTACGGTCCAGGTGATGGGCCCCGATGTCCAGGTGCCCGTTGCTGTCAAGGCGGAAGCGCTTCAGGAGGTCAACGGCAAGCCGGCTGTCTTTGTTGCCGTGCCGGGTGGCTTTGTGGTTCAGCCGGTCAAGACCGGCCGCTCCAACGGCAAGATTGTGGAGATCGTCTCCGGCTTGCGTGCCGGGAGCAAATATGTCTCTGCCAACAGTTTCGTTCTGAAGGCTGAACTGGGTAAAACCAGCGCCGAGCACGAACACTGATACGGAGACGAGCATGTTTGAACGAATCATTCGCTTCGCAATCGAGCAGCGCTGGCTTGTCCTTCTGGCTGTGGTCGGCATGGCTGCGCTGGGGGCGTTCAGCTACACGAAGCTGCCGATTGATGCTGTACCCGATATCACGAATGTTCAGGTCCAGATCAACACGTCAGCACAAGGCTATTCGCCGCTTGAGACCGAACAGCGTGTTACCTATCCGATCGAGACCGTGATGGCCGGTCTGCCGGGACTGGAACAGACCCGGTCCTTGTCCCGCTATGGGCTGTCGCAAGTGACTGTGATCTTCAAAGATGGCACGGACATCTACTTCGCCAGGCAGCTCGTCAACCAACGCATTCAAGAGGCCAAGGAGCGACTGCCTGCCGGGATTACGCCAATGATGGGGCCCATCTCCACCGGGCTTGGTGAGATCTATCTGTGGACCGTCGAAGCCGAGGACGGCGCCAGGAAACCCGATGGCAGTGCGTACACGCCCACCGATCTGCGGGAAATCCAGGATTGGGTGATCAAGCCGCAACTGCGAAACGTTGCCGGTGTAACGGAAATCAACTCGATTGGCGGGTATGCCAAGGAATACCAAGTTGCCCCGAGCCTGGAGCGCCTCGCGTCGTATGGCTTGACACTAGCCGATCTTGTGACGGCGCTTGAGAAGAACAACAGCAACGTCGGCGCAGGCTACATCGAACGACGCGGCGAGCAATATCTGGTGCGGGCACCTGGGCAGGTGAAATCGCTGGACGACATCCGCGACGTCATTGTTGGAACGGCTCAAGGCCAGCCAATCCGCATCCGGGACGTTGCCGACGTCGAAATCGGCCGCGAGCTCCGGACCGGAGCTGCCACCGAGAACGGCAAGGAGGTCGTGCTGGGCACGGTGTTCATGCTGATCGGCGAAAACAGCCGTGCCGTATCCCAGGCCGTCGACCGGAAGATGGCGGAGGTCAACCGCTCACTGCCTCAAGGTGTCAAGGCGGTGACCGTCTATGACCGCACGGTTCTGGTCGATAAGGCGATCGCCACGGTGAAGAAGAACCTGCTGGAAGGAGCGATTCTTGTCATCGTCATCCTGTTCCTCTTCCTCGGCAATATTCGTGCGGCCATCATCACGGCGACGGTGATTCCGTTGGCGATGCTCTTCACGTTTACCGGAATGGTGACGTACAAGATCAGCGCCAACTTGATGAGTCTTGGCGCGCTCGACTTTGGCATCATCATTGATGGCGCGGTCGTGATCGTCGAAAACTGTGTGCGACGCTTAGCGCATGCACAGGAGCATCATCGCCGGGAGCTGACGCGATCCGAGCGCTTTCATGAGGTGTTTGCCGCGGCGCGAGAAGCGCGGCGGCCGCTGTTGTTTGGCCAGCTCATCATCATGATCGTGTATCTGCCAATCTTTGCGCTCACCGGCGTGGAGGGCAAGATGTTCCACCCCATGGCTTTTACCGTGGTGCTCGCGCTCCTCGGTGCCATGGTGCTGTCTGTCACGTTTGTGCCCGCCGCTGTTGCACTGTTCATCGGGCGCAAGGTGGCAGAGAAGGAGAATCGATTGATGGGTTGGGCCAAGGAGCGTTACAAGCCCATGCTCGAGAGCTCTTTGGCCAATACGCCAGTCGTGTTGACGTTTGCCTGCGTGGCGATTGTGTTCTGTCTTGCCGTCGCGACCCGTCTGGGAAGTGAATTCGTCCCCAATCTGAATGAAGGTGACATTGCCATCCAATCGTTGCGTATCCCGGGCACGAGCTTGACGCAATCGCTGGAGATGCAGAAGCAAGTGGAGGCTACGTTGAAAGCCAAGTTCCCGGAGATTGAGCGCGTGTTTGCCCGCACCGGTACGGCGGAGATTGCGTCCGACCCCATGCCACCCAATATTTCGGACGGCTACATCATGCTCAGGCCACAGGATCAGTGGCCAAAGCCTGCGAAGACGAAAGAAGCGCTGCTGAGCGCGATCCAAGTAGAAGCTGCGAAGCTGGCCGGCAACAACTACGAGTTCTCGCAGCCGATTCAACTGCGCTTTAACGAACTGATCTCGGGCGTGCGTTCGGATGTGGCGATCAAGATCTTTGGTGACGACAATGACGTTCTGAATGAGACCGCCGCCAAGGTGGCAGCGGCATTGCAAGGCATCAACGGCGCGACGGAAGTCAAGATCGAGCAGACGACGGGGCTTCCCATGTTGTCGGTCAACATCGATCGCCAGAAAGCGACACGTTATGGGCTGAACATGACGGACGTACAAGATGCCGTCGCGATCGCGATCGGCGGTAAGGACGCCGGTACTTTTTTCCAAGGGGATCGGCGCTTCGATATCCTGGTGCGGTTGCCTGATGCGGCCCGTGGGGATCTGGAAGCGCTGCGGCGCCTGCCCGTGCCATTGCCGCGTAGCGGCAATGGCGAGTCGAAGACCACCTATATTCCGCTGAGCGAAGTGGCCTCACTGGACCTGGCGCCCGGTCCGAATCAAGTGTCTCGCGAGAATGGCAAGCGCCGTATCGTCATCAGTGCCAACGTACGCGGGCGCGATATCGGCTCGTTTGTGCCAGAAGCGGCAGCGGCGATTCAGCAGCAAGTGAAGATTCCCACCGGCTACTGGATGACCTGGGGTGGGACGTTTGAGCAGCTCCAATCGGCCACGACGCGCCTCCAGGTAGTCGTGCCTGTCGCGCTGCTACTCGTCTTTGTCCTGCTCTTCGCGATGTTCAACAACATCAAGGATGGCCTTCTGGTGTTCACGGGAATCCCGTTTGCTCTCACCGGCGGCATTCTGGCATTGTGGTTGCGTGGCATTCCGTTATCCATTTCCGCGGCCGTCGGCTTCATCGCGCTCTCCGGGGTGGCGGTTCTGAATGGTCTCGTGATGCTGTCGTTCATTCGCACCCTGCGCGAGGAGGGCAATCCGTTGGAGGTGGCGATTCGCATTGGGGCGATGACCCGGTTGCGCCCGGTGCTGATGACCGCGTTGGTAGCCTCCCTCGGTTTCGTTCCGATGGCGATTGCCACGGGCACGGGCGCGGAGGTGCAGCGCCCCCTGGCGACGGTGGTGATCGGTGGCATCCTGTCGTCCACTGCACTGACGCTGTTAGTGCTGCCCGTCCTGTATCGATTGGCGCACCGCAAGGACGAGGATGAAACGGTACAGCCCGATAGAACGGGTGGTGCTGCACGTCCGTACTCAGCTTGACAAAGAACGATCCGGGTGCGGGAGTTCATCCCGCACCAACGAAACAAGGAGCAATCGCAATGGGTGCTGGACACGATCATGGCCATGGCGCTGCAAACGAGCGTGCGTTAAAGATTGCACTGGGGTTGACCACCACGTTCTTGGTTGCCGAGTTCGTGGGTGGGATCCTGACCAAGAGTCTGGCGCTGATTTCCGATGCCGCGCACATGTTCACGGACGCGGCAGCGTTGGCGATTGCGTTAGCCGCGGTTCAGATCGGCAAGCGTGCTGCGGACAATCGTCGCACCTTCGGGTACTACCGATTCGAGATACTGGCTGCAGCGTTCAATGCGCTGATGCTGTTTGGGGTGGCGATCTACATTCTCTATGAGGCCTATCAACGCCTGCGCACGCCGCCGGAAGTGCAATCCACTGGCATGCTGGTCATTGCCGTGCTGGGATTGATCATCAACCTTCTGAGCATGCGCGTTCTCTCGGCGGGTCAAGGTCGAAGCCTCAATCTCAAAGGTGCATACCTTGAGGTGTGGAGCGATCTGCTGGGTTCCGTTGGCGTCATCTTTGCCGCCATCGTGATCCGGCTCACAGGCTGGCAGTGGGTCGACTCGGCTATCGCGGTTCTGATTGGGCTGTGGGTATTGCCTCGGACTTGGGTGCTCCTCAAGCTCAGTATCAACATCCTGCTCGAAGGGGTTCCCGAGAATATTGACCTGACTTCCGTGGAGGCGTCGCTGCTTTCGATTCCCGGCGTTCGTGGCTTGCACGATCTGCACGTATGGGCGTTGACCAGCGGCAAAGTCAGCTTGACGGTGCATCTGGTCAATGATCCCGCTGTCAATCCGGAGACCGATATTCTCCCGAAGGCGCGCGAACTGCTGGCCGAGCGTTTCGGTATCCGGCATATCACCATTCAGGTTGAGTTGACGCCCTGCGAGCAGGCCAACGCCGAGACGCACTTCCTGCCAAGCGAACCGGCTGAATCAGATTCAGGCCATGCCCAGGGCGGACCGACCTCTCATCAAGGACATTCGCATTGAGAATTCTTGTTATCGAAGACGAGGCCCGTACCGCGGAGTATCTGCACAAGGGCTTGACCGAATCCGGGTTCATTGTCGACGTCGCGTCAACCGGCACGGACGGCGTGCACCTCGCGCAGGAACTGATCTATGACCTAATCCTGCTCGACGTCATGTTGCCCGGCATGGACGGTTGGGCCGTGATCAAGCAAATCCGCCAGATAAGAGAGGTGCCCGTCTTATTCTTGACGGCGCGCGATGAGGTATCCGACCGGGTGCGTGGCTTCGAGCTGGGCGCGGATGATTACCTGGTCAAGCCGTTCGCATTTGCGGAGTTGCTCGCGCGAATCCGCCGTTGCCTGCGGCAAAGCAGCGGCCGGGACTCCGAGCGTTTAACCATCGAAGATCTCGAGATTGATGTGCTCGGCCGCAAGGTCGCTCGAGGTAGCGTCAAGATCGAGCTGACCAATCAGGAATTTGCACTGCTGCATCTGTTGGCGCGTCGGTGTGGCGAGGTTCTTTCGCGCACAACCATTGCCTCGCATGTCTGGGATGTCAATTTCGATACTGACACCAACGTCGTCGACGTGGCGATACGCCGCTTGCGTGTCAAGGTCGACGATCCGTTCGAAACGAAGCTGATCCATACCGTGCGTGGCATGGGGTACGTTCTTGATCCACACCGAGGGAAACCGGCGTAATGCGCTCGCTGACTGGACGGCTGACCATGCTGTTTTCGATCTTGGTCACGGTAGCGCTGGCCAGCATGGGCGCCTATGCATACTACGCTCTGGACGCGCAACTGCGCTCACGCGACGTTGAGATCGTTGAGGCCAAACTGACCCAAGTCACCCACGCGATGCGCGATGCAGGCGGCAGCGTGTGGAACCATGACATCGAGCACAGCGTTGCTGACCTCACGAGAGGGTATGAGGGCTTGGCGTTGCGGGTCCGTACGTTTGATGGCAAGTTGGTCTATCGCACGAGCGATACCCTGCCCACTGATTTCGACCGCGATCTCCCCGCGCATGGGACGCACGACGATGGGTCGTGGGTGGCGGGAAAACGCTCGGTGGAGACGCTGCCCGAACCGTCATCGGCCTACGTCTCGGTAGCGAGGCGCGGCGCTGACCGGCAGCAAGTTGTCGGAAGATTCGGCAACAGCATTGTCGCTGGCGTGTTGGTCAGCGTCGTGCTGACTGCACTTCTTGGCGCTTTCATGACGCGTCGAGAGCTGAAACCGGCTCAGTCGCTCGTTCAGCAGGTGAATCGAATCAATGTCGAGCAACTGAACTATCGTGTGGACGCACCCGTTACGCCGACGGAGGTGCACGACGTTGGTGTAGCTTTCAACGGCATGCTGGAGCGCATGGAGGCGGGATACGAACGGTTGTATCGATTCTCCGCGGATCTCGCCCATGACTTGCGCACTCCGTTGAACAACCTCATTGGTCATACCGAGGTGGCCTTATCGCGCGAGCGTACTGGTACCGAGTACGTCGCTCTGCTGGAGGCCAACCTGGCGGAATACCAGCGGCTGTCGCGCATGATTGACTCCATGTTGTTTCTCGCGCGCGCGGACGCCGCGACAGCCAAGCTGGATCGCGTCGCAATCGATCTGAACGTCGAGCTTTCCAAAATCGCGCGGTACTTCACCGTCCTGGGTGAAGACAGGGGCGTAACAATCGAGGTTGCTGCTTCTGGTTGGGTCAACTCCGATTTGATGATGTTCCGACGTGCGATCGGCAATCTATTGTCCAATGCCATTCGGCACGCGGAGCCGGGCTCGATGGTGCTCATCAGTTGCGAACATCAACGCGACAACGTGACCCTCCACGTGGCGAACAAGGGCGGTTCGATCCCAGATGCAGACCTGGAGAGAGTCTTTGATCGTTTCTATCGCGGCGATCAAGCGCGAAGCAATTCCGACCAATCAACGGGCCTCGGGCTGGCAATCGTGCGTTCCATCATGGAGCTGCACGGCGGCAAGGCCTTTGCGGCATCTTTGCCCGGCGAAGTGACTCGATTCTCGCTGCAGTTTCCGCTTGTTTGAATCGCGCTTACCGGGGGGCACCACCGTCTGCCTTAAACACGAAAATTCCTGAGAGGCTTTTTTGACTCGAGCTGGCTCATGAATTGGAACCAGCAAGATCGCGGGGAGCAGGTCAGGCGCGAATGCGCATAGTTTGACAATTGACCCCGCAACCCACGAGGTTTACCTTGCCTTAAAGGACCGCAACCGTCACCTCGTGATGCGTGTCATGAAACCTGATGCCTGACTCGCCGCGAACGCGCGACAATTGGGCCATCCTTCCCAACCACACTGTCGTCATGTCCATCCGCTCCGCCAGCCCAGCCTTGGCTGCCGCACTGCTGTTCGGCGCAAGCACACCTTTGGCCAAAACCCTGACCGGTTCGATTTCGCCGATCTTGCTGGCGGGCCTGCTATACTTTGGCAGCGGCCTTGGCTTGGCGGGGGTGCTGCTAGCTCGTCGGCTCATCGGGAAATCCGCTGACACCTCACGGCCTGGGTCGGCTATTCCGCGCCACGAGATTCCCTGGCTGCTCGGAGCCATCCTCGCTGGCGGAGTGGCAGGCCCGGCACTGTTGATGACGGGGTTGGCCCACACGGGCGCTGCCCCCGCGTCGCTGCTGCTTAACGTCGAAGGCGTTTTTACCGCACTGATCGCATGGATCGTGTTCAAAGAGAACGCCGATCGCCAGATCGCGCTCGGAATGCTTGCCATCGTTGCAGGCGGCGTGCTGTTGTCGTGGCAGCCAGATGCGGCGAGCTTGTCGCCAAGTGCGCTGCTGATTGTGGCAGCGTGCGCTTGCTGGGCGATCGATAACAATCTGACGCGCAACGTTTCGTCCAACGATGCTGTGCTGATCGCCTGCTTGAAGGGTCTTGTTGCGGGCGCCTGCAATACCGGCTTTGCGCTCGCAGCAGGTAGTACGTTGCCTTCAGCGCGCTCGCTAATCTCGGCGATGCTGGTCGGCTTTGCCGGGTACGGCGTCAGCCTAGCGCTGTTCGTGATTGCACTGCGGCACCTTGGGACCGCGCGGACGGGCGCGTATTTCTCGGTCGCGCCGCTGTTTGGCGTGGTGATTTCTTTCCTGATCTGGCCGGAGATCCCAAACCTCGTGTTCTGGGTGGCTGCTGCCTTGATGGCGCTCGGAGTCTGGCTCCATTTGCACGAGCGGCACGAGCATAAGCACGTGCACGAGCCGATGGAGCACACGCATGCGCATCGACATGACGAGCATCATCAGCACGAGCACGACTTCCCGTGGAATGGCAAGGAACCGCACGTGCATATACATCGGCATGAGGCGTTGGTCCACAAGCATCCGCATTACCCCGATATTCACCACCGTCATACGCACTAGGTGTGAATTCAATACGTTGTATCCAAGGTCCATCCGGTGTGCCTGAGGCGGCTGTAAGCCATGGCGTTACCGTGCCGACCGTGCGCAAATGGCTGGGACGCTATCTGGCCGGTGGTGCGACCAGCGCTGGCGGACGCGTCATCCCGGCCAGCACGTTCACCGCGCGCCATCGACGCGGCCAAGGTGTTGTTGATCGTGGGATTGCACCAACGACGCATGCTGCAAAGGCAGCTCGCGCGCAGCATAGGTGTGCGCGCATCGACTGTCAGCCGGGTGCTGGCACGCGCGGCCTGTCAATCGATGCGTGGCTGAGCAAGCGTTGGCTTGCCACGCGATGAGTTCAAGGCGACGGGCATAGCAAGTGCGCGCGACAGAAACAGGTTAGCCGCAACATCCTCGCTGCTGCTGGATGGGTGGACATGGTACCGAGCCGAACGAACAGAATACGCAGCAATCCCTAGGTTTGGGGCGCAGCAGTGTCCTGCAGTTTGGGCACGCATAGAAGAATTGGCAGGCATCCGTGGGCATGCGCTCCAACTGGGCATGGCCGCAACGCGGACAGGTCAGCACGGAATCAAGGATGGCGCGCACGGTGCCCTCACTTCTGGACAGTGGATGGATAGCCCGCGCTCGTTGTGGCATGGACCAAGGCGTCCGGCTGGGTCTTTTCTGGGTCGTATGTGACAGTCGCAGTCTTTTTCCCAAAATCGACCTTGACGGCGCTGACGCCAGCCACTTTTTCCAGCGACTTCCTGACGGTGATTGGGCACAGTTCACACGTCATGTTCTGTACATCCAGCGTTACGCTCTTTGGCGGAGCCGCCATCACCACGAAGGGCAGAGCAGCCAGCACGGCAATCAATAGTTTGCGCATCGCGTCCTCTCAATAAAACAGCGGGGCGAGCCACGGTGTGGCTAGCAACCCGAGCAGCAACACAGCGACGATCCAGAACACAGAGCGCTGCCGACGGATCGCACGCGGATCGGCGCAGGCGGCACCTGGCGTGCAGACCTCTGGCACGAAGTAGACCTTGCGGAAAGCCAACCCAAGAAACAGCAACGTCAGCCCGATGAAAAACGGCCGATAGGGCTCCATCGCTGTCAATTTGCCGACCCACGTTCCGCCGATACCAAGCGCTAACAGAACAAGCGGACCAACACAGCAGACCGATGCGCCCACAGCAGACAAAACACTTGCGATCAGTGAGCCTTTGCCGGTGACCGGTGCCATTGCCTTTTCCTTGAACTGTTCCTTCAATTGTTACTCTAGACCCCGTACCTAGATACGGAATCAAGGAGAAAGAGATGGCTGCGGAGTTGACCATCGGCAAGTTGGCGGAAGCCGCCGGTGTGAACATCGAGACGATCCGCTATTACCAGCGCCGTGGCCTGCTGGATGAGCCGCCTAAACCACTGGGTGGCCATCGCCGCTATGCGTCGGAACAGGCCAAGCGCGTGCGCTTCATCAAACGGGCGCAGGCACTGGGGTTCACGCTAGATGAGGTTGCCGCGCTGTTGAGCTTGGATGCGGCGAGCAGTTGCACGGAAACCCGGGCACTGGCCGACCATAAGCGCGCACTCATCGAACAGAAGATGGCCGACCTAGCGGCGATGCGCCAAGCGCTTACCGACCTGATCCAGCAGTGTGACCGGGGTAGCGGCGTAACTCCGTGTCCGATCATCCATGTACTGGCCGGCGACTAGGAAATCACCTGAGGGGACGCAGCGGCTGGACTTCTCCGTCGCCCGCGTTTGGGGCATTCGTACCGTGATCTGGCAAGGAGGCAAGGCCGCAACACGCTCACCCGTGATAATCCGCCATTATCGCGTGTGAAATTTCTCCGATTGCAAGCCGGCTTGACGGCTTGATTTGGTACGTATATACATAGTACGTAATACAGTATCAAATTGTAGGAGCGCTATGGCCCGAGCCGGACTGAGCCGCCTGGATGTCAAACGTGCCCGCGATTCGCTGGCGGCGCAGGGGCAACATCCCTCGATCGACGCAATACGTATCGCGCTGGGCAACACCGGCTCCAAAACGACGATCCACCGCTATCTGAAGGAACTCGAAGAGGAGGAAGACACGGCGTTTGCGCGGGTCGGCTCAGCCTCGGATGCGATCCTGGATCTGGTGGGTAGACTGGCGGCGCGGTTGCACGAAGAAGCGCAGGCGGTGGTCGACCAGCAGGTGGCGGCCGCCGCCGCGCAGCGTCAGCAAGTTCGCGCGGAGGCCGACCAGTTGGCCAAGGATCTGGCTGCGCTTCGCGCAGAACTGGAGCAGGCGCAGACCACGATCGCCAGCATACGAGCCGCGCACAGCGACACTCAGGCAGCGTTGCAGCAGCGCACGATCGAGGCGGAGCGTTCGGCTCAGCAAGTCCAAGACCTCGGCGCCAGACTGGCCGAACACGATGGCTTCCGGCGCTCGCTGGAGGACAAGCTGCAACACGCTCACCAAGCGCTGGAGCATTTCCGTACCGCTAGCAAGGAACAGCGCGATCAGGATGCGCGCCGGCACGAGCAGCAGATCCAGCAGCTACAGGCCGAACTGCGCCAGGCCAACCAAGCCCTGATCGTCAAGCAGGGCGAGATCACGCAACTGAATAAGGACGGCGCTCGACTGGTGGCCGAAGCCGGTGCTGCGACAAAGCGCGTTCGTGAGTTGGAAGCGCGAGATGAGCGAAGGCTGATCGAACTGAACCAGGCACGTATTGACTTGGCTCGGATGGAAACGGAACGGGGCGTGCTGTGCACTACGGTGGAAACGCAGGCGAATGATCTGGCGGCCGTACGTGCAGAGCATGGGCAGATGGCAGCCGAGTTGGCCAGGCTGACTGCACGCCTCGAAACCCAGCAGGTGTTGTTGACCGAATATCGGGCGAGGCTCGGCTTGACCGATGCGGCGAGCTGATGGTGCCCGTAACCACCTGCGCTGCGAGGTGAGACGGTGGCCCATTTTCGCTGAAACCAGCTTATTTACTGCGCAGTGAATATGGCACCTGTAGCGCCGCGCCGTGTCGCCCCGAGACAGGGAAACCGCCAGATTTCGCACGAAAAGGACAGCGATCACGAAATCGTTGAGTTTCCAAATCATTGATCTGAAAGGGAAATTCAAACAAAACCGCCAGATTCTGCACGAAAAGGACGACTACCCCCTCTGGAGATGGGCGGCCTCCGCCTCGCGCCGCACCTGGGCCTGCGGTATGCCTACGTGCGCGGCAGCGGCTTCGGAGAGGACGGCGCCAACGGCCAGAACCTGCAGGTCGGCCCAGACAGCGCGCGCAGTCTCCAGCCGTATGTGGGCGTCACGCTCGACAAGGCCTTCGGGGACGTGCGGCCCGTCAACGTGCAACTTCGCTTGGGCTATGCGCACGAGCTGATGAACGCCGGCCGCGTTGTCCAGGTGCAGAGTCAGGACGGCACCGTGTTCGCGGCCCCGGGCACCGATCTGCCGCGTTCCTTCCTGACGACGGGGGCCAGCGTCACGCTTCAGGCGGCCAAGGCGACCACGGTGTCCTTGGGCGTCGATGCCACCATCAACACGAGCCACGTGTCTGCGCAGTCTGCGTATGTGCGGGTCAACCATCGGTTTTAACGGAAGCCGCGTGCTGAAAGAAAAAACGCGCCGACGTGATCTCGGCGCGTTTTTTTTCAGCAGCATCGGCGGAGCGTCTAGCGGCCAAACTTCTCGACAACGCCGCGCCACAACGCATCACGCTCGGCGCCCAGGTGCGCACCGCTTGCATCGCCCGACGCGTCCTGGCCCACCGCAAGATGGACCATGGTGAGCCTGGATTGCGGGTCCACGTAGATCGCCTGCCCATGGATGCCGAGCAGCACGAATCGCCGTGCTTGGCCCGGCAAAAGCCACACCTGGAAGCCGTAACCGTAGTAGCGGCTGCCGTGATACGTCATCTGCCCCGGGCGAAACGCGTCGGGCTGGCGCGATGCATCAGTCATGTCGAGCAGGAAGTCGCGCGGCACGACTTGCCGGCCTTGCACCATGCCATCGTTGGCCAGCATGGACCCGAGGCGCGCGTAGTCGCGCGCCGTCGCATTGAAACCGCCTTGTGCAAAGGCCGATCCGTCGGATTGACGCACGAGGTAGGTCGCCTTGGCTTCGGCCCCCATCGGCTTCCATAGCTTGTTGTCAACGAAGTCGCACAGGCTGCGGTGCGTCGCCGCTTGCAGCACGAGCGCCAACACTTCGGTTTGCGCGCCCGCGTAGTTGAAACGCGTGCCCGGCGCGTCGGCGCGCTCGTTGACCTGGGCCGCTGCCGCGAGCACGCCTTGCTCCGCTGCCGTCTTGAGGAAGCGTGCCCGGTCGTCGCTCGGGGTGTAGTCCTCGACATACTTGGCACCGGAGGCCATGCGCAGCAGATCGACGATGCGCGTTCCACCGTAAAGCGTGCCTGCAAGCTCGGGCACGTATTGGTCCACACGGTCCTCCAGCGAGCGCAGGCTTCCATCCTCCAGCGCCTTGCCGATTGCGAGTGCAACGAGCGTCTTGGCCATCGAGTTGGAGAGCATCCGCATGTCTCGCGTGCGGTCGTAGCCGTAATGCTCAGCCAGGATGACGCCGTCCTGAACGATCAGCACAGCGGTCACGCGCTGATGCTCCATGTAGTCGGCCAGCGTGTAGTCATGGTTGCCGAAGCGATACCGGACATCCGCCTCTTTTTCTGCCATCTTGAGCGGCACCGGTTGGTCGGCCGGCGCCAGTTCGCAAGACGGCGAGATGCGGTCCATGCCGCTGAAGGCCCCCACGATGTACGGCGCCTCGTGGATGCGGGCCGCGCTTGGCGCAAGCGGATAGCCTTGCGCCTTGCCGAGTCGATCTTCATCGGGAGAGGCGATGGCGACGCTGCAAGCGAGCAGCGCGCACATCGCGCAGTGTTGGAGAGCGTTCATTGGCTGGGGCGGCGATGAGATTGGTGGCAGGGGCAAGCCGTGAGACTACACCGGCCGCATGGCGGAGCGCCTACGCATTCGTGCCCAGCGGTTCCAGATACGGCTCCAGCAACTCGCTCATCCAGTTCATGAAGACCTGCACCCGCACCGGTAGGTTTCGCCGGTTGGGATACACCAGCGAGACCGGCATCGGCGGCGGCCGGAAGTCGGGCATCACGTCGACGAGCGTACCGTCCGCAATCGCCGACGACAGCCCCGCGTACACCGGTGCCTGGATCATCCCCAGCCCCGCGCGGCACGCTGCGTCGTAGCTCTCGGCCGAGCTGACGGTCACCGCGCCTTTCATCGGCCGGAACGCGGAGCGGCCGTCCACCGTGTATTCCCACCCCGGCGACTTCGTGCCCAACGTCTGCACGTAATGGACGATGCGATGGTGCTCGAGGTCGTCGAGCGTTTTCGGCGTGCCATAGCGCGCGATGTAGGCCGGGCTGGCGCAGTTGACCTGATGCAACTGGCCGAGCGGGCGGGCGATGAGGCTGCTGTCGGTGAGCGTGCCGATGCGCAGTACGCAGTCGAAGCCTTCGCGCACCGGGTCCACGCGACGGTCGGTGCTGGAAAGTTCGATTTCCAGCTCGGGATGCGCATCGAGCAGCGCGGGCAGGGCGGGGATGACGATGCGGCGTGCGACCCCGACGGGCATGTCAACGCGCAACCGGCCACGCAGGGCCTGCGGGCTCTGGCGGAACATCGTCTGCAGTTCGTCCATATCGGCCAGCAGATCCTGGCAGCGCTCATAAAAGGTCTGGCCGTCCTGCGTGAGCTGCACCTTGCGGGTGGTCCGGTGGAGCAGCCGCGTGCCGAGCATCGTCTCCAACTGCTGCACCGCCACCGAGGCGGCCGGCTTGGGAATGCTCAGCGCTTCTGCCGCACGCGTGAAGCTGGCAAGTTCAGCCACGCGCACAAAGATCTGCATGGCTTCGAGTCGGTTCGTGGACATGGCGGTTGCGTTGATTGTTATCTGTGAGCAAACACAGCGATAGGATAGGCGAGATTTATTCTTTTATTGCCGCTCAATACCATGCTCTCACAGTGTTCGACACCCATCCCAAATCCAACCGGAGAGCAAACATGACGCAGACACAAACCCCCATCGCGATCATCACCGGCGGCAGCCGCGGCCTTGGCAAGAACATGGTGCAGAAGCTGGCCCAGCGCGGCACAGACGTGATCTTTACGTATCGCACGAACCGGGCGGAAGCCGACGCCCTTGTCGCTGAACTGACTGCCCAGGGCCGCCGTGCCGCAGCCCTGCAGCTGGACGCAGGCAAGATCGCCACGTTCCCGGCCTTTGCCGAGGCCGTGCACGGCGTGCTGACGGAGTGGAAGGCCGAGCGCTTCGATTACCTCGTCAACAACGCCGGCGTGGGCGTGCACGCCACGGTGGCCGAAACCACTGAAGCCCAGTTCGACGAACTGATGAATGTGCATTTTAAAGGCGTGTTCTTCCTCACGCAGATCCTGCTGCCGCTCATGGCTGACGGCGGGCGCATCGTCAATATCTCGTCGGGGCTGGCGCGCTTTGCGCTGCCCGGCTATGGCGCGTATGCGGCAATGAAGGGCGCGGTGGAGGTGCTGACGCGCTATCTGGCGAAGGAGCTGGGGCCGCGCGGCATTGCCGTGAATGTGGTGGCGCCGGGCGCCATCGAGACTGACTTTGGCGGCGGTGCCGTGCGCGACAACGCGAGCCTCAACGCGATGGTCGCGTCCAATACGGCGCTGGGGCGCGCTGGTGTGCCGGACGATATCGGTGGTGTGGTCGCATCGTTGTTGTCGCCGGATAACCGCTGGATCAACGCCCAACGCATTGAGGCATCGGGCGGGATGTTCCTGTAAGCGGCGCGCCTCCCCGCGCATGGGGTTCTGAACGCCAACTGTGGGGTTCTGAACTCCATTCGTCGAGCTCTGAGCTCCATGCGTCGAGTTCTGAGCTCCATCCGTCGAGCTCTGAGCTCCATCCGTCGAGCTCTGAGCTCCATCCGTCGAGCTCCGATCTCCATGCGTCGAGTTCTGAGCTCCATGCGTCGAGTTCTGAGCTCGGCGCGCCGCGCAAAATGCTCCGCGTGTTGAGTTCGGAATTGGGAGCTTGGGGGCTGGATGCTTGACGCGGCGGTTCATCGCCTGTTTCACCCCCTGCCGGGGGCGACTCACTTTCTTTGTCTTGCCAAAGAAAGTAAGCAAAGAAAGGCGCGCCCGAGATGGCGACCCCCTCCTTGGATTTTTGTAACCGGGCGGAGCCGGGGAAAACTCGCTGCGCTCAGACAGTTCCCCGTCTTTTTTCCGCCCGCTTACAAAAATCCAAGGCGCCATCTAGGGCAGGAAAGTCAAAAGCCACACCGTCGGTGTGCTGGCCTGGGTGGCACTCGTTTGTTGCTGGCGTTGCTCGCTTTGCTTCGCGTTGTGTTGGTGGTTCTTGCTGCGCGGGTGATCGATGGTTCGGCCTTTCCCTGCCCTATGCGGTGCCTTGAATTTCTGTTGCAAGGAGGAAAAAGAGGGGAGGCCTGTCTGAGCGCAGCGAGTTTGGCTCTCCTCCCTCCTTGCGACATAAATTCAAGGAGTCTTTCGCCGCATCGGGCGCGCCTTTCTTTGCTTACTTTCTTTGGCAAGACAAAGAAAGTGAGTCAGCCCCGGCAGGGGATGAAACAAGAGATGCACCACAAGAAACAACCCAAAACCAACAACCCTTACGCCACCGCCTTAGCCGCAGCCCGCCCCCGCAGCCACTCAAACGTCAGCAGCAGGCAAGTAGAAAACACAATCAAGATCGTCGCCAGCGCCGCAATCGTCGGCGAGATGTTTTCGCGAATCCCGGTAAACATCTGGCGCGGCAGCGTCACCTGGTCGGCCCCCGCCAGGAAGAGCGTCACCACCACCTCATCAAACGACGTGGCAAACGCAAACAGCGCACCGGAAATCACGCCCGGCGCGATAACGGGCAGGGTGATGCGGAAGAACGTCATGACCGGGTTGGCACCCAGCGACAGGCTGGCTCGCACCAGGTTGTGATTGAAGCCCTGCAGCGTCGCCAGTACCGTCGTCACCACAAACGGCACGCCCAGCGCCGCATGCGCGAGGATCAGCCCGATATACGTATTGGCCAGGCCCAGCGGGGCAAAGAACAGGTACATGCCCACGCCCACAACCACCACGGGCACGATCATCGGCGACACCAGCACCGCCATCAGCAGGCCCTTGCCGCGGAAGTCGGCCTTGTTCAGTCCGATGGCGGCGAGCGTGCCGAGCACCGTTGCCACGATGGTGGCGGCGGGCGCGACGATGAAGCTGTTCTTGGCGGCCATGCGCCATTCGTCCGACGTGACGAGGTTCTGATACCAGCGCAGCGAATAGCTCGGAATCGGATACGAGAGGAACGTGCTCGATGAGAACGACAGCGGCACGATCACCAGCACCGGCAGCACGAGGTACAGCAGCGTCAGCACGGCCAGGCCGCGCAGCGCGAAGTACCAGATGCGTTCAATGAGCGAGGTGTGCGGGGCGAACATCGGTTTGGCGAGTTTCATGGTCGATGTTCTCCGTTAGCCGACGCGGACCTTGGGCCGCGTGAAGCGTCCATACACGGCGTACAGCACCAGCGTGGCCAGCAACAGCAGCGCACCCAGCGCGCACGCCATGCCCCAGTTGATCGTGACGTTGGTGAAGTAGGCGACGTAGTAGCTGACCATCTGATCGTTCGGCCCGCCGAGCAGCGCGGGGGTGATGTAGTAGCCCAGTGCCAGGATGAACACCAGCAGCGCACCGGCGCCGATGCCCGGATACGTCTGCGGTACATACACGCGCCAGAACGCGGCAAACGGATGGCTGCCCAGCGATACTGCCGCGCGCTGGTACGTGGGCGGGATCGACTTCATGACGCTGTACAGCGGCAGGATCATGAACGGCAGCAGGATGTGCGTCATCGAGATGTACACGCCCACGCGGTTGAACAGCAGCGCCAGCGGCTCCTTGATGATGCCGAGGTCGATCAGCCCGTGGTTGATCAGGCCTTCGGTCTGCAACAGCACGATCCACGCCGCCACCCGCACCAGGATGGACGTCCAGAAGGGGATCAGCACCATCACCATGACGAGGTTGGCGCGGCGCTCTGGCAGCGAGGCAATCCAGTACGACAGCGGATAGCCCAGCAGCAATGCGAACAGCGTCACCATCGCGCTGATGACAAAGGTGCGCACGAACACCGTTACGTAAATTTGCTCGTCGGCGTCGGTCGCTTCGATATGGCCGAAGGCGTCTTGGCGGTGGTCGAGCGCGGCCAGCAGGTAGAACGGCGACGTGCGGCTGCTGTTCTTGGCGATGGCCTGCCAGTACGTGACATCGCCCCAGCGCTCGTCGACTTCTAGCAGCTTGGCGCGGGTCTGGCCGGGCGTCAGCGCCAGTGGCTTGCCTTGGTCATCCGCCAGCGGCATGGCGCGCGCCGTCTTGGCGACCAGCGAGCGGAAGCCCGGGATTTCAGTGTTGAGGCGGCGGGCCAGAGCACCCATCGCTTCGCCTTCGCTCACGGTCGTGAGGTCGGCGGCGAGCGCTGCGTAGGCGGCATCGGCGGGCGGGCTCTTGCGGTCCCAGCCCTTCAGGGCGACGACGGTTTTTGGCAGCGCGTCGGCCACCTCGGGGTTCTGCACGGCGCGCGTGAGCAGGGCGCCGATCGGCACGACAAAGATCAGCAGTAGGAAGATGGCGAGCGGCGCCACCAGCGCCAGAGCCGTGGCACGCCTGCGCGCCTCAGCGCTCTTCAGTTCGCGTTTGAGTTTGGCCGTCGATTCCGGAACCGATTCAGCCGCGATCATCATGGTGTTCAATGCTGCCTCGCCATTGCTACGGGAATACGTCCGGCGGATGCCTTGCCAAACCTGCAGGGCATCCGCGCGGTCACTGCGTTACACCGCTATGCGGTTACTTCGACGCCCACGAGGCGAAGCGCTGTTCCAGCTCGTCGCCGTGGTCGGTCCAGAACTGCAGGTTCTGCAGCACCGCGTTCTTGCTGTTCTCGGGCGAGTTCGGCATGTTGGCCTGCGTCTTGGCATCGAGCGCTTTGATTGCCGCAACGTTGGCCGGGCCGTACGCGATGTGCTTGGCGTATTCCTGCTGCGGTTTCTGCGACAGCGTGTACGCGATGTACTGCTCGGCCAGGGCCTTGTTGGGCGAGCCCTTCGGGATGGCCCAGTAGTCGAGGTCGTAGATGCTGCCGTTCCACACCACCTTGAGGTTCTTGCCTTCGCGCTGCGCGGCATCGATGCGGCCGTTGAAGGCGGTGGACATCACCACGTCACCCGCCACCAGGAACTGCGGCGGCTGGGCGCCGGCTTCCCACCACTGGATGTACGGCTTGATCTGATCGAGCTTCTTGAACGCGCGGTTCTGGCCATCCTTGGTGGCCAGCACCTTGTAGACATCCTTGACGGGTACGCCGTCGGCCATCAGCGCGAATTCCAGGTTGTAGCGTGCGCCCTTGCGCATGCCGCGCTTGCCCGGGAAGGTCTTCACGTCCCAGAAATCGGCCCAGCCCTTGGGGGCGGTCTTGAGCTTGTCGGCGTTGTAGGCCAGTGCGGTGGACCACACGAAGAAGCCCACGCCGCAGGTCTGCGGCGCTTCCGGGATCAGGTCGGTCTTCTTGGCGATCTTGCTCCAGTCCAGCTTCTCGAACAGGCCTTCGTCACAACCGCGGCCGATGTCGCCCGATTCCACTTCCACCACGTCCCAGTTGACGTGCTTGGCTTCCACCATGGCCTTGATCTTGGCCTGCTCGCCGTTGTACTCGACCACGGTGACCTTGTTACCGGTCTGCGCCTCGAACGGCTTGTTGAAGGCGGCCTTCTGTGCGTCACCATTGGCGCCGCCGAAGTTCACAACGGTGATTTCCGCAGCGTGCGCGCCGAATGCGATGGCGAATGCGCCGGCAAGCACGGACAGACGCGTCTTTGTGATGTGTTTCATTCCTGGCTCCTCTTATTGGCGTGTGGGTACAACGTGTGGTCGAGGCATGCGGGCAGGGCTACCCGCGTGCGTCATGCAAAAACGCGCAGATGTTCAGGCGCGAACTCAAGCTGGATCGGTGCGCCCGGTGCGAAGCCTTCGAGCGCGCGCGTGCCCAGCGGCACCTTCACAAAACATTCGGGTTGGTCGGGCAGGGCGCAGCGCATGCGCACGTGGTCGCCAAAGTAGACGAGGCCGCGCGTCTGGCCCACCAGCGCATTGCCGGCGGCGGAGGCGCCTTCGGCCAGGCGCATGCGCTCCGGGCGGATACAGCCGGTGGCCGTGGCGCCGACATTGGCACCCGCGACGTTGCGGCCAACCACGCGGGCGCCGTCGTTGAGCTGCAGTTCGCAGTAATCGCCGTCGACCCGGATGACGGTGCCGCGCAGCGTGTTGCTGTCGCCGATGAAGTTGGCGACAAACTCGTTGCAGGGGCGTTCGTAGAGGCTGTCCACCGTGTCGAGCTGCTGCACGATGCCCTTGTCGAACACGGCCACGCGGTCGGACATGGTGAGCGCCTCGCCCTGGTCATGCGTCACGTAGACGAAGGTCACGCCGAGCTTTTCGTGCAGCGATTTCAACTCGTACTGCATGTGTTCGCGCAGTTGCTTGTCGAGCGCGCCGAGCGGCTCGTCCATCAGGACGAGCTTGGGCTCGAACACCAGCGCGCGTGCCAGTGCAATGCGCTGCTGCTGGCCCCCGGAGAGCTGGGCGGGGTAGCGCTTGGCAAAGCCTTCCATGCGAACCATCTGCAGGGCCTTGTGCACGCGCTCGGCACGTTCGGCGGCGGGCAGCTTGCGTACGGTCAGCGGGTACTCGACGTTCTGCGCCACCGTCATGTGCGGAAACAGCGCGTAGTTCTGGAACACCATGCCGATGTTGCGCTTATGCGGCGGCACGTTGTTGAGCAGCGCGCCTTCGAGCCGGATCTCGCCGCCGGTCGGGAATTCAAACCCGGCCAGCATCATCAGGCACGTGGTCTTGCCCGAGCCCGAGGGGCCGAGCAGGGTGAGGAACTCGCCCTGGTAGATGTCCAGGTCCAGATGCTTGACCACGAGGGTTTCGCCGTCATACGTCTTGCGTACACCGCGAAAGCTGACGATCACGTCGTCGGTCTTCATTGCTGCTTCCTCCATACCATGTCGGTCATCGGGCTGAGCGCTGTCGGCTGCAGGCGGCACATTTGCTGGCTGACGCTCATGCTGCCTGTCGTGCCGTTCCCCGATCCGTTCGGGTCGGCCAACATGCCGTGTTGTGACGAATTGTTGATGGACTATAGCGGCTCATTGTTCTGCCAAGTGGACCCAATCCCGGTTATTTGATGGAGCCATTTACGGCCGCCGCGCAGGCACATCCCATGGGCGTGCGGGCCCTCGGCACCACAATAGGGAAAACCCCGAATGCCTTGCCCGAGCAAGCTCGGCGGTCGATCGCATGGTGGTGCCGATGCGTCTGAGTTTAGGTCGTCTGCCAGCCCACGTGCGGCGGGCATAACAGAGCACGGATGGAACCAATTCGGCCGGAACTGCGGCCGGCTGGGGCTGCGTGAAAATGGTGCGCCGCATCGTCACGCAAACGGTGCACGCCGTGGGCCAACCGTGCGGACACCACGAACTCCATGTTGTCGCGCAGCAACCGCTGTTCAGGCCGGATGCTCTTCAGGCAGCGCAAGCGCGAGATAGACACTCACGGTCAACCCTCCGCCCGATGTGTCAGACAGCGCCACCGTGCCGCCATGCAGGCGGGCAATCTCTCGGACGATCGCCAGGCCGAGGCCGCTGCCATCGTGGCCTTCCGATGCGGCGCCACGATAGAAACGGCCGAAGACCGCGTCGCGCTCGGGCACGGCAATGCCCGGGCCGTCGTCTTCCACTTGCAGCACGGCCTGCTCGCCCAGCATCGGCATTGCTTGCCGCCTGACCCGTAGCGTGACGCGGGCCCCCTTGCCGGCATACAGGATGGCGTTGTCGAGCAGGTTGCCGACCAGTTCCTGCAGCCACTGGGGCTCGCCGGCCACCGTCACCGGCTCGCCTTCAAAGCCGAGGTCGACGCTGGATTTGCGCGCAACGGGCGCCAGTTCCAGCGCCACATCGCCAGCCAGTGTGTCCAGGCGCAGCGGCTGGAGCTGCGGCGCGTAGCCGCTGTCGGTCTCCAGGCGCGAGAGCGACAGCAGTTGCTGCACGCCGCGCGCGGCCTGGCGTACGGTACCGTGCAGCGGTTCAAGGTGGCGTCGGATGCGTTCGCCATCGGGCTCGCGCAGGGCGAGTTCGGACTGCGCCTGAATCACGGCCAGCGGCGTCTTCAATTGATGTGCGGCATCGGCAAAGAAGCGTTTGCGGGCATGCACCAAGCGCAGCAGGCGGGCCACATACTGATTGATAGCCTCGACCAGTGGGGCCACTTCTGCAGGCAGGCCCTGCTGCGGCAGCGGGGCAAGCTCATCGGTGCCGCGACCGGCCACGGTTTCGCTCAACTGCCGCAGCGGTCGAAGGCCGCGCCGCACGCCCCACCAGACGATGCAGACGGCCAGCACCACGAGCAGCACCTCCTGCTGCAATGAGCCCGCCAGGATTTCATGGGCCAGCGCCTCGCGCGGCTCCAGCGTTTCTCCTACCAGCAGCCAGATGACATGCGTTTCGGCCGACAGCGCATCGCGCACCGGCAGCAGCTGCGCGGCAATCCGCACCTGCCTGCCGCGAAAGAGCGTGTCGTAGAAGACGGTGCGATATGCCGTGGGGTGCCGACCGCTCGGCATGGGTAGATCGTCGTAGCCAGTGAGTGTGCCGCCGCCGGTATCGACAATCCGGTAGAAGATGCTGCTGCCCGTTTCCGACTCCAGAATTTCCAGCGCGAGGTAGGGCAGGTCGATGGCGAATTGCTTGTTACGCACTCGCACGCCTTCGCGCATGGCTTTGAGCGACGCTTCGAGCGTGCGGTCGAACGCCGCGTGGGCGGCCGTCATGGCGCGCGTGTAAGTCAGCCACGCATCGAGCGCGAGCAGCCCCAGCAGCGGCAGCAGCAGCCAGAACGAAAGCTGCCGGCGCAGGCTCAACGGGCTCATGAGGCCGCGCCTTCCGTGGCTTCCAGCAGATACCCGAGCCCGCGCAGCATGACGATGGCCACGCCGCTGCCGTCGAGCTTCTTGCGCAGACGGTGCACGTAGATCTCGATGGCGTCAGCGTTGACGGATTCGTTGATGCTGAAGATCTTTTCCGAGATGGCGGCTTTGTTGACGGCGCGGCCATCGCGCAGCATCAGCACTTCCAGTACGGCACGCTCGCGGCCAGTGAGGGCGAGCAGTTCGCCATGGAGCGTGAAGGCGCCGCAGATGCCGTCGTAGTGCAGCGGGCCGCATTGCAGCTGCGTGCTTTCGTGGCCGTGGCTGCGTCGGATGAGTGCCCGTGCGCGGGCTTCGACTTCGGTCAGATCGAACGGTTTCGTAAGGTAATCGTCAGCACCGAGGTTCAGCCCGCGCACGCGTTCTTCCACGGCGCCGTGTGCAGTCAGGATCATCACCGGCAGCGGGTTCTTGCGCGCGCGCAGACGGCGCAGCACTTCCAGCCCGTCCAGGCGCGGCAGGCCAATGTCGAGAATGGCCAACGCGTAGTCCTGCGTGGTGAGCAGCAAGTCCGCAGCGTGGCCGTCATGCGCGCAATCGACCGTGAAGCCGGCCTGGCCGAGGGCTTCTTCCAGCGTGCTGGCGAGCTTCAGGTTGTCTTCCACCAACAGGATGCGCATATCGGTCCGTCTCTTAAACAGCCGCAGAGGAATACAGACATCGCCGCATGTTTTGAAGCTAGGGAAACCCCCGAGAACGCCGCGAAACACCCTGGCAATTTCCCGCCAATCGAAAGTGAACTGAAAGTGCGTCCCTCATACGATCCGTCCCGCTCAAAGCCCCTGTGAATTGGGCGCTTGCGCAAGGACAACGAATAAGGGAGACCTGATGAACAAGACTTCGATGGCGCTGGCCGTGGTGGCGCTCGCTACCGCGACGACCGCTGGCACGGCCGCCGCACAATCCTCCAACGTGACCCTGTACGGGATCATGGATTCGGGCATCGAGTATGTGAACCACGCTGGCCCGAACGGCGGCAGCGCCACGCGCCTAGTCTCGGGCGGCAAGAACACGTCGCGCTGGGGTATGCGCGGCACCGAAGATTTGGGTGGCGGCCTGAAAGCCCTGTTCAATCTGGAAAGCGGTATCGCCATCGATACCGGCAAGCTCGATACCGACAACACGCTGTTCGACCGCCGCGCCGTGGTCGGTTTGGCAGGCGGCTTCGGCCAGGTGGTGGCCGGTCGCACGTTCACGACCACGTACGACTTCATGCTGCCGTACGACCCGATGGGCTATGCGCCGAACTACTCGTGGGCGACGTCGTCCACGGCCACGGGCGACCGCAAGGACGGCCTGTTCTCGCGCGCATCCAACGCTGTGCGCTATGACGGTTCCTTTGGTGGCCTGAAGCTGGGCGCGACCGTGGGCTTTGGCGAGGCCGCCGGCAATTTCAAGAGCAACTCCAAGTACGACCTGGGCGTCGGGTATACCGTGGGCGGCTTCTCTGCGGCGGTCACGTGGGATCGCCAAAACGGCGCAGGCACAAGCACCACGCCGGCAGATACGACCAATTACATCCAGGGCATTCACGCCGGCGCCAGCTACGACTTGGGCGCGTTGAAACTGTTTGCGGGCTATCGCAACTACAAGCGTGCCTTCACCACGGCTGCCGCCAGCCTGCGCAGCGATATGTACTGGGCGGGCGCCAGCTACGACCTGACGCCGGCCTTCACGCTGTACGGCGCGGTGTACAAGCAGAACATCAAGGACGGTACAGGGGCCGATCCGATCCTGTTCTCCGTACGTGGCCAGTACGCGCTGTCCAAGCGGACCACGGCGTACCTGTCTGCCGGTTATGCCAAGGCCCAGAACGGCCAGAACGTGAGCCTGTCGCGCGACGTGGTGGGTTATGGCAACAACCAGGTTGGTGTGACGGCGGGCCTGCAACACCGTTTCTGATCGGCCGATCGCAGTCAAAAACACGGGCATCTTCGGGTGCCCGTTTTGTTGGATCGACGCGCGGCTGGCCGTCAGTCGAGCGTCGTGCGGGATTTCAGCATGCGCCGCACGTCGCGGAAATCGTCGAAGGCGGCAAGATCCTGCTCGATGTTGCGCACCTGTTGGCGCAGCGCTGCGATGTCGAGGTCGAGTTTTTGCAACACTGCGTCTGGCGGCAGCGCTTCGAACCGCTGATAGCCGTACGTGTATCGGAACGTGGTCTCGACGCGATGGATTTGCCGGTCAAGCTCGCGCACCTGGTCTTTCAGGATCTGGTTGTAGTGCGCCAGTCGCGCTTCGCTGATGCGGTTGATCGAGTGCTGGTCGATGTGCTCCAGCTCCAGCTGCAATTCCAGCAGTTGCAGCAGGTTGCTCTTGTCGTAGGCCTCGTTGACGCGCTGCATGAGCCGAGTCTTCCGGTCCCGCTCCTGTGGATCGGTTTCGCGGTCCGGGTGCAGGGCGCTGGCGAGCTTGCGATAGACCTCGCGGATGGACAGGCTCATCTGCGCCTGTTCGTCTTCCTCCCGCGCTTCTGCGGCAAGTTGCTTCGGAGATTTCGTGCGCGCGGCCCGGCGGGCTTCACGCTTGCTTGCGGCGGCGGCCTTTTTCTCGGCGCGTTGCTCGATGTGCGCGCGGGCGCGCTGCAGCAGCGCTTCCTCCGAATGCACGTCCGCGTCGTCGCCGAGGTCGACACCGAGCGCCGCTTCCAGCCTCGACTTCATCTCCGCGGCTTGCAGCGCGGCTTCCCGGTCGAAGTCTGTGCCGCTGTACTTGTTGTAAAGCGTCTTGAGGCTCGGGTCTTCGTCAATCAGATCGTGCGCGAGATCGACGATGAGCGCGGATATCTTGCGGCGCTCGGCTTTAGTAAAGGCGTCGTGCTCGTAGACCTGATCGAGGCTGCGGACGAGGCGGATCTGCAATGCGATGCGGCTGCGCTCCAGCGGCAAGAACTCGCCGGCATATCGGCCCTGGAACTGAACGGTAGCCGCCTCCCAGTCCGCTAGCCGCTTGCGCCGATTCTCGATCTGCTTGATCAGCGCGTTGAATGCTCGCTGACCTTTTGACAGCGTTGGCGAGTTGTCTGCCTGCAGATCGGGTGCGATGCTGATGGCAGGGCGGCGGGCCTTGGTCATGGAGCGGAAATGTCGCGGGCTCCGCTAAGGGAGCCCGTCGATGTGATGTTGATGCGATGGATCAGCCCAGCAACAGCGCGTCGTCGTCCACCTTGGCGCCGCGCGTTTCCTCGAACTTCTGCAGCAGGTGCGGCACGTCCAGGCCACGGCGCTCCTCGCCTTGCACGTCGAGGATCACGTTGCCCTGGTGCAGCATCACCGTGCGGTCGCCGTAGTCGAGCGCCTGGCGCATGGAGTGCGTCACCATCATTGTCGTCAGCTTGCTCTCAGACACGATCTTGGCGGTTAGCTCAAGCACGAAGGCGGCCGTTTTCGGGTCGAGCGCGGCGGTGTGCTCATCGAGCAGCAGGATGCGCGACGGCTGCAGCGAGGCCATCAGCAGGCTCACGGCCTGGCGTTGGCCGCCCGAAAGCAGACCGATGCGATCGGTCAGGCGATTTTCCAGGCCGAGGTCCAGCCGGCGCAGTTGCTCGCGGAAGATCTCGCGCCACTTGCGGTTGGTGGCGAACGAGAAACCACGACGCTGCCCGCGGCACATGGCCAGCGACATGTTCTCTTCGATGGTCAGGTTTTCGCAGGTGCCGGCCATCGGGTCCTGGAACACTCGGGCGACCTTGTCAGCGCGTTGCCACGCGGTCTTGCGCGTGACGTCTTCACCGTCGATGGTGATGCTGCCGGAGTCGACCAGCTGGTCGCCGCTGATGGAGTTCAGGAACGTCGACTTGCCGGCGCCGTTCGAGCCGATCACGGCCACGAACTGGCCCGCCGGAATGTCCAGCGACAGGCCGCGCAGCGCGCGCGTCTCAATCGGCGTGCCCGGGTTGAAGGTGAGGGTGAGTCCTTGTGCGCTCAGCATGTCAGTTCCCCTTGGTACCGTTCTTGGCCAGCTTGCCGAACACCTTGCGGCGCACACCGGGAAGCACGAGCGCGATCACCACCAGCGCGGCGGTCACCATGTTCAGGTCCTGTGCTTGCAGGCCGATGAAATCGCTATTGAGCGCCAGGGCGATGAAGAAACGATACAGGATCGCGCCCACCACCACGGCTAGCGTGGTCAGCACCAGGCGGCGTGCGGGGAGCACGGTCTCGCCGATGATGACGGCAGCCAGGCCGATGACGATGGTGCCAATGCCCATCGACACGTCGGCGCCGCCCTGCGTTTGCGCGTACAGCGCACCAGCAAGCGCCACCAGGGCGTTGGACAGCGCCATGCCAGCCAGCGTGGCCGCGCCCGTGGCGACGCCTTGCGCGCGGGCCATGCGCGGGTTGGCGCCGGTCGCGCGCAGCGACAGGCCGATCTGCGTCGAAAAGAACCAGTCCACCAGCAGCTTGACGACCACCACGACCACACCCAGCAGCACGGGTCGGAACACGTAGTCGGGCATCCACTCGGGCTGCAGCAGCGAGAAGACCGTCGGCTCGGAGATGAGCGGCACGTTCGGCTTGCCCATGATGCGCAGGTTGACCGAGTACAGCGCGATCATCATCAGGATGCTGGCGAGCAGATCCATGATTTTCAGGCGCACATTGAGCCAGCCCGTGATGAAGCCGGCAACGGCACCGGCCAGCGTGCCGCCCAGCGTCGACATGAACGGATCGTGTCCGCTGGCGATGAGCGTGGCCGCCACGGCGCCGCCCATCGGGAAGCTGCCGTCGACTGTGAGGTCAGGGAAGTTGAGGATGCGGAAGGAGATCAGCACCCCGAGCGCCACGAGGCTGAAGATCAAACCGATCTCCAGGGCGCCGAGCAATGAAAACAGTGACATGACGGAATAGGGCGCGGCGATTGGGCACCGGCCGGTGTGCAATGAACGGGGACGCTTTCGGGTAGGAGCGTAAGCGCCCGGCCATGATGCGGCGGATAGCCGCTGGGGCTCGGGCAGGCAGACCCGCGCCGGGCCGGCTCCGTCGGGCGGAGGCCGGCCCAGCGCCTTGCGAGTTACTTGATGACTTCCTTGGCGTCCTTCAGCAGGTCCGCCGACAGGGTGGCGCCTTGCTTCTTGGCCGCGCCTTCGTTCACGAACAGTTCCAGATCGGTGCTGCCGGCCGACGCAATCGCGCCCGGCTTCTCACCCTTCAGGATGCGGGCGACGACCTTGCCGGTCTGCTGGCCCAGCTTGTAGTAGTTGATGCCCAGCGCAGCGATGGCGCCGCGCTTGACGCTGTCGGTATCGCCGGCCACCAGCGGGATCTTCGCTTCGTTGGCCACCTTCACCAGCGATTCGTACGCCGATACCACGTTGTTGTCAGTGTTCGTGTAGATCACGTCGACCTTGCCGATCAGGTTCTTGGCGGCTGGCGCGATGTCCACGGTACGCGGTGCAGCCGATTCGACCAGCGTCATGCCTTGCGCCGACAGCAGCTTCTTCAGCTCGGTGACGACCACGACCGAGTTGGCTTCGCCAGGGTTGTAGACCATGCCCACACGCTTGGCATTCGGCACCACACGCTTGATGAGGGCGATTTGCTTGTCCAGCGGCAGCTTGTCGGACACGCCGGTCACGTTGGTGCCGGTCGGCTCCCAGCTCTTGACCAGTTGCGCGGCCACCGGATCCGTCACGCCCGAATACACGACGGGGATCGACTTGGTGGCAGCCACAACCGCCTGCGCGGACGGGGTGGCGATGGCGATGATGGCGTCCGGCTTGTCGCCGATGAACTTGCGGGCGATCTGCGCGGCGGTGGCCGTGCTGCCTTGCGCGCTCTGATATTCCCACTTCAGGTTCTTGCCTGCGTCAAAGCCTTCGGCCTTGAGCTGTTCCTTGGCGCCGTCGCGGATGGCGTCGAGCGCCGGGTGCTCAACGATGGCCAGCACTTCGACCGACTTGGTGGCTTGGGCCAGTGCCGGTGCGGCTTGCAGCAGTGCCATCGGGATGGCGGCAAGCGCGGCAATGCGGAAGGCGTGCTTGAACGTGGACATAAGGATCTCCTGTTTCCTTTTGGGTGGTTTCGCTCTGGCGGCGGGCGGGATATGCCCGTGCCGGCGTGGTTGGTTTTGTAAGACTGTCTTGATTCTTGAGTGCACCGAAGCAGTGCTGTGCCGGCGCACGTGGGCGCACATTATCGGCCAAATCGCAATGCTTTTCAGCAAACACTTCAAAAGAAAAAGCTGGAGGCAGGGAGGGGATTCCGGTTGCGTGCGATGCAACCCGGCCATCAAATCAAAAAGGGGCACGTGGCCCCTTTTTTCACTGCCCCAACGGGCGGCTGCTTACTGGATCTTCGCTTTTTCGCGCAGCTCTTTCAGCATCGCCTGGAACTTGCTGCGTTGCCAGTTCTGATCGCCCATCATCATCTCGAGCAGTTGCGGCTTGACGTCCTCGTACGACGGGATCTTTGCGTCGCGCGTGTCGTCCAGACGGATCACGTGCCAGCCGAATTGCGTCTTGACCGGCGTCTGCGTGATCTGGCCCTTCTTCAGCCCGGTGAGCGCGGCCGAGAATTCCGGCACGTAAGTGCCCGGGTTCGCCCAGTCCAGATCGCCGCCGTTGGCGCCCGATCCCTTGTCCTTCGATTGCGCCTTGGCGATGTCTTCAAACTTGGCGCCGGCCTTCAGCTTGGTGATGATCGCCTTGGCGTCGGCTTCCTTGTCCACCAGGATGTGGTGGGCGTGGTATTCCTTGCCGTTGCCGAACTGCGCCTTGATCTTGTCGTACTGCTTGTGCAGTTCGTCTTCGGTGGCGGGGCTGTTCTTGACGTAGTCCTCGAACTCGGCGGCCACGAGCACGTTCAGGCGCGCAGAAGCGAGTTGCTCTTGAACGTCGTCGCGCTCCAGGAGGCCCCGCTTGGCGGCGTCCTGCTCGATCAGTTCACGGTCGACCAGCATGTCGCGGGCCTTGGCACGCAGCTCGGGCGATTCGGGCTGGCCCGACTTCTTGATCAGCGCGTCCACCTTTGCGCTCGGGATGGCTTTACCGTTGACCACCGCGGCGTTTTGCGCCATCGCGGGAGCAACGGTCGCAGCAAGGGCAGCAGCCAGCAGGCTGGCAGTGAGACTGGAAATCTTCATGGGATTGCGTTCGAGGGAAGGACGAGTGAGCGTGGAATGCGCTTACGTGTTTTCTTCGGGAGTGACCGCGCGGATCGCCAGGGCATGGATTGCCGCTGGCCACAGCGTGTGCAGCGCATCATACACCATGCGATGACGCGCCAAACGGTTCTTGCCGGCAAAGGCCGCGCTGACGATTTCGACGTTGTAGTGTCCGCCGCCGGACGCTGCACCGGCGTGTCCGGCGTGCTTCGCGCTGTCGTCTTCAACGACCAGGTGGGCGGGCTGGAAGGCCTCACGCAGGAGGCGTTCGATTTCGCGTGGGTCGGCGGCCATCAGCGGTCGTCTCCGATGTGGGCGTCGTTGGCTGCGTTGGCGGGACGCTCCTGCATGTGCCGCGCCAGCCAGACACTTTGCGCGAGGATGAATACCACCATCAGGCCCATCGAGCCGAACAGCTTGAAGTTGACCCACACGTCAGTGTCGAAGTTGTAGGCCACGTAAAGGTTCAGGCAGCCCATGACCAGGAAGAACAGCGCCCAGACCAGGTTCAGGCGGCCCCACATCGGCTCGGGCAGCGAGACCTGCTGCTCCATCATGGCGCGGATGAGGTTCTTGCGAACGAACACCACGCTGCCCAGCAGCACCACGCCAAACATCCAGTACAGGACCGTCGGCTTCCACTTGATGAAAGTCTCGTTGTGGAAGATGAGTGTGGCGCCGCCAAACACACCAATGATGAGCAGCGACAGCCACTGCATGGCGTCGACCTTGCGGTGCTTGAACCACACCCAGGCGATCTGCAGCACGGTGGCGACCATCGCAACGGTGGTCGCCACATAAATACCGGCCACCTTGAAGGCAGCAAAGAACAGGATGACCGGGAACAGATCGAACAGGAATTTCATGCGGGAACGCGCTTAGGTGGGCAGGTGCGGTAGATCAATCGGCGAATTTTAGCGCAGCCGAGTTGATGCAATACCGCAGGCCGGTGGGCGCAGGGCCATCTTCGAACACATGGCCCAGGTGCGCGCCGCAGTTCTTGCACTGCACTTCGATGCGCAGCATACCGTGGGAGCGGTCGGTTTTTTCGGCGATCACCTCGCCGTTGATGGGCTGGAAATAGCTCGGCCAGCCGCAGCCCGCATCGAACTTGGTCGACGATTCAAACAGCGGCGTGCCACAGCACACGCAGTTGTAGACGCCACGCTCCCAGTGGTCCCAGTACTTGCCGGTGAAGGGGCGTTCGGTGGCCGCTTCGCGGGTGACGCGGTATTCGATGTCGGAGAGTTGGTCGCGCCATTCGGCGTCGGATTTCGTGACGGTCATGGTGATGAGACTCCTTGTTGGATTCGGCCACCGCGAGGTGAGAGCGATTGGCCGGCTGATGTTGTTTGTCGTGCTGCTGCGGCAATCCTGACAGGCGCGGATTAGAGCACGGTGTCAGTTTCCACGCATCACGACGAGCAGCTCACTTCCAATGACGATGCCCAGTCGGGCGCCGGCTGGGCGTAGTGCTCGAAGCCGGGGTGGTCGTCAAACGGGCGGGCCAGCACGGCGCGCAGGTTTTCGACTTCGGAGAAATCCTTTTCCTTGGCGCGGCGGATTGCAATTTCAGCAAGGTGGTTGCGCAGCACGTATTTGGGGTTGACGCGCTGCATGGCGGAGGCGCGCTCGTCGTCGGATTGCGTTTCGGCCTGCAAGCGCTGGCGATAAGCGGCAAGCCACACGTCTGCGGCGGCGCGATCGAAGAAGAAATCGCGGACGGTGCGCGCTTCTGCCGCGGCGGGCGTGTCGTCGCGGCGTACTTCGGCGAGGTGGCGGAAAAACAGCGTGTAGTCGGTGCGCTGATTGTGCAGCAGCTTGAAGAGGTCGCCGAACAGCGTTTCGTCTGTGTCCTGCGCGGTGGAAAGGCCAAGCTTGGCGCGATAACGTGCGTAGAACGCTGCGCCATAGACGTCGCGGTAGGTCAGCAACACGTTTTGTGCGGCATCGATGGCGGGTTGTGCCTGCGCTTCGTCGCTCAAATTGACGAAAACGTCCGGATCTTCGCCGAACAGCGGCAGTAATGCCTGCGCGAGGCAGAACAGGTTCCAGTAGCCGATTTGCGGCTGCTGCGCGTAGGCGTAGCGGCCGCCGGCGTCGGAGTGGTTGCAGATGTGGTTGGCGTCAAAACCGTCCAGGAAGCCGAACGGGCCGTAATCAAGCGTGAGGCCGAGGATCGACATGTTGTCGGTGTTCATCACGCCGTGGCAGAAACCAACGGCTTGCCAGTCGGCCATCAATTCAGCGGTGCGGCGGGCAATTTCGCGCAGCAGGGCGAGATACGGTTGCGGCTCGCCGCGGCAGGCGGGGTAGAAGCGGTCGACGACGTAATCGGCAAGTGCGCGGAGTTGGGGCAGTTGTTCGCTGGCGGCAAAGTGCTCGAAATGGCCGAAGCGCACGAACGACGGTGCAAGGCGTGTGACAACTGCTGCGGTTTCGATTTCTTCACGGCGCACGGGTGCGTCAGCGCCGGTCACGCACAGGGCGCGGGTGGTCGGAATGCCGAGCCCTGCCATGGCTTCCGAGCACAAAAATTCGCGGATGGACGACCGGAGCACCGCGCGTCCGTCGCCCATGCGCGAATACGGCGTACGGCCGGCACCTTTGAGCTGGACTTCGCACGGGCCGTCGGTGGTCTGGAATTCCGCCAGCAGCAGCGCCCGTCCGTCGCCCAACTGGCCCGCCCATACGCCGAACTGGTGGCCCGAATAGACGGTTGCGAGCGGATCGCTCCAGGCCGCGACGGCGTTACCGGTAAAGACCGCCAGCCCGGCCGGGGTGTCAAGCTCTGCGCGCGAGATGCCGAGCGACGCGGCGGCGTCTGGCGAAAAGCCAACCAGATAAGGTGTGCCGATTGCGCCGGAAGGCATGGGCATCGGCGGCAGACGTGTCAAAAATCGTTCGCCCAGTGCTGAGAAACCGGGGGCTGCGGCGGGGCGGCCAGGCCAGTCGAACGTGTTCGCAAGGGAATCGTCAGGCAAGGCGATGGGGGAGGCAGTCATAGGATGGGGCGGCAGGGCAGGCAGCCGATAGCACAGGACCCGGCGCAAAAACAGTGCCGAACCCTCAATTGGTGTGCGCTCTGCAGCGCAGCAAAATGTGTTCTACGTAGGGGAAAACGCCATGTTGAGACGCAGCAACGCTATCGCGTATTGTACTTGCGAGTAAAGAAAGCTGCAGCCTGCGAACCCTTGCACCACAACGATTCGCACGGTTTTTCAGATGGCCGGGTAAACATGGGGGCCGATGTGGCAGCGCACAACAATATCCCGTTGACGTGCTTGGCGATCACGGGAACAATCGGCCAAAAAATAGAACGGTTGTTCAGTTTTTTCTAGGAGACACCATGGCCCTGATGGGACAAATGATGAGCGCTCCGTTGCTCATCTCGACCATCATCGAACATGCAGCGCGCAATTCCGGTTCGACTGAAGTCGTGTCGCGCCGTGTCGAGGGCGATATCCATCGCACCACGTACCGGCAAGTGCGAGACCGTTCCAAGCAACTGGCAAATGCGCTGGCCGCACTCGGTGTGCAGCCCGGCGAGCGTGTGGGCACGCTGGCCTGGAACGGCTATCGCCACCTTGAAATCTATTACGGCGTGTCCGGCTCGGGCTCGGTGTGCCACACCATCAACCCGCGCCTGTTTCCGGACCAGATCGCCTACATCGTCAATCACGCTGACGATCAGTACGTCTTTTTCGACCTGACGTTTGTGCCACTCATTGAGGGCATCGCACCGCATTGCCCGAACGTGAAGGGCTGGGTTGCGATGACCGATCGCGCGCACATGCCGACCTCCAGCGTGCCGATGCTCTGTTATGAGGAGCTGCTGGACGCGCAGACCGCCGATTACACCTGGCCGCAATTCGACGAGAACACCGCTTCCAGCCTGTGCTACACGTCCGGCACCACGGGCAACCCCAAGGGCGCGCTGTATTCGCATCGCTCCACGGTGCTGCACTCGTATGCGTCGGCCATGCCGGACGCGCTCGGGTGCTCGGCGCAGGACGTGATCCTGCCGGTGGTGCCGATGTTCCACGTCAACGCGTGGGGGCTGCCGTATTCGGTGCCGCTGGTGGGCGCCAAGCTGGTCTTCCCTGGGCCGAAACTTGATGGTGCTTCGCTTTTCGAATTGTTCGAGCAGGAGAAGGTGACATTCTCGGCCGGCGTGCCGACGGTATGGCTCGGCCTGCTGCAACACGTGCAGGCCAACAAGCTGAAGTTCTCGACGTTCCGTCGCACGGTCATCGGTGGTTCTGCAGCGCCCCCGGCTATGATCCGCACGCTCAACGAGCTGGACGTGGAAGTCATCCACGCGTGGGGCATGACGGAAATGTCCCCGCTCGGCACCACGTGCAAGCTGATGGGCAAGCATGCCGACCTGCCGGACGAGGCCAAGCAGCACGTGCTGGAGCGCCAAGGCCGCGCCATCTACGGTGTCGAGATGAAGATCGTCGATGCCGAAGGCCACGAATTGCCATGGGACGGCAAGGCTTTCGGCGACCTCTACGTGCGCGGGCCCTGGACCATCGAGAGCTATTACCGCAACGAGGTATCGCCGCTGGTGGATGGCTGGTTCCCAACGGGCGACGTCGCCAACATCGATGCCGACGGCTACATGCAGATCACCGATCGCAGCAAGGACGTGATCAAGTCCGGCGGTGAATGGATATCGTCCATCGATGTGGAAAACGTCGCGGCGGCGCACCCCGGCGTGCATATGGCCGCGTGCATCGCATGCCATCACCCGAAGTGGGATGAGCGTCCGCTGCTGGTCGTGATGAAAAAGCCCGGTGTCGAACTCACGCGCGAAGAGATGCTCAAGTTCTTCGAGGGCAAGGTTGCGAAGTGGTGGATTCCGGACGACGTGGTGTTCGTCACCGAGATTCCGCTCACGGCCACCGGCAAGATGCAGAAGCTGAAACTGCGCGAGCAGTTCAAGGACTATCAGTTCCCAGCTGTACAGGCTTAGCGATACATAGAAACAGAAACCGCCGCCCGTACACGGGGCATCCCGGCACGAGGACGGCGGACGTAAGACAACCGGATCAGGGCCGGCCGCTGCGCATCGATGATTCGATGCCGCGGAATGAAGCCCGGGCGCGTTGCAACCTGGAGACGCAAGCAGCCGCAGGCCCTTCAGAGGCACGCGGAGAGTGACTCGCCGGCGGCTCCACCACATGAAGGAGACACGCATGACGAAGTTCCGTCCGTTGGTTGTGGCTGTTGCATGTGTTGCGGCAATCGGTGGGGCAGTCCTGCCCACCGCTGCGTCCGCCGCCGAAACCGTGAAGATCGCCTGGATCGATCCGTTGTCCGGCCTGATGGGCGCGCTGGGGCAGAACCAATTGCGCAGCTGGCAGTACATCGCCGATCTCGCCACACAAAAGAACTGGGCCGGCGACGGCACGAAGTTCGAGGTGGTGGGCTTTGACAACAAGCTCTCGCCGCAGGAAAGCCTGACCGCGCTCAAGCAGGTGGCCGACCAGGGCATCCATTACATCGTGCAGGGCAATGGCTCCAGTGTTGGCATGGCGCTGGAAGACGCCGTGGCCAAGTACAACGAGCGAAATCCGGGTAAGGAGATCGTCTACCTGAACTATGCCGCGGTGGACCCGGACATGACGAACAGCAAGTGCAACTACTGGCACTTCCGTCTGGACGCCAACTCCGACATGAAGATGGAAGCGCTGACCAGCTTCCTGGCGAAGGATCCGAAGGTCAAGAAGGTCTACCTGATCAACCAGAACTATTCGTTCGGGCATCAGGTCGCGCGCGCCGCCAAGGAATATCTGAAGCGCAAGCGTCCGGACATCGAGATCGTGGGTGAAGACCTGCACCCGCTGGCGCAGGTGAAGGACTTCTCACCGTACGTATCGAAGATCAAGTCGTCGGGTGCCGACACCGTCATCACCGGCAACTGGGGCAGCGACCTTGCACTGCTGATCAAGGCCGGCAAGGATGCAGGCCTGAATGCGAACTTCTATACGTACTACGCCTCGACCACCGGTGTGCCGACAGCGATGGGCTCCGCAGGCGCGGACCACGTGAAATACGTGGGCTACTGGAACGTCAACAACGACGGCTATAAGGGCGCGGATATCGTCGAGGGTTACAAGAAGAAGTACAACGACGATTACTACCTCATGGCGTCATACACAGGCATTGCCATGCTGGCGAAGGCCATCAAGCAGACCAAGTCCGCCGAGCCTGCCAAGGTTGCCAAGGCCTTCGAAGGCATGAAGGTCGACAGCCTGAACGGCACCTTCGAGATGCGCGCGTCCGACCACCAGGGCCAGCAGCCGCTCTACATCGCCACCTGGGAAAAGACGAACGGCAAAAGCGTCAAGTTCGACCAGGAAAACACCGGCTACGGGTGGAAGACCGACGCAGTGCTCGACCAGTACGTCGCGTCCCAGCCGACCTCCTGCCAGATGAAGCGTCCTCAGTAAGGCCGCGGGTGGTGTGCCGAAGGGCCGCCCGATGCTATCGTGCGGCGATGTTTTAAACGGGGTCCATGGGCCAGCGCTTTAATGCGTGCGGCCCATGCTCCGCCGAATCTGCTGGAAGGGCTGCAGCGTGGAATTTCTAGTCATCAATCTCCTGAACGGCATCAGCTACGGGCTGTTGCTGTTCATGTTGTCTTCGGGCCTGACGCTGATCTTCAGCATGATGGGCGTCCTCAATTTTGCGCATGCCAGCTTCTACATGCTGGGCGCGTATTTCGCCTATGTCGTCAGCGGCTATCTGGGCTTCTGGGCCGCGCTGATCGTGGCGCCGCTCCTGGTTGGGGCGCTGGGCGCGGTGGTGGAACGTTTTGGCCTGCGCACGGTGCACCGCTATGGCCACGTCGCCGAACTGCTGTTCACCTTCGGGCTGGCTTATCTGATTGAAGAGGGCGTGAAGCTCGTGTGGGGCCTGCCCGCCGTGCCGTACCGCGTGCCGGACGCGCTGGATGGCCCGTTGTTCACGCTGTTCACCTCGTCGTTTCCCAAGTACCGCGCCTTCATGATGCTGGTGTCATTGCTGATGCTGGTCGGGATTTTCCTGCTGCTGACGCGCACGCGCATCGGGCTCGTCATTCAAGCGGCGCTCACGCATCCGGACATGGTGGAAGCGCTGGGTCACAACGTGCCGCGCGTGTTCATGCTGGTGTTCGGTGGTGGTTGCGCGCTGGCCGGGCTGGCAGGCGTGATTGGCGGCAATGCCTTTGTGACCGAGCCATCGATGGCGGCCGCGGTCGGCTCCATCGTGTTCGTGGTGGCGGTGGTGGGCGGCATGGGCTCTCTGGTGGGCGCATTCATTGCGTCGCTGCTCATCGGCTGCATCCAGACCTTTGCCGTGACACTCGATATTTCCGTGTCCAGCGTGCTGGGGAAAATTGGCGTCACGCTCAACCCCGATGTGCCGCTCATTTCGGTCTGGAACCTGACGATTGCGCAAGTCGCACCGGTGCTGCCGTATCTGCTGCTGGTGCTGATGCTGATCTTCCGCCCGCGTGGGCTGATGGGTACGCGGGAGAGCTAAATGGAACGCACCATGCACCAACAAGCGCAACAACAAGCCGCGCTGCCGGCCAACGATCGTGCGCGGACGATGAAGTTCAAGCCGGTCAATCTTGCCCGCTGGCTGCTCTGGGGCTCGACTGCACTCGTGATGATCGTGCTGCCGCTCATCTGGCCGCAGGGTTTTGCCATCACGCTGCTCTCGCAGATGGGCATCATGATCATCTTCGCCCTGTCATACAACATGCTGCTGGGCCAGTCCGGCATGCTGTCGTTTGGTCACGCCGTGTACTCCGGTCTGGGCGCTTTCATGGCCGTGCATCTGCTCAACAAGATCGGCGCCATGCAGGCACTGGGCATGGGCGGGCCGCTCGCCGTCGCACTCTTGCCCATTGCGGGTGGCCTGGGCGGCGCGCTGTTCGGCGTAATTTTCGGCTACGTCACCACCAAAAAATCCGGCACGACGTTCGCCATGATCACGCTGGGTATCGGCGAAATGGTGTTCGCCAGCGCGCTGATGTTCCCGGACTTCTTTGGCGGCGAGGGCGGGGTGTCGACCAACCGCAGCATCGGCGACGCGCTGCTGGGCGTAACGTTCGGGCCGGCGCGGCAGGTGTATTACCTGATCGCCGCGTGGTGCCTGATTTCGATGGCGCTGATGTACGCATGGACGCAGACGCCGCTGGGCCGCATCGCCAATGCGGTGCGCGACAACCCCGAGCGCGTGGAGTTCATCGGCTACAACACGCAGCGCGTGCGCTTCCTGGTGGTGATTCTGTCAGCGTTTTTCGCTGGCATCGCGGGTGCGCTGTCGTGCATCAATTTCGAGATCGTGACGGCCGAGAACGTGTCGGCGGTGCGCTCAGGCTCGGTGCTGCTGGCGGCGTTCATTGGCGGCATGGGCTCTCTGGTGGGCGCATTCATTGCGTCGCTGCTCATCGGCTGCATCCAGACCTTTGCCGTGACACTCGATATTTCCGTGTCCAGCGTGCTGGGGAAAATTGGCGTCACGCTCAACCCCGATGTGCCGCTCATTTCGGTCTGGAACCTGACGATTGCGCAAGTCGCACCGGTGCTGCCGTATCTGCTGCTGGTGCTGATGCTGATCTTCCGCCCGCGTGGGCTGATGGGTACGCGGGAGAGCTAAATGGAACGCACCATGCACCAACAAGCGCAACAACAAGCCGCGCTGCCGGCCAACGATCGTGCGCGGACGATGAAGTTCAAGCCGGTCAATCTTGCCCGCTGGCTGCTCTGGGGCTCGACTGCACTCGTGATGATCGTGCTGCCGCTCATCTGGCCGCAGGGTTTTGCCATCACGCTGCTCTCGCAGATGGGCATCATGATCATCTTCGCCCTGTCATACAACATGCTGCTGGGCCAGTCCGGCATGCTGTCGTTTGGTCACGCCGTGTACTCCGGTCTGGGCGCTTTCATGGCCGTGCATCTGCTCAACAAGATCGGCGCCATGCAGGCACTGGGCATGGGCGGGCCGCTCGCCGTCGCACTCTTGCCCATTGCGGGTGGCCTGGGCGGCGCGCTGTTCGGCGTAATTTTCGGCTACGTCACCACCAAAAAATCCGGCACGACGTTCGCCATGATCACGCTGGGTATCGGCGAAATGGTGTTCGCCAGCGCGCTGATGTTCCCGGACTTCTTTGGCGGCGAGGGCGGGGTGTCGACCAACCGCAGCATCGGCGACGCGCTGCTGGGCGTAACGTTCGGGCCGGCGCGGCAGGTGTATTACCTGATCGCCGCGTGGTGCCTGATTTCGATGGCGCTGATGTACGCATGGACGCAGACGCCGCTGGGCCGCATCGCCAATGCGGTGCGCGACAACCCCGAGCGCGTGGAGTTCATCGGCTACAACACGCAGCGCGTGCGCTTCCTGGTGGTGATTCTGTCAGCGTTTTTCGCTGGCATCGCGGGTGCGCTGTCGTGCATCAATTTCGAGATCGTGACGGCCGAGAACGTGTCGGCGGTGCGCTCAGGCTCGGTGCTGCTGGCGGCGTTCATTGGCGGCATGGGCAGCTTCTTCGGGCCGATCATCGGCGCGGTGCTCACGGTGTTCTTCACCGTTGCGCTCTCGGGTATCACCAAGGCGTGGCTGCTGTACCTGGGGCTGTTCTTTGTGCTGATGGTCATGTACGCGCCGGGCGGAATCGCCAGTCTTCTGGTCATGCATCTGCCGATCCTGCGGCGCGGCAAGCTCAAGACGCTGCTGCCGGCTTATGGCGTGGCGATCGTGCCGGCGGTCATCCTGCTGGTTGCATTGATTTCCACCGTGGAAATGATCTACGCCGTGCAGGACGATGCCTCCGGTGGTGTCGCGAAGCTGTTCGGCCTGACCGTCGAACCGACTACCTTGAAGCCGTGGATTGCCGCCGCCGTGCTGTGGCTGGTGGGCGCCTTCGGCCTGCGTGCTGCAGCGGGCAAGCTGCGCACCGCTTGGGACAACGCATTGCAGGAGCCGCAACCATGAGCCAACCGACATCTGGGCCGACCGCAGCGCTCGAGTTGCGCGACGTACGCAAGCGCTTTGGCGCCACTGAAATCATTCGGGGGGTCAACCTCACCATCGGCAAGGGCGAGCGCCATGCGCTCATCGGACCGAACGGCGCCGGCAAGTCGACCACGTTCAACCTGATCTCGGGCCGTTTTCCGGCCACCTCGGGAAGCGTGCGCCTGAATGGGGAAGAGATCAGCGGGCTGGCGCCGTTCGAGATCAACCGCAAGGGCTTGTCGCGCAGCTTCCAGATCACGAACATCTTCCATCGCCTGTCGGTGTTCGAGAACCTGCGCTGCGCGGTGCTCTGGTCGCTTGGCTACAAGTATTCGTTCTGGCACAAGCTGGCAGAGCTGCGCGACGCACGCGAGCGCGCTGAGGAAGTACTCGAGCAGATCGGCATGACGCATCGGCGTGAGGCCGCTGCAGGCCTGCTGACCTACGCCGAGCAACGGGCGCTGGAAATCGGCATCACCATCGCGGGCGGTGCCGACGTGATCCTGCTGGATGAACCCACGGCCGGCATGAGCCGCTCCGAATCCGACCATGCGGTCGAGCTTATCCGCAAGGTCACGGTGGGCAAGACGCTGGTGATGGTCGAGCACGACATGAGCGTGGTGTTTGGCCTCGCCGACCGCATCTCGGTGCTCGTCTACGGCGAAGTGATCGCCACCGACACACCCGAAGCCATTCGCAACAACCGGCGCGTGAAGGAAGCCTACCTGGGCACCACGCTGGACGAACCTGCAGGAGCGCATTGATGGCAACAAATACTCCGATGTTGGAGGTGCGCGACCTGCACGCGTACTACGGCAAGAGCCACATCCTGCACGGCGTCGACATGCACGTAGGCGAGGGCGAGATCGTTGCGCTGCTCGGGCGCAATGGGGTGGGGCGTTCGACCTTGGCCAAGTCGATCATGGGCATGGTCCGGCACGAAGGAGAAATCCTGCTGCGCGGTAAGAACGTCAGCGGCCTGCGAACCTTTGAAGTGGCGCACAAGGGTATCGGCTATGTGCCCGAGAACCGAGACATTTTTCCTACGCTGACCGTGCGGCAGAACCTGCTGCTTGGCGAGAAACGCAACCCCAGTCAGCCCAAACCGCGCTGGCAAGTGGAAGACATGTACCAGATGTTCCCGCGCCTGAAAGAACGCGAGAACACCGCGGCAGGTGTGCTGTCGGGTGGCGAGCAGCAGATGCTGACGCTGTGCCGCACGCTGATGGGCGATCCCGACTTCATCATCATCGACGAGCCGACCGAGGGCCTTGCGCCGCTGGTCGTGACGCTCGTGGGCGAATACCTGAAGACGCTCAAGGAGCGGGGCATCTCCGTGCTGCTGGTGGAGCAGAAATTGGCCATTGCCCTGGATATTTCACAACGCGTGTATGTGATGGGGCATGGGCAAATTGTGTTTGAGGGAACGCCCCAGCAGTTGAAAGCCGATGCCAAAGTCCGGCAGGAGTGGCTGGAGGTGTAAAGGCCGGACGTTCAACCACACTGAAAAGATGGCCCGCACGGATAACCGTGCGGGCCTTTTTTTGTTTTGCCTAGTTGGCAACCACGCCCGTCGCAGTGACGTTGGTAGGTTCGGGTTGTTGCAGATGCGCCGGGCTGAACTGCATCTCGGTGTACTTCACGAATCGCGTCTTGAATTTCCAGCGGTAAGCCAGCCAGATCGCCACGAACAGGATCACGCCGCAATACGTTGCGATGAAGGCGCCGAAGTTGTCCACCGGTGCAAACAGTGCCTTGGTGTTCTGCCCAAGGATGATCACCGCGCACAGGATCGCCACCATGATCGGCCCGAATGGGAAGAACGGCGACCGATACGCCAGTTGCTCCACGGAGTGGCCCTGGCTCGTGAATCCCTTGCGGAATCGGTAGTGCGCCAGCGCAATGCCGAACCAGGCAATGAAGCACGTTACCGCAGACGTATTCAGCAGCCACAGGTAGACCACCTGATCGCCAAACAAAGAGCTGAAGAAGCACAACGCGCCAACAGCGGACGTGGCGAGCAGCGCGCGATGCGGCACGCCATTGGCAGACACCTTGGCAAACCAGCGCGGCGCTTGGCCTTCGAGCGCCAAATCGTACAGAATCCGCGTCGACACATAGAGGCTCGACGTGCCGGACGACAGCAGCGCGGTCAGCACCACCGCGTTCATCATCCCGGCCGCAAAGGCCAGGCCCGCGTGCTGGAACACCAGTGCGAACGGGCTGACGCCGACGTCCGTCGCTTCATTGCGCAGCAGGTTCGGGTCGGTGTATGGCAGCAGCACGCCGATGATCAGGATCGCCAGCACATAAAACAGCAAAATGCGCCAGAACGTCTGGCGGATGGCGCGGGGAATCGTGCGCGAAGGGTTCTCCGCCTCGCCGGCGGCCACGCCGATGGTCTCGACACCCTGGAACGAGAATCCCGCAATCATCGCCACACCCACCATGGCAGGCACCCCGCCCACGAACGGCGCATCACCCACGGTGAAGTTCTGCCAACCCGACTGTGGGCCGCCGTGCATGATGCCGAAGATCATCGCGAGGCCGATCAGCAGGAACACGACGATCGTCACTACCTTGATCATCGAGAACCAGTATTCCGCCTCGCCAAAGCCACGCACGGAAAAGGCGTTGAGGCCAAACATCAGCAGCAGGAATGCGGCGCTCCAGACCATGCCCGAGACACCCGGGAACCAGTACTTCATCACGAGTTGCGCGGCGGCCAGTTCCACGGCCACGGACACGGCCAGCGCAAACCAGTAATTCCATCCGAGCGCAAAGCCGAAGCCTTCTTCGACATACAGGCGGCTGTAAGTCACGAACGAGCCCGAGACCGGCAGATGTACCGCCAGTTCGCCAAGACTCGTCATCAGGCAATAGACCATCACGCCGATCAGCGTGTAGGTCAGCAGTGCGCCGCCGGGGCCCGCCTGGGCAATGGACGCGCCGGACGCGACGAACAGCCCCGTGCCGATGGCGCCGCCCAGGGCGATCATCATCAGGTGGCGCGAGCGTAGGCGTCGGCGCAGTTCGGATTGGGCTTCGAGCCTGGTGGGGGTGATGGGTGTATGCATAGCCGGTAGCGCCGAAGCGGGCGCCCCAATGAAAGCGCCGGCCGGATGCTGTGCAAACGGCTGGCGGAGCGGGGAATGATTACTGGGTACTGTTTGCCACGGTCGGCAATTCGGGGCCGGGGTCTTGGCCGGCCAGCGAATCGCGCAGCACTGGCGGGCGCGGGAAGTGCATGTCCTGGTAACGGACAATGCCGCCGCCACGCACCAGCCGGTAACCGATCCAGATCAGAAAGAAGACGGGGATGCCGATGTACGTGGCAATCACCGCCGGCCAATCTACGGTGCCGCTGGTGAACGCCTGGTAGTTCTGGCCAAGCGTGATGACCAGGCACAACCCGAACGCGAACAACGGGCCATATGGGAAGAACCTGGAGCGGTACGGCAACTGCGCCGGATCGTGCCCCTGCGCCACGAGTCCCTTGCGGAAGCGATAGTGGCTCACGGCAATCCCAAGCCACGCCACGAACCCGGTCATGCCGGATGTGTTCAGCAGCCACAGGTAGACCGTCTTGTCGCCAAACAGCGAACTCAGGAAACACAGCGCGCCGACGGCGGTCGTGGCCAGCAGCGCGTTGCGCGGCACACCGTTGCGCGTGAGTTGAGCAAAGATGCGCGGTGCACGGCGCTCAGTGGCCAGGTTGTAGAGCATGCGCGTGGATGCATACATACCCGAGTTGCCCGCCGACAGCACCGCGGTCAGGATCACCGCATTCATCAGCCCGGCTGCAAAGGCCAGGCCGGCATGCTTGAACACCAGCGTGAACGGGCTCACGCCAATGTTGGTGACTTCCGTCGACAACAGATTCGGATCGGTGTACGGCACCAGCACGCCGATGATGAAGATCGCCAGCACGTAGAACAGCAGGATCCGCCAGAACACCTGTTTGACCGCACGTGGAATGGTACGCGCCGGGTCGGCCGATTCGCCGGCCGCCACGCCAATCAGCTCCGTCCCCTGGAACGAGAACCCCGCGATCATCGCCACGCCGATCATCGCCGGCAACCCGCCCACGAACGGCGCATCGCCGATCGTCAGGTTCTGCAGGCCCGATTGCGGACCGCCCTTCATGATCCCGAAGATCATCGCCAGGCCAATGCCGATAAAGAAGATAACGGTGACGACCTTGACGAGCGCGAACCAGTATTCCGCCTCGCCAAAGCCGCGCACCGAGATGGCGTTGAGCAGGAACATGATGGCGAGGAACACGGCGCTCCACAGCACGCCCGGCACATCCGGAAACCAGTAATGCATGACGAGCTGCGCGGCCGCCAGTTCAACGGCAATCGTCACGGCCCAGTTGTACCAATAATTCCAGCCGAGCGCGAAACCGAAGCCTTCGTCCACGTACAGCGCGCCGTAGGTGGCAAACGACCCCGAAACCGGCATGTAGGCGGCAAGTTCGCCCAGGCTGGTCATCAGAAAGTAGACCATCGCCCCGATCAGGATGTAGGCGGCGAGGGCGCCTCCGGGGCCGGCCTGCGAGACCGACGCGCCCGAGGCCACGAAAAGCCCGGTGCCGATCGACCCGCCGATGGCGATCATGGTGAGATGGCGCGCGCGCAAGGTGCGGCGCAAGCCCGGCGTCTCTGAGGACGGGGTAGCGTGTTCTGACATGGATACAGAGTGGTCGATTTTGCTCGGATCGCGAATCAAATCGACGAAATGTGACGAGACGTCCCCGCGCCTGATGGGCACCGGCAAACGAAATGCGCGACTCTATCAAAACCGTCACGTAGCGGGCAAAAAATCCGTGCTGCAGCACACGCGTTTGAACCCGCCGGGCCGTGCCGCATCGCCCGCCAGACGGCGCCGTGCAGCGCAAAAATAAAAATTGAACGACCGTGCTATTTTGTGTATTCTGTGTCGAGTCGCGGCCTTACCGCGCGTTAAAAAAACGATACTTGAGAGACAGTTCAACCGCGAGGCACGGTGGGCTCATTTGCCGGCCCTCGCATCACCAAAGGAACCAGCATGACTGCGGAGTACAAGGTCCAGGACGGCGTTGCCGTCATTACGCTCAGCAACCCGCCTGTCAACGGCCTTGGCCACTCCACGCGCCTGGGCATCGTTGAGGGCATGGTGAAAGCGGGCGACGACGCCAACGTCAAGGCCATCGTCATCACCGGTGCAGGCAAGGCCTTCTCGGGCGGCGCCGATATCCGCGAATTCAATACGCCCAAGGCGACGCAAGAGCCGACGCTGCATGCCGTGATCAAAGCCGTCGAGTCGAGCAGCAAGCCGGTCGTGGCGGCCATCCATTCGGTGGCGATGGGCGGCGGGCTGGAACTGGCGATGGGCTGTCACTACCGCGTGGCCGCACCGGGCGCGCAGATCGCGCTGCCGGAAGTGAAGCTGGGCATCCTGCCGGGCGCTGGCGGCACGCAACGTCTGCCGCGCGCCATCGGCCTGGAACCGGCGCTGAACATGATTGTGTCCGGCAATGCCATTCCGTCGGAAAAGCTGGCCAAAAGCGGCCTGTTCGACCAGATGATCGAAGGTGACCTGATGGCCGGTGCCATCGATTTCGCACTGAAGGCCGCGGCCGAGGGCAAGCTGCCGAAGCTGCGCGATCGCAAGGTCGAGCACGACAATCCGCAAGGTTTCCTGCAATTCGCGCGCAACACCGTCGCGGCCGTCGCCAAGAACTTCCCGGCGCCGGGCAAGTGCGTTGACGCCGTGCAGGCCGCCGTGGAAAAGCGTTTTGACGACGGCATCAAGTTCGAACGCGACCTGTTCATCGAACTGGTGAATACGCCGGAATCGCGCGCACTGCGCCACGCCTTCTTTGGTGAGCGCGCTGCGAGCAAGATCCCCGATGTGCCGGAAGACACCCCGGTGCGCAAGGTGGAGAAGGTCGCCGTGATCGGCGCCGGCACGATGGGCGGCGGTATCTCGATGAACTTCCTGAACGCTGGCATTCCGGTGACGATCCTGGAAACCAAGCAGGAAGCGCTGGACCGCGGCGTCGCCACCATCCGCAAGAACTACGAGAACAGCGCCAAGAAAGGCAAGCTCACGCAAGAGAAGGTCGAGCAGCGCATGGCCCTGCTGACCCCGACGCTGTCTTACGACGACATCAAGGACGCCGACCTCGTCATCGAAGCCGTGTTCGAAGAAATGGGCGTCAAGGAAGTCGTGTTCAAGAAGCTGGACGAAGTCGTCAAGCAGGGCGCGATCCTGGCGTCGAACACCTCCACGCTGGACGTCGACAAGATCGCCAGCTTCACCAAGCGCCCGCAAGACGTGGTCGGCATGCACTTCTTCAGCCCGGCCAACGTGATGAAGCTGCTGGAAGTCGTGCGCGGCAAGGAGACCGCCAAGGACGTGCTGGCCACCGTCATGAAGCTGGCCAAGGCCATCAAGAAGACGGCGGTCGTTTCCGGCGTGTGCGATGGCTTCATCGGCAACCGCATGATCGAGCAATACAGCCGCCAGGCCGGCTACCTGCTCGACGAGGGCGCGCTGCCGGAGCAGGTCGACAAGGCCATCGAAAAATTTGGCTTTGCCATGGGCCCGTTCCGCATGGGCGACCTAGCCGGCAACGACATCGGCTGGGCCATCCGCAAGCGCCGCGCCGTGGACAAGCCGGACATCGTCTACTCGAAGACCGCTGATCTGCTGTGCGAGATGGGCCGCTTCGGCCAGAAGACGGGCGGCGGCTGGTACGACTACAAGGCGGGTGACCGCAAGCCGTATCCGAACCAGCAGGTCAACGACATGATCGTCCAGCACTCGAATGATCTGGGCATCACGCGCCGCAAGATTTCGGACGAGGAAATCGTCGAGCGCCTGGTGTTCGCGCTGGTCAACGAAGGCGCGAAGATCCTGGAAGAGGGCATTGCCTCCAAGGCGTCGGACATCGACATGGTGTACCTGACCGGCTACGGCTTCCCGCTGTTCCGCGGTGGCCCGATGCTTTACGCGGACACCGTCGGCCTGTACAACGTCGCGCAAGCCATGCACCGCTACAGCAAGGGCTACCACGGTGAAGCCTGGAAGGTCGCCCCGCTGCTGCAGAAGCTGGCCGATGAAGGCAAGGGCTTTAACGGCTGAATGAGCGGCGAATCACTCGACTGACGCGACTGAACCACCATGCAACTTGCGCCCACCGACTGCCTACTGATCATCGACGTGCAGAACGATTTTCTGCCCGGCGGTGCGCTGGCCGTGCCGGACGGCGACCAGGTCATCCCGGTCGTCAACCGTCTCGCCAAGGCGTTCGGACGCGTGGTGCTGACGCAGGATTGGCATCCGCGAGAGCATGTGTCTTTCGCGGCCAACCATCCCGGCAAGGAACCATTCGGCACGATCGATTTGCCGTATGGCGCTCAAGTGCTGTGGCCGGTGCACTGCGTTCAGCACAGCAGCGGCGCGGCGCTGGCCGATGGGCTGGACGTGCCGCATGCCCAGTTGATCGTCCGCAAGGGCTATCACCCACACATCGACAGCTACTCCGCATTCTTTGAAGCGGATCGCAAGACGCCAACCGGCCTGCTGGGATACCTGCGCGAGCTTGCGGTCAAGCGCGTGTTCTGCGTTGGCCTTGCCACGGATTTCTGCGTGGCATGGTCGGCGCTGGATGCGCGTGCTGCGGGGCTGGAGGTCGCTGTCATCGAGGATGCGTGCCGCGCGATCGACCTCAACGGTTCGCTTGCGCAGGCGTGGCAGCGGATGATGGATGCAGGCATCGCACGGTTGCAGTCGCCAGACGTTTTGAACGGATAACAGAGATACCGGGCCGCTGCCGATGCAGTGCGCCCGCCACCAGATACGAGGAGCAACACCATGACCGAAGCAGTCATCGTTTCCACCGCACGTACCGGCCTGGCCAAAAGCTGGAAGGGCGCCTTCAACATGACGCACGGCGCCACGCTGGGCGGCCACGCGGTTCAGCACGCCATCGAGCGCGCCAAGATCGAACCGGGCGAAGTGGAAGACATCCTGATGGGCTGTGCGAACCCGGAAGGTGCAACGGGCGCCAACATCGCCCGCCAGATCGCCCTGCGTGCCGGTTGCCCCGTAACCGTGCCGGGCGCGACCGTCAACCGTTTCTGCTCGTCGGGCCTGCAGACCATCGCCATGGCCGCACAGCGCGTGATTGCCGATGAAGGCGACATCTTCGTGGCGGGCGGCGTGGAATCCATCTCTTGCGTGCAACAGGAGATGAACCGCCACATGATGACCGAAGGCTGGCTCAACAAGCACAAGCCGGAAATCTACTGGAACATGCTCCAGACCGCAGAGAACGTCGCCAAGCGCTACAACATCGCCAAGGAGCGCATGGACGAGTACGGCGTGCAAAGCCAGCAGCGCGCCGCCGCCGCTGCTGCTGCCGGCAAGTTCAACGACGAGATCGTCCCGATGACGACGGTGATGGGCGTGGCCGATGCCAAGACCGGCCAGCTCATGACCCGCGAAGTCACGATCTCCGCCGATGAAGGGATCCGCCCCGACACGACGCTTGAAGGCGTGGCAAAAATTCGTTCCGCAGTGCCGGGTGGCGTCATCACCGCAGGCAATGCCAGCCAGTTCTCCGATGGCGCATCCGCAGCCGTTGTGATGAACGGCAAGGTGGCCGCTGCCAAAGGCCTGCAGCCGCTGGGTGTGTTCCGCGGCTTTGCCGTGGCCGGCTGCGAGCCGGACGAAATGGGCATCGGCCCCGTCTTCGCCGTACCCAAGCTGTTGAAGAAGGCGGGTCTCAAGGTCGAAGACATCGGCCTATGGGAACTCAACGAAGCGTTCGCCGTGCAAGTGCTGTACTGCGCTGACAAGCTGGGCATTCCGATGGACCGCCTGAACGTCAACGGCGGCGCCATCGCCGTGGGCCATCCATACGGCGTGTCGGGCGCACGCCTGGTGGGCCACGCGTTGATCGAAGGCAAGCGCCGAGGCGTCAAGTACGTGGTCGTGACCATGTGCATTGGCGGCGGCCAAGGCGCAGCCGGCCTGTTCGAGGTGCTCTAAACAGACAGGCTCCCGCTCAAAACGGGAGCCTGTTTTGTTTCTGCCAGAGCTGGCTTGATCGCCATCTCGGGCGCGCCTTTCTTTGCTTACTTTCTTTGGCAAGACAAAGAAAGTGAGTCGGGCCCGGCAGGGCACGAAACAAGGGGTTGACCCAAAGCCCTCGCCCGGGCAGGGCACGAAACACAGGATGCACCACCAACATCATGTCCTCGAAACTGCTATCCCGCCGCGACCTCAGCTTCCTGCTCTACGAATGGCTCAACGTCGAATCGCTCACGCGCATTCCCCGTTACGCTGATCACTCCCGCGAAACCTTCGACGCCGCACTGGACACGTGCGAGCGCATCGCAACAGACCTGTTCGCCCCGCATAACAAGAAGAACGACCAGGAAGAACCGCACTTCGACGGCAAGAAGGTCCACATCATTCCCGAGGTAAAGGCAGCGCTGGATGCCTTCAACAAGGCCGGTCTCATGGCCGCCGGGCAGGACTTTGAACGCGGCGGTATGCAACTGCCCACCGTGGTCGAGAAGGCCGGCTTCGGCTTCTTCAAGGCTGCCAACGTCGGCACCAGTTCGTATCCATTCCTCACTATCGGCAACGCGAATCTGCTGCTCGCGCACGGCACGCCCGCGCAGATCGAAACGTTCGTGCAGCCCGAGATGGAAGGCCGCTTCTACGGGACGATGTGCCTGTCGGAGCCGCAGGCTGGCTCATCGCTCTCGGACATCGTCACGCGGGCCGAGTACGAGGGCGAATCGCCGCTCGGCGCGCAGTACCGTTTAACCGGCAACAAGATGTGGATCTCCGCCGGTGAACACGAGCTGTCGGAAAACATCGTCCACCTTGTGCTGGCGAAGATCCCCGGCCCGGACGGCAAGCTGATTCCCGGCGTGAAGGGTATCTCGCTGTTCATCGTGCCGAAGTTCCTCGTCAACGCCGATGGCTCGCTCGGCGAGCGCAATGACGTGGTGCTCGCCGGCTTGAACCACAAGATGGGCTATCGCGGCACGACCAACTGCCTGTTGAACTTTGGCGAAGGCACGCAGTTCCGCCCGAAGGGTGCAGACGGCCAGCCGCGCGCAGGGGCGATCGGTTATCTCGTCGGGGAGCCGCACAAGGGCCTCGCGTGCATGTTCCACATGATGAACGAGGCGCGCATCGGCGTCGGCATGGGCGCAACGATGCTTGGCTACACGGGTTATCTGCATGCGGTGGACTACGCGCGCAATCGCCCGCAGGGGCGTCCGGTCGGGCCGTCGGGCAAGGATGCAGCATCTCCGCAGATCCGTATCGTCGATCACGCCGACGTGCGTCGCATGCTGCTGGCGCAGAAGGCGTATGTGGAAGGCGCGCTCGGCCTGAACCTGTATTGCGCCAAGCTCGTCGATGAAGAACGCGGGGAAACCGACGCGACCAAACGCGCCAAGCTCGGTCTGCTGCTCGACATCCTCACGCCGATTGCGAAGAGCTGGCCGTCGCAGTGGTGCCTGGAGGCCAACAGCCTGGCGATCCAGGTGCACGGCGGGTACGGCTACACGCGCGAATACAACGTCGAGCAGTTTTACCGCGACAACCGCCTGAACCCGATTCACGAAGGCACGCACGGCATCCAGGGCCTGGACCTGCTGGGCCGCAAGGTCGTGATGCAGGACGGCGCTGCTTTCGCCGCGCTCGGTGAGCGCGTGCAGGCCACCGTGGGCCGCGCGCTGGAAACCGACGATGAAACGCTGGTCGGCTACGGCCGTGCGCTTGGTATGGCGACGCAGAAATTGGCCAAGGTCACGCAGACGCTGTGGGCCGCCGGCGACCCGCGCGTGACGCTGGCAAATGCCTCCGTCTATCTGGAAGCGTTCGGCCACGTGGTCGTGGCCTGGATCTGGCTGGAACAGGCGCTGGCCGCCGCCAAGGCATTGCCGAACGCCCAAGGCGAAGACGCCGATTTCTACCGCGGCAAGCTGCAGGCCGCGCGCTACTTCTTCCAGTGGGAACTGCCGAAGATCGACCCGCAGATCGTCCTGCTGGGCTCGCTCGACACGACCACGCTGGACATGCAGGACGCCTGGTTCTGACGGTAACGCACAACGACAACGAGATACAGGAGACACCATGGGTACGCTTAAGCATCTGTTTGATCTTTCCGGCAAGACGGCGCTCATCACGGGCGGCTCCCGCGGCCTCGGCCTGCAGATTGCCGAAGCGTTGGGCGAGCAGGGCGCGCGCATCGTGCTGTCTGCCCGCAAGGCCGATGAGCTGAAGGAAGCGCAGGCGCACCTGAAGTCGCTCGGCATCGAGGCTGACTGGATCGCAGCAGACGGCGCCATCGAAGCCGACATTCAGCGCCTGGCCGACGAGGCGCTGGCCAAGCTCGGGCATGTCGACATCCTGGTCAACAACGCGGGCGCAACGTGGGGCGCGCCGGCGGAAGACCACCCTGTTGAAGCCTGGGACAAGGTGATGAATCTGAACATCCGCGGGCTGTTCCTGCTCACGCAGGAGATCGGCAAGCGTTCGATGATTCCGCGCAAGTACGGAAAGATCGTCAATGTGGCGTCGATTGCGGGCCTGAAGGGCAATCCGCCCGGCTCGCTGGATACGATCGCCTACAACACCAGCAAGGGCGCAGTGGTCAACTTCACGCGCGCGCTGGCGGGCGAGTGGGGCGAGCACAACATCACCGTCAACGCGATTGCCCCGGGCTTCTTCCCGTCGAAGATGACGCGCGGCTCGCTGGAAAAGCTCGGGGTCGACAAGCTGGCCGAACGCTCGCCGCTGCATCGCATTGGCGACGACGAAGACCTCAAGGGCGTGGCCGCGCTGTTTGCGTCGGATGCGTCCAAGCACATCACCGGCCAGATCCTCGCCGTCGACGGTGGCGTGAGCGTGGTCTAATTTCGGCTGCTTCTCACTCTTTCTGACGCAGCATGCACGCAGACAACAACGGTTTTCCGATCGACATCCCTTTCCTGAAGCTTCTCGGCATGCGCTGCCTGAAGGTGGCCGACGGCGAGGGCGTGGTCGAACTCGCCCTCGAAGCGCAGCACATGAACAGCTGGGAAATGGCCCACGGCGGCGTGACGATGACGATGCTCGACGTCGCCATGGCCATGGCCGGGCGCTCGGCCGACGTGCATGGCCGCGGCGTGGTGACGATCGAGATGAAGACGGCGTTCATGCAGCCCGGGCGCGGCACGCTCAAGGCCAGCGCGCGTTGTGTGCATCAGTCCACCACCATGGCGTTTTGCGAAGGCGAAGTGCGTGACGCAGATGACAAGCTGGTCGCACGCGGCTCGGGCACGTTCAAGTTCGTCAAGCGCATGCCACCGCCGCGCACACCCGAACCCGGTGCGGACGGCTGACGAGTCAACCCCGCAGTTGCAGTACCAACGTACCTAGTTGCACACCGGACTACGTCCGGCACACAAGAAGAGCAACCACGGAGACAACCATGCAACAAGCTGCGCGGCGGACGGCGTCCGCCCTTGCCATCACTTTGCTTTACTGCACGGGACTGACTATGACTCTGGAAGGATGCGCCGCCAACTCCGCGCCGCCTGATACGCCAGCCGCCAATGCTCCGACCGCAGTGCAGCCGCCCCCGGCGCCCAACCCACCGATGCTGAAACCGCTGACGGCTGACGAATCCGACCCGAACAAGATGGGCTGGATGCAGGGCTTCCCGCCGCCGCCCGACCGCATCATCCGCTTTGATCTGGCGGGCAACATGTTCCCGCGCACGCGCTACGGTTACAGCCACGTGCGCGAGTTCGTGCCGACGCGCGTGGTGTGGCACGGCGACGGCCCGGTCAGCAAGCTGCCGCGTGCGGAGCGTGACATCAGCGGGGTGCTGTTTACGGATCCGAACGGCACGCGCCGCACGTTTGCCGAAGCGCTCAAGCTGACCTACACCGACGGCATCCTCGTCATGCACAAGGGCAAGGTGATCTACGAGCGCTACTTTGGTGCGCTCGATGCGCATACGCCGCACATTGCCATGTCGGTCACGAAATCGTTTGTCGGCACCTTGGCCGCCATGCTGGTGGCGGACGGCAAGCTCGATCCGGCCGCGCCCGTCACGCAGTACGTGCCGGAGCTGAAGGACACCGCTTACGGCGACGCCACCGTGCGCCAGGTGATGGACATGACCGTGGGCGTGCGCTATTCCGAAAACTACGCCGACCCGAACGCCGATGTCTGGGCCTACGCCCGCGCTGGCGGCATGCTGCCGCGGCCGGCGGGCTACAAGGGCCCGGACAATTTCTACGATTACCTGACGACGCTGCGCAAGGAAGGCGAGCACGACGCGGAGTTCTCGTACAAGACCGTCAACGCTGAAACACTGGCGTGGATCGTGCGCCGTGCGTCGAACAAATCGCTGGCGTCGCTGCTGTCCGAGCGCATCTGGCAACCGATGGGCGCACAGGACGATGCGTACTTCTCGGTCGACAGCATCGGTACGGAATCAGGCGGCGGTGGCCTGAACACCACGCTGCGCGATCTGGCCCGCTTTGGCGAGATGATCCGCAACGACGGCCGCTTCAACGGCAAGCAGATCCTGCCCAAAAGCGTGATCGACGACATTCGCCGCGGCGGCGATCCGGCCAAGTTTGCCAAGGCAGGCTACACGACGCTGCCCGGCTATTCGTATCGCAACATGTGGTGGGTTTCGAGCAATGACCACCATACGTTCGAAGCGCGCGGCATCCATGGCCAGCGCATCTATATTGATCCGGTGGCCCAAATGACGATCGTGCGCTATGCCTCGCACCCGGTCGCCGCCAATGCTGCCAATGATCCGGTCACGCATCGCGCATATGCGGCGCTGGCCGAGTACTTCATGCAACACAAGTAACAACCTGACCCAACACCGATATCCGATATTCAGGAGCGTTTTTCATGTCGAAGACCTATCAGCGCATCGTTCTGGCTTCGCGCCCGCAAGGGGCCGTGACGCCCGACAATTTCCGCCTGGAGACGGTGGAGCTTCCCGAGCTGCAGGACGGCCAGGTGCTGGTGCGCAACCATTTCCTGTCGCTCGATCCGTACATGCGCGGCCGCATGAACGACAGCAAGTCCTATGCGCAGCCGCAGCCGCTGGATGAGGTGATGATCGGCGGCACGGTGGGCGTGGTGGAAGCGTCCAAGAACCCGTCGTTTGCCGTGGGCGATGCCGTTGTCGGCATGTTCGGCTGGCAAGAAGTGGGCGTGTCGGACGGCCGCGGCATTCAGAAGGTCGATACGCGGCACATTCCGCTGTCGGCGTATCTCGGTTCGGTCGGTATGCCGGGCGTGACGGCGTGGTATGGCTTGAACAAGATCATGCATCCCAAGCCCGGCCAGACCGTGGCAGTGAGCGCCGCTTCGGGCGCCGTGGGTAGCGTGGTCGGCCAGCTTGCCAAGCTCAAGGGCTGCCGCGTGGTGGGCTTCGCCGGCGGCAAGGACAAGTGCGATTACGTGGTCAACGAACTGGGCTTTGACGCCTGCATCGACTACAAGGCCGCCAGTGACGCAAAAGAGCTGTACAAGATGCTCAAGGAAGCGACGCCCGACGGCATCGATTCGTACTTTGAGAACGTCGGTGGCGCGATCCTGGATGCGGTGCTCTCGCGCATGAACGCGTTCGGCCGCATCGCCATGTGCGGCATGATCGCCGGCTACGACGGTCAGCCCCTGCCGCTGCAGAACCCGCAGTTGATCCTGGTGTCGCGCCTGACCATCGAGGGCTTCATCGTCTCTGAACACATGGACGTGTGGCCGGAAGCACTGCGCGAGCTGGGCGGCTTCGTGGCCCAGGGCAAGCTGAAGTTCCGCGAGAGCGTGGCACAGGGCTTGGCTAGCGCACCGGAAGCGTTCATGGGCCTGCTGAAGGGGAAGAACTTCGGCAAGCAACTCGTCAAGCTGGTTTGAGTTGAGCCGTATGCGGACTGTCAATCGCTTGACAGTCCGCCGGGCGAGGGCCACCACAGAATGGCCCCACCCACAACGAACGCGCGAAGGAGACACCATGAACGCACCTGAAACCACGCAAGCCAAGCGGCCCGATAGCATGGCCGCCAGTCTCAGCCCCGAGGCCGCTGCCCGCTATCGCAACCTGCCGCGCCCGCCGCAGTTTGCCACCGTTGAAGAAGAGCGCCTGCATCGTAAACAGCGCCTGGCTGCGGCGTTCCGCTTGTTCTCCAAATTCGGTTTCGACGAAGGTGTGGCCGGACACATCACGGCGCGTGACCCGGAACACCAGGACAGCTTCTGGGTGAACCCGTTCGGTGTGCATTTCAGCCAGGTGACAGTATCGAACCTGATCCGCTGCGATCACCACGGCAACGTGGTGGAAGGGGATTACCCGGTCAACGCCGCAGCATTTGCGATTCACTCGCGCGTGCACCAGGCGCGCCCCGACGCGGTGGCCGCTGCGCACTCGCACAGCACGTACGGCCGGGCGTGGTCGACGCTCGGCCGTAAACTCGACCCGCTTACGCAAGACGTGTGCGCCTTTTATGGCGACCATGCCGTGTATGACGATTTCGGCGGCGTAGTGGTCGAGCTGGACGAAGGCCAGCGCATAGCAGAAGCGCTGGGCGACAACAAGGCCGCCATCCTGCAAAACCACGGCTTGCTGACGGTCGGCAAGACAGTCGATGAAGCGGCGTGGTGGTTCATCACGATGGAGCGCTCGTGCCAGGTGCAGTTGCTGGCCGAAGCCGCTGCCGCACGCACGGGCGAAGCACCGCGCACGATTTCCGATGCCGCTGCCCGTCAGGCGTATTCCATCGTCGGATCGGCGCAGGCGGGTTGGTTCCAGTTCCAGCCGCTGTACGCGCGCATCGTCAAAGAACAACCCGATCTGCTCGACTGATCGGCATCGCAAATTTCTGGAGCCCGCATGACGGACCTGATCCTGCATCACTACGCCACCTCGCCGTTTTCCGAGAAGGTGCGTTTGATCCTCGGTTACAAAGACCAGCCGTGGAAGTCCGTCACGGTGCCGTCCATCTTGCCGAAGCCCGATGTGATGCCGCTCACCGGCGGTTACCGGCGCACGCCGTTCCTGCAGATCGGCGCCGACATCTACTGCGATACGGCGCTGATCGCGCAAGTGATCGAGTCGATCCATCCGCTGCCGCGGCTCGTGCCGTCCGAGCACGCAGCCGCTGTGTTTGCGATGGCACAGTGGGCCGATACGACGCTGTTCTGGGCGACGGCGACATTCGTGATGCAACCGGCGGGCTTCCAGAGCCTGTTCGGCGATGCGCCCGAAGCCTTCGTCAAAGCCTTTGTGGAAGATCGCAAGGCCATGCGCGTGGGCGGCACTGGCTTGCGCACACCGCCGCCGGAAGCCACTTCCACGCTGAATGTCTTCCTGGCGCAGCTCCAACGGCAGCTGGCCACGGGCGAACGCATCTTCCTGTTTGGCGAGCAGCCCACCGTAGCTGACTTCTCCGTCTACCACTGCCTGTGGTTCATCCGCCGTGCGACGGCAGTGGCCGGCATTCTCGACGCGCATCCGGAAGTGGTGGCGTGGATGCATCGCGTTGCGGCCTTCGGCCACTCGCAGGCGCAATCCATGACACCCGCCGAGGCGCTGGACATCGCCAAAGCCGCCACGCCCCGTGCCTTGACTGAAACGAACGCCGCCTTCGACAACACCTACGGCCTGCCCAAAGGCACGCGCGTGACGGTGGCGGCGGTCGACTACGGCGTCGATCCTGTTGAAGGGGATCTCGTCGTCTCCACGCGCGACAGCGTCGGCGTGCTGCGTGAAGACCCGCGCGTCGGCCAGGTGGTGGTGCATTTCCCGCGCGTGGGATATGCCGTTCGCAAGGTCGAGGCGGCAGGCTGACACGGCTCTGCCATCTCGATCGCCTTTTCTACTACAACGACATCAGTGAGACACGTATGAAGCAATTCGCAGGCGGTGTGGCCGTCATCACGGGCGGTGCGTCGGGTTTCGGCAAGGAGTTCGCCAAGATCGGCGCGGGGTTGGGCATGAAGCTGGTGCTGGCCGATATCCAGCAGGATGCGCTGGATGCCGCCGTGGCTGAATTCTCGGCGCAAGGCGTGGAAGTGATTGGCCTGCGCGTCGACGTGTCGAAGGTGGAGGATGTGCAGGCGCTGGCTGATGCCGCCATCAAGACGTTCGGCAAGGTCAACCTGCTGTTCAACAACGCCGGCGTGGGCGCTGGCGGCCTGGTCTGGGAAAACTCCGAGCGCGATTGGGATTGGGTGCTCGGCGTGAACCTGCACGGCGTCATCCACGGTGTGCGAATCTTCACGCCGCTGATGCTCGAAGCCGCGAAGAAGGATCCGTCGTACGAGGGGCATATCGTCAATACGGCGTCGATGGCGGGGCTGCTGAACGCGCCGGCCATGGGCATCTACAACGTGTCCAAGCACGCGGTGGTGGCGTTGTCAGAATCGCTGTACCAGGACTTGAGCCTGGTTACCGAACAGATTCATTGCTCGGTGCTGTGCCCGTACTTCGTGCCGACCGGCATCACGCAGTCTGACCGCAACCGCCCGCAGGATTTGGCGAACACGGCACCGCCCACCAAGTCGCAGCTCGTTTCGCGCGCCATGTCGGAAAAGGCGGTCAGCTCCGGCAAGGTCACCGCCGAGCAGGTCGGCCAGATGACGTTCGATGCGATCCGCAACGCGGGCTTCTACATCTATTCGCATCCGCACGCGCTGGCACCTGTGCAGCATCGCTTTGAAGACATCATCTCGCAGCGCAATCCGTCCGATCCGTTTGAAGGCAAGCCAGACGTGCGTGCGCGTCTGGTCGATGCGCTGCGCGGGTAACCCCACCTCCACGACTGCCATAACGCCGAGATCGCCATGAACACCGCCACCGCTGCCGCCATCACGGAATCGCAATTCGCCGACCTGCCCAACGGCACGCGGCTGCATTACGCCAGCGCCGGCAAGCCCGGTGCGCCGTTAATGCTGTTCGTTCACGGCTTTCCGGAGTTCTGGTACGAGTGGGAAGCGCAGCTTGCTGCGTTTGGCGACACGCACTTCGCCGTTGCGCCCGACATGCGCGGCTACAACCTCTCGAGCAAGCCGGCCGCAGTGGATGCGTATCGCCCGAAACTGCTGGTGCAGGACCTTGAGCAGTTCATTGCCGCTCTGGGCTACGAGCGTGCCATCGTGGTGGCGCACGACTGGGGCGGGGCGATCTGCTGGAACCTCGCCATCCAGCATCCGGAGTTGGTCGAGCGGCTGGTAATCGTCAATTCGCCGCACCCGTGGGTGTTTGCGAATGCGCTGCTGAGCGATCCCGCGCAGCAGGCTTCATCAGCGTATATGAATTGGCTACGCCAGCCGGGCTCGGAGCAGGCGCTGGCCGCCAACGAGTTCGAAAAGCTCGAGGGCTTCTTCAGCGGTATGGGCCAGCCCGTGGCTGAATGGTTCACGCCCGAGGTGCGGGCGCGCTATCACGCCGCCTGGAGTCAGCCGGGCGAAGGCGGGTCACATGGCCTGACCGGCGGCGTCAACTATTACCGCGCCTCGCCGTTGCACCCGCCCACCGAGGGCACGGCGCCGTTGCGCATCGACCAGATGCCGCCCGAGGCCTTTGTCGTGAAGGTGCCCACGCTGGTGATCTGGGGCGAGATGGATATGGCGCTGCCGAAAAACCTGCTGAACGGGCTGGAGCGATTCATTCCGGACATGCGCCTGGAGCGCATTCCCGACGGCACGCACTGGGTCGTTCACGAACAACCGGAGCGCGTTACTGCGCTGATCCGGTCGTTCGTTTCCTGAAGGCCCGGATTACATCGACTCCGCCAGCATGCGGCGGTAGTCGTCCGCTGTGGCGATGCGCGGATTGGTTTTGTGGCAATGGTCGAGCAGGGCGCCTTCCACGACGTGTTCCAGCGCGTCGTCCGGCACGCCCATCTGGCGCAGGCCGGTCGGCAGGCCCAGGCACGCCGTCAGATCATGCACGGCCTGGGCGAGGTCAGCGCCCGCCGGCAGGTTCATCACGCGGCGCATGCGGGCATAGCGGTTGTCGCGCACCACCGTCTCGGCTGTCTCGTTGAAGCGCAGCACCGCCGGCAGCACCACCGCATTCAGCGTGCCGTGATGCAGCCCCGTCTTGCCGCCGACCTTCACGCCGCCCAGGGGGTGCGACAACGAATGCACGCACCCCAAGCCCTTCTGGAACGCCATCGCGCCTTGCATTGACGCGCTCATCATGTTCAGCCGCGCATCGCGGTCAGTACCATCGCGTGTGGCGCGTTCGATGTTGGCCCATGCGCGCTCCAGGCCATCCAGGGCGATGCCGTCCGCGGGCGGGTTGAACGCCGGGGCCAGGAAGGTCTCGATGCAATGCGCGATCGCGTCCATGCCAGTGGCGGCCGTCAGCGCGGGCGGCAGACCCAGCGTCAGCTCCGCATCGCAGATGGCCGACTTGGGCAGCAGGTGCCACGAGTGAAAGCCAAGCTTGCGGCCGTCTTCCAGGATGATGATCGCGCCGCGCGCCACTTCGCTCCCCGTTCCGGCCGTGGTTGGAATCGCGATCAGCGGCGCCGCCGCTTCAGTGATCTTCGTGCTGCCGCCCTCGATGGTTGCGTAGGTGGTGAGCGGTCCCGGGTGTGTGGCCGCAATCGCAATGCCTTTGGCCAGGTCGATCGACGAGCCGCCGCCAATGGCGATCAGCCCGTCGCAGCCGGCGTCTTTGTACTGCGCCGTGGCCTTCAGCACCATCGCCTCGGTCGGGTTGGAGGGCGTCTCATCGAACACCGTGACAGGCAGGCCGCCCGTGGCGTCAATCGCACGCTGCGCGAGTCCAGCGGCTGCCACGCCCTTGTCGGTCACGATCATCGGCCGACGGATGCCGACGCGTGCGCATTCGCTTTTCAGTTCGTTGACGGTGCCGAAGCCGAGATGAACGTGCGTGAGATAGAAGATGAGGGCCATGCTGTCTCCGGAGGGTGTTGGTCTGCATCGCCCGTCTTGTCGTGCGGGCGTGGTTCAATGGATACTCCGATGATAGCCAAATTAGAACGATCGTTCAGTTCCCGCCCTCATGCAGCACCCGTCTCTCGACCCGCACGTCGCCCAGTTACTCGATCTGGTCGCGCGTGCCAAGCGTCCGCCGCTGAATGCCCTTGACCCAGCCGACGCGAAGATCGCCTACGAAAAAAGTAGCCCCATCGTCGACATCCCGGCCATCCCGCTGGAAGCCGTGCACGACCTGGCGGTAACGGCGCGCGATAGCTATGTCATTCCCATTCGGACATACGCGGCGCGTGAAGCCAGCTGGGCCGATCCGCTGCCGCTGCTGGTGTATTTCCATGGTGGCGGTTTTACCGTGGGCAGCATCAAGACGCACGACCAGCTGTGCCGGTCGCTGGCGGCCAAATCGGGCGCGATGGTGTTGTCGGTGGACTACCGGCTTGGCCCCGAGTGGAAATTCCCCACCGCGGCGAACGATGCATTCGACGTGCTGCAGTGGGTGTTCGATGAAGCCGCCACCATCGGCGCCGACCCGGCCCGCATCGCCTTTGGCGGCGACAGCGCGGGCGGCACGCTGGCCGCCATCAGCGCCATCGAGGCACGCAATCGCGGTCTGGCGCCGGTGCTGCAACTGCTGATCTACCCAGGCACGACCGCGCGTGAATCCACGCCGTCGCACCGTGAGTTTGCCGAAGGCTACCTGCTGACGCACGAGATGATCCGATGGTTCTTCTCGCAATACCTGCGCAGCGATGCAGACCGCGACGATTGGCGTTTCGCCCCGCTCGATGCAGGCGGCCACGGCGCGGACGTGACCGGCGTATGCCCCGCGTGGATTGCGGTGGCCGGCTTCGACCCGATCCGCGATGCCGGCATCGGCTACGCCAACAAGCTGCGCGCAGCCGAGGTGCCAGTCGAGCTGAAACTGTACGAAGGCATGATCCACGACTTCTTCAAGATCGGGCGCTTCGTGCCGGCTGTGGAAGACGCGCACCGCGATGCCGCCGACGCGCTACGCCGCGCCTTCGGCACCGAGACCGAATCCCCCTGACGAAAGTACACAAGGAGACCACATGGCGATCGAGGATTTCCGCCACAGCACGCCCCTGCGCGTACGCTGGGCCGAAGTGGATGCGCAGGGCATCGTCTTCAACGGCCACTACCTGCTGTACGCCGATGTGTGCATCACCGAATACTGGCGCAGCATCGGCGTGCGGTATCCGGTGGATGTGGTCGACACCTTTGGCGTGGATTTCTACGTGGTCAAATCCACGCTCGAATACCACGCCTCCGCGCGCTTTGACGACGAGCTGGACCTGCGCTGCCGTGTGGCGCGCCTCGGCCGCTCCAGCATGCGCTTTATCATCGAGATGTATCGCGCAGACCAACACCTCGTCACCGGCGAAGTCATCTATGTGTGCGCCCGTCCAGCCACATCCATCGCCACGCAGACCTCCGCGCCGATTCCCGACACGCTGCGCGAGCGCATCCTCAATTTTGAAGTTCTGAAGCCTGAAGTGTGAGAACGAAGCATGACTGCCCCTGAATCTGTCCGCCCGCTTGCCGGTGTTGTAGTCGCCCGCTGGGACGCCGTGCGCGAAGAAGCGCGCGCCATCCGCTACGACGTGTTTGTCATCGAGCAAGGCGTGCCCGTTGAACTGGAGTGGGACGAGTGGGACGACCAGTGCTGGCACGCACTGGCGCACGATACGGCGGGGCGCGCCGTCGCCACGGGCCGCCTGCTGCCCGACGGCCATATCGGCCGGATGGTGGTGCGCAAGGAGGCGCGAGGCACGGGCGTTGGCGCACGCGTGCTGGAAGCCTTGATCGACAAGGCGCAGTCGCTGGGCTATCCCGAGCTGATCCTCAATGCGCAAACCCACGCCATGCCGTTCTATGCACGCGCTGGCTTTGCGGCCGAGGGCGAGGAGTTTGAAGAGGCTGGCATTCCGCACCGGACCATGCGACGCGTGCTTACACGTTGATTCCTTGGGCGGCCCGCACAATCGCTGCGATGGCCGCCTGCGCTGCCGGCGACGCGGTTCTGCCGTGCAGGCGCACAATCCCCGTGGTCGATGGCGGCGAAAGCCAACCCTTCACCGCCAGCCGCAGCAGCGTGCCGCTTTCCAACTCCTCCCTCACGGCGGCGTCCGTGGCACCGAGCACAGTGTCCGTCGTGAGCGCAACCGTCTTCAATACGCCGTAGTTGTCGCACTCCAGCGCGATACTGGCCTCCTGGCCTGCCGGCAGCCCTAGCAGCATCGCCAGCTCAACCTTGGACGGGCTCAGCAGCTTGGGCACGGCAATGCCGTATTCCCAGACTTCACGCAGCGTGTGCGTGCGCCCCGCAAGCGGGTGGCCGGCCCGGACGTAAAGGTGAGGGGGCTGGCCTCCGATCAGTTGGATATCCAGCGCAGCGTCTTTCGGCATGTCGCGCACGTCGGCGGCGAAGAACTCGATGTTCTCGCTGCGTAGGCTCTCCAATAGTTGCACCCAGTTTCCGACCTCCATGCGCAGTGCGACTTGCGGATGCTGCTGCCGCAGTTCCTGCAGCGCGCGAGGCATCAGCGTGGCCGTCAGCAGCGGGCCGATACCGAAGGCCGTGTCGCCGAGCTGGCTGTCGCGATACAGATCAACGTCGCGTTGCAGGCAGCGCGCTTCGAACAACAGGCGCCGCGCACGTTCAATGACGAATTCGCCGGCGGGAGTGGGGCGCACGTCGCCGGTTTCGCGATCAAACAGGCGGATGCCGAGATCATCTTCGATCGCCTGGATGCTGCGGCTGAACGCCGGTTGGCTCAAATGCACCGCTTGGGCCGCCCGCGCAAAGTGCAGCGCGTCGGCGAGGGCAACCACGTGACTGAGGCGTCGCAAATCCATGTTGTTGCGTGCTATGCATTGAACGAATGTTCATTATGCATTGGACGCATTGAGGTGGCACTCCTAGGCTTGTTTGCACAACAAAAGCGAGGAGACACCAATGAGTTCGCACATGGAGCACGCGCTGATTGTCGCCTGCATCCTCGGATTTGCCGCCATGGAGTTCGTGACACGGCGCTACCAAGCCAACGTGCGCGGCCGCGCGACGGCCAACGATGCCTGGCTGGAAGTGCTGATGTTCGTCAGCCTCGTCGCCGTGACGCAGCCGATCGCGCTGCTAGGCAGCAATGCAATGTGTAACTGGCTCATTCCGGCACAGCACAACGCGTGGGCGGATCTGCCCTGGTGGGCGATGACGGGGTTGTTGCTGATCGGCGACGACCTCACGCAATACCTCTGGCACCGCGCTTCACACACGCCGCTGCTGTGGCCGTTGCACCGCGCGCATCACAGCGCGTCATACATGAGCGTGCGCGTCACGTACCGCAACAACTTCTTCTACTACCTGATGATGCCCGGGCTGTGGATTGGCGGCGTGGCTGTCTACTTGGGCTTTGGGCCGGTCTATGCGGCGTACCTCGTCGTCAAGCTGACTATCATTGTTGGCGCGCATTGCGCCTGGCCCTGGGATGCGCCGCTGTATCGCATTCGCGCGCTGCGTCCGCTGATGTGGGTGATCGAGCGGACGATTTCCACGCCGGCCACACACTGGGCGCATCACGCGTTGACCAACGCCGACGGCATCGGCCATTACAAGGGCAATTTCGGGAACCTGCTGTTCTTCTGGGATGTCTTGTTCGGCACGGCGCACATCACGCGCAAATATCCCGCGCAAATCGGCTTACAGGACGACGTGCTGTTCGGGGCGGAGCCGTGGACCGCGCAGATGTTCTATCCGCTGGTGCAGTCCAAGCGCGAACATTCGGCATTGCGGCCGGGCGGCGCCGCCGTCACCGAAATGGAAATGAATCAGGCCGCGAGCGCCAAGCAGGAAGCAGCCTGAGTCGGCAGCGCCTAGGTATCGGCGTGCGTGACCGTATCGAGCACGCCGAGATAGCGCGTCTCGCCGATCTGGCCCTGGGCGTCAAAGCGGCGCTCGGTCACGTCAAAGCACCCGTCGTGGCGGATGCGCAGGATGGTGCTGGCGCGCGTGCCGTAGCGCGGCGAGCGGATGAAGGCGGCAGAAAGCAGCTTCTCCCACTCCGGCGCCACGCCTGTAGCGGGCAGGGCACCAGTCGGTGCTTCACGGGTTTCCGACAGCAGATCGAGATAGCGCGCCACGTCCAGCGCGTTGCCGTGCCGGCCCGTATCTGCGGCCAGCGCTTCGGCAAAGGCGGCCATGCGATGCCGCACCTTGAACCACGGCGTATCGAGCAATGCGTTGGACAGCCCGTAGAGCCCGGGCGCGAGCTTGCGCGGCGCTTCGGCGCGGTTGCTCGTCCACCAGAGTTCGTCGCGCGTGGCGGTCAGCAGGTTGTAGCCGTTGTAGGCACGGTCGCGTGCGGCGAGGCTATCGAGATAGGCGGGCACCGACATGTCGTCCGCCATCAGGAAATTCGAGACGAGTTCTCCGCGCGAGCGTGCATCGGGCCGGCGCTCGGACGGCGCGCGGTAATTCGTCAGCGCGGCAAAACGGCCGTCGCGGGTCATGCCCATCCACGTGCCAGCGTGACCGACCACCTGGGCCATGTCACGCCCGGCCAGCACGTTGGGCGCGTCGCTCCACCACGCCAGGGGCGCGGCCGGGCGGTCATAGAATTCGTCCCGGTTGGCGGCCACCACCAGCGCGTAGGCGGGGTGAGCGTGCCAGGCCGTGAGAATCAAACACATGAGCACTTCCTTTGAACATGCCGCGCAACGAACGGCCAATGGTCAATGTGACGACCTGTGTCGCGCAGGCTTCGGCCAAGCATAGCAGCCTGCCGGATTTTTGCGATGACGATTGCGGCAGGGTGTCGTCAGCTGTTTTCCAGATCGACAAACAGCTCTGCGTGGCGTTCACCCGCGACGAATTCGCGCGGGCCGCCTGCTTCCCACAGCGCCGCCAGCGTGGCGGCAAATGCGGGCGGCACGTCGTCATAGGACTCCATCCACGTGGCCTGGCCGTCGCGTGTTTCGGGCCGTCGCATCAACGCGCCGGCCACACCGGTCGCTTCTTCCACGGTATCGAGCCAACGCTGCCAGCGCGGCAGCGCTGCAGCAGCGTCATGCTCGGCGATGCGGAAGTAGACAAACAGGTGGTCGGCCATGATCGGGGCGGTGTCAGGCGTTTTCTGAAACGGGAATGACGTAAGGCAGTTCTTGCAACGTCAGCACCGGGCCGTCCGGCGTGGCCAGGTGGATGACGGTGTCGAGGGCGTCCAGCTTCAACTCGACGAGCAGGTCGGTCCCGCCGTCGGGCGCCATGGCTGCGTTGACCACCATGCCGCACGGTTGGTTCGGATCGGCTGCGCTGTAGACCTCGGCACCGGCCGACGTGGGGGCATTCACATGCGCGCGCTGCATGCGCCGCTTGAGCGTGCCGCGATACTGACTGCGCGCCACGACTTCCTGCCCCGGGTAGCAACCCTTGCGGAAATCGACGCCGCCCAGCAATTCGAGGTTGACCATCTGCGGGACGAACTGTTCCTGCGTGGGCAGGGTGATGTGCGGCACACCCGCTTGCAGGCCCAACCAATCCCACACCTCGGTACCGACCAGCGACAGGCGCGACGACAGCGTCTTCCAGGCGTGCTGAAAGTGCTCGGCATGCACCATCCATTGATAGCGGGGGCGTCCGCCGGCATCCGGCAGACGGACGACGGCGCCAAATTGCTGCCCCACCGTGGCGGGCTGCTGGGCCACCGCGTTGACGGTATCCGGTTCAGGCAACACCGCACCGGCCTCGCGCAGCGCGTCCGCTGCTTCGGGCCCGGCGACGCCGATGGCGATGAATTCATCCATCGGGCGCAGCTTGGCCTTGGCGCGCAGCACAAACATCGACAAGCGCTTGGTCAGCGCCGGAGCGATCGCCTTGTCTGTCTGAAGCACGATCGTATCGGCCTGACGCCACACCAGCAGCGTGGCCAGCAGCCGACCCTTGGGCGAACAATAACCCGCCAGGCGCGCCTGGTTCAGGCCGAGGCCGGTCACGGCGTTGGTCAGCTGGTTGTGGAGAAACTCGGCGGCATCGGCGCCTTCAACGGCAATGCGGGCCAGATCGGTCGGCGCGCACAGCACGCTGCCGCGCGTGGCGGAATCAAATTGCACGTCGAGCGGCGGAAAGCTCAGCGTATCGACAAAATCGTGGAAGACATCGTTCATGGTGCGGGGCTGCCTGAGATTGACCCGGTATTATATTGGGCTGTCTGAAGGGCAGTTTGTGCCCTGTCTATCCATTTCAAGAGTGCGGAAATCGCCGGTGTCAGCCGGCTCCGCACGTAGATTCGCAACAGAATGCTCTCTTTTCTCAAACGCTTGGTCCTGCTGGCGACCGTGATCGTGCTGGCGGCAGCAGGCGGCGTGGTGTGGTGGGCCCAGCAACCCGTGAGCCTGGCGGCGTCACCGCTGGAGGTGGTGATCAAGCCGAACTCGAGCGTGGTCTCCGTCGGCAAGCAGCTTGCCAATGCCGGCGTGGGCGTGCAGCCGCAGTTGTTTTCGCTGGTGGCGCGCGCCACGGGCAACGCCAAAAGCCTGAAAGCCGGCGGCTACGCGTTGGAGACCGGCGCGACGCCCATGTCCATCCTCGACAAGATGGCGCGCGGCGACGTTACGCATTACGTCGTCACCGTCATCGAGGGATGGTCGATGCGGCAGATGCGGGCGGTGGTCGATGCGGAGCCTGCCCTCAAGCACGACACGGCCGGCCTGTCGGATGCAGACCTGATGCGCAAGATCGGCGCGCCCGAAGCCAACCCGGAAGGCCTATTCTTTCCCGACACCTACCTCTTTGCGCGCGGCAGCAGCGATGTGGAGCTGTATCGCCACGCCTACCAGGCGATGCAGAAGCGCCTGAACGACGCCTGGGCGAAGCGCTCGGTGGATCTGCCCTACAAGACGCCGTACGAAGCGCTGACCATGGCCTCGATCATCGAGAAGGAAACCGGCCAGAAGCTGGAGCGGCCGATGATTGCCGCCGTGTTCGTCAACCGCCTGCGCAAGAACATGCTGCTGCAGACCGACCCGACGGTCATCTACGGCCTGGGTGCCGGCTTTGACGGCAATTTGCGCAAGCGGGATCTGCAAACGGACACGCCGTACAACACCTACACGCGCACCGGTCTGCCACCCACGCCCATCGCGCTGCCGGGCATGGCGTCGCTGCAGGCGGCGTTGAACCCGGCGTCGTCCGACGCGCTGTATTTCGTGGCGCGCGGCGACGGCAGCAGCCAGTTTTCGACCAACCTGACGGACCACAACCGGGCCGTCAACAAATATCAGCGCGGCCAACCATGACCGGCAAGTTCATCACATTCGAAGGGATCGACGGGGCAGGCAAGAGCACGCACCTGGCGTGGTTTGCACAGCAACTGCAGGCGAAGCTCGCGCCCCTGGGCAAAAAGGTCGTGGTCACCCGGGAGCCGGGCGGCACACCGCTGGGCGAGCGCCTGCGCGAAGTGCTGCTGCACGAGCGCATGCATCTGGAAACCGAAGCGCTGCTGATGTTTGCCGGCCGCCGCGAGCACATTGCCGAAGTGATTCAGCCGGCCCTGGACGCCGGCGATTGGGTCATCTCCGACCGCTTCACCGATGCCACGTTCGCCTATCAGGGCGGGGGCAGGGGCTTGGCAATCGACCGGCTGGAAGTGCTTGAGCGCTGGGTGCAGCAGGGCCTCCAGCCGACCAAGACCATCCTGTTCGACCTGGCCCCCGAGATTGCCGCCGCACGCCTGGCCGATGCCCGCACGCCTGACAAGTTCGAAGCCGAGTCCGCCCAGTTCTTTCTGCGCACGCGTGCCGAATACCTGCGCCGCGCAGCCGCCGAACCGGATCGATTTGTCGTGCTCAACGCCAATCGCGAGCGCGCCGATATCCAGAAAGACTTAGAGAATGTGCTTGCAACACTCTGATTTTGCGGGCAATTTCGTAGACAGAAATAATGGTTTCACGGCAAGTTTCTGCATCAACAATCTGACGCAACCCATTGATTCATGATGCTTTATCCCTGGCAATCCGCTGACTGGTCCCGTCTGCAAGCGATGCGGGCCAAGTTGCCGCACGCGATTCTGCTCAACGGCCAGGCCGGCACCGGCAAGCGCGATTTCGCCATGCATTTCGCGCAAAGCCTGTTGTGCGATACGCCTGCACCCGACGGCCAGCCGTGCGGCACGTGCGCGGCCTGCAACTGGTTTGCGCAGGGCAACCACCCGGATTTCCACCTCGTGCGCCCTGAAGCGATGGAAGACGCGCCCGAGACGGAGAAAGACGCCGACGGCAAGAAAAAGGCGCCGAGCAAGATCATCCGCATGGAGCAGGTCCGCAACCTCATCGAAGGGGTGGGGGTCGGCACGCACCGCGCCGGGTTGCGGGTGGTCGTGCTGTATCCGCTCGACGCGTTGCAGACCGAAGGCGCCAACGCGCTGCTCAAGACGCTGGAAGAGCCGCCGCAAAACACCGTCTTCCTGCTGGTGACGGATCGCATCGACCGCATCCTGCCGACCATCCTGTCACGCTGCAGGCAGTTTCCGCTGCAGCCGCCGCAGCCCGAGGCGGCGCGCCAGTGGCTGGAGCAGCAAGGCGTGCCGCACGCGCAAAACCTGCTGGCTGAGTTCGGCAATGCGCCGCTGGCCGCGCTGGCCGCCGCAGAATCCGAAGACCGGCCGCTATTGCAATTTCTGCTGGAACAGCTCGGTCAGGGCGCAAAGCTGGACGCACTCGCCACGGCAGATCATTTACAGAAATTGTCGGTGCCTGCCGTTCTCAGTACCATGAACCGGTGGGTCTTTGACCTGATGGCGGCACGGCTGGCGGGGCGTCCGCGTTATTTCCCGGGGCAACGCGATGCGCTGCAACGTTGCGCGAATAGCATCCCGCTGGATCGCCTGGAACGTTTTGCGCGTGCCTTGCCGGAGCGGCGCCGCACCGAGCAGCATCCGCTTGCCGCGCGACTTGTCATCGAAAGCCTGTTGATGGACTACCGGCAGCTGTTTCCCGCTGCCTGAATCCGAACCTGCACCTGAACGTTTGCACTGAGTGGACACCCTGTGAGCACTGCACCTCTTCGTACGCCCGGCACTCCCGTCACCCCTGGCACTCCTGCAGCCGCCGGCACGGCCACGGGCGCACCGACCCGCCCGGGCATCGTTTCGCTGGCCATCAAGGATGAAGCCGGCCTGCATGCGGCGTATATGCCGTTCCTGAAGAACGGCGGCATCTTTGTGCCGACGCAGCGCCCTTACCGGATCGGGGAGGAAGTCTTCCTCGTGCTCTCGCTGCTGGACCGCCCGCAGAAGTATCAGGTGGCCGGCAAGGTGGCCTGGATTACGCCGGTAGGCACGCCGGCCAAAACGCCGGGCATTGGCGTGCACTTGGGCGAAGATGAGCAGTGCCGCGTGCTGCGCCGTGTGATCGAAGAAGTGCTGGGCAAGCAGATCAACTCGCAACGCCCCACCCAAACCCTCTGATTTTTACCTGATACGGCGCACAAAGTTTGCGCCGTAACTTTCTGATTATTCGATGTTTGTCGATTCCCACTGCCACATCAATTTCCCGGACTTGCGCGCGCGCCTGCCTGAGCTGCTGACGCGCATGCGCGAGAACCGCGTCACGCACGCACTGTGCATTTCCGTCACGCTGGAAGACTTCCCGAGCGTGCTCGAGATCGCCGTGCAGGAGCCGAACGTGTACGCCACCGTGGGCGTGCATCCCGACGCTGAGGCGGACGTTGAAGAAGGCCGGAGCATTGAAGAACCCACGCTCGAGCGCCTGCTGACGCTGGCCGATCATCCGCGCGTGGTCGGCATCGGTGAAACCGGGCTCGACTACTACCGCCTGGGCGACCGTACCGTGGCCGACATGGAGTGGCAGCGCGATCGCTTTCGCACACACATTCGCGCGTCGAAGCAGACCGGCAAGCCGCTGGTGATCCACACGCGCTCGTCGGCAGACGACACGCTGGCGATCATGCGCGAGGAAGGCGCCGACGCCGCACGCGGCGTCATGCACTGCTTTACAGAGACCTGGGATGTGGCCAAGGCCGCGCTGGACCTCGGTTTCTATATCTCGTTCTCGGGCATCGTGACGTTCAAGAATGCCGTGGACCTGCAGGAAACCGCCAAGAAGGTACCGCTGGACCGTATGCTGATCGAGACCGACTCGCCGTACCTGGCGCCGGTGCCGTTCCGCGGCAAGACCAACGAGCCGGCGTACGTGCGCCACGTGGGCGAATTCCTGGCAACGCTGCGCGGCGAACCGCTGGACCGGATTGCCGACGTTACCACCGAGAACTTTTTCAATCTATTCAATGCGATACCCCGATAACTTGAAGCCAGCACTGAACAAGATCGCCCTCGCTGGTGCTTTGACGATGGCGCTGTCGGGTGTCGCACTCGCCACGCCGCAGGACGATCTGCGCAACGCCGTCGAATACAACCGCCCGGCGCTGGTGCAGAAATATGTCGCGCAGGGCGTGGACCCCAACCTGAAGACCCGCGACGGCACGCCGCTGCTGGTGGATGCGCTCAAGGAGAAGAACATCGAGGTGGCCGAGGCGCTCATTCGCGCCAAGAACATCGATTTCGAGCGCACCAATGCCGCAGGCGAAAACGCGCTGATGATGGCCGCCTACCAGGGCCTGCTGCCCATGGTGAAGCTGATGGTGGAAACGTACGAGGTGGAGGTCAACAAGACCGGTTGGACCGCGCTGCATTACGCCGCCACCAATGGGTATGACGACATCGTCAAATACCTGCTCGACCACGCGGCCTATATCGATGCGGAAAGCCCCAACGCGACCACGCCGCTGATGATGGCGGCCATGGGCGGGCACATCACGACCGTCAAGCTGCTGCTGGACGAGGGCGCCGACATGAACCTGCGCAACCAGCAGAAGATGGACGTGATCGACTTCGCCAAGCGGTATCACCAGGATGAGATTGCTGCGGGACTGGAATCGCGCCGGCGCAAGTTGGCGGAGCAGTCCGGCAAGCCTGCTTCGGCGCCGGCGCCTGCAGCCGCAGTCTCGCCGCCTGTGAAGGCCGCAGCGTCGGATGTGCCGACGCCGATGCCGGCCGCCAAACGCGACGCCGGGGCGCCTAGCCCGGCCGGTCGAGATACGATCGGCACGCCCACCAACATGCTGTTTGACAGCAACCGCTGAAGGCGGCCCGAACGGCCCGGCAATTCATCGCGGTGCCGGACGTGATGCGCGTCACGCCCGCCGCGCCAACCGCACTCCGGTGAACTGCCACCGTTGGTGCGGATAGAAGAAGTTGCGATACGTCGCCCGCAGATGCCCCTCGGGCGACACGCACGATCCGCCGCGCAGCACCATCTGGCTGCACATGAACTTGCCGTTGTATTCGCCCACGGCCCCTTCAGCCGGCTCAAAGCCCGGGTACGGGCCATAAGGGCTGGCGGTCCATTCCCACACATCACCGAACAGTTGGCGCAGGCCGCCGGCCTCGGCGATGCCATGGTCGGGCAACGGACGTAGCGCGCCCCGCCCGGCGAAGTTTCCTTGCACGGGCTGGCCTTCTGCGGCGTGCTCCCATTCGGCTTCCGTCGGAAGGCGAGCGCCGGCCCAGCGGGCGTAGGCATCGGCCTCGTAAAAGCTGATGTGGGTGACCGGCGCATCCAGATCGACCGGCTGCAGGCCGTGCAGCGACATCTGCTGCCAACCTTCGGCCTCGTCCATGCCCGCCCGCCAGTAGAGCGGGGCGTCAATGCCTTCCCGCTGAACCCATGCCCAGCCGTCGGACAGCCACAGCGTTGGCTGCCGATAACCACCATCCTGCATAAAGGCGAGCCATTCACGGTTGGTGACCGGGTGCGTGGCCAATGCGTAGGGCTCCAGCCAGACCGTGTGGCGTGGCCCCTCGCAGTCGAACATGAAATCGGTATCGGTTGCTGTATCGGTTTTGCCGATCTGCACGGCGCCGCCCTGGAAGCTGACCCAGCCAGGTTGCGCGGGCGCCGCATGCACGCGTGGTGGGAGCGTTTCGGCATACGCTGGACAGAGCGGATTCTGCGCGAACAGGTGGAGGAGATCGGTCAACAGCAACTCCTGATGCTGCTGCTCGTGGTGCAGGCCGAGCGTCACCAGGCGGGCAAGGTCATCGGACACACCGTCGGCCAGCAGGCGCTGCATGGCTGCATCGACATGGGCGCGATAGGCGCGCACCTCATCGAGGGTGGGGCGGGTGAGCATGCCGCGGCGCGGGCGGGGGTGCCGTGCGCCCACCGTTTCGTAGTACGAATTGAAGAGGTAGCGGTAGCGTGCATCCGGCGAGCGATAGGCCGGCACGTTGGGGCCCAGGATGAATTCCTCGAAAAACCAGGTGGTATGGGCCAGGTGCCATTTGGCGGGGCTGGCGTCGTCCATGGACTGAACGGTGGCATCGGCGTCGGATAGCGGCGCGGCCAGGGACAGGGACTGTGCCCGGACCACGCCGTAGGTTTGCATCAAGGCGGGCAGGCCGGTGGTCGGCACATCGAATACGGGCGATACACGCATGGTGTCTCCAAAGCAGGCAGCGAGAACAGCACAGCAGCAACTGGGCCATGCCGCTGCGCACGCATTGGCGCACGTCGCTTGCCCATGTTCGTAAGAAGCATATGCGAGCTTTGTAACATTGCCATGCACAACACTGGCGATGTTGCGTTGCGGCGATGACTGCAGCGCAGCATCGATTGTCATGAAACAGTCACTGCGTCCACCTAGGATGTAAACGTTTACAAATTCCCAGGGGCGCGCAGTGGGCAGCAGCATCAAGGATGTCGCGACGCATGCCGGCATTTCGATTGCCACGGTGTCGCGGGCGGTCAACACGCCGGAGCGGGTGAGTGCGTCCACGCTGGCCCGTGTGCAGGCGGCCATGGATGCGCTGCACTATCGCCCCAATGCGCTGGGCCGTCAGTTGCGCGCCGAGCGCACAGGCTTGCTGGGCGTGGTGCTGCCGTCGCTGGCCAACCCCGTCTTTGCCGAATGCATGCAGGGCATCGAGGAAGCGGCGTCCATCACAGGCCAGCGCGTCATGCTCATGACGACGGCCTACGACCGCGAGCGTGAAGCCCGCGCCATCGAGACCATGCTCGAGCAACGCGTCGACGGCCTGATCCTGACCGTGGGCGATGCCGCTGCCAACCCGCACCTCGATCGCCTGGACGCCGAGCACGTGCCCTACGTGCTGGTCTACAACGACACGGTCGGCCAGGCGCGCATTCCCGCCCGGTGCTGCGTGACCGTCGACAACCGCGCCGCCGCACGCGACGCCATTCGCGCGTTGCTAGCGCAGGGCCACCGCCAGATCCGCATGCTGACGGGCACGCTGGCAGCGTCTGACCGTGCGGCGTTGCGCCACGACGGCTACCGCGAAGCGCTGGAAGCGGCCGGCATTGCGCCGCAGCCGCCCGTCGAAATTGATTTCAACGCCGATGCCATGCTGCCGGCCGAACTGGCCCGCCTGCTGGCGCCGCCGCGTCCGACCGCCATTTTCTGCAGCAACGACCGCCTTGCGCTGCTCACCATCCGCTCGCTGCGCGAGATGGGTCTGCGCGTGCCCGAAGACGTCAGCGTGGTCGGCTTCGATGGCCTGGCGATGGGGCAGTGGCTTTCCCCGACGCTGGCCACCGTGGCGCAGCCGCACCGCCGGATCGGCACCGACGCGGCCACGGCGCTGGCCCGCCGCATCGCCGGCGAGGTGGTGCCCTCGATTACGTTGCCGCACCGCCTGCTGGCGGGCGGCACGCTGGCGCGTGCGCCAGCGGAAGCGTCTCTCTCCGCTGTTTCTTCCCTCACGTCTGATACGCAAGGAGCGTCTCGATGAAACGTCTCGTTCAATGGCTGCGCGCGTGCGGCCTCGTGGCTGCCGGTGCATTCGCCGTGGCTGCGCCGGTGCAGGCACAGCCGGCCGGCCAGCAAGTCGCCATCTGCTACAACTGCCCGCCCGAATGGGCCGACTGGGCCAGCCAGATCAAGGCCATCAAGGACAAGACCGGCATTACCGTGCCGTTCGACAACAAGAACTCCGGCCAGGCCATCGCGCAGATGCTGGCCGAGAAATCGCACCCCGTGGCTGACGTGGCCTACCTGGGCATCACGTCCGCGTATCAGGCCAAGGAAAAGGGCCTGGTCGCCAACTACAAGCCCAAGCACTGGGAAGACATTCCGGCCGGCATGAAAGACCCGGACGGCGCGTTCTTCTCGATCCACTCCGGCACGCTGGGCTTCTTCGTCAACAAGGACGCACTGGAAGGCAAGCCCGTGCCGCGCTCCTGGAAAGATCTGCTCAAGCCCGAATACAAGGGCATGGTCGGCTACCTCGACCCGAGCAGCGCCTTCGTCGGCTACGTGGGCGCCGTGGCGGTCAACCAGGCCCTGGGCGGCACGCTTGACGACTTCAGCCCCGCCGTCGAATGGTTCAAGCAGTTGAAGAAGAACGCGCCGATCGTGCCGAAGCAAACCGCTTACGCGCGCGTGGTGGCGGGCGAAATCCCCATCCTGCTCGACTACGACTTCAACGCCTACCGCGCCAAGTACAAGGATCACGCGAACGTGGAATTCGTGATTCCGCAGGAAGGCACGATTGCCGTGCCGTACGTGATGAGCCTGACGGCTGGTGCTCCGCACGCCGAGAACGCCAAGAAGGTGCTGGATTTCGTGTTGTCGGACGAAGGCCAGACGCTGTGGGCCAACGCCTACCTGCGCCCGGTGCGCGCCAGCGCGATGAGCAAGGAGGCTGCCTCGCGCTTCCTGCCGGCCAGCGAATACGCCCGCGCCAAGACGGTCGACTTCAACAAGATGGCCGCCGGCCAGCAGGCGTTTGGCACGCGCTACCTGAACGAGGTCCGCTGAGCATGAGCACCGTCACCCGATCCACCTTGCCTGACGATGCGGTGTTGCCCGCTCGGTGGCGGGTGGCGTTGCTGGCACCGGCCGTCGCGCTGTTCTGCGCGTTCTGGCTGCTGCCGATGGCCGCGTTGCTGCGTGTGAGCGGCAGCGAAGGGCTGGTCGCCACGTACACGGCTGCACTCACCACGTCGCGCTATCTGGGCAGCCTGTTCTCGACGGTGGTGCTGTCGGCGGCGGTCACGCTGGCGACGCTTGTCCTCTCGACCATCGCCGGGCTGTTTCTGGTGCGTCGCAACGTGCCGGGCAAGCGGATGATTACCGCCATGCTGACGTTTCCGCTGGCGTTTCCCGGCGTGGTGGTCGGCTTCATGGTGATCCTGCTGGCGGGGCGCCAGGGCCTTTTGGGCGACGTCACGCACAAGCTCATCGGTGAGAAATGGGTGTTCGCCTATTCCATCGGCGGGTTGTTTCTCGGCTACCTGTATTTCTCGATTCCGCGCGTGGTGCTGACGGTCATGGCGGCGGCGGAAAAGCTCGATCGCTCACTGGAAGAAGCGGCGCGCTCGCTGGGCGCATCGTCGTGGCAGGTCACGCGCGATGTGCTGGTGCCGGGGCTGGCGCCCGCGCTGATCGCCTCGGGGGCGATCTGTTTTGCCACGTCGATGGGCGCATTCGGCACCGCCTTCACGCTCGCCACCGATATCGACGTCTTGCCGATGACGATCTACACCGAGTTCACGCTCAACGCGGGCATTGCGATGGCGGCGGCGCTGTCGGTGGTGCTGGGCGTGGTGACGTGGCTGGTGCTGGCGATTGCCCGCACCGCGAGTGGTAGCCCAAGTGGGGCCGCAGCATGAAACGCGTGCTTTCTCTTTCACAGTGGCTCATCACGCTGCTGCTGTGCCTGTTCCTGATCGTGCCGGTCGTGTTGTCGATGGCCGTGGGCCTGACGCGCAACTACATCCGCGGCTTCAAGAGCGGATGGACCCTGGATTGGGTCGCCCAAGTGTGGGACATGTATCACGCGTCGATCTGGATGTCGCTGCTGGTGGCGCTGTGCACGCTGGTGATCGTGCTCGCGGCCGGCGTGCCGGCGGGCTATGTGCTGGCGCGGCGTCAGAGCCGGGCGAGCCGCCTGATCGAGGAATTCCTGACGCTGCCCGTGGCACTCCCGGGGCTGGCGACGGCGCTAGGCTTGATCGTGGCCTACGGCGGCTTTGGCGGCTTTCGCGAGAGCCTCTGGTTCATCGTCGTCGGGCACGTGGTGTTCACGCTGCCGTTCATGGTGCGCTCGGTTGCCGCCGTGGCGGCAGGCCAGAACCTGAAGACGCTGGAAGAGGGCGCTGCCAGCCTGGGCGCGTCGTTCTGGCAGCGCTTTCGCACCATCGTGCTGCCCAACGTGCAACCCGGCATCCTGGCCGGCGCGCTGACGGTGGTGACGCTCTCGGTGGGCGAATTCAACCTCACATGGATGCTGCACACGCCCGAAACCAAAACCCTGCCGGTCGGCCTGGCCGATACCTATGCGTCGATGCGCCTGGAGATTGCTAGCGCCTACACGCTGATCTTCTTCGTCATGATCGTGCCGCTGCTGGTGCTGATGCAGCGCTTTGGCGGCCTGCGAGTGAACAACGGAAAGGCTTCCCGATGAGTACCGAACCTCTACATCTCGCGCCCGTGCCGATCCGGCTGCGTGGCTGCGGAAAACACTTCGGCGGCCAGCGCGTGCTGGAGTCGATGGACCTCGACATCGCCGCCGGCGAGACCGTCGTGCTGCTCGGCCCCTCGGGCTGCGGCAAGACGACCACGCTGCGCATCGTTGCGGGGCTGGAGGCACCGGATGCCGGCGGCACCGTGCACTTTGGCGACGAAGACGTCACCGCGCGCCCGATCGAGCGCCGCCGCGTCGGCATGGTGTTTCAGAGCTACGCGCTGTTCCCGAACCTGAGCGTGCGCGGCAACGTCGAATACGGCCTGCGCATCCAGCGCCGGCAGAACGGTTTTTCCGACACGCAGATCAACGCCCGGGCTAACACGCTGCTGGAGATGATGCACCTCACGCCGTATGCGGATCGCGGTGTGGCCCAGCTTTCGGGCGGGCAGCGACAACGCGTGGCCCTGGCGCGCGCGCTGGCGCCCGAGCCGCGCGTGCTGCTGCTCGACGAACCGCTCACGGCGCTCGACGCCAAGCTGCGTGAAACCGTGCGCGCCGAGATGGACCGCCTGCTGCGCGGTCTGGGCATCACGACGATCTACGTGACGCACGATCAGGAAGAGGCGATGGCGCTGGCCGATCGCATCGTCGTCATGGACGCCGGCCGCATTGCGCAGATCGGCACGCCGCGCGAGATCTACTTCCAGCCGGCCAACCGGCACGTGGCGGACTTCATCGGCATCATGAACCGGCTTGACGGCGCGCGCGAGGATGGCGCATTCGTCTGCGCGGGCGGTCGCGTACCCGTGCCGGCCGGCGACGGCAATGCGATCTTCTTCCGCCCCGAAGATGCTGTGCTGGCCGACCCGGCCCAGGCGGCGCTGAAGGGCACGGTCGAGTCGGCGGTGTTTCTCGGCTTCCGCACCCGCGTGCGCGTGGCGGGCGTGTCAGCCACGCCGCTGTTTATTGATGTGCCCGGCCGCCAGCACTTTGCGCCGGGCCATGCGGTCGGCTTCGATATCCCGGCAGACCGCCTCCTGACCTTGCAAGCCTGACGCCGATGCATTTCCTGCAACTGACTGACCTTCATATCAAGCGCCCGGGGCGACTGGCTTATCGGCGCGTGGATTCGGCGGCGTATTTGGGACGCTGCGTGGCGCACATCCTGGCGCAGCCGGAGAAGCCCGGCGCCATCGTCCTGACCGGCGACTTGGTCGACGCTGGCGCGCCCGAGGAATATGCGCACCTGCGCGCGGTGCTGGCGCCGCTGGATGCGGCTGGCATCCGCATGCTACCGGCGCTTGGCAACCATGATGGCCGTGAAGCCGCTCGCGAAGCCTTTGCCGATTGGCTCGCGCCCATTCCGGCCGATGCGCAAGACACGCACGCTTTCCAGTACTGGACCGACATTGGCGACGTTCGCCTGATCGTGATCGACACGCTGGACACCGGCCATCCGGGCGGCCGCCTGGGCGTGCACCGCCTGGATTGGCTGGCCGAAGCGCTGGCACGCGAAACGCAGCGCCCGACCGTCGTCGCCATGCATCACCCGCCGTTTGCCACGGGCATCGGCCACATGGACGTGCAGTCGCTCACCTTAGAAGACATCCCGGCTTTCGCGCAGATCGTGCGTGCCGCCGGCAACGTCGAGCGCATCATCTGCGGCCATCTGCATCGCTCCATTGACGTGCGTTTTGCGGGGACGGTGGCATCGACATGCCCGTCACCGGCGCACCAGGTGGCGCTGGATCTGGACCCCGACGGCGAGCCCGGCTTCGTCATGGAGCCGCCCGCCTACAAGGTGCACGCGTGGGTGCCGGGGCAGGGCCTGGTGAGCCATCTCGCGTACGTAGGCGAGTTCGACGGCCCGCACCCGTTCTTTGAGGCGGATGGCCGGTTGATCGACTAGGCCGCTTCGGCTGCGGCGGCCATGCGCGACCAGCGCGTCGACACTGTTTTCGGCCGGTGCAATCGACGCGCGCAGCACAGAGCTATCGCCAGCGCTGAACATCACGCGTCAAGTTCGGCGCCTTCCGCACGCATGGCACCCGGCGGACGCCCGACCACGCGCTTGAATGCGCGGCTGAACGCGGCGAGCGACCCGTAGCCGAGCCGATACGCGACGGCTTCGATCGCCTCGCGGTCGCGCGTGATCCATTGCGCGGCGAGCCGCATCCGCAGCTCGGTCAGATAGCGCACGGGCGTCATTCCGGTGGCAGCCAGGAAGCGCTCGGCAAACACCGAACGCGAGACGCCGGCTTGCGCTGCCAGCTCCGCGACGCTCCAGTTGCGGCCCGGGTCACGATGCAGCGCGACGATCGCGCGACCGAGTTTCGGCTCGCGCAGGGCCTGCACCCAGCCCGTGGCGTCGCCGCAGCCGCATTCCACCCAGCCGCGCACGATGAAGGCGGCCACCACGTCCGCCAGCCGCGCGAGGATGCCGGCAAAACCTGCGCGCTCCGAGCACGATTCGCGCTCCATCGCGTCGAGCATCGGGCGGATTTCCGGATAGCGCGCGAGCAGGGTGCCGACGTGCATGAACTCCGGCATCGTGCCCACCAAGGGCTGCATGCCGCCCAGATCCAGCTCCATGCAGGCGCTGAAAATGAGCGCATCGCCCGGTGCCGCTTCCATACCGGCACCCACCGACGCCACCGTGTCGCAGATCTTCGCGGCTTCAAAACCGGCGATCTCGCGGCACGGCGCATCCGGGTCGGACAACAGCGCATGCGGCGTGCCCTGCGGCAGCAACACCGCATCGCCCGCTTCAAGCCGCATCGTCGCCCCCGACGCGTCGCGCAGCAACACCGGCCCGCGACCAACGAAGTGAAACTGCGCACGCCCCGGCGCCTTGCCAAAGCTCAGCCCGAAGGGCCGCGCCACATGGATACGGCGGTACTGGACGCCGCTCAGCCGCATGCCAAGCAACAGCTCGCTGACAAGGTCGTGCACGTCGGGCAGGGCAGATGACAGAGAAGAGGGCATCTCAGATCCGGACGATTGATCAACAAGACCGGATTGTATGCCATAGACCGTCCGGCTATCAGACTCTACCATGCGACCTTATCGGTAGTTTCCCTGATGCTTTTCTACGGACTGACGCATGAATCCCGGAACCTCCACAGCCGCCTCAGTCGCGGCCCCGCGTGAACCTGCCTGGGGCGCCGTCTTCGCGATGGCGCTGGGCGTGTTCGGGCTCGTCACGGCCGAATTCCTGCCTGCAAGCCTGCTGACGCCCATGGCGGAAAGCCTCGGCGTGACCGAGGGCGTGGCAGGGCAGGCCGTCACGGCCACCGCAACGGTCGCCCTCGTCACCAGCTTGCTGACCGCTGCCGTCACGCGCGCCATCGACCGGCGGCGCGTGCTGCTGGCGTTTTCGGTGCTGCTCGTGGCATCCAATCTTGCGGTAGCGTTTGCGACCAACCTGACAACGATCCTGATCGGCCGCGTGGTGCTTGGTGTTGCGCTCGGCGGCTTCTGGACCATGGCCACCGCCACCGCAATGCGCCTCGTGCCTGCGGCGCTCGTGCCGCGGGCGCTGTCGATCATCTTCAGCGGCGTCGCCGTCGCCACGATTGCCGCCGCGCCGCTCGGGAGCTACTTCGGCCACCTGATCGGCTGGCGCAATGTGTTCCTTGCTGCGGCCGCGCTCGGGGTGCTGGCGTTCGCATCGCAAGTCGCGACGCTGCCATCGATGGCGCCAAGCGGCACGACGCGCCTGCGCACGCTGATCGACGTGCTGCGCCGCCCGAGCGTCGGCATCGGGATGTTCGCGACGATCCTCGTGTTCACCGGCCACTTTGCGTTCTTCACGTACCTGCGGCCGTTCCTGGAGCAGGTGGCGGGCGTTGGCGTGAACGGGCTGTCGGCGATCCTGCTGGGCTACGGCATTGCCAACTTCGTCGGTACATCGTTGGCCGGCCGCGTACTGGAACACCGGCTGCGCCCAATGTTGATCGCAATGCCCGCGCTGATGGTTGTGCTTGGCATCGCACTTGTGGCGCTGGGCCGCGCGCCGGTCATCGACGCAGTGCTGATCGCACTCTGGGGCATGGCGTTTGGCGGCGTGCCGGTGGCGTGGTCGACATGGGTGACGCGCACCGTGCCCGACGAAGCCGAAAGCGCGGGCGGCCTGATCGTCGCCGCCGTGCAGCTCGCGATTGCGACCGGTGCAGCAGCCGGCGGCGTGGTGTTCGACGCGAACGGCGCGGCCGGTGTGTTCATCGGCGCCGCCGTGGTGCTGGCGATTGCCGTCGCGACCATCGTCACGGGCGTGCCGAAACGCGTCGAGGTGGTGCCGGCGATGGCAGAGTAATTGGCGAATGCGCGCCGCTGGGTTGATCGGGTGATGTGACACCCCAACCTCAGCGCGCACCTCTATATTTCTCATAATTTGCATTATGTTAAATAAAGGATCAACCATCCGCCGTTCCCGGTCCAACGCACCCCGCTAAACCTTCTTCAAAAACTCCGGCTTGCGCAGACAGCACACGCCATCGGCCTTGCCGTCGACCTGATGGTCGCCCGCCAGCTGCTGAATGTGTTCTTGATCTTGGTGCCCGCCTTGAGCGGGCCCGACCATTCTTAATCTTCAGGTCCTTCACCGGCGTTGCCCGGTGGCCCGGGTTCGACAGTTGCCGACTGTTACCGCGTGCCTGTACCTTGCAGCCCGATCCGCCGCAATCTATACCGTGGCAGCGCTGCCATGCACCGTTGCCCGCCCACACATCGAAAAGAATCGGAGCCGCTTATGTGGATTCACGAAGAGAGCATTGAAACGACCGCATCCCCCGCCCGCATCTGGGAACTGTTCGCCAACGTTGAGAAATGGAGCGACTGGAATGCGGGCATCGAGCGCATCGAGCTCCACGGGCCGTTTGCCAACGGCACGCAGTTCACCATGCAGCCGCCGGGGCAAGATGCGTTTGTCAGTACGCTGGTCAACGTGCGTCCCCATGAAGGTTTTGTCGACGAGACGGTCGTCGATGGCACTCGCGTTCTGGTCGATCATCAGCTCGTCAGCCTGCCCTCGGGCGGGACGAAGATCGTCTATCGCACCGAAATCACCGGGCCGGATGCCGCCACGTTCGGGCCCATGGTCACATCGGATTTTCCTGACGTGCTGACCGCACTGAAACGGTTGGCGGAGCGCTGATCGGGTCAGGCGAAGTGTCAGGCGTGCCGTGCCGTTCGGTATGATCCAACCTCCAATCATTTGAAATCAGGAAGAACATCATGGGCGAAGCCAAACGACGCGGCTCACAGGCCGACCGCATTTCTCAGGCGCACGCCCGGCTGGAGGCGCTGCGCCCTGAAAAGCTGGTCTGCGGCGCCTGCCAGACCGCCTTTACTGAATTCGAGGGGATGGAGCCGCGCGATATGCCCGGCATCCACGCCATCTTCGGCGGCGAATGCCCGAACTGCGGCGAGAGCGTAATTTCGTTCAATGGCGAGCCAGAGGCCGTGGCTGCCGCCATGCTGGCGTACCAGGACGCCATGGAAGACGCCAAGCTCGGCGCGCAGACGCAGGAGGGCAAGCACGTGCCCTACCTCGACGAAGGAGACAAGCCAACGCAACACTGAACCCGCCATGCAAGACTCGCCAACGCGCCGCTACCGCCACTACAAGGGCGGCGAATACGAATGGCTGTGCGAGGCCACGTACGAACCCGATCCCGCCATCAAGATGACGGTCTATCGGGCCGCCAACGGCACGATCTGGACACGCCCATCGACGATGTTCCATGAGATGGTCGAGGTCGACGGCCGGCAGGTGCCGCGCTTTGCGCTGATCGACTGAATGTCGGCGGAAACTATCTCGTTGTGAGCGGGCCTGCGGGCCCGTTTTACGTATTGGCGTGAGCTACGTGATGGTCACGCTGGTCAACCCGCCGCGGCCCGTTTCTGACGCTTGGACCAGGCGTGCTCGCCAGGCGCCCGGTCGCGGAGTTCGAAGGTGATGTGCACGCGGCGCGAGACCTGCAGGTAGACGCCGCACGTCAGCGTCAGTGCCACGGCAACGGCCACGCCGTCGATGAAGGTGGAGCGCGCTCCTGGAATGCCGCCCGCCATGAGCATCAGGCCAATCAGCGGCGGCAGCAGCGCCATGTGCACGAGCATGGCCGGGCGGAATGCGCTGTCGTGCGTGGTGGCCAGCACCAGCACCGTCACGCTGGAAATCAAATACAGCAGCGTGGTCAGGTTGATCGCCCCACTCCCCGGCGCGTTGGCATCGAACAGATCGGCGCCGGCCAGTTGCAGCGCATCCATCGTCAGCCCCTGCCAGAACACCCACGTTGGCCCTGCGATGGCAATAGCCAGTACCCATGGCAGCCATCCGGCAATGCCATACAGCGGATGTTGACCCGCTGCGATCGGGTCGATGTCGACCCAGCGATGCGTCAGCATGATGCACCCCCAACAATGCGCGCCCGTTCTGATGACGGTTGCTCTCGGCAAGCGCCGGCGGCGTCTGCCTCCCCTGCTCTCTAGCTTAGGTCGCCCCACAACACGCGCAATGCAGGAGGAACCCTGAGCGCACAATCGGATTGCGCTGCCTCAACTGTCGGCCACCTGTTGGCCAACTATCGGCGGAACAGTCGCGGGCGGTCCGGATCGTAAAGCGGGTCGGGCGTGATCTGTGTGAGTTGCAGGACGCCCGCGGGGTCGAAGTAGAAATGCATCAGCGACGGCCAGACGTCGTCCGCCTTGAAGCGGTACGACCAGACCAGCCGGTCCATGCGCGGGAAATACGCAGTTTCGACCGGCTGGCCGAAATGTCGCAGCACGTCGTCCCGCGTCCAGACGCCGATCTTGGCCTGGGCAAATTCGAGGCTGCTCAGCACCTGCTTGAAGGCGACCACCTTGCCGCTGGCGTCAAAGTCCGCCGCGTAGGTGAACTGCCCGTACGGTTTGGTCGGATAGAGCCAGCGGGTGCCGCCATCGAGCGGGTAGGTTTCGCGCGGCGGGCCGAACTGCGCCTGCACAGCGGGCCCGTCCGCGCCAACCAGTCGCTGTCCCTTGCTGACGGGGGACTCCAATGCCGCACATCCCGCCGTCGCCGCCACCACAATCGCTACTGTCAGCCAACGCATTGCGCGCATGACAACCGCCCTCGCCAAACTAAGTCAAGGCGGTAGTTTACCGCCGCACTCCAGTTCAACGCGCAAGCAGCGGTGCGATATCGATGTGGGCTGCTGCGCACCGCGCATCGGCGTGCGGCAACCGCGGGATCGTGCCCAGATGCGGTGCGTTGATCCAGCGGCACAGCGTCGCAACGTTGTCGTCAAGCCCAGCCATGGACGCGTCGACCACGTTGCCGACCCAGCCGGCCAGGTGCAGGCAACGTGCGGCAATCGCTTCAGCGGTGAGCGCGGCATGGTTCAAGCAGCCCAGGCGCAGCCCGACAACCAGGACCACCGGCAAGCCCAATGCCACGGCCATCTCGGTCGTGTCGAAGTCGTCCGACAGCGGCACGCGGAAACCTCCAACGCCCTCCACCACAACGGCATCCGCCAATGATCTTGCGTGTGCGAACGCATCAAGAATCGGTGGCAGCGTGATCGTCACGCCTTCGCGCGCCGCAGCCAGATGCGGAGACATCGGCGCGTCGAGCAACCATGGACAAACGGTGTCGAGCGGCAGATCGACTGACGCGGCGGCGCGCAGTTGCTCAACGTCTTCGTTGGTGCGCGTGGGCGCGCCCGCCAGCGTGCCTGCGGCGATCGGCTTGAGGCCCACGGCACGGTAGCCGGCGTCGGATAGCTTGGTCAGCAGCGCGGCGCTGACGAGCGTCTTGCCGATTTCCGTATCCGTGCCGGTGACAAAGCAATCGAAACGTGCGGACATGTCAGGCTGCCTTAGCTGGCTGCAGGGATTGGCCGGCCGCTTCCAGCGCCTGCGCCAGGCGCTCGATGTCGGCATCGGTATGTGCCGCTGACAGCGTGATGCGCAAGCGGGCCGTTCCTGCCGGCACCGTCGGTGGACGAATCGCGGCGATGCGGATGCCTTCGCGTTCGAGCGCGGCTGCCAGCGCCAATGCGGGTGCGTTCTCGCCGATCACGATCGGCTGGATGGCCGTTTGCGATGGCATCCATTGCCAGCCCAAGCGCGCAGCCAGGCGCTGGGCATGCGCACTCCACACGGCGATGTGGCGATCGAGGCGGACGCGGCGTTCATCCCCCTCCTCGCTTGCGATCAGGTCCAATGCTGCTTCCACCGCACACGCAATGCCCGGCGGCGCGGCGGTTGTGAAGATGTACGTGCGTGCGCGCTGGACCAGCCAGTCGATCACAAGTCGATGCGCCACGATGGCGGCGCCCGATCCGCCCGCAGCCTTGCCGAACGTGCCGACATAGATGAGGCGCTGTGAGCGCAGCCCGAAGTGCGACAGCACACCTGCGCCGTTCTCGCCGAGCACGCCCAGGCCGTGCGCGTCGTCCACGATCAGCCAGGCGTCGTAGCGTTCGGCCAGCGCAAGCAGTTCGGGCAGCGGCGCGATGTCGCCATCCATGCTGAACACACCGTCCGTGACGATCAGCTTGTTGCGGCTGGTGCTGGCGGCCAGAAGCGCCTCCAGCGCGGCAACGTCGACGTGCGGATAGACCTTGACGGGCGCCCGCGACAGTCGCGCTCCGTCGATGAGCGAGGCGTGGTTCAGCGCATCGGAAAAGATCGTGCATTCGTCGGCCGGGCGGATGCCGCCCGCCTGCGCCATGGCGCTCACCACAGCCAGATTGGCCATGTAGCCGGTGCAGAAGAACAGCGCATCTGCCTCGGGAATGTGTTCGGCTTGCACTGCAGCCATCCGTGCTTCCAGCCGCGCGTGCGCGATCGAATGGCCGCTGACCAGATGCGACGCACCGCTGCCGAAGCCATATTGTTGTGTGCCGCGCGTCATCGCCTCGGCCAAGGCGGGATGGGCTGCCAGGCCGAGATAGTCGTTGCCGCAAAAGCCCAGAATGTCGCGCGGCGCTTCACCGGGCACGCTGATGTGCTGGCTGCGGTCGGTCGGGCTGTACGCGGTGCGGCGCACACGGCGCAGGTGCGCGGCGTCGATGGCGTCGAGGCCCGCCTGCAGGTCGTCAAGCAATCGCATAAGTGTGTCCTTCTGTTTCGCCCGTCGCTTGGGCCAGCGTGTCTTCAAGCGTCTGCAGCGTGCGTTCGACCAGCGTGTCGGCCTCTTCGTCGCTCAGCACATAAGGCGGCAGCAGATACACAGTGTGGCCGATCGGGCGGAGCAGCAGCCCATGCGTGCGCGCCGTCAGCGCAAAGCGTTCGGCAAAGCGGGCACCGGCCACGTCGGGGTGCACGTCGAACGCCGTGATCATTCCCGTCTGCCGCAGATGGGCAAAACGCGCATCGTGCGACAGCGGCGCCAGGCCCTGGGCGATGCGCGCCGCGGTCACGCGATTGCGCGCAAAGACGTCTTCTTCAGCAAACAGATCGAGCGTGGCCAGCGCCGCACGGCACGCCAGCGGATTGCCCGTATACGAATGTGAATGGAGGAAGCTGCGCACTGGCGCATCGTCGTTGAAGGCGTTGTAGATGGCATCGCGCGACAGCACGATCGACAGCGGCAGATAACCGCCGCTGATGCCCTTCGATAGGCACAGCAGATCCGGCCACACGCCAGCCTGCTCGCACGCGAAGAATGTACCGGTGCGGCCGCAGCCGACGGCAATTTCATCGGCAATCCAATGCACGCCAAACTCATCGCACAGTGCGCGCACGCCGCGCAGATAGCTCACGTCGTGCATGGCCATGCCGGCCGCGCACTGCACCAGCGGTTCGATGATGACGGCGGCGATGGTGCCGGCGTGGGTGCTCAGGCAATCGCGCAGTGCCGCCAGCGCGCGTTCTGCCACGTCGGCGGCGGTTTCGCCCGGGCCGGCCAGACGCGCGTCCGGCGATGGCACCCGGTGAGATTGCAGAATCAGCGGGTCATACGCATCGCGGAAGATCGCCACATCGGTCACACCCAGTGCGCCAAGCGTTTCACCGTGATAGCCGTGTTCCAGGCAGACAAATCGGCTGCGTGCGCCCTGCCCTGCATTGCGATGCGCGTGAAAGCTCATCTTGAGCGCGATTTCCACGGCAGAAGCGCCGTCGGAGCCGAAGAAGCTGTGGCCCAGCACGCCGCCCGTCAGCTCGATCAGGCGCTCGGCCAACTCCACTGCCGGGCGGTGCGTTGCACCCGCCAGCATGACGTGCTCCAGTGAATCGAGCTGCGTCTTCAGCGCCGCGTTGATGTGCGGATTCGCATGCCCGAAGAGATTGACCCACCAGGAGCTGGTGCCGTCCAGGTAGCGATTGCCGTCAAAGTCGATCAGCCACGGCCCCTGGCCGCGGGCAATCGGCAGCGGCGGCATGGCATCGAGCCGTGCATTTTGGGTGCACGGATGCCACACGGCCGCGCGGCTGCGCGCCTGCCACGCCGTGTTGGCGCTGGACGCGCCGTCGACCGGCACCGGAATTGGGGGATACGCCATACAAGGCCTCCTCGAAACACAAGCAGAAGCGGGGGATTCGGCGGCGTATGGTAGAGGGCATGTGGATCAAACAACAAGTCCGCACGATGGATGAAATTGCGCACACATAGACGAACAAAGAATGAAGAAGCGCACTTCTTTGCTCGATTTTCCACCTCCTGCGCGGAACGTGTCGCTAAAAAAACTTTTCCGCCGCAGAAAAATGAGTAGTAAAGGGCACATCGAACGCGCCCCGCCGCGTGGACAGTCGCAGTGTCACCGGCTGGCGCCGGATTATTCACCTTGAGTGATATTGAGAATGGACCAGAGGTTCGCTTTGCCTCATTGCCCTGCCCTAGGGATAACCCTATACTCGGGAAAACCCTAGATAACACACTGAGAGAAAACACCATGGTCCAGCAAGCCTATTTCACCCCCAAGTTCGCCGGCGACATCGAGGTTCAGGCCAGCAACCGTACGTCGCTGCTGCGCGCAGTCATCAATTTTTTCCGCAACGGTTGGGATGACAACCTCGCCTACGCCGAAGTGGTCGGCAAGTCCGGTTCGTACCTCGGCTGACCGCCGCGGCCGAATGTTCGGCTATCCCGCGAAGGCATAGAAAAACGGCGCATCGGCGCCGTTTTTGTTTTGGCTGACACCGTCGATCAAGACCGGCTCAGACGAATCTCGACGCGGCGATTCATTGCCCGCCCCGCAGCCGTAGCGTTCGAGGCGGTGGGGTTGTCCTTGCCGAAGCCGCGTACCGTCAGGTCGTCGCACTGCAGACCTTGACTCCGCAGGTAGCCGGCCACGCTATCCGCGCGTTGCTGGGACAGCGCAAGGTTATATGCCGCCGATGCGCGCGAATCCGTGTAGCCGCTGATATCGCCATGCGTGAACACAATGCCGCGGCTATCTCCAACGAGTTGATCCAGCTTGCGCTTGGCGGCAGCGGTGAGCGTTGCCTTGCCGGTATCGAAGTTGGCGTCACCGCTCAGATCCAGTTTGACGACTGCGGCTGGCACCCGGGCGGGCGCTGGTTTCGTTTCCAGAGGCAGGGCCGTTACGGGCTTGGCAGGTGCCGGCCCGCATTGGAAGGTCAAGGTACGAACGTCCGTGCTGCGGCCGAAAGGCGTCACTGGTTCGATCGGGCGTACAACTTGGTCGGCGCAGATCTCCTTGGCCTTGTCAGTGCAGACGCCCTGCCCCTGGAGCAGGCCGTGGCATTCGACGCGATACGTCGCCACACCGTCTTGCGGGTTGATCTGATAAGCATTGAAGGTAGGACCTGACGCGCTTGAGCAGGCGGCCAGCGGCACGGCAAACGCCAGTGCCCAGAGAGCGGATTTCATCATGATGGGTAGGTGGTGGGGCGTTCTGGGTCGCGCGAGTGGCTCACCACTGCATCGAAGCGCCCATGCCGAACGTTGTGCCATTGCCGGGGCTCGTGCTGACACCTGCGCGAACCTTGATGTTCTCGGTCATGCGTGCCGTGCCGCCGATGGCCACAGCCTGATAGCCGTGATAGAAGCCCGCGCCGATGCCGAGCGACAGGGTCTTGTCCTTGTCGACGTCGGGGATCATCGTGAGCGCAGTTGCCGCCGCAACCCCGGCATAGGCGTTGCGCGCGACGTTGTTCACGCTTTGCTGCAAGCCATTGAGCTGCTGCGTCATGTTGGCGTTCGACTGGCCGATCGCGGAGTTGAGCTGGCTGACGTTGACTGCATCCGAGCCTTGCGTGCCGGCGGCAACGTTGGTGATCTGTCGCTCGCCGCCAGCCGCACCAACGCTGACCACGTTTGCACGCCCGCCGTCGCTGGAGTTGTTGCCCAGCGCGACCGAGTTGCTGCCCGTGCTCACCGCACCGCTGCCGGCTGCGGTGCTATTCGCTCCGGTGGCCAGAGGCGCCGTGTACGTGACGGGGTTGCCTGTGATCCAGGTATTGGCAGCCGCCTGCAGGCCCGCCGACACAGTGACCGCAGGCCCGTTCCCGGCGCCCACGTTGTTGCCCAGCGAGCTGCCGCCGCCATTGCTTCCGTTGCCGAATGTTGGCGATGTCACCGCGCCGGTCGACGAGTTATAGCTCGACCCGCCGCCGAGGTTGGTGGCCACCGTCGCCCCCAGGCTGTTGACCTTGTCGCTCAATGCGGTGATGGCCACATCGGCTGCATTGAGTTGCGAGCCGTTGATCGCGTCCGTGCTGCTTGCGCTGATGCGGCCAGCGGCCACATTCGTGATGGTGCGCTCTGCGCCCGGCGTACCCACGCTGACGGTACTGATCGGCGCGCCGCCGGCAAACGTGTAGAGCGTGCCGTTGATGGCGGCGGAAGGCGTGGCGATCGTCGATGTCGTCACGCTGCTGGCACCCAAGGCGATGTCGCCGGCATGGTTGGCGACGGCGTTTGGACCGATCGCCACGCTGTCCAGGCCCAACGCCTGGCTGTCCGGCGCCGTGCTGTTGGCGTGGAAATACTTGATGCCCGTGCTGTTGATCGCGTCCAGCGCCGCGCCCACGCTATTGACCGTGGACGTTGTGCCGTTGGCGTTGCTCACCGTGTACGTCGGCCCCGTCACCGCGCCGGTAGACGGGTTGACAGAGGCCCCACCGCCCAGGCCTGCCACCGCCCCACTGAGCTGCCCCACATTCACGGCATCGGTTTGCGCCACGCCGGGAGCCACGTTGTGCAGCGTCACCGGACCGGCAGTCGCCCCAACTAGCGTCAGATCTTGCGAGGGCTTACCGCCATTCGGCGTGGTGGGCGACGACGGCGTGCTGTATTGAACGGGCCCCACGCCGCCGTTTGTCACGGAATTGACGAGATTGCTGACCGTCTGGTTGGTTGCGTAAAGCTGGGATCCGTTGACGGCGTCCGTGCTGGTGGCGGACACCTGCCCCTTGGCCACGTTCGAAATTACGGTATTGGCCGCGTTGATGCCCGTGATGGTCAAGCTGGGGCCGGCGCCACCGTTGGTCGTCACACCCGTCGACGTGATGCTCGTACCGCTGGCTGCCGGGCCCACTGTCACACTGCCCGCCACGTTGACGTTGTTCGCCAGATTGAAGCTGATGTTGTTGCTCGTCGTCGACTTGCTCACGACGATGTTGCCATCACCGCTGTTCAGATCGACGGTATTGCCCGTTGCGCTGTTGGTGCCGACGTTGGTGGCGCTCATGCCCTGGGCACTGACGTTCCAACCGGCACCGGCTGCAGCCTTGACGCCATTCAGTTGGCTGACATTGACCGCATCGGTCGGAGCAGTGCCGGCGGCCACGTTGGTGATCACCGTGTTGGCCGCGTTGATGCCCGTGGCAATGAGGCTCGGGCCGCTTCCGCCATTGGTGGTGACGCCGCTCGACGTGATCATTGTGCCGCTGGCGGCAGGACCCACCGCTAAACTGCCAGCCACATTCACGTTGTTCGCCAGGTTGAAGCTGACGTTGTTGCTTGTAGTCGACTTGCTCACGACAACGTTGCCGTCCGTGTTGTTCAGATCGACCGTGGCGCCCGTCGGGCTTGCCGGCGACACCGTCGTCCCATTTGCGCCCTGCGCGCTGATGCCCCACCCCGCGCTCGCCGACTGCACGGCTGCATTGAGCTGATTCACATCGACAGCATCGGTGCCGTTTATACCGGGCGCAATATTGGTGATGGCGTGGCCGCCGCCGTTGATGCCGGTGTTCGTTACGCTCGGCCCACCGCTGATGGTCAAGCCACTGTTGCTCAGCACGCTGTTGCCCGTCGTCACGCTGGTGAACGTGGGCGTCATGCTGGTGGCGAGTGTGATGTTTGCGCCGTTCTGCGTGATGGCGACGTTGTTGCCTGCAGTGAACGTCGCCGTGCTGCCAGGAGCAATGTTGGCTAGCGTCGTGCCACTGGCCGTGCCGGTGCCTGTTTGCGCCGTCGTCGCGTTCCAGCCCTTGTTGGCCACTGCGCTGACCGCATTGAGCTGATTCATATCCACCGCGTCGGTGCCATTGACGCCCGGGGCAATGTTCGTAATCGCCAAGCCTCCGCCGCTGACGCCGCTCGTCGTCAAGGACGGGCCAGCGCCACCGTTTGTGGTCACGCCGGTCGCGGTGACGGTCGTGCCGCTGGCCGCTGGACCAACAGTCACGCTATTGGCGACCTTCACCGTCGGTGCCAGGTTGAAGCTGACGTTGTTGCTCGCCGCCGTCTTGCTCACCACGATGTTGCCGTCGGTGTTGTTCAGGTCAACGTTGGTGCCCGTTGCGCTGTTCGGTCCGACGCTGGTGGTGTTGGCGCCTTGCGCACTGACGTTCCAGCCGGCACGGGCGATGGCATTGACGGCGTTGAGCTGACTGACATTGACGGCATCGGTCGACGCCGTACCCGCGGCCACATTAGTGATCGCTGTATTGCCTGCGTTGATGCCAGTGCTGGTGACGCTCGGACCGCCGGTGATGACAAGGCCGCTGTTGTTCAACGTCGTGTTACCGGTGGTCACGCTCGTGAAGGTCGGCGTCATGCTGGTCGCGAGCGTGATATTCGTGCCGCTCTGCGTGATGGCGACGTTGTTGCCCGCAGTGAACGTTGCCGTACCGCCCGGTGCGACGTTGCTCAGCGCCGTGCCGCTGGCCGTGCCGGTTCCCGTCTGCGCAGTTGTCACATTCCAACCTTTGTTGGCCACCGTGTTGACCGCGGCGATGGCCTGGTTGGCGGCGTACAGCTCCGAGCCGTTGACGGCATCCGTGCTGGTGGCGCTGACGCGGCCCGCGGCCACATTGGTGATCGTGCGCTCTGCGCCAGGCGTACCCATGCTGACCGTGCTGGTGGGGCTTGTGCCCGCTACGGCATAGGCGGTGCCTGCCACGGTCACGCCGGACGTCCCCACGGCAGAAGCCGTGGTGGAGCCTGCGCCCAGGGCCACATCCTTCGTAAAGTTGGCAACGGCGCCGTTGCCCAGGGCGACGCTGCTCGCCCCTACCGAGGATGCCGCTGTACCGACAGCCAACGCGCCTGCGCCCGCACCCGAGGATCCCGCACCGATCGCAATCGCACTGCTGCCCGTTGCCGAAGCACCCGCCAAGCCGGCCGTGGTGGATCCCGCCGTGCCGGAACCGATGGCAATGGCGCTTGCTCCGCTGGCAACAGCGCCCGCGCCGCCTTTACCGGCCGCGGCAGAACCACCAGCGCCCCCATCGCCCAAGGCAATCGAACCGGAGCCCGTGGCCGCGGCACCCGCGCCGCCCGTTGCGCCTGCCACCGACCCGCCTGCACCACCGGCACCAATGGCGATGACGCCCACGCCAGTCTTTGCCTGGGCACCGGCGCCTCCGGCTGCAACGCCCGTGGCCCCCGCAGACCCCACGGCAATCGCACCGGCCGTTGCCGCCGAAGAACCGCCGCCCACGGCAAACGATGCATCGCCCGTGGCGCTGGAGCCCACGATACCGTTGCCGCCCAACGCCACCGAGCCAATGCCGGATGACGTGGCCGAGTAACCCAGCGCGACTGAACCAGTATTGGTCGCAGCAGAAGACTGACCGATTGCGGTCGACTCGTTGCCGGTGGCCTTCACGCCTGCGGCGTTCGCATGACCGCCGATCCCGATCGCATCCACGCCGGTCGCCACCGCCTGATCTCCGATGGCGACCTGCGAGCCCGTACCGTTGGCATTGGACGTGGCGCCGATAGCGATCGGCGATGTGCCACCCGTCGGATTGGTGCTCAGCGCTTGGGCGCCCTGGCCGATGGCGATTGCTCCATTCTGGAAGGGCGTGCCCGCCGTGCCCGCCCTTGCGCTGCCGATGGCAATGGCACCCGCACTGGTGGGGCCGCCGGTGGCCGTCGCGCCGCTGCCGATGGCCACCGCTGCAGAACCGGAGGCGTTGGCGGCGTTCGCGCCAGAGCCGCTGCCGATCGCGACCGACGTTCCGGCTGCCGTACCAAACGCGCCATTCGTGTACTGCGCATGGGCGTGGTCCTGCATGACCACGCCGAGGAAGGCCGCAAGCGCCAGCGCAATGGCGGACTTCCGATGCAGAACGGGCGTGATCGCCGTCAGGGTGCGATGACCGATGGCCTGGCCCTCTGCGCCGCCGCGCTTGCCGCGCCCGCAGCAGCTCTCCGCCACGACCACTGTCAGGTTCCTGACAGGGTTGTATTTGGTTCTATAGATCCGATTCACTTCACTTCCCCAAAACGCATGACTCAAAGCGACGCAGCTTGCAAAAATGTGCGTCTTTTTCTTTTTTGAATGCGCCGTGTCCACAATGGATGAATCTCCGATTGCACGGAGTTGGAATGGACAGCATTCGTTGAGCCAATGTAGCGACGGATGTGAAATGCAATGCAAAGCATTCACAGGCGACTGTCATGCAGTGTCAAATCACTGCATCAGAGAACACATGGCGGCGTTTTTCGGATTTGCGCAAATAGACAGTGACAGAAATGGTGGCGCAGCAAAGCCGGGCAGGCTGCGCTAGCGGTCAGAACCAGGCTCGCCAAACGAGGCTCCTCAGGGAACCGGAGCGCGCTGCGCAGAAATAGGAGGCAATAGCGAGAAAATCGCGGGCTGCGTGGGAATGCCGTCTGCACGCTGCCGCTGCGCATCCCCAACAAAATGCCAATGTCCATCCTCTTCCAACCGGAAGCTGATGACTTGATACATTACGCCGCCACCTTTTAAATGAACGGCATAATCGACGTTGGCATAGAGGCCATCCGGAATGTCACGGTTGTTTTGATACTGGATGCGCGCAATAGACGCCCAACCGTGATCCGACACATCGCCGTCATGCTTGCGGGTCGCCTGCATCTGGCGAACGAATGTTGGCTTGTCGGCGGCCGACCGGATCATCGGCGCAGCCGCGTCCCACACGGCGCCGTACTGCGCCATTTCAAACTGTGCGACCGTGCGGTCCGCCAGTTGCAGGATTTCGTCTGCAGACGCTCCAGGCGCGGCGTGCGCCTGGGCAGCGGCAAATACGGTGGTCGCGCACAACAAGGCATGTCTGGCGCGCATCATGCACTCTCCAGCCGGTATCCGGCGCCATACACCGAGATCAGCTTCACGCCGTTGCCAGGGTTCAGTCCCAACTTCAGCCGGATCTGAGAGATGTGCGTGTCGAGCGTGCGGGATTCCCCCGCGTAAGACTCGCCCCAAATGGCACTCACCAGATAATCGCGCGTCAGCAGCTTGCCCTTGCGCGAGAAAAGTTTGTATGCGAGTTCGTATTCCTTGCTGGTGAGCTTGATTTCCTGGTCTCGGACATAGGCAACGCGGCGCGTGCCGTCGAACCTGAACGCTCCAAGCTCCAGCGTGCTTTCCGCTTCTTCCCTATACAGCCGCCGCAGAATGGCTTCGATACGGGCCTCCAGCACAGCGGCGCCGATCGGCTTGATGATGTAGTCATCCGCACCCTGGCGCAGAGCCGCCACGATTTCCGACTCAAAGGCCGCGCTGGTGATGAACGCGACCGGCGTACGGTCTTCTTTCTTTTGTCGCAGCCAGATCAGTATCTCCATTCCGGACATTCTTGGAACATGCCAGTCCAGAACCAAGAGATCGTAGGAATCGCGCTGCAAATTCTTGAACAGTTGCATGCCATCCCGAAATGACACGCACGAGTGTCCCAGGCGATCAATCACGGATTCGACAAGTGACAGAAAGCCTGGATCGTCTTCCAACACAGCGATCCGCATTGCTACTTCCCCGTTGACTTATATTGTTCTATCTATTTTTCTTGTAATCGATATTGCCGATTACTGCGGCCCGCCGTCTTCATTTTTAAGAAGCTTGCTCGTTGAGACAGCGTGACAGGGCTAGAAATAGCATGCGCGATGTGCGCGAATTCCAAACAATTGCAAAATCACCAGGCGTTCGTTTCACCTGTAATCAAGCGGTCGTTTGAAGTGGTCCGAGCTGTAGGCGTTTTGGGGGAAGCCCCAAGTACACATATGCAGAATTGGTCACTTACGAAAGAGTTCCGGCTTGATGTCATGCGGCTTCGCAGTAGTACCCGCACAACAGCGCAGACCTCGGACAAGGACTATTAGTGGGCTACATTCACCGGATTAGCTGACAAATCAATCGCCATGTAATTTGCGTGAGGATATGCCGGATTTGCCCGTGTTATCCATGTTGGGATAAGCAGCGTGCTGAACGATAAACGATCAATGGCAATCCATTTGACAATGCCTTGCTTTCTTTACGATTGGGATATCTAACCTAGAAAACTCGAGCGGCTGCCCCCCTTTTAGCTGTTCGATTCCCCGTCGCGTGAATGCCCGTTCATGCCACGTTGTGCAGCGCCAAGCGGTGTTCCCGCTTGGCGTTTTTTTTGTCAGTGTGGACCTTGCAGAGTCCGGTGGCGCTCAGCCCTGATCGCCACCACCCACCGGCAACACCGTCCCGGTGATGTACGAGGCCTCGTCCGAAGCCAGGAACAGGATCGCCCTGACCTGCTCGTCGATCGTGCCGTAGCGGTGCATCAGGCTGCTGGCGATCGTCTGGTCAACGATGCCCTGATACCAGACGGCCTCCTGCTCCGACATGGGCGCCGTGTTGCGCGGAATCTTCCGCGGGGGCGCTTCGGTGCCACCCGTGGCGACGGCGTTGACACGAATGTTGTCCTGCGCGTGCTCCAGCGCCAGGCTCGCCGTGAGCGCATTCACTCCCCCCTTGGCGGCCGAGTACGGAATCCGATAGATGCCGCGCGTGGCGATAGAAGACACGTTGACAATCACACCCTGCCGTCGCTCCACCATGTGCGGCAGCACCGCGCGACAACACCAGAGCGTCGGAAACAATGAGCGGCGGATCTCCGCCTCGATTTGCGCTTCTTCATAGTGCTGGTACGGCTTCGCCCAGATCGTGCCGCCGACATTGTTGATCAGCACGTCGATCCGGCCGAACGCATCGAGCGCGGCCTGCACGGCATGTTGAGCGCCGGCGTAGGTTTCGAGGTCCGCCGTGGTGGCATGCGCCCGACCACCTGCTGCAGCAATGCAGGCTTGCACCTCGTAAATCAGTTCGGCCCGATCAACCAGCAGCACGTGTGCGCCCTCTTCGGCCGCAGCCAGTGCCACACCGCGCCCGATACCTTGCGCCGCGCCCGTCACGACGACGGCCTTGCCTGAGAATCGTTGCATGCTCATGCCGCCTTTGCCTCGGGTACGGCATTGGGCGTGAACTTCTCGTAGTAGAAGCTGCGGGGCTTTACGCCTTCGTCATCAAAGTACTTGCGCACGGCATCGACCATCGGCGGCGGCCCGCACAGATAGACGTCGACGTCGCCATCGTTCAGCGCATCGGCCGGCACGTGCTGCGTCACCCAGCCCGTGCGCGGATGATTCGACGCGGCGTCGGCGACGACCGTGGCGTAGCTGAAGTTCGGCAGCCGCGCCGCATAGGCGTCGATCGCCTCGACCTGCACGAGGTCCAGGTCCCGGGTCACGCCATAGATGAGATGCACGTTCTGTTGCGAGTGGGTGCGCGCCAGCACTTCCAGCATCGACAGGAACGGCGCAAGCCCCGTACCGCCGGCAAGGAACAACAGCGGCCGCTGTACCTCGCGCAAATAGAAACTGCCCAACGGCCCGTGCAGATCGAGCTTGTCGCCAGGCTGTGCGGTTTCAAGCCAGCGGCTCATCACGCCACCGGGAATCTTCTTGATCAGGAAGCTGATCTTCGATTCTCCGGGCGCCGATGAGAACGAATACGAGCGGTGCTGCCCGCTGCCGGGCACGGCGATGTTGACGTACTGGCCCGGAAGAAACACTGGCGCAGTGGCGTCGACGTCCAGTTCAAGCACAACCGCGGCATCGTTGTGCAGTTCGACCTTCGACACCGTTGTCCCGAAGCGGCTCTGACCGGTCTTGCAACTCGTCGAGGTGGTCGGCACCGCGATCACGCAATCGCTCTGCGGCACCATCTGGCACGTCAGAACGAGGCCGGTGTTCTTCTCATCTTCGGTCAGCGCGTCGTCGATGTAATCGTCACCGAGGTCGTAGCGGCCGCTTTCCGCGCGGCACTTGCAGGTGCCGCACACACCATCGGAGCAATCCATCGGCAGATTGATCTTGGCGCGGAAGGCGGCATCGAGCACCTTCTCGCCCGCTTTGCAATCGATGAAGCGGGTCACGCCGTCTTCGAAGTTCAATGCGACTGTGAAACTGGACATGGGATATCTCCGCTGCCTTGGATGCGTAAGTGCAGATCAGACGTGATAGACGTCGAGCACCTGCCGGATGTAGTCGTTCTTCAGGACGATTTTCTTGGATGCGATCAGGAACGCATCGCCAGCGCGGCGCAGGGTGACGAACATCGTGCCGAAGAACTGGTCGGTGGTTTTGTACCGGTGGCTGAGCGTGTGAAAGTTGTAGCGCACGTCGACTTCATCGCCGCGTTCGGCCAGAACTTCGACATTGGCGACGGTGTGGCTCGTTCGCGGCTCGGGTGTGGAGGCCCCGCTGCGCTCGGTCTTGATGCGGAAGACCCGATCCTCCAGCCCGCAGCGATTGGCGTAGTACATCAACGAGATCTCGCTGTGCGGATCCTCGGTCAACTGGTCGTCGTCATCCCAGGCGGGCATCCAGTAAGTGACGTCTTCGGCGTAGCACTCGAGCCATGCGTCCCACTGGCGGTCGTCCAGCAGGCGCGCCTCGAGGTACAGGGCGGCGCAGATGTTCTGGTAATCCGCGTTCATGCCAACACCCCGTCGCATTCCTGTTTGAGTGCCTCGCGCATGACGCGCACCCAGTATTCGTGCTGACAGACGAACAGGCCTTCGTCTTCACTGCGCTCGCCCGAGATGAGTGGCTTCAATCCCATCCTGGCTGCGTTCTCGTCGGGACCGCGGACCCACAGCGGCGCCCCACGCGACAGGTCGTTCCACAGGGCAGTCGTGCCGGCGTAGCCGTTCTGGCAGGCGCGGAATTCCTCCAGGTCATCGGCGGTGCCCATGCCGGTGACGTTGAAGAAATCCTCGTACTGGCGGATGCGCGTGGCACGGTCCGTTGCGCTTTCGCCCTTCGGGGCGAAACAGAAGATCGAGACCTCGGTCTTGTCGACACTGATCGGCCGTACCACGCGAATCTGCGTGCTGAACTGATCCATCAGGAAGACGTTGGGATACAGGCACAGGTTGCGCGTCTGGTTGACGATGAAATCGGTCTGGGTTTCACCCACGCGCGCCTTGATTTCGTCAAGGTGCGCATAGACGGGCCGCACTTCCGGGTTCATCGTCTTCGTCCACAGCAGGATGTGGCCGTGCTCGAACCCATAGACGCCCGCCACCGACTTGCTCCAGCTGTTGGCATCCACCGCCTGGGTGCCGCCTTCCTTGCGCCGCCCCATCGTTGCCGCGTAGTTCCAGTGCACGGTGCTGACGTGGTAGCCGTCGCAGCCGTTTTCCATCTGCATCTTCCAGTTGCCGTCATAGACGTAGGAAGAATTGCCGCGCAGTACTTCCAGGCCATCGGGCGCCTGGTCGACGATCTGGTCGATGATGACGCGCGCTTCCCCAAGGTAGGCCTCGAGCGGCTGCACATCGGCGTTGAGGCTGCCAAACAGGAATCCGCGATAGCTCTTGAACCGCGCAATCTTCTTGAGATCGTGCGAGCCGTGCGTGTTGAATTGCACGGGGTACTCGGTGGTCTTTTCGTCCTTTACCTTGAGCAGCTTGCCGGTGTTGGAGAACGTCCAGCCGTGGAACGGGCACGTGAAGCTGCCCTTGTTGCCATGCTTGCGGCGACACAGCATCGCCCCTTTGTGCGCGCAGGCATTGATGACCGCGTGCAGCTCGCCGGTCTTGTCGCGCGTGATGACGATCGGCTGGCGGCCGATCCACGTGGTGTAGTAGTCGTTGTTGTTTGGAATCTGGCTTTCGTGCGCCAGATACACCCAGTTGTTCTCGAAGATGTGCTTCATCTCCAGCTCGAACAGATCCGGGTTGGTGAAGATGTCGCGGCGGCAGCGAAAAATTCCGGCCGCTTCGTCATCCACCACGGCGGTTGACAGCAGTTGGTCCAGTTCGCTGGCTTTGTCGATCAAGGCAGACATGGTCGTCTCCACGGTGAGGCAGTCGGCCTCAGGCCTCGGCCGAAGCACGGAGGCGATTCACGCGCTGGTTGTCCTTGCCCTGAACCAGCGGCGTGAGCACGAAGTTGAATTCGATGTCCTTGTACGCATCGGCTTTCAGCCCGAGCGCGCCGCCGCCGGTTTTTTCCACCACGTGCGGAATCAGTTCTTCACGGGTGGCGTAGGCGAAGTCGTCCCAGATCAGCGGATCGCCTTCGATGTTGAATTGCGTCGTCAGCTTGCGGTGGCCGTCGCTGGTGACGAAGAAGTGCACATGCGCGGGCCGGTTGCCGTGGCGGGCCAGTCCGTTCAGCAGTTGCTGCGTGGCACCGTGCGGCGGGCAGCCGTAGCCCACAGGCATGAGCGTGCGGAATTCATATTGGCCATCGGCGCCAGTCCTGACCGCGCCGCGCAGGTTGAACGGGCTCTGTGCACCGGTCGGATCGAAATGCGAATAGAAGCCGTTCGAGTTTGCGTGCCAGCACTCGACCACGGCACCGGCCACGGGCTTGCCCTCCGGCCCTGTCACCGTGCCGTGAATGACCAGCGGGCCTGCGGCCGGGTCCGGATCGATGTCGATCCGAGACACGCTATCCCGCACCGTTGCGCCCGCCACGTACAGCGGGCCTTCGATCGTGCGCGGCGTGCCGCCATTGAGACCAAGCGCTTCGTCGGCCGCGTCCATGCGGATATCGAGATACTTTTCCAGGCCCACGCCGGCCGCCAGCAATGCCGCCTCGCCGTCCTGGCCGAGTTTGTTCAGGTAGTTGATGCCTGCCCAGACTTCATCCGGCGTGATATCAAGATCGTCGATGGCCTTGAATAGGTCAGCCAGCAATCGATGCGTAATCTGCTTCAGGCGGGCGTTGCCCTCCTTGCCGTCCAGGTTGGTGGCGGCCTTCAGCAGGTCCTGCACTTCTTTTGTTTGGAATACGCGCGCGTTCATGATGGGTGTCTCCACGTGGTTTTCTGGGGGAATGTCAGGCGTCATCGCTATGAACTGACGAGGGGTGGCGGCACATCGGTGTCACCGAAATCTCCATGTATGGAAAAAGCGGCAGCGCCGTCAGGATGTCGTGCAGTTCGGCATTGCTCTGCACATCGAAGACGCTGACGTTCGCGTACTCGCCGACCAGGCGCCAGATATGGCGCCACTTGCCGCTGCGCTGCAGATCCTGCGAGTAGGCTTTTTCGCGCGCCTTGATCTCGTTGGCGACATCGGCGGGCATGTCGGCCGGCAGGCGGACATCCATGCGGACGTGAAACAGCATCGTGGTCTCCTTGGTGGGTCTGGGTCTGGTTGTTCTTATTGGCGGCGCAGGCGGGCCAGCTTGTCTCGATCGATATCGATGCCCAGGCCGGGGCCGGTCGGCACCTGCAACATGAAGTCGCGGTACAGCAGCGGCTCGGTCAGCAACTCTTGCGTAAGCAACAAGGGGCCGAACAGTTCAGTGCCGAACTGCAGCTCGCCAAAGGTGGAAAACACATGAGCCGATGCGGCCGTGCCGACCGCGCCCTCCAGCATCGTTCCGCCGTACAGGCCGATGCCCGCCAGCTGCGCGATGGCTGCCACCTGCATGGCCGGCACGAGGCCGCCGGATTGCGCGATCTTCACGGCGAAGACGTCGGCACTGGCAGAGCACGCCAGCTCAAATGCATCGAGCGGACCGTGCAGGGCTTCGTCGGCCATCATCGGCACCGCGAACTGGCGGGCCAGACGCTCCAGCGCGGCGCGGTTCTCCGCGCGCACCGGTTGCTCGATCAGGTCAACGCCGCCGGCTTGCAACGCCGCAATGCCGTTGGCGGCATCCAGCTCGCTCCACGCCTGGTTCACGTCCACGCGCACGCTGACGGCGTCGCCGAGGGCGCGTTTGATGGCCAGCACGTGGGCAACATCGTCGGCCACCGGGCGCAGACCGATCTTCAGCTTGAAGATGCGGTGACGGCGCTCGGCCAGCATCGCCTCTGCCTCGGCAATGTCTTTCTTCGTGTCGCCACTGGCGAGCGTCCAGGCCACCGGCAGCGCATCGCGCAGGCGGCCGCCCAGCAGCTCCGACAGCGGCACGCCGAGCCGGCGCGCCTGCGCATCGAGCAGCGCCGTTTCCAGCGCGCACTTGGCAAAGCGGTTGCCCTGGATGGTCTTGCGCACGCGTGCCATGGCGGCTGCCACATTGCGCGCCTCCATGCCGATCAGCAGCGGCGCGATGTGCGTGTCGATGTTGACCTTGATGCTCTCGGGGCTCTCTTCGCCGTAGTTGAGGCCGCCAATGGTGGTGGCCTCGCCCCAGCCTTCGATGCCGTCTTCGCAGCGCACATGCACGAGGACGAGCGTTTGCGTGTGCATGGTGGCGATGGACAGCTTGTGCGGACGGATGGTGGGCACATCCACTAGAATGGCCTCGATCGAGCGAATCATGTTTTCCAGGTATCAGAGGAACAGCTATCAACATGGAAACCAGATTACGCAGCGCAATTTATTGCGTCCAACACCGATTTAGTATCAGTTTCATACCTAACAGGTATAAAAATGGAGCTGCGCCATCTTCGCTATTTCGTTGCCGTTGCTGAAGAGTTGAACTTCACGCGTGCGGCTGAACGGCTGCACATCGCGCAGCCGCCGCTCTCCCGGCAGATCCAGCAACTGGAAGAGGAAGTCGGCGTGCTGCTGTTCGAGCGCGGCAGCCGCCCGCTCAAGCTGACCGAAGCCGGCCGCTTTTTTCACGCGCATGCGCGGCAATTGCTCGCGCAGACGGCGGAACTTGCGTCGATGACGCAACGCGTCGGTCAGATCGAGCGGCGCATGTCGGTTGGTTTCGTGGCGTCGACCCTGTATGGGATGTTGCCCAAGGTCATCCGGCGCTTTCGGGCGGAATACCCGATGGTCGATCTGACCATGCACGAGATGACCACGATGGACCAGATCCAGGCGCTCAAGGACGGCCGCATCGACGTCGGCTTCGGTCGCATCCGTTATGAAGACCCGAACGTGCGGCGCATCCTCCTGCGTGATGAGCGACTGATCGTCGCGCTGCCGTCAGGCCATGCGCTGCTCGACGGCAGGCCGACCGCATCGCTGCGCGCTCTTGTCGGCGACACGCTCATCATCTATCCACGCGCACCGCGCCCGAGCTATGCGGACCAGGTGCTCGCCCTCTTCCACGATCGCGCGCTGGAACCCAGCAAGATCTACGAGGCACGGGAATTGCAAATTGCCTTGGGTCTGGTGGCCGCCGGCGAAGGTGTATCGGTGGTGCCGCGCAGTGTGGCGGGCCTGCGGCGCGAAGATGTCTGCTACATGGAACTCGACGATCCGCAATTGGTCTCGCCGATCATCTTCAGCACGCGGCTGCTCGACGAGTCTGAAGACATCCGTGCCATGCTGGCGCTGACGTATCAGTTGTACGACGAGCAGCAGATCCCGTATTACGCACCCTCGTAAGGCTTGCAACGGCGGCCCCAAAGTTACACGCCGCTGGACACGACGGCCGCATGGGCTAGATTGAAGCAAGGCGCCCGTTCGCCTGCGATTGGAGCGCAAGCGAGTGAAAAGAATAGGCCGCCCCATCATCATCAAGTTGGCCGTCGTCGTGGCGCTGGTGCTGGCGGTGGCCGCCTTGCTTGTCGCGCACGAATTCCGCACCTCCGCCTGGCAAGCGCGCTATTTCGCGCATCTGGTGCAATCGCAAACCTTTCCCGTCAAGCCTGGCCCGAACGATTCGGCCCGCTATCCGAACTCCGGCCCCTACGACGAGCGGCTCGGCTATCACGACCTCCCCACGTTTCTGGACCGCCTGCGCTCGCGCGGTTACATCGTCGCGCAGCAGGCCGTGCCATCCAAAGAGATGGTCGCGCGAATGGACAGCGGCATGAACCCGCCTTATCGCGAGAAAGACCAGGCCGGCCTGGAATTGCTCGACGACGATGGCCGCCCGATCTACCGCGTGCGGCACCCCGAACGCGTGTATGACAGTTTTGCGTCGGTTCCGCCGCTGCTGGCCAATTCGCTGCTCGCGATTGAAAACCGCACGCTGCTGCAGACTGAATACCCGAAGCGCAATCCGGCCGTGGAGTGGTCGCGCCTCGCGCGTGCGGTGTGGGACCGCGCTCTGCATGTCGTCAACCCGGCGCATGAATCGCCCGGTGGCAGCACGCTCGCCACGCAGATCGAAAAGTATCGGCACTCGCCCGAAGGCCGCACCGAATCGCCCAGCGAAAAGCTGCGCCAGATGTTCTCGGCATCCGCCCGCGCTTACCTGAACGGGGAAGACACCACGGCCGCCCGCCATCAGCTCGTGGTCGATTACCTGAACACCGTGCCACTGGGCGCGCGCGCCGGCTTTGGCGAGATCCAGGGCATTGGCGATGCGCTGTGGGTCTGGTACGGGCGCGACTTCGCCCAGGTGAATGCGCTGCTCGCGGCCAAGTCTGTCGCGCCGCTGGCAGACCGTGCGCTGGCCTACAAGGAGGCGTTGAGCCTGCTCGTCTCGCAGCGGCGGCCGTCGTATTACCTTGAGAACCTCGATGAGCTGGAGACGTTGACCAACGCCTACCTGCGCGTGCTCGCTGCCTCCGGCGTGATCCCGCCAGCGCTGCGCGATGCGGCGATTGCGCAATCGCTCAAACAGCAGGCGCTGAACACACGCGTGCCACCCCCGCCGCTGGAGCACAAAGGCACGAATGCCGTACGCGTGAATCTGGCGGGCATGCTCGGCATCTCGCGCATGTACGCGCTCGACCGGCTCGACCTGACCGCCAGCAGCACGCTCGATGCGCCGTTGCAGCGCGATGTTTCCGCCGAACTGCGCAAGCTGCGCGACCCGGCCCACGCCAAGGCCGCCGGCCTTGTCGGCGACATGATGCTGGAACGCGGGGACCCGCGCGGCGTGACGTACAGCTTCACGCTCTACGAACGCGCGCCGGGCGGCAACCGTGTGCTGGTGCAAGCCGATACGTTCGACAAGCCGTTCGACATCAACGAAGGCGTCAAGCTGGATCTGGGATCTACGGCCAAGCTGCGTACGCTGGTGACGTATCTCCAGATCGTGGCCGCGCTGCACAAGCGCTACGCCGATCAACCCGTGGCGGCGCTGCGCAAGGTCAATATTCCCGTGCAGAATCCGATCGAGCGCTGGGCTGTCGACTACCTTGCCCACACGCAAGACCGGTCGCTCTCGGCGATGCTTGATGCGTCGATGGAGCGCAAGTATTCCGGAAACGCCGGCGAGTGGTTTGCCACCGGCGGCGGCATGCAGAGTTTCGAGAACTTCGAGAAATGGGAAGGCACGCAGAACTTCACGGTGCGGGAGGGGCTCAAGCACTCCGTCAACCTCGTCTTCGTGCGGATCATGCGCGACATCTCGCGCTACTTTCAGCATCAGCTGCCCAATGCCGGCGCCGAGGCGCTGACCAACCCGGATTCTCCGCAGCGGCAGATTTACCTGCGGCGCTTTGCCGATCGCGAGGGCAAGCTGTTCATGGGCCGGTTCTATGCCAAATACAAAGGCAAGACCGACCAGGAGCGCGAAGCCATCCTGGTGCAAAGCACGCGGGCCACGCCGGTGCGGCTGGCCACGATCTACCGCAGCATCGACCCGGAGGCCGGCCCCGGCAAACTCGCCGCATTCATCCGCAGCTACCTGCCGGGCGCAAAGCTGGATGAGGCGGAACTCACCAACCTGTATGAGAAGTACTCCGTCCAGCGCTTCGACCTTGCCGACCGCGGCTACATCGCCAAGCTGCATCCGCTGGAGCTGTGGCTGGTGGCGTTTCTGCGCACCCATCCGCAAGCCACCCTCGCGCAGGTGAACGAGGCCAGCGCCGATGAGCGCTTGTCGGTCTACAAATGGCTGCTGCAATCGCACCGCAAGGCCGCGCAAGACAAGCGCATCAAGCAGATGCTCGAGATCGAAGCGTTCCAGCAGATTCACGCGATGTGGAAGCGGCTGGGGTATCCGTTCGAATCGCTGGTGCCGTCATACGGAACCGCCATCGGCGCATCGGCAGATCGCCCGGCTTCGCTGGCGGAGCTGATGGGCATTCTCGAAAACGACGGCATCCGCCTGCCCAGCGTACGCATCGACCGCCTGCGCTTTGCCGCCGACACGCCTTACGAAGTCATGCTCTGCCGTGACCCCAACGCCGGAGAACGCGTGCTGCCGCCCGAGATTCCGCCCTTGGTCAAATCGGCGCTGGCCGGCGTCGTCGAAGGCGGCACCGCCAAGCGCATCTCCGGCACGTTCGTCCAGAAGGACGGCAAACCCATCGCGATCGGGGGCAAAACCGGCACCGGAGACAACCGCTTCAAAACCTTCAGCCGCGGCGGCGGCCTCATCTCCGAACGGGTCGTGAGCCGCTCCGGCGCCTTCGTCTTCTACCTGGGAGACCGCTACTTCGGCACCGTCGTCGCCTACGTGGCCGGCGCTGATGCCGCCAAGTACAAATTCACCAGCGCACTGACCGTGCAAGTGCTCAAGGTCCTGGCCCCCACGCTGATGAACCACCTGGACCTGCAAGCCGAGGCGCCGGCCTTCAACTGCAAGATGCCGCAAGCCACAGCGCCGGAGCAGAAGCTGGATTGAGCCAAGCCTGCACAACAGACGGCGACAACGCAGGCCGTCAGACGGTGTGGCGGTACCCTGCCCTAGATGGCGCCTTGAATTTCTGTTGCAGGGAGGAAAAAGGAAGGAGCCCTGTCTGAGCGCAGCGAGTTTGGCTCCTTCCCATCACTGCGACATAAATTCAAGGGGAAGTCGCCATCTCGGGCGCGCCTTTCTTTGCTTACCTTTCTTTGGCAAGACAAAGAAAGTAAGTCGTCCCCGCCAGGGGACGAAAACCACATCAACCATAACGCCTACCGCAACGACCGCTGCAACCAAATCCCCCCCGCACACGCCAACGCCACCACCGCGCCCCAGGCAAACAAATCCCCCACCGCCAGCAACGTCGCCTGCCGATCTATCTCCGCCGAAATCCGAATCAACTCAGAACCCTGCAACGCATGCGGCCACTGCCAGGCCGGCGTCAGCGCGCTCACATGCCCGACGAGGTCAGTCCGGTGCTGCGCCTGCCCGCGCTGCAGCAACAACGTCGCGCCCATCGTCCCAAGCGCCTGCGCCCAGGCCCGCATGATTCCCTTGAACTGGTAGGCATGGCCGAAATCCTTGGCCGGCAGATCCACGTAAGTCAGCCCCGCCACCTGGATCACCACGAACATCCCCACCATGCCTTCGATCATGAACCCCGGCGCCACCGCGGCCACCGACGCACCCGGCATGGCCACATGCGACATCCACAGCAGCGCAGTCGCCATCAGCACAAAACCGATGGAGATCAGCACGCGCTTGGTCGGCAGCACATTGGTCAACTGAAAGTTCAGGATGCCCAGCGCCACCGTCACCAAGCCGCCCAGGCTCATCAGCTGCGCGGTGGTCTCGTAACGGAAGCCCAAGCCGTTCTGCAGCAGGCTAGACGAAAGAAAGCCCCAGGCGCTCGCAAACATGTAATAGATGGCGTAGAACACCATGCCCATCATGAAGCGCCGCTGCAGCGTGGCCCGCAAGTCCACCCAGGGCAGCGGATGGCCCGACTGGCGGATGCCCACCCAGAGGATGAGCGCCACCACCGCAATGATCGGCACCACCTGCGCGGGCGAGCCGTCGGGGTGGACAAAGCGCGCCTGCTGGAAGCCGTGCAGCGCAATCAACGCCGCCAGCCCGAACGCGATGGCCGAGGGCCAGTCGAGCGAGGCGAAATCGCCCTTGCGTTCGTGCATCTTCGGATGCGGATAGAACGCCGCCACCAGCCCGCAAACCACCACGGCCACCAGCAACTGCGCGACGAAGATGGCGCGCCAGCCGAATTGTTCGGTGAGCGCTGCCGACAGCATCGGCGACACGCAACTCAGCCCGAAGATGCCGTAGATCATGCCCTTCATCATCGTGCGGCGTTCGTGCGCGGGGCTGTGCTGCACAAAGATGCGCGAAGTCGACAGCATCGGGCCGCCGCCAAACCCCTGCACTGCCCGCCCGACGATCAGCATCGTGCCGCCCTCGGCCGCGGCGCACATCAGCGTGCCCGCAATAAACACCAGCAGCGACAGCAGCGTGTGCCTGCGGTACGTCATGTGATCAGCCAGCCGGCCCATCACCAGAATCGACAGACTGGCCGCTGCCGCATACGCCGTCACGGCCCAGAGATAGACATCCTGGGACGCCAGCACCCCGCCTTCGATATGCGGCCCCGCAATCGAAAACATTAGGTTGGACATGTAGTCCACACCCGTTGCTAAGCCAATCACCATCCCGACCATGCGCAGTTCCATCCGGCTGCCCACGGTCGATTCGGCGGCCGGGGCATGCGGTGGGGGCGGCGGGGAAACCGTGTGGTCTGTGCTTGGCGTGTTCATGCAGGGATGGTAATTTGCCTTGAAACGGGCGGAAATCGCCTGCCGACAAATTCATTGTTCAATTATGCGAACGACGGACTGGAACGACTGGGACACTTTCTGCACCGTGGCCACGCTCGGCAGCTTCACGCGCGCGGCCGATCGGCTGGGGTTGCCCAAGTCTTCGGTCAGCACAGCGGTGTCGCGGCTGGAGGGGAAGATGGGCGTACGCCTGTTCGAGCGCAGCACGCGGCGCCTGCGCCTGACCGATGCCGGTGAAGCCCTTCTGCGTGACGCCGGCCCATTGTTCCAGCGGTTGCGCGAAGTTTCGGAAGACGCCGCAGCGACCTTTCAGTCACCCGCCGGCACCTTGCGCATTGCCATGCCGTACGAGTTTGCCGCCAAGCAGCTCGCAGAGGTGGTGCTGGAAGTCATGCGCGAGCACACCGGCTTGCGTATCGAAGTGGATGTCGCGCCACGTCAGATCGATCCGCTTGCACAGGGCTACGACATCATGTTGACCGTGCCGCGCGGCCCATTGCCCGATTCCGGCCTCGTGGCCCAGCGTGTCTTCGATCTGCGCCGCGCGGTGGTCGTCGCCCCGCAACTGCTGGAGCGCCTTGGGCCGCTGACGCACCCGGACCAACTCGCCGATTGGCCTTGTCTCGGCACTTCGAATGAAGCTGAATGGCAGTTCCGCACGCCCGGCGGCGAGACAATCAACCTGCCGCTGGACTTTCGCATGCGCACCTCCAACAGCGAATTGCGGATGCAGGCCGCGATTGCCGGCCTGGGGGTCGCGCGCATCACCTCCGTGTTTGCCACCGAGCTGATCGCTTCAGGCGCGCTGCAGGAGGTGCTGACCGATTTCCAATCCCCGCCGATGCGCGTGTATGCCGTCTTCCCGGGCCGCCGCCTCATGCCCGCCAAGGTCAAGGTCTTCATGGACGCCCTGCACCGCCGCATAGAGCATTCCCGCCAACACACCGACATGCGACCCACCTTTGTAGACGAGGCAGCCGCGCCCTGGCCGCCCGAGTCGCTGCTCTGATTCTCAATCTTTCCTCTTCATCTACGACAAGCCATGCGCCCGTTCACCAGATTTCCCGTCTTGATTGCCGCGCTCGCGCTGAGTGCCGTTGGCTGCTCCCGCGCCGAAGACATCGGCAGCGTCAGCACCAATTTCCGTATCACAGGCTCCGACAAGATCGTCATCGAAGCCTTTGATGACCCGCTCGTTCAGGGTGTGACCTGCTATGTCTCGCGAGCGCGCACGGGCGGCATCAAGGGCTCGCTGGGGGTGGCCGAAGACGTGAGCGAAGCCGCCGTGGCCTGCCGCCAGGTCGGCGACATCAGCTTTGTTAAGCCCCTGCCCCAGCAGGACGACATGTTCACGCAGCGGCTGTCGCTCGTTTTCAAGACGCTGCACGTGGTGCGCACGGTGGACCGCAAACGCAATGTGCTGGTCTATCTGACGTATTCGGACAAGGTCATATCGGGCAGCCCGAAGAACAGCGTGACGGCCGTGCCGATCCCGGCCAGCCAGCCAATTCCCGTGAAGTGACGCGCCAATCCAGCCGGTAAAGCGATGGCCGCACCACATTGGTGCGGCGCAACACGAGCGTGGTGGCTAAGCAACGGTCGGTCGCGCAGAAAGGGTGCATAGGTAAGCCTACGTATGGTGCATTGCATCATCTGGTGTATAGTCAGGGTATTCCCTAACCGGGATTTCCCTAAGAGGCCAATCATGCAAAACACGAACGACCTGAAGCTGACCGATCAACTCGAACGCGAACTGATCGAGCGCGAAATGTCCGAAGGTATCTACTACTATCGCCGTCCGAGCGGCCAATCGTTCTCGTTCGCCCAGTTCTTCTCGGCAATCGCGAACCTGTTCGGCACGCACCGCACCGTCAAGGCCTAACCCGCCACGCTGTTGTCGATGGGCGTGTGCCCTAGCTAGCTGTACGCAGTCATCGCAGTTCCAGTAGCACCGTGCGCCGGCCGTGTGACATCACACCCGCCGCCACACCCACCAGGTCATGACCGCCTGGTGCCAATCGAGGGCCGGATTCCGGCCCTTTGTCATTTCTGCGGCATTTGTTTGGTTTGTTTGCATGCCGCAGCATCATGTTGACGCCTCCGACAGTGTTACCGCGCTCCGGTTGTCTTCTCCTTCGCCTGTGCTTTACTGAGTAAAGCCGCGACCACCGATATCGAGACCAGCGCACGTCTTCGCAGCAACGAAGGCGCGCAGCATGGCACCCGGCGCCCATCCCCCAAGGAGACTCCCATGGCGATCAGCCTCAAGCTGTCGGTCAACGGTGCGCCTGTCACCGTCAGTGTCGAACCCCATACCCTGCTAGTTCAATTGCTGCGCGAGCACCTGCGCCTGACCGGCACGCACGTCGGCTGCGATACGGCGCAATGCGGTGCCTGCACCGTGCATATGAACGGGCGCGCGGTGAAGTCCTGCAACATCCTGGCCGTACAGGCTGACGGCGCCGATGTGACAACTATTGAAGGCCTGTCGAAAGATGGTGCACTGCACCCGATGCAGGAAGCCTTTCGCCAATGCCACGGCCTGCAATGCGGCTTCTGTACCGCGGGCATGGTGATGGCGGCTACGGCCTTGGTTGCGCAGCATCCGCATCCAGATGAACACACGGTGCGCGAGCAGCTCGACGGCAATCTTTGCCGCTGCACGGGTTATCACAACATCGTGCGTGCTGTGATGCACGGTGCCGAAGCCATGGCCGCAGCCGAAGGCGACGATGCCTCGCTGCAGAGCCTGGCCGCGGCACGGGCTCACGCCGCCTGACCCCAGCGAGGAGAACACCATGAATGCTCCCGCGGAACCCAACAACCACCTGATTGGCGCGTCCGTCAAGCGCAAGGAAGACTTCCGCTTCCTCACGGGCGCCGGGCAATACACGGACGATGTCGTGCAGGCGCACCAGTCCTACGCGGTGTTCCTGCGCTCGCCGTACGCGCATGCCCGTATCAAGCACATCAACGCGGACGCCGCACGCAACCACCCGGGCGTGCTGGCCGTGCTGACGGGCGACGACCTGGCTGCCGACAAGGTCAACGGCCTGCCTTGCGGCTGGCTCATCCATAGCATTGACGGCACGCCGATGAAGGAGCCGCCCCACCCCGTGCTGGCGCAGGGCAAGGTGCGCCACGTGGGTGATCAGGTCGCGCTGGTGGTGGCTGAATCGGTGAAGATCGCCAAAGATGCAGTCGAGATGATCGACGTGGAGTACGACGAACTGCCCGCCGTGGTGGACACCGCCACCGCAGATACTGCCGGCACCGCTGTCCATGACGACGTGCCGAACAACACCTGCTACACCTGGGGCCACGGCGACAGGGTCGCCACTGACGCGGCGTTTGCCAAGGCCGCGCACGTGACGCGCCTCGATATCGTCAACAACCGGTTGATCCCGAATGCGATTGAGCCGCGCGCCGTCAACGCCAGCTATTCGCGCCAGGACGACAGCTACACGCTCTACGTCGCCAACCAGAACCCGCACGTTGAGCGCCTGCTGATGTCGGCGTTCGTGCTGGGCCTGACGGAAGCCAAGGTGCGCGTGATTGCACCGGATGTGGGCGGCGGGTTCGGCTCGAAGATCTTCCTGTACCCGGAAGATGTGGCGCTGACGTGGGCATCGAAAAAAGTTGGCCGGCCGATCAAGTGGACGGCCGAGCGCTCCGAATCCTTCCTGACCGACGCGCATGGCCGCGACCACGTCACGCATGCGGAACTGGCGCTCGATGCGCAGGGTAATTTCCTCGCCATGCGCGTGCATACGACGGCCAACATGGGCGCCTATCTGTCGACGTTTGCCAGCAGCGTGCCGACCATCCTGTATGCGACGTTGCTTGCCGGCCAGTACAAAACGCCGGCCATTTATGCCGAAGTGAAAGCGGTGTTCACGAACACCGCGCCCGTCGATGCGTATCGCGGTGCCGGCCGGCCCGAGGCGACGTATGTGGTCGAGCGCCTCGTTGAAACCGCCGCGCGCGAACTGCAGATCGACCCGGCTGAGCTGCGCCGCCGCAACTTCATCCGCACGTTCCCGTATGCAACGCCGGTGGGGCTGACGTACGACACGGGCGACTACGAACCCTGCCTGGACCGCGCCATCGAGCTGGCCGACGTGAAGGGCTTTGCCGCCCGACGCGATGCCTCCCGCGCCAAAGGGCGGCTGCGCGGCATGGGCTACTCCTGCTACATCGAGGCGTGCGGGCTGGCACCGTCGAACATCGCCGGAGCGCTGGGCGCGCGGGCCGGGCTGTTTGAAGCCGGCGAAATTCGCGTCCACCCGACAGGCTCCGTCACGGTCTTCACCGGCTCGCACAGCCACGGCCAGGGGCACGAGACGACGTTCGCGCAAGTGGTGGCCGATCGTCTGGGCGTGCCGATCGACAACATCGAGATCGTGCACGGCGACACCGGCCGCATCCCGTTCGGCATGGGCACGTACGGCTCGCGCTCGATTGCCGTGGGCGGCTCGGCCATCATGAAGGCGCTCGACAAGATCGAGGCCAAGGCCAAGAAGATCGCCGCGCATTTGCTGGAAGCCTCGGCGGAGGACATCGAGTTCAAGGATGGCATCTTCCGCGTGGCCGGCACGGATCGCACCAAGACGTTCGGCGAAGTCGCGCTGACGGCGTACGTGCCGCACAACTATCCGCTCGACAAGCTCGAACCTGGGCTGGACGAAAACGCCTTCTACGATCCGACCAACTTCACCTACCCGGCCGGCGCATACATCTGCGAGGTGGAAGTCGACCCCGACACCGGCGAGGTGCACATCGACCGCTTTGTCGCCGTAGATGACTTCGGCAACATCATCAATCCGATGATCGTCGAGGGCCAGGTCCACGGCGGTCTTGGCCAGGGGATCGGCCAGGCGCTGCTGGAAGCGTGCGTGTACGACGAAAACGGCCAGTTGCTGACCGGCTCGTACATGGACTACGCCATGCCGCGCGCGAACGATCTTCCCAGCTTTACGGTGGAAACCGCCAAGGGCACGCCGTGCACGCACAACCCGCTGGGCGTCAAAGGCTGCGGTGAGGCCGGCGCGATCGGCTCCCCGCCGGCACTGATCAACGCCATCGTCGACGCACTTGCGCCGCTGGGCGTGAAAGACATCCAGATGCCGGCGACGCCCCATCGCGTCTGGCAAACCATTCAAGCGGCCAAGGCCTAGGCAGAGGAGCGAACCATGTACGACTTCGAGTACCAGAAAGCCACCGACGCCCAGACCGCCGTGACCGCCCTGAAGACGCACGCCGACGCCAAGTACCTCGGCGGCGGCCAGAGCCTGCTGGCTGCGATGAAGCTGCGGTTGGCGCAGCCGTCGACGCTGGTGGATGTCACGCGCATTCCGGGCATGTCGGGCATCCGCACGCAGCCCGGCGTGATTACGGTGGGCGCTGCCACACGCCATGCCGATGTGGCGGACAGCGCCGACATCGCCCGCATGCTGCCCGCGCTCGGGGAACTGGCCGGCGGTATCGGCGACCGTCAGGTGCGCGCGATGGGCACGCTCGGCGGCTCGCTCGCCAACAACGACCCGGCGGCGTGCTACCCGGCCGCCGTGCTCGGGCTGAACGCCACCGTCGTCACCGAACGGCGCAACATCGCGGCGGACGACTTTTTCCTCGGCATGTATGAAACCGCGCTGGCTGCGGACGAACTCATCACCGAGGTGCAGTTTCCCGTGCCGGACCAGGCGGCGTACGTGAAATTCCGCAACCCCGCGTCGCGTTTCGCGCTGGTGGGCGTGTTCATCAGCCGCAAGGGCAACAACGTGCGTGTGGCGGTGACGGGCGCCGCGCCGTGCGTGTTCCGGTGCACGCCGTTGGAGCAGGCGCTGGGAACCAGCTTTACATCGGAAGCCGCACGCAAGGTGGTGGTGCCGGCCGACGATCTGGTGGGTGATCTGCATGCCTCGCCGGAATACCGGGCGCACCTCATTCCGGTATTGACGGCGCGCGCGGTCGAACAGGCGTTGGCGCACCACCATTGAGCGCACGCCCAAGGAACGGCATGCCGGTCGATTCCATCGACGACTGCATCGCGCAACTGCAAGGCCAGGGCTATTTCGCCAGCCGCGAGCTGGCCACGGCCTTGTTCCTCGCGCTGCGCATGCAGCGGCCGCTGTTTCTCGAAGGCGAGCCCGGCGTGGGCAAGACCGAGCTGGCGAAGGCGGCGGCTGGCCTGCTCGGCACGTCGCTGCTGCGGCTGCAATGTTACGAAGGGCTCGACACCGCCAGCGCGCTCTATGAATGGGATTACCCGCGCCAGATCATGGCACTGCGCCTGGCCGAGGCCGCCGGTGAGAAGCCCCGCGCCGACACCCTCTACCGCGACGAATTCCTCCTCAAGCGCCCCCTGCTGCAGGCGCTGCTGCCCGACCCACTCCATCCCGACACGCCGCGCGTTCTGCTGATCGACGAGATCGACCGCGCGGACGAACCGTTCGAGGCGTTTTTGCTGGAACTGCTGTCGGACTTCCAGGTGTCGATTCCCGAATTCGGCACAGTACGCGCGCACGTGATTCCGCTGGTCATCATGACTTCCAACCGCACACGCGAGGTGCATGACGCGCTCAAGCGGCGCTGCCTGTATCAATGGATTGGCTACCCGGATAAGGCGCGGGAGTTGCAGATCGTCGCGCAGCGCGCGCCCGAAACGGCCGCCCGCCTGCAGCAGCGCGCGGTCGATTTCGTGCACCGCCTGCGCGGCATCGACCTGTTCAAGGCGCCGGGCATTGCCGAGGCCATCGACTGGTGCCGCGCATTGGCGGCGTTGAATGTGACCGAGCTTGATCCCCAGTCCGTGCAGGACACCCTGGGCGTACTGCTCAAGTACCAGGACGACCTGGCCCGCGTGGACACGCCGACCATCGAGCAATTGCTGGCGGCTCCCGCGCTGCCGGAGTAAGGCATGCAAGCGAACCTGCCGACACAGTGTCCGATGCTGGCGCGCAACGTGACGCATTTCGTGCGGCTGCTGCGCAACGCCGGCATGCCGCTGGCGCCCTCCCGCGCGGTGGACGCCATCGAAGCCCTGAGCCATATCGACATCGGCCGGCGCGACGACGTCAAGGCCGCGCTGTCTGCCCTGCTTGTCTCTCACCCCGACGAGCGCACGCTGTTCGACGCGGCCTTCAATGTGTTCTGGCGGGATCCGGATTGGGAAGGCAAGCTGCGCGCCCTGCTGCTGCCCAAGGTGCGTGGCGGCATTCCGGCGGCACGCAGCAACCGCCTGGCCGATGCCTTGCGCGCGCGGCCTTCGACACATCTGCCCCCGGGCCCCACGCCCGATGGCGAACGCCATGACATCGTGGCGCCGCTCGCCTTTTCCGCCAACGAGGCCTTGCGCACGCGTGACTTCGACACACTCAATGCGGCCGAATGGCGCACGCTGCAACACATGATCCGCCGCCGACGCGTGCATCTGGCGCAGGAGCGCACGCGGCGGCTCAAAGCAGCCTCGCGCGGGCGCCATCCGGACCTGCGCGCCACCGCTCGCCAGGCCGTGCGCGCCGGCGGCGAGTGGACCGGCTGGAAATACCGCCAGCCCGTCGACCGGACACCGCCGCTGGTGCTGCTGCTCGACATCTCCGGCTCGATGAGCCGCTATTCGCGCGCCGTGCTGTATTACTGCCACGCGCTGGTGCAGTCGCGCGAGCGCATCCAGGCCTTCCTCTTTGGCACGCGGCTGACGAATGTCTCCCGGCAGTTGCGCGAGCGTGATCCGGATGTCGCCGTGCAGGCCATCGCGCAGCTTGTCCCCGACTGGTCGGGCGGCACGCGCATCGGTGCAGCATTGGCGGAGTTCAACCGCCAATGGGCGCGCCGCACGCTGTCCGGCCGTGCCACCGTCCTGCTCGTGACGGATGGGCTCGACCACGAGCACATCGACGTGCTCGACACCGAAATGGCGCGTCTGGCGCGCTTCGCCCATCGCATCGTCTGGCTCAACCCGCTATTGCGCTTTGCCGGCTTTGAGCCGCGGGCACGTGGCGTGCGGGCCATCCTGCCGCATGTCGACGTGATGGTGCCGGCGCACCATTTCGACAGTCTCGCTGCGCTGGAGCACGAACTGGCGCATGCCCGCCGCACGCGTCCGCCGCGTCCCCCCCGTCCCACCACCCCCGCCCCCTCGACCTCCCCATGGAACTGACCCAGACCCATCTCCTGCCCGTGCCCCTGCAGACCGCCTGGGATGCGTTGAACGACCCAGCCGTGCTGCAACGCTGCATTCCCGGCTGCGAGAGCATCACCGCTGCCGAGGCAGGCGCGAACCCCGCCTACGACATTGCCATGACCGCCGCCGTCGGGCCCGTCAAGGCGCGTTTCAAGGGGCGCATGGAACTGGCCGACGTGGCGCCGCCGCGCAGCTACACGCTGCATTTCGACGGCCAGGGCGGCGCGGCCGGCTTCGGCAAGGGCAGCGCCCAGGTGCAGCTCACGCCCGAAGGCCCCACGGTCACGCGGCTCTCTTACACCGCAACGGCGCAGGTGGGCGGCAAGCTTGCGCAAATCGGCTCACGCCTTGTGGACGGCGCCGCGCGCAAACTGGCCGACGAGTTCTTCCAGCGCTTTGCCGCAGAATTCGGCCCCGCAGAAACGGTTGGAATCGACGGACCTGCCACACCGGTAGACGGCATGCCGGCCACACAGGCAATTCCGGACTTGGCCGCTGGCCAGTTGCAGGCCCACGGCGCACCGCCCGGCCGCGCACCCGACGTCAGCCCCGCGCTGCAGCCGCGCAATCCATGGCCGTGGATCATCGTTGCGCTGGTGGCCGTGGCAGCCGCCTACCTGTTTTTGCACCACGGGGCATAATTGGTTGATTCCCCGCAACACATCACTGAAGCGCGCGAAAGCGCAGCGAACGCATCATGGATAGCGTCGATCTTGAAGTCTTGAAAACCAGCGTGCGCTGGCTGGAGCAGGGGCGGCGCGTGCTGCTCGTCACGGTGGTCAAAACGTGGGGCTCGTCGCCGCGGCCCGAAGGGGCGATGCTCGCGCTGCGCGATGACGGCGTCGTCATCGGCTCGGTCTCGGGCGGCTGTATTGAAGACGACCTCATCGACCGCGTACGCCGAGAAGGCCTGCATTACACCAAGCCCGAAGCCGTCAAGTACGGCATCAGCGCTGAAGAAGCGCATCGCTTTGGGTTGCCTTGCGGTGGCACGCTGCAACTCGTGCTGGAGCCGCTGAACGCTTCCAGCGGAATCGACGCCCTGCTGCGCGCCGTGGAAGCCGGTCAGCTCGTCGCCCGCACGCTCGACATGGCAACCGGTGCGTCAACGCTGCAGCACGCCACCGTCACCGACGGCCTCCAGTTCGACGAAACGCGCCTCGTGACGATTCACGGACCGCGCTACCGGATGCTCGTCATCGGAGCGGGACAGCTGTCGCGCTACCTGTGCCAGATCGCCGTGGGCCTGGATTACCAGATCACCGTCTGCGACCCGCGCGAGGAATACAGCGAGGAATGGTCGATCCCGGGCGTAGCCATGGTCCGCACCATGCCTGACGATACGGTGATGGCCATGAAGCTCGACGAGCGCTGCGCCGTCATCGCGCTCACCCACGACCCCAAGCTCGACGACCTCGCACTCATGGAAGCGCTCAAGACGCCCGCCTTCTACGTCGGCGCGCTCGGCAGCCGCCGCAACAACGCCAACCGCCGCGAGCGCCTCAAGGAATTCGACCTGAGCGATGCCGAGCTGGCGCGCCTTCATGGGCCGGTCGGCATCTACATCGGCAGCCGCACGCCGCCGGAAATCGCCATCTCGATCCTGGCCGAAGTCACGGCTGCCAAGAACGGCGTGTCGCTGCCGACCATCCTGCAGGTTGAAGGCGCCAAGGCGGCGCGCGAGATTGCCGCCAACGCCGCGTCAAGCTGCGCTGTGCCGCAGAGCTGAGTCAACCCTCTGATCGAATGGGATGCCGAAAGGCGCCTGAAAGGTTACATTCTTATATATCGCCGATTGGGCGTAAGTTTGCCGCATCGCATTGTGCGAACCCAGCGGGCCACGAACTTCGTTTCGTGTTCGCGGCATCATTTGGCACGACTTACCTGCCCCTTGCCCCGTACCGGTGCGGCAGCAGCCGTGTTGTTTGCAAACGGGACGGTCCCCCGTTTTGCCCCCCAAGAAAATCTAGTTTTCTCGCATGAGTATTTTGCTGACCGGTGCCACCGGTTTCGTGGGCGGTGCCATTGCCGCCAATCTGGCAGCCAAAGGTTTGCTGGCTGACACGCGCTTCGCCGTGCGCGGCGACACGCCCGCAGACGGGTTGGCGCGGCTGCGCAGCAACCTGCGGCGTTTCGAATTCGCACCGGGCACGCTGAACGCCATTACCGAATCGCAAATCGTGCCGTTCGACCTGCGCGAGGCCGGCGCGGCCAAGCTGGGCGATCCGGAAGTCATCATCAACTGCGCGGCGCTGGCAACGTTCTCGAACCATCCGTCGCTGTGGGAAACCAACGTTGAGGGCGTGCTTGCACTGGGCCGGCTGGCGGCGCAAGGCAAACGCCTGAAGCGGTTCATGCAGATCGGCACGGCCATGTCGTGCGGCCAACTGGCCAATCGCCATGTCAGCGAAAGCTGGAGTGTGCCCGCGCTGCAACAGCACGCGGTGCCGTACACGTATTCCAAGGGCATGGCCGAACTGAAGCTGCGCGAAGCGGTGCCCGAGTTGCCGTTGGTAGTGGTGCGGCCGTCCATCGTGGTGGGGCACAGCACGCTGGGGTGCGAGCCGTCGGGCAGCATTTTCTGGATGCTGCGCATGGTGGCGATGCTCGAAACGTTCAGTTGCCGGCTGTCAGACCGCGTCGACATCCTGCCCGTGGACGATTGCGCCGAAGGCATCGTGCAGCTGGCGACCAAGCCGACGCTGGCGCACGACCTGTACCACATCAGCGCCGGCGACGCGAACTCCGAGCGCATCGAAACGCTGTATCCGCGCTTCAAGCGTTGCAAGACGCCGGAAGAAGACGCCCAGGCGCTGGCCGGCTACGTGTACCAGGAAAAAATCGCCGAGAAAGCATTGGCGCGTAAATTCCTGAGCTTGACGGGCGATGGCAACGTGCGATTGGTCGCGCGCTGCATCCACCTGTATGCCAAGTTCGCCAGCATGAGCTACGTGTTCGACAACACGCGGCTGGTGCAGGAGACCGGCTTCCAGCCGCGCTCCCTGCTCGCTTATCTCGACCGCTGCCTCGAGACGTCGGACGCCGTGCCGATCCCCGAGCAGATGCGGTGGGACTATAAGTAGCCGTCCGGCCTCCACGGCCCGCACGGCGTGTCATGGCGCCGTGCTATAACCATCGGCGCCCTTCACCAAGACTCCGGTCACCACAACAAGGAGCCGCCGATGACGCTGCAAGCCCTCGCCCATCTCAATATCGCCACGCTGGTGGATTCATTCCTCAGCCTTGCCTCGGCCTTTGCACTCGGGTCGCTGATCGGCTTCGAACGGCAGGTCAGACAGCGGACTGCGGGGCTGCGCACCAATGCCCTGGTGGCGGTGGCGGCATCGGCGTTCGTCGATATGGCGGCGCAGATCGGCACCGCATCGGACACCACCCGCGTGATCGCCTATGTGGTGTCCGGCGTCGGCTTTCTGGGGGCCGGCACCATCATGAAGGAAGGGCTGAACGTGCGCGGCCTGAACACTGCCGCCACATTGTGGGGCTCGGCGGCGGTGGGCGCGGCGGCAGGTTCCGACCTGATCGGCCAGGCCATTCTGATCACGCTGTTCGTGCTGGCGTCGAACATCCTGCTGCGGCCCGTGGTGGACCGCATCAACCGCACCCCGCTGGACAACCAAGCCAGTGAAGTCACTTACACGATGTGCGTCATTTCCACCAGCGAGCGCCAGAAAGAGGCACTTGCCGATCTGGAACGCCTGCTTGAAGAAGCGAGCTACCCGATCAGCGATCTGTCGGTCGAACCGTTTGGCGACGACCACGTGGAAATTGAAGCCATGCTGATGTCGACCGCCGTGAACGCATCCGAGCTGGACCGCATCGTGGCGTCGCTGCAATCGCAGCCGCACGTGGCGCAGGCGTTCTGGAATCCGAGTACGACCGAATAAGCGGTCAACCCAACGCGCCGGTCAAAGTTCCTGGCTCGCCGCCAGCGCGAAGATCTTCGCCCAGCGTTTCGCTTCCCGGCGGTTGCGCATCGGGATCAGCCAATCGGCCTGCTCCTGATGCTTCAGGCGTAGCACCAGCGTCCAGGCGCCCTCGCGCTCGACCGCGTCGGCGCCGACAATATCGGCAAAGAGAAAACGGGCGCCCTGCCCGTGCAACTGCAGCGTCCCACGCTTTTGTTCGGCATCGAGCGCGACCTGCCCCCAGCTTGCACTGATCGACACGATTCGCTGGCCTTTTACGTTCACGCCATGAACGGCGCGGTAACCCCGGATGAAAGTAACGACTGCGCCGGCCAGCAGCGCCACAGCGAGCAGTACCGCCGCGCCGCCCGCCACCGCGCCGTATGCCGCGGCAACGCCGGCATACAGCCGGAGCGCGCCGTAGATCAGCAGACCAACCAACGCGAACGCGGCAATGATGAACGGCATGAGGTGACTCCTTGAATAGTCCCGTCGGTTATATCAGCCGAAATGGCCTTCAAGGCAAGTCGTCTTCAGGATGCCCCGTGCGTCGACGGGGCCAATATCAAGCGAGGCGGAATGCGGCGATGGCGGCGTTCAGGGCCTGGGCCTGTTCTTCCAGCGATTCAGCCGCGGCTGCTGCCTGCTCCACCAGCGCCGCGTTTTGCTGCGTGGCTTCATCCATGAGCGTGACGGCCTTGTTGACCTGCTCGATGCCCGAGCTTTGCTCGTTCGAGGCGGCGGCAATTTCGCCCATGATGTCGGTCACGCGGCGAATGGACGACACGATGTCCTCCATCGTGCTGCCCGCACGTTCGGCCAGCGCGCTGCCGGTCTCCACCTTGGAGAGCGACGCCTCGATCATTTCCTTGATTTCCTTCGCGGCTGCGGCGCTACGCTGCGCAAGGTTGCGCACCTCGCCGGCCACCACGGCAAAGCCGCGGCCTTGTTCGCCGGCGCGCGCGGCTTCCACCGCGGCGTTGAGCGCGAGGATGTTGGTCTGGAAGGCAATCCCGTCGATCACGCCAATGATTTCCGACACCGTGCGCGACGACGCGCTGATCTCGCGCATGGTCGCCACCACGTCGGTCACCACGGCACCGCCCTGGCTGGCGACTTCGGATGCGCTGTCGGCCAGCTGGCTGGCCTGGCGCGCGTTGTCGGCGTTCTGGCGCACGATGGAGGTCATTTCCTCCATGCTGGAAGCGGTTTCTTCCAGCGAGCTGGCCTGCTCTTCCGTGCGTTGCGACAGGTCGGCATTGCCGGCGGCAATCTGTTTGGTGGCTGCGCCGATCGACTCGGAGCCCGTGCGCACGCGGCGCACGGTATCGGTCAACGCGGTCTGCATGCGGGCCAGGCCTTCGAGCAGGCGGCCCATTTCGTCATGACGGTCGATGCGCACACGTTCGGTCAAGTCGCCCGCGGCAATGCGGTCGAACTGCGCCAGCGCGGCGTTCAGCGGCCCGACGATTGCGTGCAGCAGCGACCAAGCGCACCACAGCGCCACGACCAGCGCGACGATGATGGCGGCAACCACGATCAGGCGGAAGCGCGCATAGGCGTCGCGCGATGCGTCGTAGTTGGCCTGGGAGAATGCGAGTTGTTTCTTGCCCAGCGCCAGGCTGGAATCGTTGGAATCACGGAAGGCCTTTGACACGTCCTTATCCATGATCTTGTCCGCCGTGGCCCGATCACCAGCGCGCAGCGCCTTGATGATGTCGCGCAGCGTGGCGGAAGCCGCTTCACGCTTGGTGGCAACCTCCTTGGCCAGGCGCTCTTCTTCGTCGTCGCGGGGCAGCGCCAGGTACTTCTTCCAGGCCTCGTCCGAGCGGGCAATCAATTCTTCCGTGCGGTCAAGCAACTGCATCGCACCCTTGTCTTCCGGGTACAGCATGGCCTTGTCCAGCGCGGTGCGGGCACGCGTGAGGCTTAGATCGGATTCGCCCAGGGCGAGTGCGGACGGAAACTGGTTGGTGAACGTCTGCTCGTGCGCGCGGTTGGCATCACGCAGGCCGAGCAAGCCAGCCGCGCCAATCAGCAAGGCGAGCAGGAACAGTATGGAAACCGAAAGCACCAGGCGGGTGCGGATGGTCAGGCGAGCGGACATGGGCGCGGCGGGAGTGGTGTGCGCGGCTCTTCACGCGGCGCGACAATCGCGCCGGGCGGCCGGCTACCTGAGCACTATCGGCTACGTTGCCCGCCAACTTAAGGGCGACGGGGCAAATGCGCCTCCGCCGCCCCGCCCGCCATCAGGCCACGGCATTACTGATAGTCGAGCCGCACCGAGACGGCCCCCTTAACCGAGCCGGGAGTGACCGCGGCTTCGGTCTGGAGATACGAGGCCTGCATCGGGATTGCATATGAGCCCCCAGTCGTCGTGTTGTAATCGTCGACCTTGATCGACGTGCCGAATGGGGCGGCAACGCCGTTACGGTCGGCAAGGCGTATCTTCACGCCTTTGACGGTGGAGTCGGCAGAGAGCGGCAGCACGCCCGGGGAATCCGCCACGCCGCCCATGGGCTCGAGCGTGTATCCCACCCGGTTGTATCCCTTCGGACAACTGTTGATCTTGATCTGGAAGTCGCTCACCCCGGCCACTGAACCGACACCGGTTAGCTTCCGAAAGACGGTTGGCGGCAAGTCTACCGTCTGACTCGGCACGGAACACGTGCCTTCAATTCTGGTGAGTGTTGAATCGCCAAGGCTGAAGTAGTTAATGATTTCCGTGTTGTTCGTCATTGTTCTCGCGAAGAACCACGAATGAACCAAGTCTTTCGCCGTACTACTCTTGATTTCCGCGTAGGGATCTTTGACCAACTGAACTTCAACGGGGGTGGACACTATGATCGGTCTATCTTTCCATTGATCGAGTAATGTTTGAGGCTTTCCATTCACGATGACCTGCATAGCCAAGCCGGTTAGCCTTGTAGAAACTGTCGTCCCAGGCAAGCCGACATCGGTCGCCCCCATGGTAATCAGTTTGAATTGATACAACCTGCATTGGGCCTCGCCGCACAGTTGCGTTGGCGTATAAAAGCGGCGAGCGACAACCGTTCCCGGTGCGAGACTGCCCGGAAGCGCATACGAGCCGGAAAACGCGACAAAGTACGCCGCAGCCACGTCGGCCGGCATCATGGTCAAACCCAACGCGATGAACGCCGTGGCCCTCACCATTTGCGTGCAACGCTGGATCAATCCTTTCTCAATCATCGATCTCCAAAGCCTCATTTCAGTTTTTCCTACTGAGTTTTCTGCGCAAATACGCGCAGTGGGGTGAAATTCTCAGTGTTGAGAAATGTCACGGATATAGGAGCGCTCCTAAAAACCGAAAAATCCACCCAGGCGCGAGCGGATTTGAAGAGCGGAAGATGAGCACCGGCAGGCCACGTGCGCGTGCAACGTGCACGCTGTGCAGGACATGCGGTCTGGAAAGAGGAAAGCCGGAAAAAGGGGCGGTGGTGTCACTTCACGGGCAACACCGAGAGGCATGAGGGCAGGACGCCGACGCACAATGCCGGACCAAGCCCATGCAAATGTGCAGCGGCTGGCCATCATTGAAATGGCACTGAAAAGCCGAGCTACATCAGGGATAGGGAAAAGGCGACAAGCCTGAACCTGCCGCCGTCACATCACCCGTCGTACGAATACGCGCGCCGATGCCGCACCGCCTCGGCGAGTATGTCGAGTACGGGCTCCGTCTGGGTCCAGCTCAGGCACGCATCGGTGATCGACACGCCGTACTTGAGCGGCACACCCGGTTTCAGGTCTTGGCGGCCCGCCTCGAGATTGCTTTCGACCATCACGCCGACGATCCGGCGCTCGCCCTGCGAGAGTTGCCGCGCCAGATCTTGCGCAACGTCGATCTGACGTTCATGCGACTTGTTTGAGTTCGCGTGCGAGCAGTCCACCATGACCTGTTCGCGCAACTTTGCCGCGCGCAGCGCCGCGCAGGCCGCCTCGATGTGCTCGCTGCCGTAGTTCGGCCCGCCCTTGCCGCCGCGCAGGATCACGTGCGCGTCGTCGTTGCCGCGTGTCTCGAAGATCGCGGCCATGCCCATCTTCGTCATCCCCATGAACGCATGGCTGGCGCGCGCCGCGATGATCGCGTCCGAGGCAACCTGCACGCCGCCGTCCGTGCCGTTCTTGAAACCGATGGGGCAGCTCAAGCCTGAGGCGAGCTGCCGATGGCTCTGGCTTTCTGTCGTGCGCGCGCCGATCGCGCCCCAGGCGATAAGGTCGGCAATGTATTGCGGGCTCAGCAGGTCGAGAAATTCGGTCGCGGCGGGCAGCCCGAGCGCGTTGACGTCGAGCAGCAGTTGCCGCGCAGCCCGCAGCCCTTCATTGATGCGGAAGCTGCCGTCCAGGCGCGGATCGTTGATGTAACCCTTCCAACCGACCGTCGTGCGCGGCTTCTCGAAGTAGACGCGCATCACGATCAGCAGGTCGTCCTTCAGTGCATCGGCCGCAGCCTTGAGTCGGCGCGCGTAATCGAGCGCCTGATCGTGATCGTGGATCGAGCACGGGCCGACGATCAGCAGCAGCCGATCGTCACGGCCGTGCAGGATGTTGCTGATGGCACGGCGGGTGTCTTCAACGAGCGTCTGCGTATCGGCCGGCACGGGCAGCTCGTCCAGCAGCAGCGCCGGAGATATCAGCGGACGCACCGCACCGATGCGGGTGTCGTCGATACGCGTCGTGTCTTGCGTGCCGTCGGCAACGCCCACCTCGCGATCATGCGATGGGTTGTCGAGGTTTTTCATTGCAGTCTCAGAGGGTTTCAAATAGGTCTCACGGGCCTGAAGTCAATGGCCCGCTATTCCGCACTTACGGCACGCACTTAAGCGGCCCTGTCACCGCGCGCCTGGCGGTAGTCCTCAGCAAACTCGGCCCATTGCTTCAACGACACCTTGCGGCCATGCGCCGCCAGCTTGAGCGCCGATTTGCGCCACGCCGTGCCGGCCGCGTAGTCCTGCACCTTCTCCACGAGATCCGTCCCATGGCGGCCACAGCCGCGCAGATGGCACCAGGCCGCCACGTGAGCCATGGTCTGCAGTGCATCGTCCAGATTGGCGACCACGTTCTTGCCCGAGCCGAGCGCGACGCGATCGGCCGTCGGCTGCAGGCTCTTGACGACGTACGACTTCGGCTTTTCGCCCTTGGCGCCGTAGACGACGCCGCGCAGCAGCGCGGGCGAAATGGCCTGCGAAACGCGCTGGATATCGACAACGCGCCCTGCCTCGCTATGCCAGGGCGCCACGCTGCAGGCGCTGCCCAGCACGCCGGCCCATACGCTCGGAATCGACAGCTTGATGTCGATCAGGCGCAGGGTGGCGGGGTCGTTTTCGGGGCGAGCCAGCACGGAATAACGCTCAAGCCCCAGGCTGCCCGTACCGGCAATCCGCCGGGCTACGTCGACGGCAACGAAACGCTGGCCGTTGCCCTGCTGTCCGTACGCCTCGAGAATGCGCCGCGCGCGGCGGGCCTCGTCCTTGCTGGCACGCAATGTGCGGCGGCCGTCAATGCGCAGCGAGATGCGGTTGCCGACGCGCTCCGTGCGCTGCGCGAGGTAGGCCGCGCGGTTGCGTTTGCGCAAGGCACGCAGCAGATCGCGCACGATGCCCGTGGCGGTTGCCCGCTCCACCCAGCGGGGCTTGCCTTCCACCAGCGCGGCCGCATACGTGTCGAGGAAGCGCCGGCACAGGTTATGAGCGTCTTCATCGGCCAACTTCCAGCCGAATGACGCCACCTGCAGGCTCGACAGCACGCGCACGAGGTCGACCGTGAACGGCGCCGCCAGCGCTTCGTCAAAGTCGTTCATGTCGAAGTAGACGAGGCCGTTGTCGCCCTTGAAGCTGCCGAAGTTTTCAAGGTGCAGGTCGCCGCAGACCAGCGTGCGGGGCGCGTCGTGCAGCAAGGCGGCATCGGCCAGAGACGCGGCGTACAGGTTGTTGGTGCCGCGAAAAAATGAAAACGGGTCGGCGGCAATGGCATCCAGTTTTCGGGTAAGCCTTTCGGGATCACGCCCGGCGTTGTATTCAAGCAGGATGCGGGTGCTGTCATGCATGGTCAGGCCTCGTTGAAGTCTTGGAGTGGAGTGCAATGCCCTCAAGAATCGAAGATTACGCGTTGATTGGCGATTGTGAAACCGCGGCACTGGTTTCGCGTGACGGCTCCATCGATTGGCTCTGCTGGCCACGGTTCGATTCCGGCGCCTGTTTTGCCGCGCTGCTCGGCACGCCGGACCACGGCCGATGGCGCATCGCACCGCAAGGCGAGGTCCGCGCCACGCGCCGGCGCTACCTGCCTGGCACGCTCGTGCTGGAGACCGTCTTCGAAACCGACACCGGTTCCGCCAGCGTTACTGACCTGATGACGGCCCGTCTGCCCGGCACCGCCGACGCACGGGACGACACCTCAGACCTCATCCGCATCGTGCGCGGGCTCTCCGGCACCGTCGATATGCGCATGGACCTGACCCTGCGGTTCGATTACGGCGCGTCTGTACCGTGGGTCAGCCGCGTGTCCGAAGTCACGGGCGCCCCGGCTGACGGCCCCTGCGACATGCCCGATTGCGTGCTGCGGGCCGTGGCCGGGCCCAACATGACGACACTGCGCACCGCCGCCCCGATCCGGGGCGAAAACCTTTCCACCGTGGCCGATTTCACGGTAAGCGAAGGCGAAGCGGTGCCGTTTGTACTCACGCATTCGCCGTCGCACCTGCCGTTACCGGCATCGATCGACGCGCTGGAAGCCCAGGTCGACATCGAGGCGCGCTGGCGCGCATGGGGAGGCCGCTGCCACGGCGCAGGCGAATGGACCGAAGCCGTAGAGCGCTCCCTGATCACGCTCAAGGCGCTCACGTACCACCGCACCGGCGGCGTCGTGGCCGCGCCCACAACGTCGTTGCCGGAACAGCTTGGCGGCGTGCGCAACTGGGATTACCGCTACTGCTGGCTGCGCGACGCCACCCTCACGCTGCTCGCGCTGATGAACGCCGGCTTCTACGATGAGGCGCGCAGCTGGCGCCAATGGCTCGAACGCGCGATAGCCGGCAGCCCGGCGCAGGTGCAGATCATGTACGGCATTGCCGGGGAGCGCCGCCTGGACGAATGGACTGTCCCCTGGCTGCCCGGCTACGAGGGCGCTCAGCCCGTGCGCGTGGGCAATGCGGCCGCGCAACAACTGCAGCTCGATGTGTATGGCGAGCTGATGGACGCCCTCTTCATCGCTCGCAGAGGTGGCCTCGACGGCGACGATGCCTCGTGGCGCCTGCAGGTCGCGCTGATGACGCATCTGGAAAGCATCTGGCAAACGCCGGACCAGGGCATCTGGGAAGTCCGCGGCCCCTCGCGCCATTTCACGCACTCCAAGGTCATGGCGTGGGTGGCGTTCGACCGCGCCGTCAAAACCATCGAGCAATTCAACGTTGATGGCCCGGTAGAGCGCTGGCGCGTCGTGCGCGACCGCATCCACGCAGAGGTCTGCGCCCACGGCTACAACGCCGCGCGTGGCTGCTTCGTGCAGAGCTACGGCAGCGACGAACTGGACGCCGCGCTTCTCATGCTGCCGCTGGTGGGTTTTCTGCCGGCATCCGACCCGCGCATCCAGGGCACGGTCAAGGCCATCGAAGAAGACCTGCTCGTCGATGGCCTCGTGCGCCGCTACCGCACCGAAGCGGCGACCGACGGCCTGCCCGAGGGCGAAGGCGTGTTCCTTGCCTGCAGCTTCTGGTACGTCGACAACCTCGTCATGCAGGGCCGCCATGACGAAGCGCGCGCGCTCTTTACCAAGCTGCTGGCGCTGCGCAATGACGTGGGCCTGCTGGCTGAAGAATACGACCCACGCCTGCGTCGGCTCGTTGGCAACTTCCCGCAAGCGTTTTCGCATATCGCGCTGGTCAATTCCGCGCTGGCGCTATCCAAGGCGGCCGATCATGTCAGTCAGCGCACGGGGGAACCGCCGTGCAGCTGACGTCGGGCCGAAGCCGGTAAAATACCGGCCATGACCGAATCGACCGCTTTCAGCCCCATGCCAGACGACGCAACCAGTGCTTCCGACAGCACTCTGTTGGGCCGCCCAGACAGCCCCTGCATCGGCATCTGCTCGACGCTCTTCGACGAGGTTTGCCAGGGCTGCGGGCGCACACAGCTGGAGGTCAGCAACTGGGTCTTCATGACCGACGAAGAGCGCAACGCGGTCTGGACGCGCATCCTGGCCGAAGGCACCGCCCAGGGCTACAACGCTGACGGCAGCCGCAAGTAGGCGGAGGGCGTCAAACGCAAAAAACCCGGCCGAGGCCGGGTTTTTCATTGGTGCTGCACGTGGGGCAGATCAGGCCGTCTTGGCGGGATTGAGTTGCAGCGCCTTGTACTCCAGGAACTCCTCCAGGCCGTACTTGCCGTTTTCCCGCCCGTTGCCGGATTGCTTGTAGCCGCCAAACGGTGCCTGCATGTTGAACGGCCCGCCGTTGATATTGACCTGGCCCGTGCGGATGCGCCGCGCCACCCGAATCGCCCGAGCCTCGTCGCCCGACCACACACCGCCGCCCAGGCCGTAGATGCTGTCGTTGGCAATCCGAACGGCCTCATCCTCGTCGTCGTAGCAGATGACGGTCAGCACAGGGCCGAAGATTTCTTCGCGCGCGACGGTGTCGGTGGTCTTGACGTTGCCCAGCACCGTCGGCTTGACGAAGTAACCAGTGGTCAGGCCTTCGGGCGTGTCGGCGCCGCCGGTAATGAGTTCTGCGCCCTCCTCCAGCCCCTTGCGGATGTAGCCCAGCACGCGGTCGCGCTGCACGGCAGAGATGAGCGGCCCCAGGCGCGTGCTTTCCTGCGCCGGATCGCCCGGCACGTACGCAGCGGCAAACTGTGCGGCCAGCGCCTTCACCTCTTCATACTTGGCGCGCGGCACCAGCATGCGCGTGTGCGCCGAGCACGTCTGCCCCGAATTCAGGAAACACGCCGACAGCGTGCCCTTGACCGCCGAGGCCAGGTCCGCGTCATCCAGGATCACCGAGGCCGACTTGCCGCCCAACTCCAGCGCCACCCGCTTGACCGACTGCGATGCGAGTTCCGCCACGCGCTTGCCCGCACGCGTGGAGCCCGTGAACGACACCATGTCGACCTCCGGGTCGCTTGCCAGCACCTCGCCCACCACCGGGCCATAGCCGGTGACCAGGTTGAACACGCCCGGCGGCAGGCCGGCTTCTTCAATGACTTCCGCCAGCACAAACGCGTTGAGCGGTGCCACTTCCGACGGCTTGAGCACCACCGTGCAGCCGGCCGCCAGCGCGGGCGCAACCTTCAGCGTGATCTGGTTGAGCGGGTAGTTCCACGGCGTGATGGCGCCCACCACACCCACGGGCTCGCGCACCACCAGCGAGTTGCCAACGTGCTCTTCAAATTCAAACGTGCTGAGCAGCTTGGCGAAATTGCTCCAGTTGTAGACGGGGCCGCCCACCTGGATGGCACGCGCCAACTTGATCGGCATGCCGACTTCACCGGCAATCAGCTGCGCCAGTTCTTCGCTGCGGGCATGCAGGCCGTCGGCAATCTTCTGGATGTACTCGGCGCGCTTGGCCACGGGCGTAGCAGCCCAGTCATCAAATGCGGCGCGCGCGGCGGCCACGGCCGCTTCAGCGTCTGCCGCGCTGCCTTCGGGGATGGTGCCCATCACCGCTTCTGTGGCCGAATGGATCACTTCAATGACGCCCTTGCCCTGCGGCGCCACCCACTTGCCATTGATGAAAAGCTTGTCGCGTTGCTGCATCGTCGGTCGTCTCGCTCTGGTGGATGCGCGATGTGCGCGTTGTGCTATCCGGGTTGCGACTGAGGCCCACGTCGCCCCCGGGCGGTTATGATCGGTCTATTGTAGAGCCACCAGAGCGCACACAGCAGACGCGCCGGCCGAGGGAGACGACCATGACCACCCGCATCTATCAGAAGACCGAAAAAGGTCAGGACGAGATCCGAACGCGCGCGAACCACCTCGACCAGCGTCACCGCGCGGTGCTCCTGATGGTGAATGGCGAGAAAACCTGCGACGACATCCTCGTGCAGCTTCAGCCGCTCGGTATGACGCAAGCGGTGTTCGACGAGCTGGAGGGCGGCGGCTATATCCGCCCGCACGCGGCCGGGGCGACTACGGCGAAGGCTGAGCCCGCATCTGCGACCACCACGACGGAGGCGGCTCCCGCACAGGCAACCACGTCAAAAGAGCCCGCCGCCGAGGGGTATCAACGCCTCTATCGGTTCTATACCGAAACCATCAGCCGGTATCTCGGCCTGCGCGGCTATCTGCTGGAGATGAAGGTGGAGAAAGCCGGCAATGTGGCGGAACTCGTCGCCCTGCGGGACACGCTCAAGGCCGCCCTCAGCAAAACACGCGGCGAGCCCGAGGCCAGCAACGTGATCGCCCAGCTCGATCTGCTGATTGACGAAGCAACAGGCTAAGCCCGCACGGTCGGGCAGCAAAAAAGGCGGCACAGTTGGCCGCCTTTTTTGTTGTGCCCTCGTTGAGGACACACCACGTTCAGACTTCGACGCCCTGGCTCTGCAGGTATTCGTCGTAAGTACCCAGGTAGTCGGTCAGGGTGCCGTCCGGGCGCACTTCGATCACACGCGTGGCCAGGGCGCTGATCAACTCGCGATCATGCGACACGAAGATCAGCGTGCCTTCGAACTTGTCGAGCGCAATCTGCAGCGACTCGATGGACTCCATGTCCATGTGGTTGGTCGGCTCGTCCAGTGCCAGCACGTTGTGGCGGCCGAGCATGAGCTTGCCCCAGATCATGCGGCCCTTCTCGCCACCCGAGAGCACCTTCACACTCTTCTTGATGTCGTCCGCCGAGAACAGCAGGCGGCCCATGGTGCCGCGCAGCGATTGGTCGTCATCGCCGGGCTGCGTCCACTGGCTCATCCAGTCCATCAGATCGCGGTCTTCGGGGAATTCTTCGTACGTGTCCTGCGGCATGTAGCCGACATTGGCGTTCTCGGCCCACTTGACGGAGCCGCCGTCGACCTCGATGCCGCGCTGCACGCCGGTCTTCACAGCGCCGTTCAGCAGGCAACGCAGCAGCGTGGTCTTGCCCGCGCCGTTCTCACCGATGATGGCGATGCGCTCGCCCGCCCGCACGGCCATCGTCAGGCCATCGAAGATCTTGCGATCGTACGTCTTGCGCGCGTTCTCGGTTTCCACTGCCAGGTTGTGCAGCTTCTTCTCCATCTCGAAGCGGACAAACGGGTTCTGGCGCGACGACGGCTTGATGTCTTCCACCTTGATCTTGTCGATCATCTTCAGGCGTGACGTAGCCTGGCGCGCCTTGGACTTGTTGGCCGAGAAGCGACGCACGAAGTCCTGCAGGTCGGAGATGCGCTCCTTGGCCCGGGCGTTGGCCGCCTGCAGGCGTTCGCGCGCCTGCAGGGAGGCTTGCATGTAGTCGTCGTAGTTGCCCGGGTAGACCTTGAGCGTGCCGTAGTCCATGTCGGCCATGTGCGTGCAGACCGAGTTCAGAAAGTGGCGATCGTGGGAGATGATGATCATGGTGGAATTGCGCTCATTGAGCACCGATTCCAGCCAGCGGATCGTGTTGATGTCGAGGTTGTTGGTCGGCTCGTCCAGCAGCAGCACGTCCGGGTTCGAGAACAGCGCCTGCGCCAGCAGCACGCGCAGCTTCCAGCCGGGGGCGACATTGCTCATCGTGCCGTTGTGCTGGTCGGTCGGAATGCCCACGCCCATCAGGAGTTCGCCAGCACGCGCTTCGGCGGTGTAGCCGTCGTATTCGGCGTACTTGGCCTCCAGGTCGGCGGCCTTCATGTAATCGTCGTCGGTCGCTTCCGGGTTTGCGTAGATGGCATCGCGCTCCTGCGCAGCGGCCCACATTTCGGTGTGGCCCATCATCACCACGTCCAGCACGCGCATGTCTTCGTAGGCGAACTGGTCCTGGCGCAGCTTGCCCAGGCGCACGCCCGGTTCCAGGATTACGTTGCCGGAGCTGGGCTCCAGATCGCCGCCCAGGATTTTCATGAAGGTCGACTTGCCGCAGCCATTGGCGCCGATCAGGCCATAGCGATTGCCCTCGCCAAACTTGACCGAGATGTTCTCGAACAAGGGCTTGGGCCCGAACTGCATGGTGATGTTGGCGGTGGAAAGCACGTGGAAACCTTGATTTGGAAAGCGGTGATCTGGCGCGGCAAGCACTTGGCCGGTCGCCATTTGGAGAACCCGAGATTTTACCACCCGGACGTGACCCGGATGGCCGGTGGCTTATGCCTTCAGTGTCGGATACCCCGACAAGTGCAGCGTAAAGCCCGTGGCGTCAACATCCAGCTCGGCCAGCGCGCCAATCGGCAGTGTCGCCTTGGTTGGGCAATGGCCGAACGGCAAGCCCGTGACGACCGGAATCGACAGGTGTTCGGCAAGGTAGTCGCGCATGGCGTCGAAACCATAGCCCGCGTCGTACGGCGTGGTGCGATAGCCGGAAAAATCGCCCAGCACCAGCGCCTGCTGCGCATCGAGCACGCCGGCCTGCTGCAATTGCAGCAGCATGCGCTCAACGCGATACGGATGTTCGTTGATGTCCTCAACGAACAGGATGCCGTCGCGAATGTCCGGCAGATACGGCGTGCCGATCAAGCTGCACAGCATGGCCAGGTTGCCGCCCCACAGGGTGCCCGCATAGCGGCCGGGCCGCGCGCAGCCGCTGGTTTGCGGCACATCTGCACGCAGCGCGTAGGTCGGGCTGCGCAAAATGCCCCAGAAATGCTCGACCATGAACGGGTCGACCGTCTCCAGCCCGAAGTCCGAACACACGTGCGGGCCGGCAAACGTCACGCCGCCGGTGGCCGCCAGGTACGCCAGCGAAAACACGGTGAAATCGCTGTGGCCGACGATGATGGCGTTGGTGGCCTGCGCGCGGCGGCCGATGTCGATGAAGTCGATGCGGTCCAGCAAGCGCGTCAGGCCATACCCGCCGCGAATGGCCATGGCGATTTCCTGGCCGCTGCCCGTGCCGATCTGGTTCAGGTCTGCCAGCCGCGCAAGTTCACCGCCGGCAAAACGCTGATGCTGCCGGCTCAGGCACTCGCGGTTGACGATCGTGCAGCCCTGCGCTTCCAGTGCCGCCACGCCGCGCTGGGCGATGGCCGGATCGTTCGGATAACCGGAAGGGGCAATCAGGCGGACAGTGGTCATGTGGCGGATTCGTCGGATTCAGTGGCCGCCACGCGTGCGGCCTTCTGGGTTGCGCGGCGCTCGGCGAAGAAGGCGCGCAGCATGTCGCCGCATTCCTGCGCGAGCACGCTGCCGGTGATGGCGGTCTGGTGGTTCAGCCGCGTCTCGGCAAACAGGTCGAGAATGCTGCCCGCGGCGCCCGTCTTGGGGTCCGGCGCGCCGTAGACGACGCGCGCCACGCGGGCATGCAGCATGGCGCCGGCGCACATCACGCACGGCTCCAGGGTCACGAAGACTTCACAGTCGGGCAGGCGGTAGTTGCCGAGCTTCTCGGCGGCCTGGCGCAGCGCGCGCATCTCGGCATGCGCGGATGGGTCGTGCGTGCCAATCGGGGCGTTGTAGCCCACCCCGACGATTTCGTTGCCGCGCACGACCACGGCACCCACCGGCACTTCGCCCTGCCCCCACGCGAACTTGGCCTGCACGAGCGCCTGCTGCATCCAGTAGCCGTCGCGCTCATGGGCGGACATGTCGGCAGGCGGGACGAGGACGTGCGGTGTGGTCATGCGATCCGGCGCTGTCGCATCAATCCTGTTCGTGCGGGCGCGCGAGCTTCACGTCGGCCCAGCAATTCGGGGTTTCGTACAGCACGAGCTTGGACAGGCGCAGATGGTGCCCGAACGTGTTGCGAAACACTGGCTCGAGAATGTCGAACGCGACCTGCGCGAGGTTCTCGACGGTGGGGACGTCGTTGAGCACAACGGTCTTGTGACCGCCTTCCATGTCGTTCAGGAATTCAACCAGCTTGGTATCGCCGCGATAGACGAGGAACGCGTGGTCCCAAAGGTCGACAAGATGCTTGTTGGCGAGCTGCTTGACGTCGCCAAAGTCGAGGATCATCCCGTCGTCGGCAGCCTTGTCGTTGTGCAGGACTTCGCCGGTGAGCGTGAGTTCGAGCTGATAGCGATGCCCGTGCAGGTTGCGGCACTGGCCGGCATGGCCCGGGATGCGGTGGCCGGCGTCAAATTCGAGCCGGCGCGTGATGGAAACGGTCTTGGTCATGGAGCAAGGTGGCGGCAGCGGGCGCCGCGAAACGGCTGGAACCGGCAGAAAACCGGGGACAAAGTGCTGCGGCCCGCCTTAGCGGATGCCCAGCATCTTATGGGTTTGCAGCGACAGGCGCCAGCGCGGCCGGCGCTGGCACAGCTCGACGGCTGCCGCCGTATTCTGCCGGGCGAGCGGGCCGTCCATGGCCTGCAGGAAGAAATGTTGGAAATCGAGCCGTTCGTATGCGTCGAGGTCCTGTCCGTCTTGCGGAATCACCACCTTCAGCTCGTCGCCGCGCGTGACGACGAGTTCGGAGCCCATCTTGGGGCTCACGCACACCCAGTCGATACCTTCCGGCACGGCGATGGTGCCGTTGGTCTCGATGGCGATTTCGAAGCCGCGTGCGTGCAGCGCGTCGATCAGCGGCTTGTCGAGCTGCAGCAGCGGCTCGCCGCCGGTGCAGATGACGAGCGGCTTGCCGCCCGTGGCGCTGGCCGGCCATTCGGCGGCAACGGTGTCGGCGAGTGCGTCGGCGGTGGTGTATTTGCCGCCTTGCGTGCCGTCCGTGCCGACGAAGTCGGTGTCACAGAACTGGCAGACGGCGGTGGCGCGATCGGCTTCGCGCCCACTCCAGAGATTGCAGCCGGCAAAGCGGCAGAAGACGGCTGCGCGGCCGGTGTTGGCACCCTCGCCTTGCAGCGTGTAGAAAATTTCCTTGACGGCGTAAGTCATGTCTGAACGGTGGCATTCACAGGAGAACGACGCAGAAGCGACGTATTTCCCGCGCAAACCGTACCAGTGCCCACTAGTGATTAACCCGACATTGTTTCACAAATCGGGCTCACGCGTCGCCCTATCCGCAGAAGGACGCCAGCGTCACAAAGGAAAACGCGCCCTCCGGCGTCAGCCACGCTGCGAAGACCAGAGCGGCGCCAGCTACCGCCAGCGCCCATGCCGTCCATGGTTTGAGCTGTGCGTTCACGCTGGTTGCGCCACCGGCATGCGCAAGAGTTGGCGATCGTCGATCGGCCAGTGCAGCAGCGCGGCCACCACACCGAGCGCCATGGCGCCAAACCAGATCGCGTCGTAGGAACGCAGGTGGTCGTACACCACGCCGCCCAGCCACACGCCCAGGAACGCGCCGATCTGGTGACCAAGAAATACGAAGCCGAACAGCGTGCCGATGTAGCGCACCCCAAACACCTGCGACAGCAGCCCGTTCGTCAGCGGCACCGTCCCCAGCCACAGCAGGCCCATCACGATGGCAAACGCATACAGCGTTGCGGGCGACAGCGGGAGCAGGATGAATAGCGCAATCGCCGCCGTGCGAATCAGGTACAGCAACGACAGCAGATATTTGCGCCGGAACAGCCCGCCCAGCGCGCCGCAGTAATACGTGCCGACGATGTTGGCGGCGGCAATGAGCGCCAGCGCCACCATGCCGTGGCGGCCGGTGAGCCCCTTGTCGAGCAGATACGCCGGCATGTGCGCACCGATAAAGGCGAGCTGGAATCCGCACGTCAGGAACCCGAGATTCAGCAGCCAGAAACCCCGGTGGGCAAAGGCCTCGCGGATGGCCGAACCCATGCTTTGCTGCGCCTGCTGCGCGGCGGCAGCCGATGTTCTCTCTCGTAACGGCACGGCCAGCGGCAAGAAGATCGCCATGACCCCCGCCATGACCACCAGCGCCGTCACCCAGCCGACCGTACCCAGCAGGCCCTGCGCCGTCGGCACCATCACGAACTGGCCGACACCGCCCACCGCGCCCGCTACGCCCAGCCCCCAGCTGCGCCGCTCGGGCGGCGTCAATCGGCTGATCGCGCCATACACCACGCCGAACGACGTGCCTGACAGCCCGAGCCCGATCAGTCCGCCCGCCGACAGCGTAAAGCCCAGGGGCGTGCCTGCATGTGCCATCAGCATCAGCCCAAGCGCATAGACCACGATGCCGGCAACGACCACCTTGGCCGCGCCGTAACGGTCGGCCAGCATGCCCGCGAATGGCTGTGCCGCGCCCCAGATGAGGTTTTGCAACGCGATCGCCAGGCCAAAGGTTTCGCGCGTCCAGCCGTGACCCATCGTGACGGGCACGAGGAAAAGGCCTTGCACGTGGCGGATGCCCAACGCCAAGCCGATCACCGCGCCGCCAGCCAGGACCGGCAACCACGGCGATTGCGTGAGAGATTTCGATGCCATGAGCGTTTTTTCTCCGGTGCGAATGACATTCCGGCTTCGCAAGCGTGCCGAAGGCGCGTTGGGCTGGAATGTCGTCTGATGGCTTATTAAACTTCGCCATAACCGGGTTCTCAATTGATCTTTGAGAACTCCTTGCATGAGGAAAACGCATGTCGACTCCCCTGGTTCGGTTGGCCTCCCTGGACTTGTTGCGCGGTTTCGTGGCGGTGGGCCGGCGCATGAGCATCACGCTCGCGGCCGATGATCTGTGTCTGACGCAGTCCGCCGTGAGCCGCCAGGTGTCGGCGCTCGAAGAGGCGCTGGGCGTGAAACTGCTGGTGCGCGGGCACCGCTCGATCGCGTTCACGCCCGAGGGAGAACGCCTGTTCCGCAGCGCTGACAGTGCCGTGCAGCAGTTGCAGGACGCCATCGGCGCCATCCGCGTGGCGGCCGAACGTCGGCCGGTCACGATCACGGCCAGCATCGGTGTCACCGGCCTGTGGCTGCTGCCGCGCCTGGCGCGCTTCCAGCTGCAGTACCCCGACATCGACGTGCGCGTGGCGACCAACAACCGCCTCGTCGACCTGAAGAACGAAGGGATTGAGCTTGCCATCCGGTATTGCCCACCCGGCGATGCGCCACCCGGTGCCATCCGGCTGTTTGGGGAAACCGTGGCGCCCGTCGCGCATCCGTCGCTCGGGCTGCGCTCGCTGGATTCCGCCGAGGCGCTCGCCGGCCTGACGCTGCTCGACTTTGACGACCGCGACCTGCGCCGCCCCTGGCTCCAATGGACCGACTGGCTGGCCGCCGCCGGATGGAGCCATGCCAAGCCGCGCACCGTGCTGCGCTTCAACCAGCACGACCAGATCATCCATGCGGCGGTGGCCGGCCAAGGCATCGCGCTGGGCCGTTTGGAGTTGATCGCGCCGCTGCTGGCGGACGGCCGCCTGGTCACCGTACCGACCATCGCCCCCGGCGTGCGCAACACGCATGCGTACTGGTTGATCCAATCCGAGCCCAACCCTCGACGCGACGTGCGCGATGTGGCTGCCTGGATCTGCGCTGAAGCGGCAACGCAGGCCACGCATGCATCCGGCGCATCCGAACTTGCATGAAAGGCGTTTGAACGCGTACCGCGCCCCACGTGTAATGCCGCCAACGACATCATGTTGGAGGCCGCATGGACACCCTCGCCCGCCCGCAGACCGCACCCCGGCACGCCGCTTACAACGCCACATGGGAGCCGCTCGTCCCCGCGCCAACCGTCGAGTTCTGGTTCGACTTCGCGAGCAATTACAGCTACCTGAGCGTGATGCGCATCGAGGCGGCCGCAGTGCAACTTGGTGTGCAAGTCGCATGGAAACCCTTCCTGCTGGGGCCGATTTTTCAGTCACTCGGCTGGGCCAGTTCGCCGTTTGTGCTGCAGCGGGCCAAAGGGCATTACGTCTGGCAGGACATGGCGCGCGAATGCGCCAAACACGACTTGCCCTGGACGCAGCCGAGCACGTTTCCGCGCGCCTCCGTCCTGCCGTTGCGGGTGTCGCTGCTCGGCGCAGACACCCCGTGGGTCGGCGCCTTTTGCCAGCGCATCATGCTGCGCAATTTCGCCCACGACCGCGACATTCACACGCCCGAGGCCGTGGCCGAAGAGCTGACCGCGCTCGGTCTGCCCGCGGCCGCGATCCTTGCGCAGGTGCAGTCCGACGCCAGCAAGCCCCGCCTGCGCGAGCAGACGCACGCCGCGCAGATTCGTGGCATCTTTGGCGCTCCAACGTTCTTTGTCGGCGACGCGATGTTCTGGGGCAATGACCGCCTCGACGATGCACTCGCCTGTGCCGCAGCAATGCAGTCCACCCCTCGTCCACTTCAGACCGGATAGCCCATGCCGACCCAGATCGAAAAAGCCCACGCCTTCCGCGCGCTGCATGAGCGCAGCGGCACCTTCGTGATCCCGAACCCGTGGGACCCTGGCTCGGCCCGGCTGCTCGCATCGCTGGGCTTCGAAGCATTGACCAGCACCAGCGCCGGCTTCGCGTTCTCGCGCGGGCTGCCTGACTATGGCGTCGGCCGCGACACCATCCTCGCGCATGTGGCTGACTTGGCGGCCGCCACGGATGTGCCCATGGCTGCCGATCTGGAAAACGGCTTTGGCGATGCGCCGGAAACCGTGGCAGAGACCATCCGCCTGGCAGGCGCCACCGGCATCGTCGGCGGCTCGATTGAGGACGCGACGGGTCGCGCAGATACGCCCATCTACTCGCTGGAGGCTTCGGTCGACCGCGTGCGCGCAGCGGTGGAGGCTGCGCGCGCGTTGCCGTTTCCGTTCACGCTCACCGCGCGCGCCGAAAACCACCTGCACGGTCGCAACGACCTGGCCGACACGATCCGCCGCCTGCAGGCCTTCCAGGACGCCGGCGCCGACGTGCTGTACGCCCCCGGCCTGAAAACACGCGACGAGATCGCCACCGTGCTGCGCGAGATCGACCGCCCGCTCAACGTGCTGATGGGTTTTGCCGACGGCAACTTGAGCGTGGCCGAGTTGACCGAATTGGGCGTCAAGCGCATCAGCGTGGGCGCGACGCTGGCACGCGTAGCCATGGGTGCATGCATGCGGGCGGCGGAAGAACTGCGCACCGCCGGGACGTTCAGCTTTGCGCGCGATGCCGCCAGTGGAGCCAAGCTCAACGGCCTCTTTGCACCGTTCGCCTGAGCTTGCCGCCGGGCGATCGCAGCCAATCTTGGCATCCCCTCCAACCGACACCCAGCCGCCCGGCGGCCTGCGCCAGATGCCCGCCGGCATCTGGGTGCTCGGCTGCGTCAGCCTGCTGATGGACATCGCTTCCGAGATGATCCACAGCCTGCTGCCGCTGTTCATGGTGTCGGCGTTGGGGGCGAGCGCGCTGTCGGTCGGGCTGATCGAGGGCCTGGGAGAATCGACCGCACTCATCGTCAAGATCTTCTCCGGCACGCTGAGCGACTACCTTGGCAAGCGCAAGGGCCTGGCGGTGTTCGGCTATGCGCTGGGCGCGCTGTCCAAACCGCTGTTCGCCATCGCGCCCACGGCTGGCATTGTGCTGACGGCGCGCCTGCTGGACCGCGTCGGCAAGGGCATCCGCGGGGCGCCGCGTGATGCGCTGGTCGCCGACATTGCCCCGTCTGCGTTGCGCGGCGCGGCCTTCGGGCTGCGGCAGTCGCTCGATACCGTGGGTGCGTTTCTGGGGCCGCTTCTGGCGGTGGGTCTGATGCTGCTGTGGGCGGATGATTTTCGCGCCGTGTTCTGGGTGGCCGTCGTGCCGGGGCTGCTCTCTGTTGCGCTGCTGATGTTCGGCCTGCGGGAGCCCGAAACCCACAACGGGGCCCGCCGCACCAACCCGCTCCGCCGCGATAATCTGCAGCGGTTGAACAGCGCGTACTGGTGGGTGGTGATGATCGGCGCGGTCTTCACGCTCGCGCGGTTTTCCGAAGCGTTCCTGGTGCTGCGGGCACAGCAAGGCGGCATTCCGGTGGCGCTGGTGCCGCTGGTCATGGTGGCGATGAACATCGTCTATGCGCTGGCGGCGTATCCGTTCGGCAAGCTTTCCGACCGTATGAGCCATACAAAGCTCCTGGCGCTTGGGCTGGTGGTGCTGGTTGCCGCCGATGTGGTGCTCGGCCTGTCCGCTCACTGGAGCGTGGTCATCGCAGGCGTGGCGCTGTGGGGCGTGCACATGGGCATCACGCAGGGCTTGCTGGCAACCATGGTCGCTGATACCGCACCGGCCGACTTGCGCGGCACCGCTTACGGCATGTTCAACCTCGTAAGCGGGCTGGCGATGTTGGCTGCGAGCGTTCTGGCGGGCTTGTTGTGGGACAGGCTGGGCGCAGCCGCGACATTCCACGCGGGTGCGGTGTTTTGCGTGCTGGCATTGGGCTTATTGGCAATGCGAGGAAAGTCTTCCGGGATCACGTGACGTTCGGCTGCGCCCTGAACCAGTCCACCAGAAAATCCAGCATCGCCCGCAGCGCCGCCGGCATCTGCCTGCGCGAGCTGTACACGCCGTGAATGCCCAGCGCCTGCGGCACGTGGTCGGGCAACAAACGCACGAGTTGCCCGCTGGCGATCAGCGGCACGGCAGCAAACACCGGCTGCAATGCAATGCCTGCGCCCTCTCGCGCCGCCGCCAGCAGCACCATCGATTCATTCGCACTCAGATTGCCGCCCACCGGTACGTCCGACGGCGCGCCCGTCTTCGCCTCGGTGAACTTCCACAGGCTTTTGCCGAAGTACGTATACGTCAGGCAGTTGTGAACGGCCAGGTCTTGCACGCGACGCGGCGTACCGTGCACGGCCAGGTAAGACGGCGCCGCCACCACGACGGATTCGCACATGCCCAGCGGCCGCGCAATCAGGTTCGGATCAAGATCGTTGGTGATGCGCACGGCCAGGTCGATGCGTTCTTCCACGAGGTTGATGGTGCGGTTGTCGACCACCAGATCGACGGCCGTTTGCGGATAGCGCCGCAGGTAGGCCGTCACCGCCGCGCTCAACGTCTGCTGCGCCAGGGACTGCGCGCAGGCAATGCGCAGGAGCCCGCGCGGCGTATCGGCTTCGGGGCCATCCGCCACGGCCATCTGTGAAGCGATTTCCAGCATCTGGCGGCAGCGTGCAAGCGTGGCCTCGCCGGCGGGTGTCAGGCCGATGCGGCGCGTCGTTCGATGCAGCAGCCGCGCGCCGGACCACGCCTCCATCTGCGCCAGATAGCGCGTGACCATCGCGCGCGACATGTCGAGCGCTTCGGCGGCGGCGCTTAAGCTGCCGCGCTCGACAATCGCCACAAACACTTCGGCCGACGTGATGCGATCCATATTTGATCGATTGGAGAAACAAATATGCGCATCTTAGGTGGTTTTTTGATCAAATCAAGCAACCTACAGTAGCGGCTTCGCAGAAATCACATCCGCCTGGAGAACCCCGATGTCCCTGCTCCGCACGTTGCTTGCCGCCGGCCTTGTCAGCGCCGGTCCTGTTGCCCACGCTGCCGCGCCGGCGCTATTGCATCTTGAGGTTTACAACCCCGGTGCCAAGGGCATCTTCCCGGTGTCGTCGGAAATCATCAGCGGTGCGCACGAAGCCATCCTGATCGACGCGCAGTTCCAGCGCAGCGATGCGGAAGCCCTCGTGCAGAAACTCAAGGCCAGCGGCAAGACGCTCACCACCGTCTACATCAGCCAGAGCGATCCGGACTATTACTTCGGGCTCGATGTCATCCGTGCGGCATTCCCGCGAGCGAAGATCGTCGCCACCCCGCAGACCGTTGCGGCCATCAAGGCATCGATGGACGGCAAGCTCGCCTACTGGGGCCCGATCCTGAAGGACAACGCGCCCGAGACGCTCGTGCTGCCCGACGTGCTGAACGCAGACCAGCTCACGCTGGAAGGTCGCACCATCGAGATCAAGGGACTGAACGGCCCGGACGCGGCACGCACGTATCTGTGGATCCCTTCGATCAAGACCGTGGCCGGCGGCGTGGTCGTCAACAGCGGCGACCACGTTTGGGTGGCCGACACGCAGACGCGCGAATCGCGCCTGGGCTGGTTGCAGACGCTGGACAACATCACGGCGCTCAAGCCGACGACCGTGGTGCCCGGTCACTTCACGGGTGCAATGCCAAAGGGGCTGGAGGCGGTCCGCTTTACGGCGGACTACCTGAAGACCTTCGAACTGCAAGCTGCAAAGGCCGACAACTCGGCGGAGCTGATCAAGGCGATGAAGGCGGCCTATCCGACGCTGGCCGGCGATGCATCGCTGGAGCTGAGCGCCAAGGTCATCAAGGGCGAAATGAAGTGGCCGCAGTAAGCTGGTCTGCCACCGAGGAAACAACATGACGACGTTGCATTACATCTACGACCCGCTGTGCGGTTGGTGCTACGGCGCCGCGCCGCTGGTGGAAGCCGCGCGCACGGTGCCCGGCCTCACGATCGCCTTCCATGGCGGCGGCATGCTTGCCGGCCCGAATCGCCGTACGGTCACGCCCCAATGGCGCGACTATGTGATGCCGCACGACCACCGCATTGCCGAGCTGACCGGCCAGCCATTCGGCGAGCCCTACTTTGAAGGTCTGTTGCGCGACACCACGGCAGTGATGGATTCGGAGCCGCCCATTGCGGCGGTCCTCGCGGCGGAGGCGCTCGGCGGCTGCGGGCTCGACATGATCCATCGCGTTCAACGCGCGCATTACGAAGAAGGCCGGCGCATTGCCGATGCGGCGGTACTGCGCGAGCTCGCAGCAGAGATCGGCCTATCGCCCGAAGCATTCGACGCGGAATACGCGCGACAGACCGGCGCGCTCACGCAGCAGCACATCGCGCAGAGCCGGCAGTGGCTCGACCGTGCTGGCGGACAGGGTTTTCCGACGTTTGCGCTGGAAGATGCGGATGGCCGACTGGGCATCATCCACATCGGCCCGTGGCTTGGCAAGCCGGAATCCTGGGTGCAGGCGCTGACACAGCACATCGGCACGCTTGCCCCGGCGAGCGAAGCCGATGGCACCGTCTGCGGCCCGGACGGCTGTGCGTAACGACGTGCCGCTCAGCCCTTGAGCGCCCAGCGGCCGAGTTCGTCGTAGCGCGTCTTGCCGAGCCAGCTATGGATGAAAGCGAACTCGCGTACGGTCCAAGTGATGGGCTCGACTGCCTTCGCCGCAAAGCCGCCGCGGTCATACAACAACGTGATGTGCGGCTTGAACGGCCCGCGCTGCACCGGCACGGCGGCATGCTCGAGCGCCTCGCCGAGCGCGGCCTGAAACGCCGTCAAACCGCCCACGCCCTCATCGCCCAGCAACACAAACGGCCGATGATCGCGCCGGCCATGCAGGCTTACCACCTGGTTGAACGTGGCGTCGAACGCGGGCATGGCCAGGCTGTCTGCCGCTGCACGCACACGCGCCACGACATCCTCCGGCGGCAGATGAACGAAATCGCCCAGATGATGCAGCGTGACATGCAGGCGCTCCGTCCGCAGCGCCTTGCCCTTGAAGCCCACGACGGGCCGCAATTGCTGGATCAGCCGCGCGATGCGCTCGGCGGTATCCACGTCAGGCTTGATCGCCAGAAACAGGCGATGCGCGGGCAATTGCGGGGTGGCTTCGAATCCGGGAAGAGTGAGCTGGGTCACGGCAGGGTCGTCAAACGCCGGGCTGGCGATCCACCCATTATCGACTGCCGCATGACGTCACGCTGAAAGTCTCGATGGCGGCGAAAAAAACAACGCCCGGCGGTGTGAACCTGCCGGGCGTGGTCTTTTGGATGTGATGCCGCGATCAGATATCGAAGAACACTGTCTCCGCGCCGCCATCCGGCGTGTCTTGCAAGCGTACGTCGAAGGTGTAGACCACCTCGCCGTTACGCTCGCTGCGCTGTGCAATCAGCGTCTTGCGGCGCACTTCCCACTCGATGCCATTTAGCACCGGGTCCGTGCCGTTGGCTGCGGCCTCATCGCTGAAGTACACGCGCGTATGCAGGCCGAGGTTGATGCCGCGCGCAAACAGGATCATGCAGATGTGCGGTGCCTGCGTGGTTCCGCTGCGGCCGGCCACGGCGCCCGGCTTGATGGTGTCGAAACGATAGACGCCCGTATCGAAATCCGCCCCGGCGCGGCCCCAGCCACGGAATGCCGGGTCGACAGGTTTATCTTGTCGATCGGCCGGATGGGCGTATTTGCCGTTGGCGTTGGCTTGCCAGATCTCGATCAGCACGTCGCGCACGAGCGAGCCCGAGCCATCGTAGACGCGGCCTTCCAGCGCGATGCGTTCGCCGCGTGTGGCGGGCGTCGTCAGGACGCTGCCGAATTCCTTGTCGTAGATGTCGAAGCCGGCCTGGCGCGGTGCAAGGCCAATGTGCACGTAGGGGCCGCCCGTCTGCGAAGCGGTCTCGTTGAAATGCGCGAACGGCGGCGTTGTCGTCATGGCCGTTGCCTGGGCACGTTCGAGCGATTCACGCAGTGTGGTCGTGGTCATCACTTGGCTCCTTGCAGGGCGGGCACGGCGTTTTCGAAATGTGTGGCACGGCGGCCGCGCAAGGTGATGTCGAAGCGGTAACAGCGGCTGTCGAGCGGCACGTGGTTGGCCGTGTCGTGCAGCGCGATCAGACCGCGCACCTGCTCTTCGCTCGGGATGGTCTTGATGATCGGGCACTGCGCGATCATCGGGTCGCCCTCGAAGTACATCTGCGTGATCAGGCGCTGGGCCCAGCCATCGCCCGAGAGCGAGTAGTGGATGTGCGACGGGCGCCAGTCGTTGATGCGGTTGCGCCACGGATACGGACCCGGCTTGATGGTGCGATAGACGTAGTAGCCGTTGGCATCCGTCAGCATGCGGCCGCAGCCTCCAAAATTCGGGTCGATCGGCGCGATGTACTGGTCTTTCTTGTGGCGGTAGCGGCCGCCGGCGTTGGCCTGCCACACCTCCACCAGCGCGTTCGGCACGGGGCGGCCGAACTCGTCGCGCACGTAGCCGTGAACGATGATGCGCTCGCCGATCGGCAAGCCTTCCTTGGCGTAGTTGAGGATCAGATCGTTGTCGAGCGCGCCCAGGTCGTCGGCATGGAACACCGGAGCGGTGGTCTCGGACAGCGTATTCAGGGTGGAGATGAGCGCGTTGCGCGGCGAGCGCAGCACGCTGGTCTTGTAGCCGGGGGTCAGTGCGGGCGGATGCTGCGCGGTGTCGCGCTGGGCGAACTCGCCGGTGCCGGAAAGCGGCAGGGTCATGGGGCGTCTCCTTTAGAAAAATCGTGGAGAGACTGTATCGCCGACAAAAAGTGAAGTAAATTGACTTCTTATCGGAAAATCGATAACTCCACGTTATGGAAAGTACCTTCTCAGCGGACTTGCCGTCCCGCATCCGCTTTCGCCATCTGAGCTGCTTTGTCGCCATCGCGCAGGAGCGCAATCTCCGGCGCGCCGCCGAACGGTTGCATCTGAGCCAGCCGGCGGTATCGAAAACGCTGGGCGAACTGGAAGCGCTTGCCGGTGTGCAACTCGTGGAACGCGGCCGGCAAGGCGCACGGCTCACCGCGGCCGGCGAGCAATTCCTGCGGCATGCAGTGGGCGTGACGCAGGCGCTGGAATCGGCCACCGCGGCGCTGATGGGATCGACGGACGCTTCCGCGCCGGTCGTGCATGTGGGCGCCCTGCCGACGGTGGCCAGCAGCCTCCTGCCGCAGGCGATTGCCCGCCTGCACACACAGCGCCCGCATGCCGGCGTGCGGTTGCGCACCGGCACCAATGTCGAGCTGCTGACCGCGCTCAAGGCCGGCGAACTCGATTTCATCGTCGGGCGCATGGCCGAGCCCGACCGCATGCAGGGGCTGTCGTTCGAGTTGCTGTATGCAGAGCCGCTGGCGCTGGTCGTGCGGCCCGGGCATCCGCTGCTGACGCAGGCAGGCGCGTCGGCCTCGCTGCAGGCGGTGCTGGATTACCCGTTGGTGATCGCCACGCCTGGCACGGTGCCCCGCCATCACACCGAAGCGCTGTTCCAGACGCACGGACTGCGCTTGCCGGCGGGCGTGACGGAAACGCTTTCGGTGTCCGTCGCACGGTTGCTGGCGTGCCGATCCGATGCGGTGTGGATCACCCCCGAGCGCGCGGCGGGCGACGACCTGGCGCATGGTCAACTCGCCCGTCTGGACATCGCCACGTCGGGCACCAAGGAGCCCGTCGGCCTGCTGCGCAGAAGCGCCGCCACACCCAGCGAACTGGCCAGCGCGTTCATGGAACTGCTGACCGAGCTGGCGCAGACGCCCGACTGAGTCGCCCTGCGCTCATAAAAATGCCGACCCCATGGCCGGCATTTTCGTTTCGACGCGCAGATCAGCGGTGCGCCATCTCCACGTCATCGGCAGCATCGAAGACACTGCGATCGGTCTGCCCCAGCAACTGGCTGGTGATCGTCCCGGCGGTCATCGAGCCATTGACGTTGAGCGCGGTACGGCCCATGTCGATCAGCGGTTCGATGGAGATCAGCAGTGCCACGAGCGTCACCGGCAAGCCCATCGCCGGCAGCACGATCAACGCTGCAAACGTGGCGCCGCCGCCCACACCCGCCACGCCGACCGAGCTGAGCGTGACCACCGCCACGAGCGTTGCAATCCATACGGGATCGAACGGGTTGATGCCCACGGTGGGCGCCACCATCACTGCCAGCATGGCGGGATACAGGCCCGCGCAGCCGTTCTGGCCAATGGTCGTGCCAAACGATGCAGCGAAACTGGCAATCGATTCCGGCACACCAATGCGCCGCGTCTGCGCCTCGATGCTCAGCGGAATGGTGGCCGCACTGGACCGGCTCGTGAACGCGAACGACAGCGCCGGCCAGACCTTGCGGAAGAAGCGGAGCGGATTGATGCCATTGAGCGTGAGCAGCACAGCATGCACGCCGAACATGATGGCCAGGCCCAGGTAAGACGCCACCACGAAACCCCCGAGCTTGATGATGTCCTGCACGTTGGACACGGCCACCACGTTCGTCATGAGCGCGAGCACGCCGTATGGGGTCAGGCGAATGACGAGCCGCACGAGCTTCATCACCCAGGCCTGCGCGGTATCAATGGTGGTCAGCACGCGCTCGCCCTTCACCGCATCATCCTTGAGCAGGTTCAAGGCGGCCACGCCGAGGAACGCCGCAAAGATCACCACGCCGATGATGGACGTCGGCTTGGCACCGGTCAGCTCGGCAAAGGGGTTCTTCGGAATGAAGGACTGCACCAGCTGCGGCACCGACAGGTCGGCCACCTTTCCGACATAGTTGTCCTGGATGGCGGTCAGCCGGGCGGTTTCCTGCGCGCCCTGCACCAGTCCTTGCGCCGTCAGCCCAAACAGGTGCGTGACGAACACGCCGACCAGCGCAGAGATCAGCGTCGTGAGCAGCAGCGTGCCGATCGTGAGCACGCTGATCTTGCCGAGCGACGCCGTGCTGTTGAGCTTGGCCACCGAGTTCAGCACTGACACCAGCACGAGCGGCATGACGATCATCTGCAGCAGCTGAATGTAGCCGCCGCCAACGATGTTGAACCACGAGATCGACTGCTTGAGCGTCGCGCTGTCGTCGCCATAGATCAGGTGCAACGCCAGTCCGAACAGGATGCCCAGCACCATGCCAAGCAGCACACGTTTGGCCAGGCTCCAGCTCGCGTTCACACGGCCGAGGGCGATCAGGATGACGACGAACGTCGCGATATTGAGTAAGAGCGGAAGGTTCATGTTGCTTGGGTGTCGCACGCAGCGATCAAAAATCGAGCGGGCATCTTACGCCAGTTGCACTAAGGTTGCCGAGGCACAGAGCGCATCGCAAATGCGGCTCGATCAGCTGTAGATCCGCTCGCAACGGCCATTCCCGCCGTCCACACGTGCACTCCAAAAAAGAAAAAAACCCGCACAAGTGCGGGCTGACAAGGAGCCGAGCGATCAGGAGGTCACGCTCAGTCAGAAGCCAGACGTCAGAACGAGTGAACGATACCCGTATAGGCACCCAGCTGGTTCTTGCCCGGGGCCGGGTTGTTGTTGGTCGCTTCCACCGAGAAGTTGGCGGTGGCGCTGTTTTGCACGGTGCCCACGCTCGCGTACAGCATCGTGCGCTTGGACAGGTTGTAGTTCGCGCCGGCCATGAACAGGTTGGCGTTGCCGCCGCCGTGGTTGACGTTGACGCGATAGGCCGCGCCGATGAGCGTCAACGCAGGCGTGACTTCGTAATTGATGCCCAGCCAATAATGGTTCGCCTTGGTCGGGGCGCCCGCTGCCGCATCCGGCGCCGACAGGTTTTCATACACCGCAAACAGCTTCGCCTTGCCGATCGTGTACGTCCCGCCGAAGGTCGCTTCCTTCGAGAAGTTGAAGATGTCGCTGAACTTGCCGTTGCCGTCGCGGATCACGTCGTAAATTGCGCGCACTTCCAGCGGACCGGCGGAGTAGACGGCGGATACGCCATCGCGCCGGCTGTTCGTGAAGGAGCCCGGCTGCTCGCCCAGCCCGGTCTGCAGACCGATCTGGAAGCCGCCCCAGGTCGGGCTCTGGTATTCGACGATGTTGTTGGCACCCGGCCAGTTGCGCCCGCGCACGAGCGTGGCCGAGCCGATGAACTGCTGGCCGGTCGGGTCGAGGAACCAGACGTCGTTGCTGATGAAGAGGTTCTTGCCGGCCGTCAACGTGCCCCAGGTCGGGCTGGACAGGCCGACATACGAACGGCGGTTGAAGAGCGCATCGCCATTGGTTTTGCCCTGGGCTGCGCCAAAGCCGGACTCGAGCCGGAAGACCGCCTGCAGACCACCGCCGAGATCCTCCTTGCCCATGAACCCGAACATGCTGGTCCCCCACTGGTTGTCGGCGGCGCGCCAGAGGCTGCCGCCCGGCGCGGTCGCGGTGGGGGCGACGTTGTTCTGGTAGTCGATGCCGCTGGCGACGCGGCCGTACAGCGTGACGCTGGTCTGTGCGAGGGCGGGAGCGGTCCAGCCAGCGAGCGCGAAGGTGAGCCCAAGCGCGCACGCCGACATCCCGCGAACAGCGGTGGTTCGATTCATGACGTCTCCTGAAATGTTTTTGTAGGCGGGGTCCGGTGCGCCGCGTGGTTTGAGATCGCTGGAGGCACACACCAGGCATCGTCACCGTCCCCAGGCGCATTTGTAGTCGGGGGCGCCTTAACGTGGCAAACTACAAATTCTTCGTTGGACGTTAAATTTTTCTTAACGAGAACGCATGCCGCGGCGCCTCCCTCCCCTTAATGCATTGCGCGTCTTTGAAGTCGCGGGCCGTCACCTGAGTTTCAGCCGGGCCGCAGACGAGCTTTGCGTAACGAACGCCGCCGTCAGCCACCAGATCAAGCAGCTCGAAGATCATCTGGGCAAGAAGCTCTTCGCACGCCGCAACAACCAGCTCACGCTCACGGACGCGGGCGACAACTACCTGCCCCGCGTGCGGGACGCGCTGCGTGCGCTCGAACAAGCCACCGACCTGTTGATGGACACCGCCGATGCGCCCCTGCGCGTGGCCGTGCCGCCAACCTTCGGCGCCAAGTGGCTGGTGCCGCGGCTGTATCGCTTCTTCAACCAGCACCCCCACGTGCGCGTGGAGGTATCGACCGCCGATGTGCAGGACCACGGCCAGTTCGATCTGTGCATCGACGACCGCCAAGTCAACGCGCCGAACCTGCGCGTCGAGTGGTTCACCTCCACCGATTTCTTTCCGGTATGCAACGCCACGCTGCAGGCCGCGATTCGGATGCCGCAGGACCTCGCCGCACAGACGCTGCTACACGAGCGCGGCGGACGGCACCTCGCGCACCATCCGACGTGGCGGCAATGGCTGGATGAAGTCGGCGTCGCGCACATCGACGCCACGCGCGGCCCAGCGTTTTCCGAGGCGCTGATGGCCCTGCAGGCCGCCATTGACGGCCAGGGCGTGGCGCTCGGCCAGGGCATCCTCGTCGAATACGACATCGCCGCCGGACGCCTGATGCGGCCGCTGGCGACTGAAGCCTCGCTGCGCCTGTCGTACTACCTGATCCATCCGCACCAGGCGGCCGAGCACGCAGGCTTTGCACCGTTCCGCCAATGGCTCGTCGATGAAGTGGCGCGTAGCGGCGGGCGGCCGCGCAACCAGTCGGCGGCTGGCGAGGTGTTTTGATTTCTTTTTGATTGTGGTGCGGCCGGCGCTCTACACTACCCGTCCCTGGTTGCCTTGCGCCCAAGAAGGAGCCCGCCATGAGCTTTCCCCGCCCCGCCAACACGCCGTGGCTCGTCCCGTACCTGACCGTGCGTGACGCATCGGCCGCCATCGCCTTCTATCGCAACGCGTTCGGCTTTGGCGTGCAGGATGAGGTGCACGACCATGGCCGCCCCATCCACGTCGAGATGACCTACCAGGGCCAACTCATGCTGATGTTCGCGCCCGAAGGCGTCTTCGGCTCCACCGCAAAAGCCCCGGCCGGCGCGGGCTTCGAATGCCCGCAGAGCTTCCATCTGTATTGCGACGACGTCGACACCGCGTACCAGCACGCGCTCGACCAGGGCGCCACGTCGATCATGGCGCCGCACGATGCCTTCTGGGGCGAGCGCTATGCCGCCGTGCGCGATCCCGACGGCTATCGCTGGGGCCTCGCCTGCCGGCCCGCAGCGGCCTGATCGCGCTGTCGCCTGATCGCCTTACCCGATTCACCACAAGGATTGCTGTAATGGGGCTTCCCCGTTTTTTCGTCGATACGCCGCTCGCTCCCAACACCACTGTCACACTGCCCGAGGCTGTCACGCGCCACATCCACGTGCTGCGCTTGGCCGTTGGCGATGACGTCTGCCTGTTCGATGGCTCGGGCCACGAATTCCGCGCGCGGCTCGATGCCATCAACAGGCGCGATGCCACTGCCAGCCTTGCCGACGCCACGCAGCCCGACACCGAGGCGCGCTACGCCATCACGTTGGCACAAGGCATTGCCGGTGGCGACAAGATGGATTGGCTGATCGAGAAGGCCGTCGAACTGGGCGTCAATGCCGTCGCGCCGCTGCAGACTGAACGCGCCGTGGTGCGCCTCTCCGGCGAGCGTGCCGCCAAGCGCGTGCAGCACTGGCAGGCACTGGTGCAAGCCGCCTGCGAGCAATGCGGCCGCGCCCGCGTGCCGGCGGTTGCACCGGTGAGCACGCTGCGCGAATGGCTTGCCGCCGCCCGATCCACCGACGCGCCGCGCGTGTTGCTGTCGCCGCGTGGCACGCAATCGCTTACGCAGTGGGCGGTGCAGTCGCGCACGCGCATCGAAGGCAGCGGCATCGTCCTGCTGATCGGCCCCGAAGGCGGTCTTTCACCCGACGAAGAAGCGCTTGCCGAATCTGCGGGTTTCTTACCACTGACACTCGGGCGACGTATTCTGAGAACGGAATCGGCGGCGCTTGTGGCCGTCTCCGTGCTGCACGCCGTGCTCGGCGAGTTCTAAGTTCTGACGACGAAACACTGACCGTTACTGGCCGTTTGATCCCACCGGCGGGCCCTTCCCTCCATACCCGCCATTGACCAAAGGAGCTTCATCATGGGTCTACTCGATTCGATTCTCGGCGGCGGCAATGACGCCAGGGGCGCGCAATCGTCGTTGCTGGGCAACAAGAAGGTGCTGCTCGCCGTGGGCGTGCTGGCCTACCTGGCGATGAAGCACAAGTCGCAAGGCGCGGGCGATGCGGCCGCGCCGCAAGGGCAGGAAGATCAGGGCGGCGGCCTGTTCGGTTCGCTCGGTGGCCTGCTGGGTGCGGCAGGCGGTGCCGGTGGCCTTGGCGGCCTGCTCGGCGGTCTGCTGGGCGGCGGCAACGGCAATGCGGATCAGGCGGCCATCGGAGGCCTCGGGCCGCTGCAGCAGATCCTGGAGCAAGCCGGTCTGGGCGAACAGGTCAAATCGTGGATCGGCAACGGCCAGAACCTGCCGGTGTCGGGTGAGCAAATCACCCAGGCACTGAGCGGCACGGGCGCGCTCGAGGAGGTGTCAAAACTGGCCGCCAACTTCGGCATCAACGAGGGCGATCTCGCCAACCAGCTGGCTGAAGGCCTGCCCGAGGCGGTCAACCACCTTACGCCGCAGGGCGCAGTGCCAGCGGCCTGAACGTCAGTGCCGCACAGAGGAAAGCCCGCAAATTGCGGGCTTTTTTTGCGGCGGGAGTCACCCCGTGCTGTAGGCCGTCCGGCCTGCGTCGCGCAGCGCCTGCACTACATGCAGCGCCGCCGGAGACAACAATCGATCCGTGCGCGTGATGATGCCGAAATCGTCCATCTGGCATGGCATCGGCAGCGGAAGGATCGCCAGCATGCGGTACGACGCGTAGTACTGCGCGACATCGGTGCCGATCACGGCCAACATGTCGCTCTGCTCCAGGATGCGCGTCAGGAAGAGCAGCGCCGAAGTTTCCACCACGCTGGACGGCGCTGTCAGGCTCTCCCGTTGAAACATCAGGTCGAACCGGTGACGCAGCACACTGCCGATAGGCGGCACCACCCAGGTGGCTGTCTGCACATCGGCCAGCGTCAGCGACGGTTCTGACAGCAGCGGATGCCCCGGCCGCGCCACCGCAACCACCGGCTCGTCGGCCAATGGCTCGTAGCGCAGGTGCAGTTTGTCATGCTCGGCAAACAGCCTGCCGACCACCAGGTCGAGCTTGTCCTGCGCAAGGCGTTCGAGCAACACGTTGCTGCTTTCGATTTCAAGCGACACCCGCAGCCCCGGATGCTCGCGCGTGATCTGCGCCACCACCGGCGGCAGCAGTCGCACACCCGGCGAGGTGATGGTGCCCACCGCCACGTGCCCCAGGTGGCCGGCCTTGAGCCCGAGCACTTCCTCCTGCGCCTGGTCCAGGCTGCCGACGACTGCGCGCGCATGGCGGATCAGCGCGTCGCCATAGCGCGTGGGCCGCATGCCGCGCGGCATGCGCTCGAACAGCTGCACATCCAGCATGGCTTCCAGCTCGCGCAGCAGCTTGGAAGCGGCGGGCTGCGTCATGTTGAGCGCAGCGGCCGCCCGATGGATGTTGCCCTCCTCGGCCAGAGCGATCAGCAACAGCAGTTGTCGCGTCTTCAGGCGCGCACGGACATACCAGGGGCTGTTCGACATCGGGTCTTCCTCGAGATATCAAATCGGATATCGGTCACGGCCAATATTTCATTGGAAGGATATCAGGGCGCTCCGTACACTCGGTCCGATCAAAAAACCACAACCACACCGGAGACAACGGACGTGCCGCGCGCCCTGCAAGTGCTGCGCTGCCGGTCGACGCGCGCGCATCGACAACCACGTCCGTGACACACGCACCCATGTCGGAATCGAAACCCAAGCTGCGCTCGGCCCAATGGTTCGGCACCGCCGATAAGAACGGCTTCATGTACCGAAGCTGGATGAAGAACCAGGGCATCCCCGATCATGAATTCGACGGCCGCCCCATCATCGGTATCTGCAATACCTGGTCGGAACTGACGCCGTGCAACGCGCATTTCCGCAAGCTGGCCGAGCATGTCAAGCGTGGCATCTACGAGGCGGGCGGCTTTCCGGTGGAGTTTCCGGTGTTCTCCAACGGCGAATCGAACCTGCGCCCCACCGCTATGCTCACGCGCAACCTCGCAGCCATGGATGTGGAAGAGGCGATTCGCGGCAACCCGATCGACGCGGTGGTGCTGCTCACCGGCTGCGACAAGACCACGCCCGCCCTGCTGATGGGCGCGGCCAGCTGCGACGTGCCGGCGATCGTCGTGACGGGCGGGCCGATGCTCAACGGCAAGCTCGACGGAAAAAACATTGGCTCGGGCACGGCGGTGTGGCAGCTGCACGAATCGCTCAAGGCAGGCGAGATCGACCTGCATCACTTCCTGTCCGCCGAGGCGGGGATGTCACGCTCGGCCGGCACGTGCAACACGATGGGCACGGCGTCCACCATGGCATGCATGGCCGAAGCGCTCGGCACCTCGCTGCCGCACAACGCGGCCATTCCGGCGGTGGATGCGCGGCGCTACGTGCTTGCGCATATGTCAGGCATCCGCATCGTCGAGATGGCGCTGCAAGGGCTGACGCTGTCCAAGATCCTCACGCGCGCTGCATTCGAGAACGCCATCCGCGTCAACGCGGCCATTGGCGGCTCGACCAATGCGGTGATCCACCTCAAGGCGATTGCGGGTCGCATCGGCGTGCCGCTGGAGCTGGAAGACTGGTAACGCATCGGCCGGGACACACCAACCATCGTCGACCTGATGCCCTCGGGACGCTTCCTGATGGAGGAGTTCTATTACGCCGGCGGCCTGCCCGCAGTGCTGCGCCGACTCGGTGAAGCAAACCTGCTGCCGCACCCCGATGCGTTGACGGTCAACGGCAAGACGCTGTGGGAGAACGTCAAAGGCGCGCCCATCACCGACGACGAAGTCATCCGCCCGCTCAACAAACCGCTGATCAACGACGGCGGCATTCGCGTGCTGCGCGGCAACCTCGCGCCGCGCGGTGCGGTGCTCAAGCCATCGGCCGCCAGTCCAGAATTGCTGCGTCATCGCGGCCGAGCGGTGGTGTTCGAAAACCTCGAACACTACAAGGACCGCATCGTCGATGAAGCTCTGGACGTGGATGCCAGCTCCGTGCTGGTGATGAAGAACTGCGGGCCGAAGGGCTACCCGGGCATGGCCGAGGTCGGCAACATGGGCCTGCCGCCCAAGCTGCTGCGCCAGGGCGTGAAGGATATGGTCCGCATTTCCGACGCGCGCATGAGCGGCACGGCCTACGGAACAGTCGTGCTGCACGTTGCGCCCGAAGCGGCGGCCGGCGGCCCGCTGGCCGCGGTGCAGGACGGCGACTGGATCGAACTGGACTGCGAAGCGGGCACGCTGCACCTGGACATCGACGACGCCGAACTTGCGCGCCGCATGGCCGCCTATCAGGCGCCGCGCTCCCATGGTGAAGGCGGTGGCTACCAGCGCCTGTACGTCAACCACGTATTGCAGGCCGACGAGGGCTGCGACCTCGATTTCCTGGTCGGCTGCCGTGGCGCCGCCGTGCCGCGCCATTCGCACTGAATCGACACACGCGTAGGAGACTGGCTTTGCCCATTGATCAACCCGCCGCGCACGCACCGCGCTATCGCGGCATCTTCCCGGTGGTGCCCACCACGTTCACGGAAACTGGCGAACTCGACCTTGCCAGCCAGAAGCGTGCGATCGATTTCATGATCGATGCAGGCTCCGATGGCCTGTGCATCCTGGCCAATTTCTCGGAGCAATTCTCGCTGTCGGACGACGAACGCGAAGTGCTCACCCGCACCGCGCTGGAACACGTGGCGGGCCGCGTACCGGTGATCGTGACCACGTCGCACTACAGCACGCAGGTCTGCACGCAACGCAGCCGCCGCGCGCAGGACATGGGCGCCGCCATGCTGATGGTGATGCCGCCCTACCACGGTGCCACCTTCCGCGTGCCCGAATCGCAGATCTACGAATTCTTTGCGCGCGTGTCCGATGCCGTCGGTATTCCGATCATGATCCAGGATGCTCCGGCCAGCGGCACGGTGTTGTCCGCGGCGTTTCTCGCGCGCATGGCCCGCGAGATCGAGCGGGTGGCCTACTTCAAGATCGAAACGCCGGGTGCGGCGGCCAAGCTGCGGGAGCTGATCCGCCTTGGGGGCGACGCCATCGAAGGCCCGTGGGACGGCGAAGAAGCCATCACGCTGCTGGCGGATCTCGATGCCGGCGCCACGGGCAGCATGACCGGCGGCGCATATCCCGACGGCATCCGGCCAATCATCGAGGCGCACGCCAAAGGGCAGCACGATCTCGCGTTCGATCTGTATCAACGTTGGCTGCCACTCATCAATCACGAGAACCGGCAGGCCGGCATCCTGGCCGCCAAGGCGTTGATGAAGGAAGGCGGCGTGATCGCCTGCGAGGCGCCGCGCCATCCGTTGCCGCCGATGCATCCGGACACGCGCCGGGGCCTCGTCGACATTGCCCGGCGGCTTGACCCGCTCGTCTTGCGTTGGGGGCGATAGCCATGCACGGTGAACTCCATCCGGTTTCGATCGGGATCGTCGGCGTTGGCAAGATCGCGCGCGATCAGCATCTGCCGGCGCTTGCCGCACAGCCCGGGTTCAGGCTCGCGGCTTGCGCCAGCCCGCATTCACGCGTCGACGGCCTGCAGCACTACACGACGCTCGACGCCATGCTCGCAGACGAACCCGCGCTGCAGGCGGTCTCGCTGTGCACGCCGCCACAGGTGCGGTTTGCACAGGCCCGCGCGGCCCTCGCGGCAGGCAAGCACGTGATGCTCGAGAAGCCTCCCGGCGCGAGCGTGTCGGAAGTGGCGCTCCTTGCCGAACTGGCACGGGAGCATCGCTGCACGTTGTTCGCGTCCTGGCATTCGCGCCACGCGCCCGGTGTCGAAGCCGCCCGCGAGTGGCTTGCACGCCGGGCCATCGTCTCCGTCAACGTGCAATGGAAAGAAGATGTGCGCCGCTGGCACCCCAACCAGGCATGGATCTGGGAACCGGGCGGCCTGGGCGTGTTCGACCCCGGCATCAACGCGCTGTCGATCCTGACGCGCGTCCTGCCGCATGCGTTCTTTCTGACGGGGGCCGACCTGTGGGTGCCCGCCAATCAGCAGACGCCGATTGCCGCCCACCTGGCATTCACCGATGCGGCCGGCACGCCGATCCACGCTGAATTCGACTGGCGCCATGACGCAGGCGAGCTCTGGCAAATCGACGTGACCACGCGCGACGGCACGCTGCGGCTCGCCCAAGGCGGCAAGCAATTGGCCATCGACGGCGCGGAGATCGACGTCGGCCCCGAACGCGAATACCCGAGTCTCTACGCGCGCTTTCTCGAGCTGATCGCAAGCGGCGGAAGCGATGTCGATGTCCGCCCGCTGCAGCACGTCGCCGACGCCATGCTGCTCGGCCGGCGCCATCTGATTGACCCCTTCGTGCCATGAGGCACGCCCGACTCACGTAGTGCCATAAGAGCCATTCCAACGAGGAGACAACCATGCAACGCAAACTTCGCCGGCTGACCCTGTCCGCCCTGGCAGCCACCCTGTGCCTGGCGCCGCTGGCCGCCAGCCTGCCCGCCCACGCCGACGAGCCGCTCAAGATCGGCTTCCTGGTCAAGATGCCGGAGCAGGCGTGGTTCATCAACGAGCAGAAAGCCGCCACCGAACTTGGTCAGAAGAACGGCTTTTCGGTGGTGAACATCGGCACGCCCGATGGCGAAAAAGTGCTGTCCGCCATCGACAACCTGGGCGCGCAAGGTGCCAAGGGCTTCGTGATCTGCGCACCCGACGTCCGCCTGGGGCCGGCCATCTCGGCACGCGCCAAGCACTACAACATGAAGTTCGTCACGGTCGACGATCAGCTCGTCGACTCGTCCGGCAAGCCGCTGGCCAATGTGCCGCACCTGGGCATGTCGGCCTTCAAGATCGGCAACCAAGTCGGCCAGGCGATTTCCGACGAGATGAAGCGCCGCGGCTGGAAGCCCGAGGAAGTGGGAGCGCTGCGCATCACCAACTATGAGTTGCCGACCGCCAAGCTGCGCACCGACGGCGCCACGCAGACACTGCTGGCCGGCGGCTTCAAGAAAGAAAACATCTTCGACGCGCCGCAAAAGACCACCGACGACGCAGGTGGCTTCAATGCCGCGTCGCCGGTGCTGGCACAGCATGCAGGCATCAAGAAGTGGGTGATCTTCGCGCTCAATGAAGAAAGCGTGCTGGGCGGCGTGCGCGCCACCGAGCAGCTGCACATTCCGGCAGCCGATGTGATCGGCGTCGGCATCAACGGTGCCGGCGAGGCGTTTGCCGAATTCCAGAAGAAGGAGCAGACCGGCTTCTTCGGCACGATTGCCGTCAGCTCGACCAACCACGGCAAGGAGAGCGCTGCAAACCTCGTCGATTGGATCAAGACCGGCAAGCAGCCGCCGGCCGATACGCAAACCACCGGCAAGCTGATGCTGCGCAGCAACTGGCAAGAAGTCCGCAAGGAACTGGGCATTTGATGCTACGCGCGGCGCGGGCCCGTCCCGTGCCCCACGCGCCCCACGTCGATCCGCAAAGAGCAATCGATGACAGTCCAATCACTTGATGCGAGCGGTCCGCCCGACGCTTCCCCTACCGCTTATCTGAAGCTGGACGGCATCACCGTGCGCTTTCCTGGCGTGCTGGCGCTCGACCATGTATCGCTCGACATCCGCCGCGGCGAGGTGCACGGCCTGATGGGCGAGAACGGCGCGGGCAAGTCGACGCTGCTCAAGGTGTTGTCGGGCGTCAACCAGCCGGAGGCCGGCACGCTGTCGCTGGACGGCGTGCCGCAGCAGTTCACGAACACGCGCGCGGCCATTGCGGCGGGCATCGCGATCATCTATCAGGAACTGCACCTCGTGCCGGAACTGACGGTGGCAGAAAACCTGATGCTCGGCGCGCTGCCCAACCGCTTTGGTGTGCTCGACGAGAAGACGCTGATCGCCCGCGCGCTGCGTGAACTCGAACGGCTGGGCGAAAGGCTCGATCCGGCCCAGCCCGTCAAGCATCTATCGATCGGCCAGCGCCAGATGATCGAGATCGGCAAGGCGCTGATGCGCGACGCGCGCGTGATCGCGTTCGACGAACCCACGAGTTCGCTCTCCTCGCGCGAGACGACGCAGTTGTTCCGCATCATTCGCGCACTCAAGGCCGAGGGCCGCGCGGTCATCTACGTCACGCACCGCATGGAAGAGGTGTACGAGCTGTGCGACCGCGTAACCGTATTCCGCGACGGCCGGCACATCGACACGTTCAACGCCGGCGCCCACCTCGACCGCGAGCGTCTGATCCGCTGCATGGTCGGGCGCTCGATCCAGGACGTGTACGGCTACAAGCCGCGCCCGCTCGGCGGCGTGAAGGTCGACGTGCGCGGCCTGATGGGACCCGGCTTGAGCGAACCCGCATCGTTCCGGGCGCATGCAGGCGAAATCGTCGGCTTCTTCGGGCTGGTCGGCGCGGGGCGCTCGGAGCTGATGAAGCTGCTCTATGGCGCGGTCAAACCCGCCGCAGGCGAGATTCGCCTCAACGGCAAGCGCGTCCAGTTCAACACGCCGCGCGATGCGGTGCGCGCGGGTGTCGCGCTCTGCCCGGAAGACCGCAAGCAGGAAGGCATCGTCGCCATCGCCTCGGTCTCGGATAACCTGAATATCAGTTGCCGGCGCCACTTCAGCCGCTTCAGCGTGTTGAACAACCGGCAGGAAACGCAGACCACCCAGTCTTTCATCGACAAGCTTGCCATCAAGACACGCAATGGTGAAACGCCGATCGGCAAGCTCTCGGGCGGCAATCAGCAGAAGGTGATCCTCTCGCGCTGGCTGGCGGATGACATCGACGTCTTCCTGATGGACGAACCCACGCGCGGCATCGACGTCGGCGCCCGCAGCGAAATCTACAGCCTGCTTTATGGGCTCGCCCAGGCCGGTCGCACTGTCATCGTGGTGTCGAGCGATCTGGCGGAAGTCATCGGCATTTCCGACCGCGTGCTCGTCATGAAGCAGGGCCGCATCGTCGGCGACTTGCCCAGAGAGCACGCCTCGCCCGACACCCTCATCAAACTCGCGCTGCCACGCTAGCGTGCGCATCACGCCCTCATGGAAACCGACCCTATGCAAACGCCATCCACCGACTCCGTGCCGGGCGGCCCCCCAATGGCGGCCCCGGGCATCCCCAGCCGCGCCGCCCTCACGTGGGAACTGGTCAACCGATCTGGCATCGTCGTGGTGTTCGTCCTGCTGTTCACCGCGCTGGCGTTCACGGTGCCGGGCTTCATCAGCAGCCGCAACATCCAGGGCCTGCTGCTCTCGGTCACCTTGATCGGCTCCATCTCGGTCACGATGATGTTTGTGCTCGCCCTCGGCGAGGTCGACCTTTCAGTCGCCTCCATCGTCGCGTTCGCGGGTGTAGTGGCCTCCACGCTGATCACCGCAACGCACAGCGTGGTGCTTGGCGTCGGGGCCGGCGTGCTGGCAGGCGGCCTGGTCGGGCTCGTCAACGGCGTGCTGGTGGCGCGCTACCAGATCAACTCGTTGATCGTCACGCTCGCCATGATGGAAGTCGTGCGCGGCCTCGCCTTCATCACCTCCAACGGCGACGCGGTAATGATTTCCGAAGAGCGCTTCTTCGACCTGGGCGGCGGGTCATTCCTCGGCATCTCGTACCCGATCTGGAGCAATATCGTCGGCTTTGCCCTCTTCGGCTTCCTGCTCAAGAAAACGGTGTTCGGCAAAAACGTGCTCGCCGTTGGCGGCAATGAGGAAGCCGCGCTGCTTGCCGGCCTGCCGGTGACGCGTATCAAGATCGCCGTATTCGTCCTCCAGGGCCTGGTGACGGGTTTCGCCGGCGTGATGCTGGCCTCACGCATGAGCCTGGGCGATCCCAAAACGTCGGTCGGGCTTGAGCTGGGCGTGATCTCGGCCTGCGTGCTGGGCGGGGTTTCGCTCACGGGCGGGGTGGCCACCGTGTCCGGTGTGCTGGTCGGCGTTCTGATCATGGGGTCGGTGCAGAACGCGATGAGCCTGATGAACGTTCCGACGTTCTATCAGTACCTGATCCGCGGCGGCATTCTGCTGCTCGCAGTGTGGTTTGACCGCATTCGCCGCAACAAGCGGGCCAACTGAAAAGCGTGTTGGCACGTTTTCAAGGCAACAAAAAAGCCCGCATTTGCGGGCTTCTTCATTTCCGTGCCGAACAACCGGCCAAGCGGCCTGGCTCAGGCGAACGAATAGAACACGCGGAACTGTACCTTGCGCTCTGCCCAGAACTCGGCCGCGTCACGGAACACGTCTAGCAGCACTTCGCGGGCTTCCTTGTCGAACTTCGGCTGGCACGGCAGGCCCTCGAGCACGATGACAAAACCCGGCTGCGGGCCGGCCTTGTAGATCATGTCGGTCAGGCAGTCGGCCAAGGCGTCGAAGTTCTTGCCGAAATGCTTCGGGAACAGAAACTCGCGTGCAATCACGTCGAGCACTTCGCTCTTGGTGGTCGCGGCCGAGCAATTGGCGTACAGGAAATGCTGACCTAGGCTGGCCGCCGATTCGGCCAGATCCGCCACGCGAAACGCGCGGATCGACTGCACGATATTCGGACGCACCGTCTTGAAGAGGTTCATGGCGTCTTCGCGGCCTCCGTCGTCGTCCGTCTGGGTGTTGTCCTGCGTCATGATGTTCTGCGGTGCACTTTGGGGCAACTTGGCCGCCCCCCCGACGCGTGCGCCCAGGGCTTGCATCCCCACCACACCGTCGTACAGATTTTGCGCCTTGGGCCACGCCTCGCGGGCCACGCGCTCATCGCGTGCGGTGAGCGAGTCGTCCAGCCCAAACATGTTGGTCGTCATCGCTGTATCCGTTGAAAACTGTTGTAGTGATCTTCCGTGTAGTAGCAGTCGTTGGCCGCTTGCTGATCCCCGCCGCAGATAATGCGCCGGGCGCCACGGTTACGAGCCCCCCGCGTCTTCACGGTGTACTCGTGGTAATAGCCACGCCGCTGCGCAGGCAAACGTCGCTCATAGTTGCCGAACGTGATGCCATCTTTTGCATAGGGGAACGGGCCGCCCTGCTCGATCAGTGCCAGCGTGCGCTGCGCCTCATTGGGCAGGTCTGCCGCGCGAATGGTTCCCACGGCGGCCGCCATGCCGGAGTTGTCCCGGGCGACCGCATCGGCCGGCAAGCCTGCCACTGACATCGCAAGCGTCGCCGCTAGCGCGCCACGTGCCATCGCCTGAGATACGGAGCGGCCGATCCACGCTCCAAGTCGCTTTGTCATCAGCAGGCCCTAACGGGAGAATCGCGCCGACCGGAGCCCGGCGCAGGTCACAAGCGCAGGTAGCCGTCCAATAACGATCCGGACAGCCGGTTTGCAGCTGAAAGCGAAGCGGCTCAACGCCTGAGAGGCCTGGCAGGGAATGACAAGTCGGGCGACTGCCGAAGACTTGGGGAATCCTTCCGCCTGCAAAAACCCATCCATTGCGCGCACCGAATAAGGCGAGCCGGTAGACGTGTGTACGGAAAACCGCATTGTTGAACCCGTCTGGCCCGGTTCGGACCTCATGTGCCCAGAAGCACCCCTTCAGCCCGTAAGGGTACGCTCATCCATGACAACAATCAACGGACGGTGAAAGTCTGAAGGGTTTTTCCAGGCAACCATTAGCTTTGCGTCAATGTGAGCGCACGCAAACTTTAGACATAAAAAAGGGAGCGCAGCATCGTGCGCTCCCTCTCATGGCGCTTCCGTGATCAGCGTTGCGCTTGGGCAGCGGCATCCACGACGGTCAAGGCCGTCATGTTGAGGATGCGTCGCACCGTCGCCGACGGCGTAAGAATGTGTACCGGCTTCTTAGCGCCCAGTAGGATCGGGCCGATGGCGATGTTGTTGCCTGCAGCAGCCTTCAAGAGGTTGTAAGCGATGTTCGCGGCGTCGATGTTCGGCATGACCAACAGGTTCGCCTCGCCCTTGAGCGTCGAATCCGGCACCAGCGATGCGCGCAGCTTCTCGTCGAGCGCGGCGTCACCGTGCATTTCGCCGTCCACTTCGAGGTTCGGGGCACGTTCGCGCAGGATCGCCAGCGTTTCGCGCATCTTGACCGCGGAAGGCGCCTCCGAGGAGCCGAAGTTCGAATGCGACATCAGCGCAACCTTCGGCTTGATACCGAACCGGCACAACTCCTCGGCAGCCATGATCGTGATCTCAGCGAGCTGCTCGGCGGTCGGGTCGACGTTGACATGCGTATCCGTCAGGAACACCTGGCGACCGGGCAGAACCAGCCCGTTCATGGCCGCGTACACGCAGTTCGTGCCGCCCAGAATCTGGTCGATATAGCGCAGATGCGCGGCCGTGTTGCTAATCGTGCCGCAGATCATGCCGTCCGCTTCGCCTTTTTGGATCATGAGCGCGCCGATCAGCGTGTTGCGGCGACGCATTTCCAGCTTGGCGTACTGCGGCGTTACGCCCTTGCGTGCCATCAGCTTGTAGTACGTCTCCCAGTAGTCGCGGAAGCGCTCGTCATGCTCGGGGTTGACCACGGTGAAGTCCACGCCCTCGCGCAGGCGCAGGCCAAAGCGCTCAATGCGGTGGGCAATCACGCTCGGGCGGCCGATCAGGATCGGGCTGGCGAGCGTTTCGTCCACGACGATCTGCACGGCACGCAGGACGCGCTCTTCCTCGCCTTCGGCAAAGACGATGCGCTTGTTCTCCATCTGCACCTTGCGGGCGGCCGAGAAGATCGGCTTCATCAGCGTGCCGGAGTGGTAGACGAACTGCTGCAGATGCTGGCGGTACGCATCCATGTCCTCGATCGGGCGCTGTGCCACGCCCGAGAGCATGGCCGCCTGCGCCACGGCCGGCGCGATCTTGACGATCAGGCGCGGGTCGAAGGGCTTCGGGATCAGGTATTCGGGGCCGAACGACAGGTCCTGGATGCCGTAGGCAGACGCAACGATGTCGCTTTGCTCCTGGCGTGCCAGTTCCGCCACGGCGTGCACGGCGGCAACTTCCATCTCACGCGTGATAGTGGTTGCGCCCACGTCCAGCGCACCACGGAAGATGAACGGGAAGCACAGGACGTTGTTGACCTGGTTCGGGTAGTCCGTACGGCCGGTGCCCATGATGACATCGGGGCGCACTTCCTTGGCCTGCTCCGGCAGGATTTCGGGGTTCGGGTTGGCCAGCGCGAAGATGATCGGCTTGTCGGCCATGCGCTTGACCATGTCCTGCTTGAGCACGCCAGCGGCGGACAGGCCCAGGAAAATGTCGGCGCCGTCGATGACTTCAGCCAGTGTGCGCAAGTCGGTCTTCTGTGCGAAGTGCGCCTTGTCCGGGTCCATCAGTTCGGTGCGGCCTTCGTAGACCACGCCGGCCAGGTCCGTCACCCAGATGTTTTCGCGCGGCAGGCCCAGATCGACCAGCAGGTCGAGGCAAGCGAGCGCAGCAGCGCCCGCGCCCGAGGCCACCAGCTTCACTTTCTTGATGTCCTTCCCGACCACCTTCAGCGCGTTGGTGATACCCGCGCCCACAACGATGGCCGTGCCGTGCTGGTCGTCGTGGAAGACGGGAATCTTCATGCGCTTGCGCAGTTCGCGCTCGACGAAGAAGCACTCCGGGGCCTTGATGTCTTCCAGGTTGATCCCGCCGAAGGTCGGCTCCAGCGAGGCGATGATATCGACCAGCTTTTGGGGGTCTTTTTCGTTGATCTCGATGTCAAACACATCGATACCGGCGAATTTCTTGAACAGCCCCGCCTTGCCTTCCATGACCGGCTTCGATGCTTCCGGGCCAATGTCGCCAAGGCCGAGCACGGCCGTGCCGTTGGTCACCACGCCGACGAGGTTGCCGCGCGCGGTGTAGCGGAACGAGTTGGCGACGTCTTCGACGATCTCTTCGCAGGCTGCGGCCACGCCAGGGGAGTAGGCCAGGGCCAAATCGCGCTGGTTCGACAGCGGCTTGGTCGGCGTGACCGAAATTTTGCCCGGGGTGGGAAACTCGTGATACTCCAGCGCGGCCTTGCGCAAGGCGGCGCGCTGCTGCGCCTTGAGTTCTTCATCCGTGCGGGCGGGCTGCTGAGGCTGGGTATCCACCGTGGTCATGGGTCTCTCGTATCGGGTGGCCAGCGCGCGCGCCGGCCGTCGCATCTAGCGGGCCACCGGGATACCCTCACGAGCGCCACGGGAATACGGTCCGCCTCCTTGGGCCCGTCATTTTATATAGTGAAAAGCGATCTCACAACGGGATTTTGGGTGGGAGTGCTATGCACATTCGCTACAATATTCCACCGTCCTGTCACGGCACCATCGGGCTTGCCCCATATTTTTCCATCGCCGCTGCCGTGTCCGAGCCCGCCAAGCCACGCAATTCCGCTGATTCCGGCGCAAAATTATCCGAATTTGATCTCATTCGGCGCTATTTCACGCGTCCGACGCCAAAAGCGACACTCGGCGTCGGCGATGATTGCGCTTTGCTCGCGCCCCGCCCCGGGCACGAATTGGCGATCTCCACCGACATGCTGGTCGCCGGGCGGCACTTTTTTCCAAATGCGGAGCCGCGTGCACTTGGACATAAGGCGCTGGCTGTCAACCTGTCGGATCTGGCTGCCATGGGTGCGGAGCCCCGCGCATTTACGCTGGCCGTGGCGCTGCCAGAAGCCAACGCGGTCTGGCTCAAACCTTTTTCTGAAGGCCTGCTCGCCCTCGCCGATGCCTTTCACTGTGAACTCATTGGGGGGGACACCACGCGCGGGCCGCTCACGCTCAGTTTGACCGTCTTTGGCGACGTCCCCGCCGCTGCGGCACTACGCCGCGACGCTGCCCGCCCGGGCGATGACCTTTGGGTCTCGGGCACCGTCGGGGACGCCCGGCTGGCGCTGGGCGCCCTGCGCAACGAATGGACGCTCGCGCCAGAGGCGCTCGCGCTGGTGCAGCCGCGCATGGACATGCCCACGCCGCGCGTTGCGCTCGGCGTGGCATTGCGCGGTGTCGCCCGGGCGGCGCTCGACGTCTCGGACGGCTTGTTGGGTGACCTTGGCCACATCCTCGCCCAGTCCCGCGTCGGGGCAACAATCATGGTCGACGATGTTCCGCGCTCAGCCACGCTTGCGGCGCAATCCGCCGCGCTTCAGCTGCAATGCACGCTGGCGGGCGGCGACGACTACGAACTTTGCTTCACTGCGCCTGCCGATACGCGCGACGCTGTGGTTGCCGCGGGCCAGCGTGCAGGTGTGGCCGTCACGCGCATCGGCCGCATCGATGCTGAAACGGGCTTGCGGCTCGTGGATGCCCAAGGTGCCCCCGTCCTGTTCACGCACAGCAGCTTCGACCATTTCTCTTCCGCCTCATGATGTCTTCCACTCCCTTTCCACCCTCCAATCCACCGGGCCAGCCTGAAACTGTCGTTCTGGAAGCGGGCCAGACCATGCAGGTGCGGCGCCCTACGGCGCGCTTCATGTTCGGCCATCCGGCACGCATCCTGGCGCTGGGCTTCGGCTCGGGCTTATCGCCCATCCTGCCGGGTACGGTTGGTACGCTGTACGCTTGGCTGATCTACGTGGTGTTTGCGCGCTGGATTTCGGGACCGACTTGGCTGCTGATCGCGGCGGTTGGCTTCGTGATCGGCATCTGGGCATGCGCCCGCACCGCGCGCGATCTGGGTGTGGCCGATCACGGCGCCATGGTGTGGGACGAGATGGTCGCGTTCTGGATCGTGCTGGCTTTCGTCACGCCGACCACGTTGGGCGGGCAGTTTGCCGCGTTCCTCTGGTTCCGCTTCTTCGACATGGTCAAGCCGGCACCCATCCGCTATTACGATCGCACGCTTAAGGGCTTTGGGCTGCGCGGCGGCTATGGCGTGATGGTCGATGACATTCTCGCGGCGTTCTACACGCTGCTCGTGTTTGCGCTGTGGCGCTCGTTTTGACGTCTGACGTCAGAAGCTTGGAAGGTACTGCAATGGCTGAATCCCGCGCGCTGGCCCAACTGGCCGAACTGGTGGCTGACACGTTGAACAAGCGCAGCCTGATGATGGCGTCCGCCGAGTCGTGCACAGGCGGCCTGGTGTCTGCCGCAATCACCGATGTATCAGGCTCGTCCGCGTGGTTCGAGCGCGGCTTCGTCGTCTACTCCAACGAAGCGAAATCGCAGATGTTGGGCGTGCCGGCAGCGCTGATCCGCGAACATGGCGCCGTGAGCGAGCCGGTGGCGCATGCCATGGCCGAGGGCGCCGTGCTCAACAGCCGCGCGCAGGTGGCGGTGGCGATTACCGGCGTAGCGGGCCCGACCGGCGGCACGCCTGACAAGCCCGTCGGCATGGTCTGCTTCGGCTGGAGCAACCGGCTGCAGACGCGCGTGGAAACGCGCCACTTCAAGGGTGACCGCAAGCAGGTTCGCCTGCAGGCAGCGGAGCACGCGCTGCGCGGCCTGCTCGACTTCCTCGACTCGGCGGAGTCCTGATCTAGATCTCGCTGGGATGGTCGGGCCGGCGACGATCTCCGTGATCGTGTTCCGGCTGGTGCTCGTGGTCGTGCTCGTGCCGACGGTCGCGATCGTGATCGCGGCGCGTCGTCTCGTGCTGGTGGGTGTCGTCGCGCTCTTTGTCGACCTTGCGGTCCGGGTCCTTGCCAGTCTCTTCCCGGTGCGTACCGGCAACGGGGCCGTGCGGATGCGTGGTCATGGCGTCCTCGCTCTCGCCGCAACCGGACCGACAGTGCCGATCAGGTGCGGAACTGGTTGATCTGATTGCGTGTGGCCTCCGCCACGCGGCGGGCGGCATCGGCGAAATCGCTGTCGGTGCTGGCGTAAAGAATGGCCCGGGACGAGTTGATCATCATGCCCGTGCCATCGGCTGTACGGCCAGCGCGCACCGTGGCTTCGATGTCACCGCCCTGGGCGCCCACGCCCGGAATCAGCAACGGCATGTCGCCGACAATTTCACGCACCTTGGCAATTTCTTCCGGGAAGGTTGCGCCCACCACCAGGCCCATCTGGCCGCTGGTATTCCACACATCGCGCGCGCGTTCTGCCACGACCTGATAGACCGGGCGGCCATCGGTTTCCAGAAACTGCACGTCGCTGCCGCCGGCGTTGGACGTGCGGCACAGCACGATCACACCCTTGTCGGCATGCGCGAGGTACGGCTGCATCGAGTCGAAACCCATGTACGGACTGACGGTGATGGCGTCGGCCTGATAGCGCTCGAAGGCTTCCTTGGCGTAGTGCTCGGCAGTCGAGCCGATATCGCCGCGCTTGGCATCAAGAATGACGGGGATGCCCGGATACGCCTCGTGGATGTAATTGATCAGCTGCTCGAGCTGGTCTTCGGCGCGCTGCGAGGCGAAGTAGGCGATCTGCGGTTTGAAAGCGCAGACCAGATCGGCGGTCGCGTCCACAATCGCGCGGCAGAACGAAAAGATCGCCCCGCCCGTGCCGGTCAGCGATGCCGGCAAGCGCGCGGGGTCAGGATCGAGGCCAACGCACAGCAAGGAATTGTTGCGTTGCCAGGCGGCAGCGAGTTGTTCGGTAAATCGCATGGTGTCGGGAATGTGAGGGCGGCCGGACGGCCGCATGACTTGCCTTCATTTTACCCGTCGGGCGGCCCGGTGGCGGGATCTTCCGGACGTGGCATCGATCCCACGCGTGCTCGCCAAGCCACCGTTTGTGGCTGAACCCATCGCCTCTTTACGCTACACTCGGCGCGATTTTTCGCCGCCCGTTCAACGCCTGCTTCAAGGAAACGCCCCATGATCAACCTGTTCGTCGTGCAAAAAGGTCGTCTCGCGCAGGAACAGGTCGAAGAACGCAACGAGCTGCTGCAGCACAAGCCGATCTGGATCGACGTGATCGACCCCGACGACGAAGAGCTGGCGTGGATCAAGGAAACCTATGGCGTGGTCCTGCCCGAGCTGGAGCAACTGGGGGACCTGGAAGCCTCCGCCCGCTACTTCGAAGGTGAAGACGGCCACATCCACATCCGCACGGATTTCCTGCTCGACGAAGAAACCACCTCGCGCAACGTGCGCGTGGCGTTCGTGCTGACCAAGGATGTGCTCTTCTCCATCCACGACGAAGACTTGCCGGCATTCCGGCTGGTGCGCATGCGTGCGCGGCTTCGCCCCGGCTCGGTACGCAACGCCAAGGATGTGCTGATGGATCTGTACGCCACCGACGCGGAATACTCGGCCGACTCCATCGAAGAAGTCTACGAACGCCTCGAAGATGCCAGCAAACGTGTGCTGGCGGACGAGGTGACCGACGCAGCCGCCGCCGATGTGCTGGAAATCATCGCCCGCGTGGAAGACTTGAACGGCCGGATCCGCCGCAACGTGATGGATACGCGCCGCGCCGTGTCGTTCCTGCTGCGCAGCCAGTTGCTCTCGGCGGACCAACAAGACGAAGCGCGCCAGGTGCTGCGCGACATCGATTCCATCGAGAACCACACGGCGTTCCTGTCAGACAAGGTCAACTTCCTGATGGACGCCACGGTGGGCTTCATCAACATCAACCAGAACAAGATCATCAAGCTGTTCTCGGTGGTGTCGGTGGCGCTGATGCCGCCCACGCTGATCGCCTCCATCTACGGGATGAACTTCAAGGTGATGCCGGAGCTGGACTGGGCCGAAGGCTACCCGTACGCGATCGTGATGATGGTGGTGTCGGCGGCGATTCCGCTGGTGTACTTCCGCCGCAAGGGCTGGCTGAAGTAGCCCTGCGCCAGGTCAATCCGGCAGCGTGGCCGAGCCCATGCGGTTGGCGATCACCGTGGCCTTGCGCGTGAAGTTGACGTGCACGTTGGCGCAATAGCTCTTCTTGTCGAAGCACTTCGGCGCGGGTAGCGCCGCCGCCAGTCGCGCTGCCTGACCGACCGTAAGTTGCGAGGCCGGGCGTTTGAAGTAATGCTGCGCCGCCGCTTCCGCACCAAACACACCCTCGCCCCACTCCACCGAGTTCAGATAGATCTCGAGAATGCGCTCCTTGTCGAGCCAGAACTCAAGCATCCAAGTGATGACGAGTTCTTCGCCCTTGCGCACGTAGTGGCGCTCGCCCGAGAGAAACAGGTTTTTGGCGAGTTGCTGCGTGATGGTCGAACCGCCCGCGACCACGTGGCCGCGTCGCTTGTTCTTCTCCCACGCGTCGAGCATGGCGTCGACTTCCCAGCCGCTGTGCGAGACGAAATCTGCGTCTTCACTGGCGATGACCGCACGCTTGAGGTTGCGCGAGATCTGGTCGTAATTGACCCAGCGGTGATCCACCTTGCAGGTGAAGACATTGGCGCCGCACAGGCGCATGCGCTCGGCGCGCATGAAGCTGGTCGACGACGGATCGAACACCTGCCAGCTCGCGATGGCAGCAAAGAAATAGAAGTTGAGCGCGATCACGCCCGCGACGAAGCAACCGATCACGTAGCCGAACCAACGCGTCATTGCAGGGCTTCGCTCCAGGTTCAGCGAGGCGCGCGCGCCGCAACCGCGGCTTCGCCCTGGAGCGCCTCGCGCATGGCGAGCAGTACCGGGGCGGTATCCGGGCGCACGTCGCGCCAAACGAAGAACGATTCCGCGGCCTGCTCCACCAGCATGCCCAGGCCGTCCCATGCGCGCGCGCCGTTGCGCCGGGCAAACTCCATGAACACCGTCGGCCGCGGGCCGTACATCATGTCGTAGGCCAGCGCGTTGGGGCCGAACACGGTGGTCGGAATCGGCGGCACTTCGGCCTGCAGGCTGCTCGCCGTGGCGTTGATGATGACGTCGAAAACGTCGTCCGCGGCCAGTTCGTCATAGCCGCCGCCCACGAGTTCGACCTCGTGCAGCTTGGCCGAAACTTCGAAGCGATCGACCAGCTTGTTGGCGCGATCCGCTGTGCGGTTGGCCAGGAACACGCGCGCAGGCTTGTGCTCCAGCAGTGGCAGCAGCACGCCACGCGCTGCGCCGCCTGCGCCGAGCAGCAGCACGCGTTCGCCTTCCAGCGCATTGCCGATGTTGTGGGTGATGTCGCGCATCAGGCCGACGCCGTCGGTGTTGTCGCCAAAAATCTCTTCGCCGTCGAACTTCAGCGTGTTGACCGCGCCGGCCGATTCCGCCCGCAGCGACAGCGACGTCGACATGGCATACGCATCGAGCTTGAACGGCACCGTCACGTTGAGCCCCCGCCCGCCTTCGCGCACGAAGGTCATCACGGTTTCATCAAACGCGATCAACTCGGCGTAGATGCGGTCGTAGCGGATGAGCTGCCCCGTCTGCTGCGCAAATGCGGCATGGATGGTGGGCGACTTGCTGTGCGCGATCGGGTTGCCGATCACGCCATAGCGATCTGTGCGTGGCGCGCTCGCGGCTGCGAGGATGGCCTCTTGAAACGACGACGGCATGGGCGGCGAAATCAGCGGGTCTGCAGGTGGGTTTCCAGACCTGCGCGGGTGAACTTGAACGTGGCAACGACATCCTGGATGTCCACGCGCTTGCGCATCTCGGCCGGGAAGCCACCAAACGGCGAAGACGAACGCACGATGGCCACGGCCTGGCGATCCAGCGCGGGGTTGCCCGAGCTTTTTGCGATCTCGATGCCTTCGATTTTGTAGCCATCCTGGTTGTAGCCGAGCTGGCCTTCGCGGTTGATGCTGATCACGACGATCAACTCGCCGTAAAGCGGGCGGCCGTTCTGGCTGGGAAAGTTTGCGGTGCCGCGCGCTTCGATCTTGCGGCGCACGGCATCGTAGTAACGCGCGTAATCCACCTGGCGGGCGCTCGCGGCTGTCAGCACATTGCGGCGCGGGCGCTTGGCGTAGTTCTCGAGGTTGCGGTCGATTTCGGCTTGCAGGCGCGCAATTTCATCCTGCGTGGTGCGGTCGTCGGTGCCGTTGTTGGGCGATGGCTGCGGACGCTCGCCCGGCTTGACCTGCCGATCGTTGACCAGCGGTGCACGCTCGGTCGATTGCGTGAGCAGGCGACGCTGCTCCTGCTCAAGATATTCGACACGGCGCTGCGTGAGCTTGATGGCATCGCCGGTCTGCTCGTTGGTGTCGGCGGGCAGTGGCGTGGTGGCGCGCTGTTGGTCATATTCGCCGCCACCATTCAGATTGACCTGCGCCACGGCCGTCGCCTTGGACGGCGCGGTCGACGACTTGGCGTTCACCAGCACCACATCCAGGCCCGGATCTTCGCGCTTGATATCGAATGCCTCAGGGGCGACCACGCGCACGAACAGCAGCAGAACATGCACGGCCAGGGACACCACCAGTGCCTTGGTGAGCGTGCTGCTACCGGACCAGTCCGGACGGTTTGCGAGGGCGGCCATGGGGCGATTCCTGGTCGATGCGCGAAGCGTGAAGGTCAGACTGCGATTGTAGTTAGGCAGCGGTGGGCGTTCCACCGGTCTCGCCGTCCTGCGGCGGCGGCGCCACAGCGGCGTCGGCTTCAGCGCGTGCCTCTTCCCCATCGGCGGCCGGTTGTGGTTCAGCCGGCACATCGGCTTCGCTTTCTGCCTCGGCCAGTTCTTCTTCGATGGCTTCGGCTTCCGATTGCGCGTCCGCGGCGGGGGCGAGGATCTCGACCACGCGGCATGACACTTCAAGGCTGATCTCGTCGGTGTCCAGGATATCGAGCACGACGTGCGTGCCGCGTGGCGTTTGCGCCAGTTCCGGCACCTTCGTCACCAGCGGAATGTCGGCGAAGCGCACGGCGCCTTCCTTGAGCACCACGGCCTGCATGCGCGTGCGGTTTTCCTGCTTGAGCCAGCGCAGGCACCAGTAGCGCTCCATGGTCGACTGGTGGTCGGCATAGGCAGCGTAGGTGGCTTCGAAGTCGGCCACGGCAGCCAGAAGGTCGGCATCTTTCGGCTTGAACGGCGCGATCAGCTTGGCCGTCACGCCATGCTGCGCCACCGCTGCGATCTGCCATTGATTGACCAGATCGACATAGCGGCGCAGCGGCGAGGTGCTCCACGCATACTGCGCCACGCCCAGACCTTCATGCGGCGCCGGATACGTCTGCATGCGCGTGCGGTGCATACCCCACGCTTTCTGCGTGCGATAGATGCCGGGCACCCCCGCGTCGGCCAGCATGCGACCCCACGTGCTGTTGGCCAGGATCATCAGCTCGGCGACGATCTTGTCCAGCGGCGAGCCGCGCTTGCGCTGTTCGATCCGCACACGCTCGCCACCGCCTTCCGCCTCGGGAATGGGATCGATGTAGAACGAATAATCGCCCTTCTGCGCGCCCTCCGGCTTGAGGCCGCTGGCGATGCGGGCCTGCTGGCGGCCGTCGTACAACGCGCACACAAACGGCCACAGCACCGCCAGTTCGGCCTTGAACGGGTAGTCGCCCGAGCCATCGGCGAGCGCGTCGGCGGTGATCACGTCGTCGAGCAGGTTGTGGCGCAGGTTGGCCGCTACGGTCACGGTTTCACAGCGCGTCTCGCTCGCGGTGACCGCCCACGTTGCACGGTCGACCGTCACATACAGCGACAGCGCTGGGCACGCGCGCCCTTCTTGCAGCGTGTAGCGATCCACCACCGACTCCGGCAACATCGTGATCTTGTCGCCGGGGAAATACACGGTCGACAAACGCTGGCGCGCAATCACGTCCAGCGGTTCGCCGCGCTGGATGCCGAAGCCCGGCGCGGCAATATGGATGCCGATGCGCACGGTTGCGTCATCAATGGGCGTGACAGAGATGGCGTCGTCGATTTCCGTGGTGGTCACGTCGTCGATCGAGAAGGCACGCACGTCGGCGGCCGGCAGTTCCATTGCCGGTTCCGGCACGGTCACATCGGGAAAGCCGGTGCCCTTCGGGAAACATTCCGAGAGGAAGCGGGCCTCGTGCAGCGCGCGGGCGTTGGCGATGCCGCCGACCGCCACCATCAGGCGCATCGGCGACAGGCCCAGCGCGGTGCACGCCGCGTCGAGCGCCTTGTATTCGAGACTGTTCTTGTCCGGCTTGAACAGCAGTTGCAGCGCCTTGCCCCGGAAAGCCTCGGGGAGGCGCATCGCCTTCAGCTCGGCTTCGTATTCGGCCTGCAGGGCGGCTTGCTGCTTCTTGCGCTCCAAACCTGCAAGCGCGGCCTTCAGCTGGTCTTCGGGCGCGCGCTGATAGCGGCCGCGGCCCTTGCGGCGGAAGTACATCGGCGAGCCATGCAGCGCGATGGCCAGCGCGGCCTGCTGAGTGGCATTGGCGCCGGCGCCAAAATATTCACCGGCCAGGGCGGTAAAGCCGAATTCATCGGCCGAAGCGCATTCCCACAGAAAATCGAGGTCGATCTCCGCCGACAGCGCCTGGGCTGCCTGCGACAACTCACCAGCAGACGGCTGCGCGAATTGCAGCAACACGTCGCGCGACTTGACCTTGGTGCGCTTGGCGCTCGGCAACTCGACCTGATAGGCCTCGCCCTGTTGGGACAAGACGGTGCCCGCGCGGATCTCGCCGCCTTCTTCGAACAGCAACTGCATGGATTTGTCTGGATCGCAGCACTCGCCCGTGCGAGCACCGCTTTGAATGAAGTGGAATGGCCGCCCATCCTGACGACATCACGTCAGGCGCGGCGATAAAAAGTTGGGGGCGATGATACCGCACTGGCCGGGCGCCCGGCCCGCCAAATACGCTTACCGCGGCGGGTGAAAACCAGCCAGCGCCGGCAGGAAAACCTCTGTCACCAGCATCGCGCTCGCGCCGCGCCGGAACACCGATCGGCGGGCCGGCAATCGGGCCGTGCCGGCAACCGGCGCATCGCCCAGCGCGTCGTGTGCCCGGCGCACCAGCGGGTGGCGCGCGTCCAGCAGAGCGAATTCGAAATCCCCTCGCTGTACACGTGGATCGGCGAACAGGGAGTGCCCCAACGGCTGCGCCCCCAGCGCTTTCAGGAACGGCCAGTCCAGCGCCACACTGCGCGGATGCACAATCGTGTGGGCATAAACCACTGGAGTATCGTCGCAGATCAGCAAAACCTCGCGAACCAGCGTCTCGGCAGGCCCGGGCATGCCGAGACAACGCCACTCATCGCGCAACGGCATGGCGCGCTGTTGGCCCAGCAATTGCACCCGAAAGCGGGAAGATGCCGCGCGAAGCCGCGCGGTCAGCGACTCCGCGCCCACCGCCCAGCGCGCCCAATGCCGGTCATAGACGACAGCCGGCGGCAGCGCGCTGCGCCAGAGGCTGCGCGGGTAAGACGGAGATTCGGTCATGCGGCGCTAAACGGATGCGCGGCCAACAGCGCGGCGGGAACACCGCAGAAAATGAGCACTTCATCCATGTACTGCGCAAAATCACCGATGCCGTGGTCGCCACCTTCAATGATGCGGGTGACCGCGCCAGGAAAGTGGCCGAGCATTTCGCGGTAGTCCAGCACTTCATCGCCGGTCGCGGCAAGCAGGTAATAGCGCTCCGACTGCGTGATGGCGGGCACGGCCAGCGCGCGCAGCTCATCCAGATGATGCCGCTCGACGCGGATCGAGCCGCCACCATGCCACAACGGCTGTTCTCCTACATATTTGGCGAGATCCCGCTCGGGGCGCGTGGCCGGATTCAGCATGGCCGCGCGCAGTCCATGGCGCTCTGCCAGCCAGATCGCGTAAAAGCCTCCCAACGAGGAGCCGATCAGTACCGGTTTGATGCCGTCACGCGTACTTAACTCTGCGATCAGCGCCTCCATCTCGCCCATCGCTTCCCGCGGCGAGACGGGCAGCGCGGGGCAAACGTACTTGTCCGCCAGTCCCACGGAAGCCATGCGCTGGCCAATCAACTGCGCTTTGAACGAGCGCGGCGACGAGCGGAATCCGTGTAAATAGACGATGGATGCCGGCATATCCGGATCAGTTCGCGGAGCCCACGTGTTGCGCCAGGGCGTCGAGCAGCTTTTGATGTACACCGCCGAAGCCGCCATTGCTCATGACAAGCACATGGTCGCCTGGGCGGGCGGCAGCCGTTACGGCGTCAACTAGCGCGTTCAAGTCAGAGAATGCTTTCGCGCGCTGGCCGAGAGGCGCCAGCGCGCCCGCCAGATCCCACCCGATCGCGTCGCGCCCATTGGCGGCGCCGTAAGCAAAGATTTGGTCCGCTCCGGAGAGACTGTCCGGAAGCGCCTGCTTCATCACACCCAGTTTCATGGTGTTGGAACGCGGCTCCAGCACAGCCAGAATGCGTCCTTCGCCAACGCGGCGGCGCAGGCCTTCGATGGTCGTGCGAATGGCCGTGGGGTGATGGGCAAAATCATCGTAGACCGTTACATCGTTGACGGTGCCGCGCACCTCCATGCGGCGTTTCACATTCTCGAAACGGGCCAGGCTTTCAATGGCTTGAGCGGGTGGCACACCGACATGCCGTGCGGCGGCGATGGCCGCCACCGCATTCATGCGATTGTGGTCCCCTTGAAGTGCCCAGCGGACACGGCCTAGCGGTTGTCCGTTGAACACCACGTCGAAGCTATCGTCATCACTGAGGTTTGCAATTTTCCAGCCGAGGCCACCTTCGGCGCCGAATCGCTCGACTTCCGACCAGCATCCGCGTTCAAGAACACGCGTCAAGCTGTCTTCGCGTCCATTGACGAGTAGGCGGCCTTGACCGGGCACCGTGCGCACGAGGTGGTGAAATTGCGTTTCGATCGCCGCAAGATCGGGAAAGATATCGGCATGATCGAATTCCAGGTTGTTCAATATGGCCGTACGGGGACGGTAGTGAACGAACTTGCTGCGTTTATCAAAAAAGGCCGTGTCGTACTCGTCGGCCTCAATGACGAAGAAATCGGATTCGGTCAGCCGCGCCGACAGCCCGAAGTTGCGCGGTACACCGCCCACCAGGAAGCTAGGGCTGTAGCCTGCGTCCTGGAGAATCCAGGCGAGCATCGACGTGGTGGTCGTCTTGCCGTGCGTGCCTGCCACGGCAAGCACCCATTTCTGGCGAAGTACGTTGTCACCCAACCATTGCGGGCCGGAAATGTAGGGCAGATTTCGATCCAGGATGGACTCCATCAGCGGATTGCCGCGGGAGATCACGTTGCCGATCACATAGAGATCGGCGCCGATGGACAGCTGTTCGGGGTCAAAGCCTTCGATCAGCTCGATGCCTTGCGCTTCGAGCTGGGTGCTCATCGGTGGGTAGACATTGGCGTCGCAGCCGGTGACGCGGTGGCCAGCCTGGCGGGCAATCAGGGCGATGCCGCCCATGAAGGTGCCGCAGATTCCAAGGATGTGGATATGCATGGGAGCCATCTCAACTTCGTTGCGCCGCATTGTACCTGCGGCTACAGGCCGGCCCGCGCGCTTCAGTAAAATAGAGCCATGTCAAAACGCTCCGCCCTCGATCCCGCCCGCGTGCGGGAGGAAATTGCTGTCACCGCCGCCCGCATGATCGCGGAAGACGGCGCCGACTACGCCACCGCCAAGCGCAAGGCTGCCCGCCAAGTGCTTGGGACGGAATCCCGCGCGCCCGGCGAATGGTTGCCGGACAACGAACAGGTCGAAACGGAAGTCCGCGAATACCAGGCGCTGTTCCAGGCCGAATCTCAGCCGCGCGTACTGGCATTGCTGCGTCGCATCGCGCTGCTGCTCATGGACGGGCTGGCTGTCCACAACCCGTACCTGGCCGGTGCCGTCTTCAATGGGACCGCAAGCGAGCACTCTGACATCCACCTGCAGGTCTTCTGCGACAGCCCGAAGGACGTGGCAATCTTCCTGCTCAACGCCGGCGTGGAGTTCGACACCACGGAAAGCGCCCACTTTGCCGGCCGCGATGAGGTGGAAACGCTCAGCTTCCTATGGCGCGGCCAATGGCCCGCAGGAGCCGATTCCCGCGAACTGGCGCGCGAGCTGCGCGCCGAAACAGGCACGCCGGTCGGCGTCCATATCGCCCTGTATGACATGAACGATGTGCGCGGTGCGCGGCGCGCTGACGCCACCGGCAAGACCCAGCGGGGCGACGCTGCGGCCGTGCGTGCCCTCCTGTCGCAGGGGTGATCCGCCGACAGGAGTACAATCCGGCACGCCTCGCCACGCTCTATATATAGAGACCCCGCAAACCATGTCGCGCCGCACCCCACTGATTGCCCTATTGATCGCCGCCCTGGTAGCCGCGGCGGCGGGCGTCTATTTCGGACATCGCGCCACCGAGCCCAAAACCCCAGCTGACAGCGCCGTGGCGGCGTTTTACGGAAGCAAGCTGCCCGACCCCAATGGGGTGCCCCTTGATCTGACCGCTTTTCGGGGGCAGCCCGTGGTGATCAATTTTTGGGCACCGTGGTGCGGTCCTTGCGTCGAGGAAATGCCAGAACTGTCTGCGCTGGCGCAAGAAGAGAAGGCCAACGCAAAGTTTGTCGGCATCGGCATCGACTCTGCGTCCAATATCCAGACGTTCCTGGGCAAGGTGCACGTCACATATCCGATTGCCGTGGCGGGCTTTGGCGGGACCGAGTTGGGTCGTCAGTTCGGCAACGAAGTCGGCGGCCTTCCGTTTACTGTGATTCTCAATTCACATGGAGAAATCACGTTCCGGAAGATGGGCCGTGTGCATGCGGACGAACTACGGGAAGCGCTGCAGCGCACGTGAATGTGGAAAAGCGTCATATGACGTTCATGTGCACGCAACTCCCCTTCTTCTTCGGCAAAAGCGTCGACAGCGCGCGCAAGATCGGGGAAAACACCGATTTGTTGTGAGTTTTTCAGCAAAAACTAGACAAAGCATTCTAAGTTGCTGTAAATTGCGCCCAACTTCGCTCAACGGGTCCAACCGTGGCTGATCAATCCATCGCCAAAGCGCTTCGCAACGTGCTCGTGCTGCACGGCCCGAATCTCAATTTGCTGGGAACGCGCGAGCCGGAAGTCTATGGTGCAACCACCCTCGCCGACATCAATGCCGCCTTGGCCGAACGCGCCGCGGCTCGCGGCGTGACGCTGGCGCACTTCCAGTCGAACCACGAAGGTGCGTTGGTGGATCGCATCCACGCCGCCAAGAGCGAAGGCGTTGAATTCATCATCATCAATCCGGCCGCCTACACGCACACAAGTGTGGCGCTACGCGATGCGCTGGCCGGCGTGGTGATTCCGTATATCGAAGTCCATCTGTCCAACGTCCACCGTCGTGAGCCGTTCCGCCACCATTCGTACTTGGCGGACCAGGCCGTGGGGGTCATTTGCGGGCTGGGCTGGCGCGGCTATCTGGCGGCGCTGGATTTCGCAATCGATCAACACGGCGGCTAACCGGCCGTCTTCTTCCTTTTATTTCAACCACTTAACCAACGCAACGACGCCAGCGCCTGGAGCGCCTTTGACCGATGCGCGGCTGAAGAGCCATTCGCACGCATCCACCGCCCCAGATCGCCGACGCTGCAGGAGAACGTTCATGGATTTGCGCAAGCTGAAAACGCTGATCGACCTAGTGGCCGAATCGGGCATTTCGGAACTCGAAGTGACCGAGGGTGAAGGCAAGGTACGCATCGTCAAGTCGGCACCGCAAGTAGTGGCCCCGATGCAATATGCGCCGATGCCGATGCAGGCTGCACCGGCTATGGGAGCACCCGCCGCAGCGGCGCCGGCAGCCGTCGGCGCCGAGGCTGCCGCCCCGGCCCTGCCGACTGGACACATCGTGACGTCACCGATGGTCGGCACGTTCTACCGCTCGCCGTCGCCGGGCGCAGCCGAGTTCGTCAAGGTGGGCGACACCGTCAAGGAAGGGCAGACCATCTGCATCATCGAAGCGATGAAGCTGCTCAACGAGATCGAAGCGGACAAGGCCGGCGTCATCAAGGAAATCCTGATCGAGAACGGTCAGGCTGTGGAATACGGCCAACCGCTGTTCGTCATCGGCTGATCCTCCGGCATCCCACCCTCACCGTGCGGCGCGCAGCGTGCCGCATCCGAGCGCGAGCCGGCGCACAAGGGCTGCCACTGAGCGCGGCCCGGCCACAGCGCCCTCGCCTCTCCTTTTTGTAGCGAGAACACGATGTTCGACAAGATCCTGATCGCGAATCGCGGCGAGATCGCTCTTCGCATCCAGCGCGCCTGCCGCGAACTCGGCATCAAGACCGTGGTGGTCTATTCCGAGGCGGACAAGGAAGCCAAATACGTCAAGCTGGCCGACGAAGCCGTGTGTATCGGCCCGGCACCGTCGCCGCTGTCGTACCTGAACATGCCGGCGATCATCTCGGCCGCCGAGGTGACCGATGCGCAAGCCATCCACCCGGGCTACGGCTTCCTGTCGGAAAACGCCGACTTTGCCGAGCGCGTGGAGCAATCGGGCTTCACTTTCATCGGCCCGACGCCCGAATCGATTCGCCTGATGGGCGACAAGGTTTCGGCCAAGCAGGCGATGATCAAGTCCGGCGTGCCGTGCGTGCCGGGCTCGGAAGGCGCCCTACCGGAAGACCCGAAGGAAATTCTGGCAACGGCCAAGAAGGTCGGCTATCCGGTGATCATCAAGGCAGCCGGCGGCGGCGGCGGCCGTGGCATGCGCGTGGTGCACACCGAGGCTGCGCTGATCAACGCCGTCAACATGACGCGCGAGGAAGCCGGCCGCGCCTTCGGTAATCCGGAAGTCTATATGGAGAAGTTCCTGGAGCATCCGCGCCACGTGGAAATCCAGGTCCTGGCGGACCAGCACCGCAACGCTGTCTGGCTGGGCGAGCGCGATTGCTCCATGCAGCGCCGCCACCAGAAGGTGATCGAGGAAGCGCCGGCACCGCATATTCCGCGTCGCCTGATCGAACGCATTGGCGACCGCTGCGCCGAGGCCTGCAAGAAGATCGGCTATCGCGGCGCCGGCACGTTCGAGTTCCTGTATGAGAACGGCGAGTTCTACTTCATCGAGATGAACACGCGCGTGCAGGTCGAGCATCCGGTCACGGAAATGATCACGGGCGTTGACATCGTCCAGGAGCAGATCCGCGTGGCGGCCGGCGAAAAGCTGCGCTTCCGCCAGAAGGACATCACGCTCAAGGGCCACGCCATCGAGTGCCGCATCAACGCGGAAGATCCGTTCAAGTTCACGCCGTCGCCGGGCCGCATCACGTCGTGGCATGTGCCGGGGGGCCCTGGCGTCCGCGTGGATTCGCATGCCTACAACGGCTACTTCGTGCCGCCCAATTACGACTCGATGATCGGCAAGGTCATCACGTACGGCGCGACACGCGAGCAGGCCATCGCCCGCATGCGCATCGCCCTGTCGGAAATGGTGGTGGAAGGCATCCAGACCAACGTGCCGCTGCACCGCGATCTGATGCTCGACGCCAACTTCGTTGAAGGCGGCACCGACATCCACTACCTGGAGCACCGTCTGGCGCAACAGGAAGTGGCCAAGGGTGGCGGCAAGTGACGTACCGGGAATGCGTGCTCGAAGTGGCGCGTGACGACGCCGAAGCGTTGTCCGAAGCACTGTTTGATCTTGGCGCGCTGTCGGTCTCGGTGGAAGACGCCGATGCCGACACGCCCGAAGAGCAGCCGCTCTTTGGCGAGCCCGGCCACGAACCGACACGCCTGGCTTGGAACCGCTCGCGCGTGGTTGCCCTGCTCGCAGAGGATGCCGATCCGGCATTGCTGGTGGCAGCCGCAGCCAACGAGATCAACCTGGCGCCGCTGCCTGCGTACACCGTGCGCGAAGTCGAAGAGCAGGACTGGGTGCGCGTCACGCAATCGCAGTTCGAGCCCATCCATATTGGCGAGCACATCTGGGTCGTGCCGTCTTGGCACGACGCGCCGGAACCCGACGCCGTGGTGCTGGAACTGGACCCGGGCCTCGCGTTCGGAACCGGCAGCCACCCGACCACGCGCCTGTGCATGGAATGGCTGGAGCAGCACGTGCAACCCGGTGAACGCACGCTGGACTATGGCTGCGGCTCGGGCATCCTGGCCATCGTTGCCAAGAAGCTGGGCGCTGGTGAAACCGTTGGTGTCGACATCGATCCGAACGCGGTGGAGGCTTCCCGCTACAACGCCGAACGCAACCACGTCGAAGCCACCTTCGCCCTGCCCGACGATGCGCCGGAAGGCACGTTCGATCTGGTCGTCGCCAACATCCTGTCGAACCCGCTCAAGCTGATGGCAGCCATGCTCTGCGCGCGCGTGCGCCCGGGCGGCCGGCTGATCCTGTCGGGCGTGCTCGAGCGCCAGGCCGAAGAAGTGGCTGCCGCGTATGCCTCGGCCATTCCGCTCACGGTGTGGCGTGCACGTGACGGCTGGGTCTGCCTGCATGGTGTAAGACCCGCGGTGTGAATCCCGCGTAATTTCAAGGTATTGCGCGCCAGTGTCGCCTGCAAAGGTCGACGCTGGCGCGACTGTCTGCAATACTCGCGCGGTCGGCTTTTTTCTCCTCGTCCCGCATGGCAACTGCGCCACAAGCTGCGCCACGTTTGGCCGCCCGCTGCCCCAACTGTCAAACCGCATTCCGCGTCGTCGCCGATCAGCTTCGGCTGCGCGGCGGGCTCGTCCGTTGCGGCCGCTGCAATCACGTCTTCGATGGCCGCGATCATCTGATCGAACTGGGCGCCGTACCCACGCCTGCGGTGCCGGCGGCCGAAGCACCGCAGCCTCCGCAATCGCCGAAACCCACCGCTCGCGTAGCGCCACTCCCGCCGCCGGTCGCTTCCGAACCCGAAGCGCCCGCGGTGCCGTCTGCCCCAGAGGACGACCACGGCTTCGGCATGACGCTGATCTGGGAAGAAGATGTTCCCGACGAAGGCATCGCCGAAGTTCATCTGGGCGAAGTTGAAGGCGCCACGCCGGCAGCGAACGTGCCATCCACCGCACCCGACACGCGTCCACTCCCCGACGAGGCGCAGATCGAGCCCGCTGTCGAGCCAGCCGCTGAACCAGCGCAGGAGAGACGACCGCCAGAACCCTCCGCTCCGCCCGCCGATCCATTCCACGGCCTGCCGCCCATCCGCGATCTCGAAGACGAGGAAGACGCGTTCGCCGCCGCTGTGCCCAAGCAGCCGTCGGCAGATCTGCCGGTCGAGCCGGCCATCGTGCCCCCTGCGGCTCCGGTGGCGACCGCTTCTGCACCGGTAGCCATGGCCTCCCTGAAGCCAGTGGCGGAACAGCACGATTCGGTCTGGATGCGCCACGAAACCGATCCCCACACGCTGTTTGCGCCGGTGCCGCGCCGCCAAGGGCACGCACGCCGCACGCAAGCCGAGCCGGCGGGCCCGACGCCGCAGCGCACGCTGACTGGCGCGCCGCGTCCGCGCAAGGTGCGGGGCCCGAACCACGGTGTCTCTGCCGCGACGCTGGATTTCTTGCGTGCCGCGCAAGCCCGCGAGCAAACACGCAAAACGACGGGACGCCGCGCACTGGCGCGCGTTGCGATCGGCCTGCTCGCGGTGGCGGCCGTGCTGCAACTGCTCTTCCTGGCCCGCGCTGAGATCGCGCGTCGCGCGCCCTCCACCCGCCCGATGTTGGAAGCCCTGTGCCAGCCACTGCACTGCATGATCGCGCCGCCGCGTGATCTCGATGCATTGCAGATCGAATCGTCACAACTGCAGCGGCAAGAAGGCGATGCCTCCGACCAGTACGTGCTCACGGCTACGTTGCGCAATCGCGCCGGCGGCCCCATCGCCCTGCCGGCCATCGAGCTGGTGACGACCGACCTGCAAGACCAGTTGCTCTCGCGCCGCGCGTTGCTACCCAGCGACTACCTCAACCCGAGCGACAGTGCATACAGCAAGTCAGGGCTGCCCGCCCGCGCCGAGCTACCGATTCGGGTACGATTCCAGTCCCAGCGCCCGACGGCCAATTACCGGGTCCTGATTTTTTACCCCTGAGTTTTCACCCCTGGCCTAGAGCCGCTAACAAGGTCCTGCCGGCGTGGCGCGCCGACCCCGGTGCAGGCACGGTCTTGTTAGCGGCTTTTCCCCAACACGCATCAAAGGAAGGAGTAACACCATGGCAAACGTGACCCTTGGCGGCAATCCGATCGAAGTCGGCGGCCAATTCCCGACCGCGGGCTCGAAGGCCCCGGCATTCACGCTGGTCGGCGCAGACCTGAAGGACGTCTCGCTCGCTGACTTTGCCGGCAAGCGCAAGGTCCTGAACATCGTGCCGAGCCTGGACACCCCGGTGTGCGCCACCTCTACGCGCAAGTTCAACGAAGCCGCTGCCAAGCTGGATAACACGGTCGTGCTGTCCATCTCGGCCGACCTGCCGTTCGCAGCCGGCCGCTTCTGCACCACCGAAGGCATCGCGAATGTGAAGCCCCTGTCGACCTTCCGCGACAAGGGTTTCAAGCAAGCTTACGGCGTCGACATCACGTCGGGCCCGCTGGCTGGCGTCACCGCCCGCGCTGTGGTCGTGCTCGACGCCAACGACACCGTCCTGTACTCGCAACTCGTGCCCGAGATCAAGGACGAGCCGAACTACGACGCCGCCCTGGCTGCGCTGAAGTAAGCTGAACTGACTGCAGCGAGACCGGCGTCCGGTCTCTCGTTCATCGCACGGCCGTCCACTGGGCGGCCGTGTCATATCTGGAGTGCTTGAATATGGCCAGCGTGATCTGCGGCTCGGTTGCCTACGACACCATCATGACGTTCGACGGACACTTCCGCGAACACATCCTGCCCGACAAAATCCACATCCTGAACGTTTCCTTCCTGGTGCCGACCATGCGCCGGGAGTTCGGTGGCTGCGCAGGCAACATCGCCTTCACGCTGAAGATGCTCGGCGGCGAGCCCATCATCATGGGCACGGTCGGCCAGGATGCGGGTCCGTATCTGGACTACCTGAAAAAGCTCGGCATCTCGACGGCGCATGTCACGGAGGTTCCGGATACGTTCACCGCGCAAGCAATGATCACGACCGACCTCGACAACAACCAGATCACCGCGTTCCACCCCGGCGCGATGAGCCATTCGAGCATCAATTCGGTCAAGAACGCGCTGCCGGCAAGGCTTGGCCTGGTGGGCCCCGACAGCCGCGAAGGCATGCTGCACCACGCGACCCAGTTTGCCGAATCCGGCGTGCCCTTCATCTTCGATTTGGGCCAGGCAATGCCGCTGTTTGACGGCGCCGACCTGCGCCACTTCGTTGAACTCGCCAGCTACGTCGTGGTCAATGACTACGAAGCGCAGGTCATGCTGTCACGCACGGGCTACAGTGCGGCAGAACTTGCGCAGCGCGTCGAGGCTTACATCGTCACGCGCGGGGAGGAAGGGGCGGAGATTTACGCCGGCGGCAAGCAGTACACTATTCCGGTCGTGCCGGCCGAACGTGTGGTCGACCCGACCGGTTGCGGCGACGCATTCCGCGGCGGCCTGCTCTACGGCATCGAGAACGGCCTGGACTGGGACACCACCGGCCGCCTCGCCAGCCTGATGGGCTCACTCAAGATTGCTTGCCAAGGCCCGCAGAATCACGGCCTGCCCGTCGACGAAATTGCGCGGCGCTTTGAATCCGCTTTCGGGTACCGGTATCAATAAGGAACGAACATGAAACCCATCTATCGCATCGGCGCCGCGACTCTGCTGGTCGCCGCCCTTGGCCTGCAAGGCTGCGCCATGGGCACCAATTCCAACAGCGCTTACACCTCGGGTCAGGCGCAGCGCGAGCAGACCGTGCGCTTCGGTACGGTGGATTCGGTGCGCAATGTCGTGATCGACCGTGAACAGACGGGCGTTGGCACCATTGCCGGGGGCGCGATCGGCGGCATCGGTTCGGCTGCCGCCATCGGCCGCGGCAACGGCTCGGTCGCAGCGGGTGTGCTCGGTGCGATTCTCGGCGGCGTTGCCGGCAGCGCGCTCGAAGGTCAGATGAACAAGCGGCCGGGCCTGGAAATCACCGTCAAGCTCGACAACGGCGAGTACCGTGCGATCACGCAAGACGCGGACGAGGCGTTCCGCCCTGGTGAGCGCGTGCGCCTGCTCTCATCGGGTGGCGTGACGCGCGTCACGCACTGATCGACGATACTCGGCCGATACGATACGCCGAGGGGTTCACCGGAAATACCGCGTCGGCATTGCGCCGGTGCGGTATTTTTTTGTTCGCGCGAAACGCAGGCGCGATGCGCGGGCAAGAAAAAGCCCGCCGGGGCGTGAGCCGATCGGCGGGCGGTGCAAGACACCAAGGCCTTGCGGACCGGATACGCGGTATCCGATCAGGAGGGCGCGACCTGCGCGCCGCTGTGGTCCCGGAGGATCACCGTCGTCAGAATGACTTACGGACGGTTGCCGGTCGGGAACGGCCATGCCGCAGCCGGGTTCAGCGCGGTCTTGGCAGCGGGTGCAGCAGGTGCAGCGGCCGGAGCAGCAGCGGGCTTGGCAACAGCCTTCTTGGCCGGAGCCTTCTTCGCAGCAGGCTTGGCAGCAGCCTTCTTGGCAGCCGGGGCCTTCTTGGCGGCAGCCTTCTTCGCAGCAGGCTTGGCAGCAGCCTTCTTGGCAGCCGGAGCCTTCTTGGCTGCAACCTTCTTCACTGCAGCTTTCTTGGCCGGAGCCTTCTTGGCTGCAACCTTCTTCACTGCGGCTTTCTTGGCCGGAGCCTTCTTGGCTGCAACCTTCTTCACTGCAGCTTTCTTGGCCGGGGCCTTCTTAGCTGCAACCTTCTTCACTGCGGCCTTCTTGGCGGGGGCCTTCTTGGCAGCGACCTTCTTAGCTGCGACCTTCTTGGCCGGGGCCTTCTTAGCGGCCGGAGCAGCCTTCTTTGCAGCAGCCTTCTTGGCGGCCGGAGCCTTCTTTGCAGCGGCCTTCTTGGCCGGGGCCTTGGCGGCCGGTTTCTTCTTAGCAGCAGTTGCCATGGGAAACTCCTTCAAGATTGGGTATCGAACTATCGAGATTGAGCAACCCGACCGGCCCGATCCCACGATGCATTGGCACCGCCAGACCAACCGAGCGAGCGATTCATCGGCGCGCCACCCAACGGCAGTCGCACGCTAATGAATTCGGTAGGAAGATCTGCAGCTTGCGCGGTGAACACACGCAGCAAGTTACACGCCCCGGCCGCGCGCACGAGCGCAGCCGCAGTCGGCCAGACAGAATGCATCCGGCGAGTCTTCATCAATTGAGAGGACCGGGGCATCGTGGCCACACCGGTCGAAATCTGATCTTGCGCGAATCGCTGCGTAGACCGCAAAGCCGCCTGCAGCGTGACTTTACGGACAGCGAAAAACTGGAGAGCGCGCGTTTTCTTTTGGGGGTAGTACGCCCATCCCGACGGGGGGATCGCAGAGACGGCACCGAGTTCAAACAGCCCTGTCGGCGTGGCGTGCATCAAAGTGGTTACGCTCCTCGACTACCTTTCACTTGCCGCTTGGAACTTCATCGTCGTTGATCGCGCGAAGGTCCCTTGCATCGAAGTCAACGTCTTGTCAAGGCGAATCATAATTCGTTTGCGCAGTGATGTTAAGAGATTTATGCAAAAAGCGCCGTGAGTTTTGGTGAAGGATTGCGCTGCGTCTGTGCGTCGCTGCGATTCGCATCGCGCATGCGCGCAGATCGATGTCGAGAAGGCGCATTTTCTTGCGTCGTAACATCACGTTGCGGCGTTGCTCCACGTTGACACGAGTGTCCCGCAAACCCAATGGTTATGCCGGTTTACAGCAACACGCGATGTTGCGCGCGCGCCCCTCATGATCAGATGCACGTGCATCGCGCGCGTTCGCCGACATCGTGCGCGACGACGCGCGCTCTGCGCGATGCGTGTCGAAAAAAAACGATGCGTAGATGCGACAGCGCGTGCGAATTTTTCGCGCTCAACACGTCGATGCGCACGCGATCGGTGCGATCGACGCGTGCATATCGACGTGCGGAGCATGTCGTTCGACGCTGCCGATACATCGCGCTCACCTTCGATCGGTACCGTGCGATATCGATGCCATTACGAAGACCAACAGCATGCGTGGAGCTACCGCAAATCGCGTGCCGCTCATCCCGTGCGAGCGGATTGCGATGGAGCAGAAGCATCGCTGCGTGCGTGAGCGCGACTCGAATCCGCGCGTGCCCTATTGATGTCGACGCGCGCGACGCCGACCTCGGATCGTGACGATGCCGATCTGCGTGCGCGCACGACATCGAAAAGCGCGACTCGCTCCACGCTTCTCGCGATGGGCCATCCCGGGAAAACCCTGCTCAGCCCCTCGCTGAAAAGTGCATGCGATCGCGTTTGAAACGACGCTGTTTTGCGACGATAGAAGGATTGTTCTACGGCAATCCAGAGCCTATTTTTGCTGCGGCCCCATCGCCCGAAGAATGGCTTGGGTTGGCGCTTTTTTCCGGACCGATTGCACAAATTGCTGCGAGCGCAAATCCGGGTGTCAGGTTGGCGCTGATTGTCATGCCATTCGGTTTCACTTCACGATCCGCTCACCACATCAGCACGGCATCGATCGCGCGGTGTGGCACGGGCCTGCGCGTGGCCCGTGACAAGACAGGGAGGTCGTCGCCAACCCCACATGGCTGACGACGACAAACCCGACGAGCAAAGAGCGCAAGACAGAAGGGGTCCAACGAGCGTTCTGTTCTGAGTAGTGGAGGCACAAGATGCGCGATCGAGCGTTCTTGTCGAAATCGAATCCGCCGAAGCGCGGAGTATTCCTGCGGTGCGTGCTGGCGACGGCATCGCTCGCCATGTTGGCCGGTTGCGCGAATTCGGGCAGCGGCGACATGGGAGCGTCGCTTGGCGGCGGCGGCAATTCGCAATCCAAGCCGGCGATCACTGCATCGACATCGCCCACGTGGTCGAACAACAACGGCAGCAATGCAACGGGTGGCACCGGGTCGACCGGCAGCACGCCCATCGCGACGCTGACCGGCCCTGTCGAGCAGGTGACGACCACCACCATCACCGCCATCGTGCCGCTCACCAGTACGCTGACTTCCGCCACGCAAACGCTGGGCGCTGCCACTGGGCTGGGCGCACCTGTGAGCAACGTGCTGGCGACGCTGGGCGGCGCGCTCGGCAGCGAGGGCCGCACGATCACGACGGCCGGCAAGGGTGACGGGCTGGTGTCGACGTTGGGCAACACGGTGGGTGCGCTCGGTTCGCTCACCACCGGGTTGTCGACGATGGTCTCGCCGACGGCGCCGTCTGCAGCCGGCAGTGCGTCGGGTGGTGCGCCGGGTAGTGCGCTGACCGGTGCCCTCGGTGGTGTGCTTGCGCCGGTCACGACGGCAGTCGGTTCGCTGACCGCAGGATTGCCGGGTGCTGGTGCGCTCGGTTCGGTTGGCGCGGTCAGCAGCGGCGGTTCGGCTGCGACGGGTCCACTGGGCGGATTGGGCGGCGTCGGCACGACGGTTGGCGGGTTGGTTGGCGGTGTGCTGTCGGGTGTGGCATCCGGCGCGCATCACTAGCCACCGCTCTGTAAAACTTTCTTTGCATTCGACGGCAAACGCAGGCGAATGCTACCCGCTGGACGCCAGATGCGCGTTCTTCTGGCCCAGCGGTGACACGCGGTACGGGCCGCGCTTACAAGGAGACTCACCATGAAGATTCAGAACCCGCTCCACGCTTCTTCTTCCGATTCGTCCCCCATCGTTTCAGCACAGCGCACGCTGCTGGCAGCGGCTGCGGTGGCGGTGCTGACGCTGGCCGGTTGCGCCTCGGGCGGCAACCCGAACGGGGATACGACACCGGCATCGACGGCCAACAACAATCCGGGCGCAGTGCCGGTCGGCAACGTCGCCGGCGGCGGCGGCAACGTCGTCACGCAGACGGGCAAGACCGTCAGCGACCTTGGCACGACCATCGGAACGGCGCCGGTGCCTGTCATCGGCGGCACGGCAGCGCAGAAGGATCTGGGCGCGACGGTCACCTCCGCCGGCAACACGGTCCAGACATTGGGCGGCGGTATCAGCAATGGGCTCGGCAAGATCGGCTCGACGCCCGACCCGGTCGGCTCCACGGTGCAGAGTTCGGGCGACGTGATCCGCTCCGCTGGGGTGACGGTCGGCAACGCAGGGCAGACCGTCTCGGATCTGGGTGCCGCCGGCAGCCCGCTGGCGCCGCTGAATCCGGTGACCTCGCCAGTGGGCAGCGGTGTGTCGGCGCTGGGTCAGGTGATGCAGGGTGCTGGCGGGCTCGTCACGATCGGCACGTCGAGCGGCCCGGTGCAACAGATCACGCAGCAGACGAGCAACGCGATCGTGCCACTGTCGTCGCAGCTCGTGAACGGCACGCAGACGGTCGGCAGCACGACGATGCTCGGCGGGCCCCTGGCCGGTGCGCTGAATACGGTTGGCGGCGGCCTGCAGAGCGCCGGTGCGCAAGTCGGCGCGGCCGGCGGCAATCCGCTCACGCGTGACGTGGGCGGTGTGGTCGGCGCCGTCGGCGGCACGGTGGCCAGCGCCGGCGGCCTAGTCAACGGCGGCAGCGGCGGCGGCTCGACAAATCCGCTGGCGCCGATCACAAGCGCGCTCGGCGGTGGCCTCGGTGGTGGCAGCAATCCGCTCGCCCCGGTGACGGGTGCGCTGTCGGGCGGCGGCAGCAACCCGCTGGCGCCGGTCACGAGCGCACTGACCGGCGCTGCCGGCAGCGGCAACCCGCTCGCCCCGATCACAAATGCGCTGGGTGGCGTTACAAACGCCGCCGGCGGCTCCGGCAGCAATCCGCTGTCACCCCTGACCGGTGCGTTGAGCGCGCATTGATCCCTGCGCCGGCATCACCGATCAGCCCTCACCAATTCTTTTGACTGACAACAAGGAGACTCCACGATGCAACATACCCCCCATGCTCTCGCGCGCCTGGCTGGCGCACTGGCCCTCGCACTGGCAGCTGGCAGCGCCTTCGCGCAAGCCACCCCCGCCGGCACCTGGAAGACCATTGACGACAACACGGGCAAACAGAAAGGCGAAGTGACGATCGTCGACAACGGCGGCACGTTCACGGGCAAGGTCACCAAGATCCTCGTGCCCGGCGACGAGAACAAGACCTGCACCAAGTGCACGGACGACCGCAAGGACCAGCCGATCAAGGGCCTGACGATCCTGACGGGCCTGAAGCCGAACGGCAACAACAACTGGGATGGCGGTCAGATCCTGGACCCGGAAAACGGCAAGGTCTACAGCGCCAAGATGTCGCTGTCGGAAGACGGTCAGAAGCTCAATGTGCGCGGCTTCCTGGGCATCAGCCTGCTGGGCCGCACGCAGACCTGGATTCGCGAGCAATGATCGCCTGCCGATAACGGAACTTCCCAACGCGCGGCGGTGCCCCTCCCTGTGGGTGGGCGCCGTCTCTTCGGGCGCCGGTGCAAGCCGGCGCCTTCTTTTTGCGGAAATCCGCACAGTGCGCGCGCGGTCTCTCTCTATTAAAGAAGACCTCTCCCTCGCCGTTACACCGATGCGGAGTCGTCAAACAATAAGTGGAGAAAACGCGACATGCGACAGTGGACACTGAAAGCGAAACTGCGCCTCGCGCTGGCCGTGATGTGGCTGGGGTTGAGCGGCGTCGGCATCTGGAGCGCGATGGAGACCCGCGCAACCATGCTCGAGGAGCGCAAGGTCGGGCTGCAAAACCTGGTGGACGCTGCGGAAGGCGTCGCCAAGCTGTATTACGGCCGCGCGCAATCCGGCGCCATGAGCGAAGCCGATGCCAAGAAAGCCGCACTGGCGACCCTGGCCACCATGCGGTTCGGCACCACGGGCTATCTGTTCGTGGTCGACTCGCAGTTCATTTTGCTGATGCACCCGACGCTGGCGGACATGGTCGGCAAGAGCACCGCGGGCTTCAAGGACCCGACAGGCAAACTGGTCTACCCCACCATCGTCAACGCCGCCAAAGACAAGGGCTTCGGCTTTGCCGAATACCAGGGCCGCCTGCCCGGCAGCGAAACGGCATTGCCCAAGATCGGCTACGTAAAGCACTTTGCGCCGTGGGACTGGAACCTCTCCAGCGCCGTCTTCCTGCAGGAAGTCGACGCGGCATATCGCCATTCACTCGTCGCGAACCTGATCGTCATTCTGCTGGTGGGCGGCGCGGTGTCGCTGGCCATGTCGCTCATCATCCGCAACGTGCAGCGCGGACTGGGCGGCGAGCCGGGCTACGCCACGGAGGTCGCACGGCGCATTGCCGGCGGTGATCTGGCCGTGCAGGTCCAAACCCGCGCCGGCGACCGTGACAGCATGCTGGTCGCCATGGCGCAGATGCAGCAGCAGCTGACCGGCACCATCGGCCATATCAAGACATCGGCGGATTCGATTGCGAGTGCCACCAAGCAGATCGCCGCCGGCAATGCCGATCTCTCGCAGCGCACGGAAGAGCAGGCTTCGTCTCTGGAAGAAACCGCGTCGAGCATGGAAGAACTGACAAGCATCGTGCGTCAGAACGCCGACAATGCCCGTCAGGCCAGCACGCTGGCGGTCAAGGCGTCGGACATCGCTGCCAAGGGCGGCGAAGTGGTCGGCCGTGTGATCGACACCATGGCCGGCATCAACGAAAGCAGCAAGAAGATTGCTGACATCATCGGCGTGATCGAAGGCATCGCGTTCCAGACGAATATCCTGGCGCTCAATGCTGCCGTGGAAGCGGCGCGCGCCGGCGAACAGGGCCGCGGCTTTGCCGTGGTGGCCGGCGAAGTGCGAAACCTCGCGCAGCGCTCAGGCACTGCAGCCAAGGAGATCAAGGAGCTGATCGGCGATTCCGTCGGCCGCGTGGAAAACGGCACGACGCTGGTGGCCGAAGCGGGCAGCGTGATCGATGAGGTGGTGATCGCCGTGAAGCGCGTGACCGACATCATGGGCGAGATCAGCTCGGCCTCCGACGAACAAAGCGCCGGTATCGAGCAAGTCAACCAGGCCGTCACGCAGATGGACGAGGTGACGCTGCAGAACGCCGCGCTGGTCGAGCAGGCTGCGGCCGCTGCGCTGTCGCTGGAAGAGCAGGCGCAGGTGCTGCGCGACGCGGTGGCGTCGTTCCGTACCGCCTGATCGCCAAGATTTCACGCCCCGTTCCCAACCAGGGGAGGGGCGCTGTGCCGTTCTCGGACGTGTCGCATGGTGCTATGCTGCCCGCCAGAGAACCGATAAAACATAGTTGGAATAGCCATGCCCGAGCGCAACCGGCCGCCATTCAGGGGCCTTCTTGGCGCGATTGCCGGGTCGACCACCAGCGTCTACGCCGCAGGAGGAGACACTGCCGGCGACGCCCATGAGCCGATGTCCGGCGGCCGCTCCAGTGCGGTGCGCGATGTCGCTGCACACGATCTTGCCAGCGATACCGCGCTGTGGCGCTTTGCGCTGTCCGCAGAGCACGGCGGCCGCGCGCCCCACCCCGACGCCGCCTTGCGCGACGACCTTTCCGTCCTGCGCATCCTGCGTCACCCCGACGGCCTGCGCCTGCTCCGGCAAGGACTGCGCGGCGCGTTCCCGGGGTCGGCCCTGCGCCTGACCACCTTCTGGCCTGACGAGCAACCGCACGCGTATCCGGCGCGTGCCGAATCACGCCCAGCGGAATTCGGCGATCTGCTCGTGCTGATGCGCCTTCGAGGCGCGGTGCCGACGCTCGATTGCCGGGCGCTGTTCCTCACCAGCCGCCGCATCGACCAGCCCGACGACGCGCTCGACAAGCACCACGCCCTGCCGCAGATCAACCTGTACGAAGGCTGGCCCGACTTCAACGTCTATGCGCGTTCGCCGATCAAGTCGCGCAATGCAACGTTCCTGGGCAAGTTCGACCTTTCGACCGAGCTGGATCCGCTGCGCCGCGTTGGCCGCGACCAGCGCCAGTGGCGCTACCTGACGCCCTGCACAGGCCTGCAGCAGCACGCGCAATGGCCCGGCGCCCGTCCGGCTTCACCACTGCAATGGCGCTGGCCTTCCGGGCCGCAAGCGGGCGGCGCTGCCACCTCTGGTTCGTTCACCGGCCTGCTGCGCCAGCTCGCACGGCCGGAAGGTCCCGGCGAAGACTGTTCCGCCGGCACCGACGTGCCGACGTGGGGCCGCCTCATCAACAAGCTGCTCGACCACAGTTGGGAAGTCGCCCCGAGCCACGCGCTCAAGAGCGGCAACATCAGCTCGCTGGCGTTCTGGACGCGGCTGCGCGGCTTCCTGACGGCGGAATACCTGCTCGGCTCGCACTCGCTGCAGAAAGGCTTTGGCGCGTCGTTGCAGTTCGAGATGGCGAACGGCCTGCAGGACATCGCCCGCGACGACTGGACCGCCACCACCGGCTTCGACCCCGAAGACCTCGATGTGCCCGGCGTGCGCGGCACGCTGCAGCGTATTGCAGCCTCCAAACTTGCCGTCTTCGGCATGAGCGCCGAAGACCCGGCACCGCTGGCCGCCCCGCGCCCGCAGCGCGGTGTGACGCCGCGCCCCGATGGCGAACGCGAAGGCCAGCGCGTGTTGCTGATCGACGTGATCCGCCCCAGCGCAGCCACCCTGTAAGTTCGTCAATCCGATAAAAAGCGACGCCCGCGCCGCCGAGAACGCAACGATTTCTCGGCAGTGCGCGGCTATGCTGTGGCGTTGCCCTGCCGCGCTTCCTGCCGTCGCCCCGCTGTCGCTTATGTCTTCCGCTGCTCCCGCCCCCGCTACTACCACGCCAACAACTTCCCCCTGGATGCCCATCCTTGCGCTGATGGGCTCGATGGCCTCTGTGTGCCTCGGTAACTCGTTTGCCAAGACGCTGTTCCCGGTGCTGGGCGCAGCGGGCACGGTCACATATCGGGTAACGATCGGCGCGGCGATCCTGCTGGCGTTCTGGCGGCCCTGGCGCCTGCACCTGGGCCGCGCAGATGCCGGCCGCATTGCGCTGTACGGCGTCACACTGGCGAGCATGAACCTGCTGTTCTATCTGTCGCTGCAGCGGTTGCCGATCGGCATTGCCATCGCCATCGAATTCACCGGGCCGCTGGTGCTGGCCGTGCTGCTGTCGCGCCGCGCGTTGGATTTCGTGTGGATCGGGCTGGCGGTGGTCGGCTTGCTCATGCTGACGGTGGCGGACAAGTCGGTCGGCCAGGTTGACCACCTGGGCGCTGTGTATGCGCTCGCCGCCGGGGTGTGCTGGGCGCTCTATATCCTGACCGGCAAGAACCTCGGCGGTCTGCACGCGGGCCAGGCGACGTCGCTCGGCATGGTCGTGGGCGCGTTGTTTGCGATTCCGTTTGGGGTGGCGCAGGCCGGGTCGGCGCTGCTCTCGCCGTCGCTCATTTTGGCGGGGCTGGGCATCGGGCTGCTATCGAGCGCGATCCCGTATTCGCTGGAAATGATGGCGCTCAAGCACCTGCCGGGCAAGACGTTTTCCGTGCTGCTCAGCCTGGAGCCTGCCATTGGCGCGCTGGCTGGCGCAATCGTTCTGCACGAGCAGCTGACCGGGCGGCAGTGGGTGGCCATCTTGGCCATCATCGCCGCGTCGGCAGGATGTGCACTCACGGTGCGGGCGCCCAAGCCTTCGCCGGACCCTGCCGGCGTCGCCTGACGCCTAGCCGGAAAACCGCGCCAGCGCTTGCAGAACCGCCATGCGTGTCTGCGCGTAGACCATTCCCTTCCATTCGGGCACATCGCAATAAAACGCATCACGCAGCGCCTGGCGAATGCCGGTGCGCTGCCCGGCGCCCTGCTCCGGATGCCGATGCAGCCAATGATCGGCGCGCAGCGCCTGCAACACCGCCAACGGTGCGAGCGTGCCGAACTCCAGCGTCACGCAGGTCTTCTCGATGCGGGGCAGCAGTTCGTACGCGATGCCGACCAGATCGCCCTTGACGACTGACGATACCGAACCTGCCGCCGCAATCGGTTGGACATCGGCGCCCCACGTGCGCATGGCGCGCTCAAGTTCGGCGGGATCTGGGCTGTTGAAGATCTTCTCGCCGTGGCCGTAGTGGCCGAGCCCGGTATGCAGGTCGATCCACACCAGGCGGGACATGCCGACCGCGTGCCGCGACACGATCCCGCGCATCTGCAGCGTGCTCCAGCACGGAGCGCTGCCGCCGTAGAACATGCCGTCCGGCACGCGGTATTGGCCGCTCGTTGCGGCGTCTTGCAGCGCTTTTTCACCGCGGGTGACCATGTAGTGCTGCAGCGCTGCCTGGTCGGCCTGGCTGGGCGGCCACGTGTGCGGCAGCAGGAGCGGATCGACTTCGAGGTAGGCCGGATTGGCGGATGCGGCCTCCGCAAAGTCGACGCTGTTGCGGTTCAGGTCAACGTTGTCTTCATTCACGCGCCGCAGGTGCGCAAACCCGTACGGGTTGACCGCGTGCACCAGCAGCAGCGCTACGTCGGCGCCTGCCAGCCGCGCGAAAAGTTCGTCGTCTTGCAGCAAACCGGTCTGGCAACCGGAGCCGCAGAACCCCTCCACGCCATGGACGCCCGAGGTGACGATCAGCAGCGTTTGCGCCTGCGCGGGTGCGAGCAGCGCGGTGTCGATGGAAAGCTGTTCGCCGGATGGTCCGACCGCATCCGGATGCAGATGACGCTCAATGCGGAGCCCCCGGGCCTGTGCAGCGGCGAGGAACTTGCCGCGGGCTTCATCGTAGGTCTGCGAGAAGAAGGCTTCGACCGTCATGGCGGGAATCCCGGGGCAGTGGTTGCCGCAGCCTGCCATGGTTGACGGGCGCGGCGCAATCGCACCACCGTGAATTGCCGCCCGGAAACGCAAACAGGCGACGCGGGCTACCTTGCCTGTCTACGTGAATCCAATGGAAGCGCCCCAACTTTCAGGCAAGGAAGGGATCTGCGTGTCGAAAACGCGGTGGCAGTCGATGCCGCAGAATCCTCCCAGACGACTCACGCAGAACCGGCGCTCTCGAGGCGGTACCCCGCACCGTACACGGAAATCAATTTCACACCGTTGCTAGGATTGAGCCCGAGCTTCAGCCGGATTTGGGAGATGTGCGTGTCCAGCGTACGCGACTCCTCTGCATAGGATTCGCCCCAGATCGTGCTGAGCAGATAGTCGCGCGTAAGCATCTTCCCCTTGCGCGAAAAAAGCTTGTGGGCAAGTTCATACTCCTTACCCGTCAGCTTGACCTCTCGACCGTCCACGTAGACGGCCCTCCGCGTCCCGTCAAACCGAAAGCGACCGACCTGTAACGTGGTGTCGGCCTCGTGCCGATACAGCCGACGAAGAAACGCTGCAAGGCGTGCTTCGACGACGGCGGGGCCGATCGGCTTGCTGATGTAGTCATCCGCGCCTACCTGCAGCGCTGCGACGATCTCAGATTCAAACGCCGCGCTTGTCACGAATATGACTGGAGTCCAGTCCTCTCTTTTCTCCCGCAGCCAAGCCAATATTTCCATTCCCGACATTTTTGGCGCATTCCAGTCAAGAATCAATAAATCATAGGTCTCCCGTTGCAAATAGCTGAATAACTTTCCGCCATCAGAGAAATTTTCACAGGTATGCCCCAGTCGCTCAATGATTTCTTCGAAGAGCGATCGAAGATATGGGTCATCCTCCAATACGGCGATGCGCATGGCAATCTTCCCCGTTTTTATAATTAATATTTGCTTTTCTCCAAGCAAAGCCATGCATCGAACAAAAAGATAACCATAGTACACATACCAAATTACCTTATCATTTAACTAATAACACGCAGATCGGCGTGAATTCTAAGAAATTGCAAAATCCCGGCGAACTCATCAGCCATACTACCGTTTAAAACCATCTTTTCAAAAATTGCGCGCCTGGCGATATGACGACAAAGGCGCGTGCCTATCGTTTTTCTCTGGAAACCTGGGGAACCGGTGCGGCGTTTTCGAACGAGGAACGCGTGAAACTAGAATGACGGACTTTGCATCGCATCGGCCAAATGCGAACGTCCGTTTTGCCGGTTAAACGGAAGGTGGATTACAGAGGTCTCCACGTGACGGGAGGTCTCGGCAGAGGGTCAATACTTCAGTGTCACGCAAACTGAATAGGGCCTGAACTTGACAATGCCTTACGATTTTTTTGAAAAATCCCACTATTCTCAACGTATCGAGTTGCCTTGACTTGGCGCTCGATATCCCATCAGCACAAACGTCGTTTTGTGCCGTCCTGCGCAACGCCAAGCGACTTTGTCGCTTGGCGCCTTTTTGCTCCACTTACCTTTTATGGTTGATGCAACTTGGCTGGATAGGTATGGCTGTTGGTTATCGACATGAATGTTGTGAGCCTCGCCTCGCCTCGCCTACATCATGGGACTTGGCCATGCGTATTCGCGCTGGCTTAGGAAGCTGGCGGAAGGGGGCCACGACGTGTGCAAGTACCGGCTCCAAATCGTGGGGCGACTGATGCAAGACTTCGAAACTGTCGTTTTTCCCGTGGGGAAGTTCGCGCGTCTTCAGAGCGGGCATGTGAACAGAGAACACCAATCTGTTGGGAGGATCCCGTGAGAACGATCATCGTCAATGCGAAGCGTGGGGCTGTCGAGGTCCGAACCAATCGCCGCTCGAATAATCGTTGGGAGAGCGCGTATCGTCTGCTCGGAGGCAGCGGCCTGACGACCGAGTGGCGTAGTGCAGGCGTACCGGAGGGTTTCGTAACGGAAGGAATGGCATTGAGCGCAGCCATTCTGCTCGGCCGGATGGCCGCGGAAAACTCTATCGTGCAACCCGCGCACGCCTAGCGCCCCGAAGGGGTTTGTCCAAGATGAGCCCGATGGCTCCGTCGCGATAGGCCACCGAGCTGGAAGCGTACGGAATAGTTGGATTGGCGCACACATCCAAAGAACCGGACCGCTCAACAGGCGATCGGCGCGCCGTCAGTTTTCTCCATTCGCCGTTCGCACTCACGTGCATCGCCTTGATCGCCGGCCCTAAGCAAACCATTTTGCTCACCCGGAGCCTCATGTCATTTCCATAGCGAGGCGGCTGCGATTCAACTGGGCAAGCGCAATCAGATCGCAAGAAGCCGCAGCTTCGTCATCATGATGTGAGGTCTGGGCCGGAGCAGCACAGTGCGGCGTGGGTAAGCGCCAAGGCCTCGCTCATCGCCCTACTTACCGCTGATAGTTGGCGGGATTAACGCATCAATATGCTGAATTCGTGCAATTGCAGCCACGCATTTTGAGCGCAGAGCCCTGTTCCATTGCGCCCTGTAGGAATTGTTCAGCACCGATCATGCAGAACTGGTGACGGCGGTAGACATGCGCCGTGCCTGCTGCGTCGCCGCACTACCTAGACAAAACGAATGAGGCGATCTTTACGGAATCTTAATAATAGTTTGCAATTCGCCGCTTGCACCGACGTAGTCTGAAGCCTCGTAGAGAAGAGAGTCCTGTCGTGCGTTGCTGCGCTAGGGCTCCATAAGCGCCAGTACTCTCCTTCTTAGCCAGCCAGCATAGATATGGCGGCCAGATACTGGGGGGGATTTTTCATGAGCGCGCTTTCCGACGTGTTTGCGGTTCCGCAACGCGAATCCAGTTCGCACGAGGTCAAGCTAACGACTCCTCGACAGGCGAGCGAGCCTTCGACGATCGACAGCGTCGACGATCTTGTGCCGGGCGCCAGAGCAACGCTGAATCTGCTTCCCGAGATGGCATGGATGCAGCACGTTAATGGCCGTGCTGCCTATTTCAACCGCGCGTGGACCGACTATACGGGTGTTGTGACTGACAACTCGGCGACTGCGGGTTGGTTGCGGCACGTACATCCGGAGGATCGCGATCGGGCTAACGCAGCCTGGACCGACAGTCAGCATCACCTGCAGCCCGTTGAAATCGACTGCCGACTCCGGGATCGATCCGGCAGCTATCGCTGGTTCAACATTCGAGCATGTGCTCACTTATTGGCAACCGGTCACACTGTCTGGTGTGGGACATGCTCAGACATCGACAATGCCAAGCGGCGCGAGCTATCCCTTGCCAAGACGTACGAGCAGCAAAACAACATGCTGGATGTCAGTGTTGACTGCATCAAGATCGTCGATACGGCTGGCGCTTTGGTGCAGATCAATCGGGCGGGGCGCGAGGCACTCGGCGTGCCGGCATTCGATACCCGCCTTGGCATGAAGTGGCTCGAGTTGCTGCCACCCGAGGTGCGTCGACGCGGTCAGCGGGCGCTGGACAAGGCATGCCATGGCATCCCGGCGCGTTTCCCTGGATTGAGCATCATACCGGGCCACAAGCCGCAGCATTGGGACAACATACTGATGCCCATGCGTGCTGAAACGACTGAGGTTACGGGCATCCTGTGCGTATCGCGCGAAGTCACGTTGCAGCGCGAGGCTGAAGAACGGCTGCGCATTGCGAGCGAAGTCGACGCCCTAACCGGCCTGCTGAACCGGCGCGCCTTCAAGAGCCGGCTGAATCGCACGATCAGCCGGTGCCGCCGGAAAGGAACGGTGTTCGGCCTACTCCTGGCTGATATTGACCACTTCAAGCAGGTCAATGACACGCTAGGCCACGCTGCCGGCGATTATCTCCTGCGCCGGTTGGCAAAGCGCCTCGCGGCGGCCATTGCTGGACAAGGCTTCGCGGCACGCCTCGGGGGCGACGAGTTCGCCATCGTCATAGACGGTGTTGAGGACGCCGCTGACGTAAGGCGAGTGGCAGAGCGGTTGCTGGATCGCGCCACGTTCCCCGCCAACTACTCCGGCAAACGCATCAATTGGGGGTTGAGCGCTGGTTGTGCCGTCTTTCCTAGCGATGGCAAGGATGGCCCTGGTCTCATGAAGAGTGTCGATACTGCCCTGCACGAGCTCAAGGCGGCGGGTCGGGGCGGCCTGCGTCTCTTCGATAATCGCATGGTGAAAGAGGCTGAGCGAGCGAGTGCGCAGCGCAGCATGGCAAAACGCATCGTCTGCGAAGACAGGGTGGAGCCGCACTACCAGCCCAAGGTGCGGCTCGATGACAATAGTCTGGTCGGCTTTCAGGCTTTGCTGCGCTGGCGCGACGACGATCAGCGCATGCACTTGCCCTGCAGCGTGTCGGAAGGCTTCAAGGATTACGAACTTGCCACAGGCATCGCCCGCCTGATGTACGCGAAAGTGCTGCGGGACTTGGCGGAGTGGCTCCAGCGTGGTCTGGCGGCGGTGCCGATTTCCATCACGACCTCTCCCGTTGAGTTTCTTTACGACGACTTCGCCGAGAGCCTGTTGCAACGACTAGACGCTTTCGCAATCCCCCCGTCGCTGGTTGAAATTGAGGTGACCGAGCAAGCGCTGGTTGAGCGTGGTTCGGAATTTGTTGCCCGTGCGCTGCGAATGCTTAAGGCATCGGGCGTACACACAACCCTCGGCGGGTTCGGCACGGGCTATTCTTCCTTCACGCACCTTGGGGCTTACCCAGTGAGTTGCTTGAAGATCGATCCCAGCTTTGTCTCGCGAATGGTGAGTGAGCCGCCGGTCTTTTCCATCGTTAAGGCGATCAGCATGCTTGGGGCGAGCCTTTCGCTCGGTATTTTTGCCGACGGCATCGAAACCGTTGAACAGCAAAGCATGTTGCGCAGTGCAGGATGCGCGATCGGCCAAGGAAGCCTCTTGGGCCAGACGATGACGGCGGCCGAGGCACGGCTGCGCCTGGCGGGAATTGCCTAATGCCGGAAGCGCACCGCGCTCATAGGCCCCGCCATCCCCGTGGTTGGCATCGCGCAGCAGAGACGTCTACTCTGGGGCGAGCACAAAGAGCCGTCTCGGGCAGTTGATCCAAGCCTGCACGCCGCAAACCGATTCGTCGTGGGCCGACATACGCGCCAGACGTCCGAGCCGTCCCCCCCACAAAGGCAAAGAGGTGACGGATATCTTGCGATTCCCGTCACCTCCTCTAATCACCACTGCCCGTCACACATGTTAGCGACATAGTGGTCGACATCTCGGTGCCTGCGTCCGAAATCTCAACTGATTTGCCCATGAGCGGGCGGCTCAGATCACTCCCAGGACAGCGCGCCGCCGGTCTGGTACTCGATCACGCGCGTCTCGAAGAAGTTGCGTTCCTTCTTCAGGTCGATCATCTCGCTCATCCACGGGAACGGGTTTTCCTCGTTCGGGAACAGCGCGTCGAGACCGATCTGCTGGCAGCGACGGTTGCAGATGAAGCGCAGGTAGCCCTTGAACATCGGCGCGTTCAGGCCCAGCACGCCGCGCGGCATGGTGTCTTCTGCGTAGCGGTACTCCAGGTCGACAGCCTTCTTGAACAGCTCCGTGATCTCGGCCTTGAACTCGGCCGTCCACAGGTGCGGGTTCTCCAGCTTGATCTGGTTGATCAGGTCGATACCGAAATTGCAGTGCAGCGACTCGTCGCGCAGGATGTACTGGTACTGCTCGGCGGCGCCGGTCATCTTGTTCTGACGGCCCATCGCCAGGATCTGCGTGAAGCCGACGTAGAAGAACAGGCCTTCCATGATGCAGGCGAAGACGATGAGCGACTTCAGCAGCTTCTGGTCGTTCTCAGGCGTGCCGGTCTTGAACGACGGATCGGTCAGCGTGTCGATGAACGGGATCAGGAACTCGTCCTTGTCGCGGATCGACTGCACTTCGTGGTACGCGTTGAAGATCTCGGCCTCGTTCAGGCCCAGCGATTCAACGATGTACTGGTACGCGTGCGTGTGGATCGCCTCTTCGAACGCCTGGCGCAGCAGGTACTGACGGCATTCCGGCGCGGTGATCTGGCGGTACGTGCCCAGTACGATGTTGTTGGCGGCCAGCGAGTCGGCCGTCACGAAAAAGCCCAGGTTGCGCTTGATGATGCGGCGCTCGTCTTCGGTCAGACCGTTCGGGTCTTTCCACAAGGCGATGTCGCGCGACATGTTGATTTCCTGCGGCATCCAGTGGTTCGCGCAGCCGGCGAGGTACTTTTCCCAGGCCCACTTGTACTTGAACGGCACCAACTGGTTGACGTCGGTGGCCCCGTTGATGACGCGCTTGTCGGCGGCATTTACGCGGCGGTTGTTCTGTGCGGCAGCAGCGTTCGGATTGTTGCCGAGGATGCCCGTGCCGGCGGCCTGCGTGGCCGACGGGGGCAGCACGCCACCCTGGTCGGCGGTGGCCGTTTGCAGTTGCGGCTGCGGTTGATACACCGGCTGCGGTGCAGCCGAAGGTTGTGCGGCAGGTTTGACGTCGTCGTCCCAGCTCAGCATATATGTTTCTCCTGATTCTTTGCTCGTCACTCCCGCTCTTTCGGAGCGCGAGTCCAGTGTCGTGCAGATCCCGGCGCCCCCGCTTGCGCGGGAGCAACCTCAGACACTGTTTTGACTTATTGGCAGGCTTCGCATTCCTCGAAACCGGGGTCGCCCGGGCGCATCGTGCACACGGCGCCTTCGGCTTCCGGCATGGCCTGGGCGGTGGCAGCAGCGGCGTCCAGTGCGCTGGTCGGCGCGGCTGAAGTCACGCCGGACGCACCTGCAGCCGACACACCACCCACATCGCTACCCGACGACACCGCATTCAGCGTGCCGCGCGACACGGTCGACTTCTCGACGTGCGTGGCGCCGATCGTGCGCAGGTAGTACGTGGTCTTCAGGCCACGCAACCACGCCAGCTTGTACGTGTCGTCCAGCTTCTTGCCCGATGCGCCGGCCATGTAGATGTTCAGCGACTGGGCCTGATCGATCCACTTCTGGCGACGCGATGCCGCTTCCACCAGCCATTGCGGTTCCACTTCGAAGGCCGTGGCGTACAGGTCGCGCAGGTCTTGCGGGATGCGGTCGATGCGGGCCAGCGAGCCGTCGAAGTACTTCAGGTCGGCGACCATCACTTCGTCCCACAGGCCGCGTGCCTTCAGGTCGCGCACCAGGTAGTCGTTGACCACCGTGAATTCGCCCGAGAGGTTCGACTTGACGTACAGGTTCTGGTACGTCGGCTCGATACAGGCCGACACGCCGATGATGTTGGAGATCGTTGCCGTCGGGGCGATCGCCACGCAGTTCGAGTTGCGCATGCCGTACTGCTTGATGCGGCCGCGCAGGCTGTCCCAGTCCATCGTCGACGACATGTCGGCTTCCAGGTAGCCGCCGCGCTCTTCGGCCAGCAGCTTGAGCGAGTCTTGCGGCAGGATGCCGCGATCCCACAGCGAGCCCTTGTAGCTGCTGTAGCGGCCGCGCTCTTCGGCCAGCTCGGTCGACGCCCAGTAGGCGTAGTAGCACACGGCTTCCATCGAGGTGTCGGCAAACTGCACCGCTGCCTCGCTGGCGTACGGCACGCGCAGTACGTGCAGCGCGTCCTGGAAGCCCATGATGCCCATGCCGACCGGACGGTGGCGCAGGTTCGAATCACGCGCCTTCTTGACGGCGTAGTAGTTGATGTCGATGACGTTGTCGAGCATGCGCATGGCCGTGCGCACGGTCTTCTTCAGTTTCTCGTGATCGAGCACCACGCTGCCGTCGGCCTGCTTGACCAGGTGGGCAACCAGGTTGACCGAACCCAGGTTGCACACGGCGATTTCGCTGTCGTTGGTGTTCAGCGTGATTTCCGTGCACAGGTTGGAGCTGTGCACCACGCCCACGTGCTGCTGCGGGCTGCGGATGTTGCACGGATCCTTGAACGTGATCCACGGGTGGCCGGTTTCGAACAGCATGCCCAGCATCTTGCGCCACAGTTGCAGCGCCGGCATCTTCTTGAAGAGCTTGATCTCGCCGCGCGCGACCTTGTCTTCGTAGGCCAGGTAGGCCTGTTCGAATGCCTTGCCGACCTTGTCGTGCAGGTCCGGGCAGGTGGACGGCGAGAACAGCGTCCACTCGCCACCTTCCATCACGCGCTTCATGAACAGGTCCGGAATCCAGTTGGCCGTGTTCATGTCGTGCGTGCGGCGGCGGTCGTCGCCGGTGTTCTTGCGCAGCTCCAGGAATTCTTCGATGTCCAGGTGCCACGTTTCCAGGTACGCGCAGACGGCGCCCTTGCGCTTGCCGCCCTGGTTCACGGCCACGGCCGTGTCGTTGACCACCTTCAGGAACGGCACCACGCCTTGGCTCTTGCCGTTCGTACCCTTGATGTGCGAGCCAAGTGCGCGCACGTTGGTCCAGTCGTTGCCCAAGCCGCCGGCAAACTTCGACAGCAACGCGTTTTCCTTCAGCGCTTCGTAAATGCCGTCCAGATCGTCCGACACGGTGGTCAGGTAGCACGACGACAGTTGCGAGCGGCGCGTGCCCGAGTTGAACAGCGTCGGCGTGCTCGACATGAAGTCGAACGACGACAGCAGCTGGTAGAACTCGATGGCGCGGGCTTCGCGGTCGATTTCGTTCAGCGCCAGGCCCATCGCCACACGCATGAAGAATGCCTGCGGCATCTCGATGCGGGTTTCGTTGATGTGCAGGAAGTAGCGGTCGTACAGCGTCTGCAGGCCGAGGTAGTTGAACTGGAAGTCGCGCGAGGCGTCCAGCGCCGCGCCCAGGCGGGCCAGGTCGAACTGGGCCAGCTTGTCGTCCAGCAGCTCGGCGTTGATGCCGCGCTTGATGAACTGCGGGAAGTAGTCGACGTAGCGCGTGCTCATTTCGGCTTGCGTGACTTCTTCGCCGAGGATTTCGCGGCGGATTGTGTGCAGCAGGATGCGCGCCGTGACCTGGCTGTACGCCGGGTCCTTTTCGATCAGGGTACGCGAGGCCAGGATGGCCGAGTCGTACACCTGCGTCATCGGCACGCCTTCATACAGGTTCTTGACCGTTTCCTTGAGGATCGGCTCCGGGTCCACCGCGTCGCCCAGGCCTTCGCAGGCGGAGACGATCACATTGCGCAGCGCCGCCATGTCCAGCGGGCGGCTGATGCCGCCGTCGGTCACGTTCAGGCCGATGAAGGCCGGTTGCTGCTGGGTTTCACCGGCTTGCGCGCGCTCCTGGGCGCGGCGCTCGCGGTACAGCACGTAGGCGCGGGCCACGTCGTGCTCGCCCGAGCGCATCAGGGCCAGTTCCACCTGATCCTGCACGTCTTCGATATGGAACGTGCCGCCGTTCGGGCGGCTGCGCAGCAGTGCGCGCACGACGTTCTGCGTTTGTTGGTCGACCAGCTCGCGCACACGCGCGGAAGCAGCACCCTGCCCGCCATTCACGGCGAGGAAAGCCTTGGTCATGGCCACGGCGATCTTCGAAGGCTCGAAGCTCACCACGGCGCCGTTGCGGCGAATGATCTTGTAGTCGGCAAGATTGACGCCGGAAGCGGTGCCGGGGGCCACGGCCGTGCCGCCAGCGCTTTGCGCAAATTGCGAAGGATTGGCGGTGCCGGAGTGGATTTCGGATTGGGCCGTCTGCATGTGGACTCCTGTTGAACCGTTCGTTTTATTGGCTCGCCGCTGGGTGGAAGACCCTTGGCGCACCCTTGCGCCATGCGGAGAAATGAGACGGAAAAGACCCTTGCCTTTTCTCAGCTCCCAAGCGTCGGCTTGACCTGCCGTACGCCCGCCCCCCGCGTGGCGCCGAAATAAGAATCCCGGGAGGCCACCACTATATCTAGTGTGTTACCCCGGGATTGGCCCTAAGTATAGTGGATCGATCAAACAAGACCAGTCTTGACAGATGGCGGCGAAGGGGGGTTTTCTCAACCCAAATGCAGTGCCGCAAACCCGCCACCCCAGGCAGCACAACGGGTCGGCGGCACTGACGTGCGGCGTCGCAATGACCGTCTCTTCAGAATAATTCTTTCTATCGACGCCGCAAGTTCAATAGACGTCACCTCATCTGCGGTAGGGGTCTGTGTGCGGCGCACTGCGCTGGTGCAGGCGTACTGCGGGCCGTGCCGACTTCGACCTTCCCCTCGCTCAAGAAATCCGAATAACGGCATCAGCATTCTTGCCGCGGCTGTCACCTGAGCGACAGGCCCCAACCCTACGCTTCGGTCGCATTGCAGGGAGCGCAATCACAGCGGCGACACACCGAGCGCCGCGCACAACAACCGAGGAAATCGACATGGCTTGGAATCACCCCGCCCGGCGCCTGCTGACGGCCGCGCTGAGCACGACCATGGCAGCGACGCTGGCGACCACATTGACCGCATGCGGCGGTGGCGACAGCAGCCCCATCGCCAACCAGGGCAGCACGGACGCGCCCTCCACCAGCGCCAGCAAGAAGGTGCTGATGGTCGGCGTGGACGGCGCCACCTATGCGCAGGTACAGAGCGCGCTCTTGCAGCGCAGCCTGCCGAACCTGGGCGCGCTGGCGGTGATGCCAGCATCGACCGGCGGCACGCTCGGCACCACCACCGCCCAGCCGCCGCTGGACACACCCAGCTGGGCCACCGTGCTCACCGGCACCTGGCAAAACCGCCATGGCGTGACCGACGACACGGTCACCACCCTGGCCGCCCCAAGCGTGTTCAGCTACGCGCGCAGCGCCGCCAAGGCTGCCGGCACCACGCAACGGCTGGGCGCCGCCGTCAGCTCGGCCACACTGCCCGCGCTGCTCAAGGCGGATCAGCAAGCCGGCAATCTCGACACGCTGGTCGACTGCGCCCAGGTGGACACCTGCGTGACGCAGAACAGCGTGAAGCTCGTGCAGTCCGGCTATGACGTCGTCTTCGCGCAATACACCGCGCCGGCCGCCGCCGCGCTGGCCTCGGGCCTGCAGAGCGATGCGTACACCGCTGCGCTGGCCAACGTCGACCAGGCGCTCGGCACGCTGCAGGCCGCCATCGCCCAGCGCCGCACCGCCAACCCCAACGAAGACTGGCTCGTTGTCGTCACCACCAGCCACGGCCTGGACGCCACGGGGGCCACCACGTCGGCGCCGACGCTGGAAAACCGCTCCGCCTTCATCGCCCTGAACAAGCCGGTCAATGCCGTGCTCGGCAAGACCGGCATGGCGGCGCCCACGTCGGAAGCCACGCTGGCCGCGCTGCCGAGCGAGGCCGACATCGTGCCGACCGTCCTGGCGCAACTGAACGCCGCCGTGCCGGCTACGGCGCATCAGCTCGACGGTGCAGCGCTCACGGCCAGTGCCGTCGGCGAGCGCCCCGACCCGCGCCCGGACGG